>Ga0256914_1002057_pt1 | contig 17139 bp, 13 predicted proteins | sample HulkmetaG_FD_191571 | JGI IMG/M metagenome (GOLD analysis project Ga0256914, IMG submission 191571) | Hydrothermal chimney microbial communities from Main Endeavour vent field at the Juan de Fuca Ridge, Pacific Ocean - Hulk | ecosystem: Environmental > Aquatic > Marine > Hydrothermal vents ... | reverse complement strand
GTGGGAAGGGGGCCGAAAACCGGCCGGCTGGGGATTGGGGGAGGAAGAATGGGGCGTTGGATTCGATGGCCGGGTTGGGAGCTTTGTTTCCGGCTCTTTGGCTCTATGGGACGAGTTCCGGAACTTTGAGGTTTTGGTCCAGGGAGATGCCCGCCTTTCGGGCCTGGTCCTCCAGGTCCGCCCGGACCATCATGCGAACCAATTCTTCGAAAGAGACCGTGGGTTCCCACCCCAACTCCTTCTTCGCCTTTGTGGCGTCGCCCAGGAGATAGTCCACTTCACTTGGGCGGAAGAACCTGGGATCCTGGACCACGTGGTTTCGCCAATCCAAGTCCAGGTAGGAAAAGGCCGTTTCCAAGAGGTCCTCGATGGTGTGGCTCCTGCCTGTGGCGACTACGTAGTCTCCCGGGTTCTCCTGCTGGAGCATGCGCCACATGGCCCAGACGTAGTCGGCGGCGTAGCCCCAGTCCCGGCTGGCCGAAAGGTTCCCGACGGGGACTTTGGCCTGGAGGCCCAGCTTGATCCTGGCGGCGGCGATACTCACCTTCCTGGTGATGAACTCCGGGCCTCTTCTCGGCGATTCGTGGTTGAAGAGAATCCCCGAGGATGCGTGGATTCCGTAACTCTCCCTGTAGTTCACCGTGATCCAGTGGGCGTAGAGCTTGGCCGCGCCATAGGGGCTCCTGGGATAGAAGGGGGTGCTCTCCTTCTGAGGAGTCTCTCTCACGGCACCGAACATCTCGCTGGATGAGGCCTGGTAGAACCGGATCCTGGGGTTCACGATCCGAACGGCTTCCAGGAGGTTCACCACGGCCAGCCCCGTCACGATCCCCGTGGCGTAGGGCTCGTTGAAAGAGGTTGGAACGAAGGATTGGGCCGCCAGGTTGTAGATTTCGTCGGGAGCCGCCTGTTCCACGGCGCGGATCACGCCGGCCTGGTCGGTGACGTCGCAGTCGTAGAGTTCCAGCTGGTCCAGGAGATGGACGATCCTCCAGCAGTTGTCCGTGCTGGTCCGCCTCCGGATTCCGACCACCTTGTATCCCTTGGAGAGGAGCAGTTCCGCCAGGTAGGAACCGTCCTGGCCGGTGATCCCAGTGATCAGGGCCGTCTTCATGGGTTTCCTTTCCCTCGGGGAAGCCCGGATTCTCTGTTCATGGGGAGCTTCTCGGCTCGGTCCTCACTCCGCTCTTATCGGAGAAGGCCGGGAAGAGGCTTGACGAAAAGCACCCTCCTTGGGGCCTGGATCCCTCCATGCCACCGGGGCTTCCCGTTAAAGGCCGGGTCGCGCCGGGACCGAACCAAGGGGTGTGGGCGCGCCCGGTTCCGGGACGCTCCTTCCTGTACCGGATTTCTTCGGCGCGAGGCAGGCATGGCGGAGACCTTGGGATCCCTTTGCGACAAGCTGACGGTCCTCAAACTCAAGGAGTGGCACACCAATGACCCGGACCGTCTGGAGGACCTGGCCCTTCAATCCGAGCGGATACGAGGGGAGATCGACGCCTTCCTCGGGAATGCCCTGGCGGGAAGGATTCCCCTCGACGCCCTCAGGGCTCCGGCCCACAAAGTCGTCAAGGGCGAGGGGAACCGGGTGGGACCGGTGGAAGGGGATCTCGGAGCATTGGTGGACCGCCTGGCCCGCACCAATTGCGCCTTGTGGCACGAGCAGGAAAAGGTCTACGAGTTCGAGAAGGTCCCTCCCGGCGAGAAGGACCGGGTGGTGAAACGCCTGGCACGGTTGAACCTGGAGAGGAACGAGTGCATCGACGCGATCGACCGGGAGCTTGCCCGGATCGCGGGGAAAGGAGGGGTGAAGATCCCATGACCGAAAAGAGAATCGACCCTGGGCCGGCCCGGTCCGCCGGGACTCCCCTCTACGAGGAGACTCATTCCTGCCGGGTTTGCGGCGGGAAAGGCCTGGAAACCCTCCTGGACCTGGGCGAGCAGTGCGTGGGAAACGCCTTCCATCCGCCGGGAGCCCCGCCCCCTCCCAAGGCCCCCCTCGTCCTGGCCGTCTGCCCCTCCTGCGGAATGGTCCAGCTCGCCCACTCGGTGGACAAGGATTTCCTCTATTCGAGGTATTGGTATCGCTCCGGTATCAACCGGTCCATGAGAAACCACTTGACAGGCCTCGTGGACGCCGTCCTGGATTTCGCCCGGCCCCGTGAGGGTGACCTGGTCTTGGACATTGGGTGCAACGACGGGACTCTTCTCGCCCAGTATCCCAGGGGACTTCGGACCGTTGGGGTGGACCCCTCCAATATCCGGCCCGCCCGGTGCGACATCTTCGTGAACGACTACTTCTCCTACAGTGCCGTGGAGGCCGCCTTGGGCGGGGAAAAGGCCGCCGTCGTCACCTCCATCGCCATGTTCTACGACCTGGACGATCCCCGCTCCTTCGTGGAGGACGTGAGGAGGGTCCTGAAAGACGACGGGCTGTGGGTGTTGGAGTTGAGTTATCTGCCCCTCATGCTTGCCCAGGTCTCCTACGACACCATCTGTCACGAGCACGTGGGCTACTACAGGCTTGAGACCTTCGAGCGGGTCCTGGAAGGGACGGACATGGAATTGGTGGACGTGGAATTCAACGGTTGCAACGGGGGGTCCTTCCGCCTCTTCGTTGTGCCCCGCGGGACGGCCCGTCCGACAGGGCGCCTGCAGGCGGCCCGGGAGGAAGAGCGGGCGGGAGGGTATGGGGGACCGGCCCCCTACGAGGCTTTCCGGGAGAAGGTCGCCCTCTCCAGGGAGGCCCTGATGGAATTCCTGGAAGGAGCCCGGGCCCGGGGGAAGACCGTCTACGGTTACGGCGCCTCCACGAAGGGGATGGTGACCCTCCAGTATTGTGAAGTCACGTCGAGCCAGGTCCGGGCGATCGCGGAGCGGAACCCCGACAAGGTCGGACTTCTCACTCCCGGCACGGAAATCCCCATCTGCTCAGAGGAGGAGATGCGGAAGGCCCGCCCGGACTACCTGCTCGTCCTACCCTGGCACTTCCTCCCGGAGTTCCTGGACAGGGAGAAGGCCTACCTCGAAGGGGGAGGAAAGATGGTGGTTCCCCTCCCGGAGTTCAAGATCCACAGCCTCGAAGCCGCGTGGGCATGAGGGAAGGAGAAGGGAGGATGCAGGCGAAGGGCGTCTTCCTGAATTGCCCCCCGGCGAATTGCAGCATCTACGAGTCGGGGGTGATGTTCTACAAGGCCCTGGCGGGGGACGAGGGATACCTCCTGGAATACAAGACCATCCGCAGGTTCGAGGATATCCCCGGAGGCTACGATTTCTACTTCTTCAACTATCACCACGTGACCATGTCCTGGCTGGACACGGACAGGATCGGAGACCTGCCCGGTTTCAGGGCCACCTTCGTCCTGGAGATGCTTCCCGGCGACCCCTTCGTCTATTGTCCGGACGTCTTCGACGCATACTGCGTGCCGGACCCGACCATGAAGTCACCCGACCCCAGGGTCTACGCCTTTCCCAGGCCTTTGGAGGTGGTGGAGGACCTTCCCGGGTTCGTCGATCCGGGTATACCCGTGATCGGGAGTTTCGGATTCGCCACGCAGGGGAAGGGGTTCGAGACGGTCGTCTGGGCGGTGAACAAGGAATACGAAAAAGCGGTGATCCGCCTCAACATCCCGCCGGCGACCTTCGCCGACGCCGACGGGAGGGAGGCCGCGAGGATGGCAGCCCTCTGCAAGGCCATGGCCAAGCCGGGGGTCGAGGTCCTGGTATCCCACGATTACCTCTCCAAGGAGGAACTCATCCGGTGGTGCGCCACCAATACCATCAACGTTTTCCTCTACGACAGGAAACAACCGGGCCTGGCCGCCACCACTGACCAGGCCGTCACGGCGGGAAGACCCTTGCTGGTCTCACCCTGCGACACCTTCCGCCACATCCATCCCTACATTCGCCCCTACCCGGGGCTCTCCATCAGGGATGCCGTCCTGGAGACGAGGGAGAAGGTTCTCCAGATGCGCCGCGACTGGCATCCTTCCCGGTTCCAGGAACGCTTCAAAAGGGTCCTGGCCGACGCGGGGTTGCTCGCTTCGGGGTCAAGGGTCGTTCTTCCCGCCGGGGAAAGTCCTGGAGAAAGACCCGTTTCGGGGTATCCCGTGGAGATTCCTTCGGCGTCCCCGGCCGGAGAGGGGGGACCCGGGGGGAGAGGACGGGTCCTCCTGGTCTCACACCGACAGGAGTCCTGCGGGATCCACCAGTTCGGGAAGAACCTCGCCGAGGCCCTGGGGCTCTCGAAAAAGAGGGAATACGTCTACGTGGAATGCTCCGGGCCGGCGGAACTCCTGCAGGCGGTTGAGAGGTACGAGCCGGAAGCGATCCTCTACAACTACTATCCCCTCACCATGCCTTGGGTCTCCGGGGCCCTCCTGCACGAGATTCCCGTTCCCCACGTCGGGATCGTCCACGAAGTGACCCAGGCGGTGGCGGACCACGCCTGCCGGGACGTCTTCGACTACTACGTGGCTCCCGACCCCTCCCTGGAGACCGAGAACCCCCTGGTCTTCAAGACCTCCCGGGTGATCCAGTTCTTCCGGGGCAGGATCGAGGAGTCGGTCCGGCCCACGATCGGGAGTTTCGGCTTCGGATTCGGAGACAAGGGCTTCGCCGAACTCGCCGCACGGGTGAAGGAGGAGTTCCCTTCCGGGGTACTCCGCCTACATATCCCATTTTCCGAGTTCGTGGACCCGGAGGGGAAAGAGGCACGGAAGAGGGTGGAAGAGTGCAGGAAGATCCTCGACGGGAGCGGGATCCGCCTGGAAGTGAGCCACCAGTTCCTGGACAAGGAGGGCCTTTTGACCTTCCTGGCCGGAAACTCCTTGAACGCCTTCCTCTACGACCGGAACAAGAAGCGGGGAATCTCGAGCGTCCTGGACTACGCCCTTGGCGTGGACCGGCCCGTGGCCCTTACCGATTGCCCCATGTTCCGGCACTTGGGGAAGACCTTGCCCCTGGTCAGCGTGGACCACCGGTCCTTGAGGGAGATCCTGGAGGCCGGAACGGCCCCCCTGGAACCATTCAAGCGGGCCTGGACCCCCGAGAGGACGGCCGCCGAGTACGACGAGATCTTCGACAGGATCGCGGAGGACCGGAGAGGCTGGGCGGCACGGCCCGGAAAGGAGGCGGCCCCGGTCTTCCCCCTTGGGGAGCCCTCCCATTCCTGCTCACCGGGAGGGGAAGGGGTCTTCACCCGCGGGGAGGGGGCGTCTCCTTCCCCGGCGGCGACGGCCGTCGCACCCGCCCCGGTCTGCCTGACCTCGGGCTTCAACCGCATCCTGGACGACCGGGCCCGGCGCGAACTGGCTCCCCTTGTGGAGAGGCTCTTCGAACTCGCCCCGGAGACGATGGCCCGGAAGATACCCAGGGCCAATGTGCAACAGGCCTTCGTCCTGGACGTGGTGGAACACCTGGCCTCCCGGTTCCCGGACCCCCGAATCCTTTGCGCCGGGTGCTACGAAGATACGGCCTACGAGGCCCTGGTGAAGCTTGGTTACGAGGTTACCGGAATCGACCCGGTCCTGAACCGGGATCTGGAAACCTTCTACCGGGACGAACCCGGCCTCGAAGGTCGGTTCCACGTCGTCTTCGCCACCTCGGTCCTGGAGCACGTCCGCCACGACGGGCTCTTCCTCATGAGGGTCTCGGATCTCCTCGCTCCGGGAGGTTTCGCCGTCTTCACGGTGGATTTCAAGGAGGGGTTCCGGCCGGGAGACCCAATGCCCCGGGAGGACTACAGGCTCTACACCAAGGAGGACATCCTGGAGCACCTCCTTCCCCTGGTCCCCGAACTGGAACTTCTCGACGAGCCCCGGTGGGATTGTCCTGAGCCGGATTTCCACTACGGCGGCGTGGACTATACCTTCGCGACTTTGACGCTTCGGAAGAAGTTCCCATGAAGGTCCTCATCCTGGGGTCGACGGGCCAGGCGGGACGTTACCTCTCCGCTCTCCTCCGCCGGGAGGGTGCGGATGTGACGGGCCTCTCCCTCTCATCGAGGCCCCGCCCCCTGGACGTGGCTGATTTCGACGCCGTGGAGAGGGCGGTGAAGGAGACCGCTCCGGACCTGGTGGTGAACCTGGCGGCCCGGTCCACGACCAGGATGGAAGACCTCTTCCTCCACCACGACTCCATCGCCAGGGGGACCCTGAACGTCCTGGAGGCGGTCAGGCGGCACCGGCCTGGGGCCAAGGTCTTCCTGGCCGGGAGCGGCCTCCAGTTCGAGAACAGGGGAGAACCCATCGGCGAGGAAACCCCCTTCGCCGCCACCTCGACCTACGCCCTCGCCCGGATCCAGGCCGTGGAGGCGGCACGTTACTACAGGTCCCTGGGGCTTGCGGCCTACGTGGGATACTTCTTCCACTTCGAGAGCCCCTTCAGGGGGCCTGGACACAGCAGCGTGGAAGTGGTCCGGGCGGTCCGCAGGATCGCCAGGGGAGAGCAGGATGTGCTGGAAGTGGGTTGCCTGGACGTGGCCCGGGAGTGGACCTTCGCAGGCGATGCGGCCCGGGGGATCCTGGTCCTGACCGGGCAGGACGACTTCTTCGAGGCCGTGATCGGCTCGGGAGAGACCAGGACCCTCGGGGATTGGGTGAAGTCCTGCTTCGAGCGGGCCGGCCTGGATTGGCGCGGGAGGGTGAGGGAGAGGCCCGGATTCGTTCCGGAATACCGGAGGCTCGTCTCCGACCCGGCCAGGTTGCGGAGTATGGGGTGGAAACCCGAGGTGGGTTTCGAGGAACTCTGTTCCATGATGATGGAGGCCGAGTCGTGAAGGGAAGGGGGACCTACGGAATCGCCGTCTTCCACAACAGGGGAGACGTCCTGGCCGCCACGCCCCTGGCAAGGCGCCTGAAGAGGGAGGATCCCTCCTGCAGGGTGGTCTGGTTCACCTCCCGTTCCTGCGCCCCCATCCTGGCGGAGAACCCCTTCGTGGACGAAGTGGTGGCCCTGGAGGGGGACCCCCTGGAGCTGGACGGAAGGATCGACGAGCTCCGCCTGGAAAGGAACTGGTCGGGGTTCTTCACGCCGGCGGCGTACATGAACCCCGATCTCCTGCGGGGGCGTTCCGTATTCGAGGCGGCCCGGGCCGCCTGTGGAATTCCCGGGGGGGAACCCTTGGAATTCGTCCTCCGCCTCTCCCCGAGGGAGGTCGAACAGGCCGAGCGTTACTGGCGGGCCCTCCCCGAAGGTCCCAAGATCCTGGTGGAGACCGAGTTCTTCTCGGACCAGTCCTTCTGGAGGGAGGATTTCGCCTTCGACCTCCTGGAGGCCCTGAAGCACCTGGATCCGGTCTTCCTGTTCACTTCCGGGAACAGGCCCTTCTTCCTGGACAGGTTCGAAGAACTCCATCCCAAGGCCTACTGGTGCCGGGAACCCTTCCGGCTCAACCTGGAGTTCTACAACCGTTGCGACCTCTTCGTCGGCGTCTCCTCGGGAATCTCGGCCCTGACTCTTTGCGAGTCCTGCAGGAGGGACGTTCTCCACCTGGAGTTGGTGCGGGGATGGCCCTGGGGGGCCGGGAGCCTGGGCCGGCACCGGAACCTCTACGTGTGTTGCAACCGGGAGAGGTTCCGGGCGGCCTTGAGGTCCGTGGCCGCCCGGCTCGAGGGGAGGAGGGGAAGTCCCGATTTCTCCCCTCTCTTCCCACTCGGGAGGGCCCGGGACGGAAGGTGGACCCGGACGGCCTGCCCTGTTTGCGGATGGAACGACGAAGTCGAGTGGGGAGGGGAGACTCCCGGCTGGGTGGCTTGCCGGAATTGTCTTTCCGGATACCAGAAGGTCCTTTCTCCTCTTCGGCCCCGGCCCTCTCCCTTGAAGGTCGAGGACGCCCGGAAGGCCGTGGAATTCCTGGCGGCCCTCCCCGGGGATGAGGGGGGCCCTTTCCTCCTGGCCTACCCCGGGGAGAGGGAGGAATTGGAAAGGTCGCTTCGGGAGAAGGGGGAAGTGCTCCGTGTCCCTCAGGGCAAGGATGGCCTGGAGGAAAGCCTGGACCGCCTCGCCGGGGACCCGGGTGGAGCCCGGTCCTTCCGGGTTGCCCTCCTCCTCGACCTCCTCCAGTGGGAGGTCCATCCCCTGGAGGTGCTGGAGCGTGTGGAATACCTCCTCGAGCCGGGAGGTCTCCTGCTCCTCTCGGCGCCCAGCCCCCTGTTTTTCGGAGAGCAGGACCTCCCGGCGGGTATGCCCTTGCCCTGGAGCCCCGGGGAGACGGTCCACCTTTCCTGGGGAGCCTTGAGATGCCTGGTCCAGCAGGCGGGTTTCCATCCCCTCCAGGTGGAGGTGCGGACCGAAGCTCCCACAGCCGAGGCTCTTCTGGCCGTGAAGGGAGGGTTCCTCTCCCAGGTTCCCCTGGAGCAGTGGGCCGTCCACCTGGACCGGATCCGGGAGGAGGGGGTGCCGGTGTCGGCCTGGATCCTGGCCCGTAAGCGGGGCCCTTCCAAGGTCCGCCAGGTGCCTGCTCCCGGTGGAGAGAGGCCCCGGGGCTCCGGGGGGTCGGACTAGAGAAAGGCCTTCTCCACTTCCGGAAGGGCCGCCAGGGTCAGGTCGCCGATCCAGGAGAGGCTCTCCGGTGAGACCCGGTCCACGGTGTCCTTGGAGGTGTGCCAGATTCCAAGGTCCGTGAGTTGGGTCAGGCCGATCAAGTCCAGGACGGGGATGCCTTTCTGGTGGAAGGGGTAGTGGTCGTCCTCGATCGGGAAGCCGTAGGAAGAGAAGAGGGGGGTCTTCCGGCCCAGGCGGCGGGCCGTCCTGCGGAAGATCTCCTTCAGCCGGGAGTCGGAGTATCCCTCGTCGTCCAGGAGGAGGTCCGGCGTTCCCACGATGTCCAGGAGGATCATGGCCTTGAGCCTTCCCAGGAGGCCTTTCTCCTCCAGGGCTTTCACGAAGTGGCGGGATCCGAAGAGGGCCTGGGAGTCCTCCCACTCGAAGGGGACCGATTCCTCGCCGTCGAACCAGACCAGCCAGTAGGTGGCCCGGTGGGGCGTCTTCACCAGTTTCCTGGCGATCTCCAGGAGGACCACCGTTCCGGACCCACCGTCGTTGGCACCCTGGAAGGGGAAGTTGTGGGCCGGGTCGGGGTGGCCCGAGGTGATCTTCGTGTCGTAGTGGGTCCCCAGGAGGATGACCTTGTCCTTCTCTTTGCCGGGGATCCTGGCCCAGAGGTTGACCAGGGGGAGGGTCTCCCCCCGGATGCGGGCGGGGAAGACCTGTTGCTCCACCTGGACGCCCAGGCTCTCCAGTTCCTTCACCAGGAGAGCCCGGGTCCTGGCGGCGGCCTGGGAGCCCGGGACCCGGGGCCCGAAGGCCACGATCTTCTTCAGTAGGGCCAGGGCCCGGCGGCCGTCCACGCCCGGCCTGGGGATGGGCCGGACCGGTCCGGTATCGGGGTTCCTCCTCCCCTGGTCGGAGCAACCGGTGGAGAGGACCAGGATGCCCAGCAGGGCCAGGGCCTTGGGAAATCGCTTGTTTCTTCGCAATCCGTCGTTCCTCCATGGGAGCGGGAAAGAAAAAAGACTAACACCTGCGGGAAAAAGGGGGAAACCTGTCCAACCATGAGACAACCGGCAGCGCCAGGACCGCTATGAAAGAGTGAAGGCCCCGCGGGAGGGGAGGCTACAGGGCCCTCCCGCGAGGCGCCGATAATCCCGATGGCATGGGCCCTTCCGGGCCCCGGCGGGAAGCGGGGCTCAGGGCCCAGGAAAGGACGGAGCCATGACGGACCTGTTGGACCTGGTCAAGGGAAGCATCGACCAGAAGGAGTTCACCGACCAGTACTGGGAAGGCACCTTCCAGGACTACCTGAACCTGGTCTCCAAGGATCCCAACATCATTCGGACCGCTTACCAGCGTTTCTACGACATGATCCTCTCCTACGGGACCCAGGAGGTCCCCGGGAAGGAGCGGGTGATCCACTACAACTTCTTCGACGACCCCATGGGGGAGGGGGAGGACGCCATCTTCGGCCTGGAGCGGCCCCTCATGAAGCTGGTCAACATCTTCAAGGCGGCGGCCCACGGCTTCGGCCCCGAGAGGCGGGTGCTCCTCCTCCACGGGCCGGTGGGGTCCAGCAAGTCCACCATCGTCCGTCTCTTCAAGAAGGGGTTGGAGACCTACTCCCGTTCTCCCCAGGGCGCCCTTTATACCTTCTCCTGGAATATCGACGGAGAGATTCTCCCGAGCCCGATGAACGAGGAGCCCCTCCTGCTCATCCCGCCCAAGGCCAGGGAGAAGGTCCTGGAGATCCTGAACAAGAAGCTGAAGAAGAGCTACAGGCTCAACCTCCCCTTCGACATCTGCCCCTTCTCCCGGTACTTCTACAACGAGCTTCTCAAGACCTACAAGGGGAACTGGGAGAAGATCCTGGACCACATCGTCGTCCGCAGGCTCATCATCAGCGAGAAGGACCGCGTGGGCATCGGGACCTTCCAGCCCAAGGACGAGAAGAACCAGGACTCGACGGAGCTCACGGGCGACCTGAACTACAGGAAGATCGCCGAGATCGGTTCGGATTCCGACCCGAGGGCCTTCAATTTCGACGGCGAGTTCAACATCGCCAACAGGGGGATCATCGAGTTCATCGAGGTCCTCAAGCTGGACGTGGCCTTCCTCTACGACCTGTTGTCGGCCTCGCAGGAACACAAGATCAAGCCCAAGAAGTTCGCCCAGACCGACATCGACGAGGTGATCATCGGGCATACCAACGAGCCCGAGTACAGGAAGCTCCAGAACAACGAGCTCATGGAGGCCTTCCGGGACAGGACCATCAAGGTGGACATCCCGTACAACATCAAGCTCTCCGACGAGATCAGGATCTACGAGAGGGATTTCAACAAGAAGAAGGTTCAGGGAAAGCACATCGCTCCGCATACGATCGAGATGGCCGCCATGTGGGCCGTCCTCACCAGGCTGGAGGAGCCCAAGAAGGCCAACCTCACCCTGCTCCAGAAGCTCAAGCTCTACAACGGCAAGAGTCTCCCCGGATTTACGGAGGACAATATCAGGGAGCTCATGGCCGAGGCCCCCAGGGAGGGCATGGAGGGCATCAGCCCCCGCTACATCCAGGACAAGATCTCCAACGCCCTGGTTGGGGACCAGCCGTCCATCAACCCCTTCATGGTCATGAACGAACTGGAGGCCGGACTGGCCCACCACTCGCTCATCTCCTCGGAGGAGATCAAGAAGCGCTACAGGGATTTGCTCGCCATCGTGCGGGAGGAGTACGACGACATCGTGAAGAACGAGGTCCAGAGGGCCATCGCGGCCGACGAGGAGGCCATCGCGAGGCTTTGCGGGAACTACATCGACAACGTCAAGGCCTACACCCAGAAGGAGAAGGTCCGGAACCCCTTCACGGGCAAGGACGAGGAACCCGACGAGAGGCTCATGCGCTCCATCGAGGAGAAGGCCGGGATTCCGGAGAGCCGGAAGGACGACTTCCGCACGGAGATCATGAACTACATCGGCGCCCTCGCGGTGGAGGGGAAGACCTTCGACTACAAGACCAACGAGCGCCTGCACAGGGCCTTGGAGCTCAAGCTCTTCGAGGATCAGAAGGACTCCATCAAGCTGACGAGCCTGGTCTCGACCGTGGTGGACAAGGACACGCAGGAGAAGATCGAGGTCGTGAAGACCCGCCTGATCAGGGATTTCGGCTACGACGAAGTCTCCGCCACGGACGTGCTCAACTACGTGGCCTCCATCTTCGCCAGGGGCGACGCCAAGTCGGAGTAAGCGCCGACCCATGGTAAAGAGAATCGAAAAGGACCATACCCGGTTCCGCCAGATCGTCCGGGGGATCATAAAGAAGAACCTGAAGAAGTACGTCTCCCAGGGCGAACTGATCGGGCGGAAGGGGAAGCATACCGTCTCCATCCCCCTTCCCCAGGTCAGGCTTCCCAGGTTCCGCTTCGGCGACAACAAGGGCCAGGGGGTAGGCCAGGGCGAGGGGGAGGAAGGCACCCCCGTGGACACCGGCGAGGGGCAGAAGCAGGCCGGCGACAAGCCCGGCCAGCACATCCTCGAGGTGGACGTGGAGCTCGAGGAGCTCGCCAAGATCCTGGGGGAGGAGCTGGAGCTTCCCAACATCCAGCCCAAGGGAGCCCGGCTCACGGCGGCCGAGAAGGGAGCCTACACGGGGATCGCCAAGGCCGGCCCCGAGACGCTCCGGCACTTCAAGCGGACCTTCAAGGAGGCCCTGAAACGCCAGATCGCCATGGGGCTCTACGACCCCGATCACCCGGTGATCATCCCCTACAAGGAGGACAGGCGTTACCGCTCCTGGAAGAAGAAGCCCACACCCCAGGCCAGCGCCGTGGTGATCTACATGATGGACGTCTCGGGCTCCATGGGGAAGGAACAGAAGGAGCTGGTGAGGATCGAGGCCTTCTGGATCGACACCTGGCTCCGCCACCAGTACAGGAATCTCGAGGTGCGCTACATCGTCCACGACGTGGAAGCCCACCTTGTGGACGAGAACACCTTCTACCACTTGAGGGAGGCTGGGGGGACGAAGATCTCCTCGGCCTACGAGCTGTGCGACAGGTTGATCCGGGCCCAGTTTCCCCCGGAGGAGTGGAACATATACCCCTTCCACTTCTCCGACGGAGACAACTGGTCCTCCCGGGACACGGAGAGGTGTATCCAGATCCTCCAGGAGGATCTCTTGCCCTCGGTCAACGCCTTCTGCTACGGCCAGGTCCGCTCCGCCTACGGCTCGGGCCAGTTCAAGAAGGACCTGGACAAGGCCTTCCCCGACGAGGAGGCCCTGATCACCTCGGACATCCCCGACCGGGAGGGGATCCTCCAATCCATCAAGGACTTCCTGGGGAAGGGGAGGTAGGGGCCGTGGGAAACCTTACACCCGAACTCGCCGCCGCCAGGGACCGGATCCGGGACGTGGCCCTGGAGTTCGGCCTGGACTTCTACGAGACCATCTTCGAGCTGGTGGACTACGACGAGCTCAACATGGTGGCCGCCTACGGGGGATTCCCCACCCGTTATCCGCACTGGCGGTTCGGGATGGAATACGAGGAGCTCTCCAAGAGCTACTCCTACGGGCTCTCCAAGATCTACGAACTGGTGATCAACAACGATCCCTGCTACGCCTATCTCATGCGGTCCAACAGCATGGTGGACCAGAAACTCGTGATGGCCCACGTGTACGGCCACTGTGACTTCTTCAAGAACAACCTCTGGTTCAGCAAGACCGACAGGAAGATGATGGACCGGATGGCCAACCACGGCTCCAGGATCCGGTCCTACATGGACAGGCTCGGCGTGGAGAGAGTGGAGGAGTTCATCGACGCCTGCCTCTCCCTGGACAACCTGATCGACATCCACTCCCCCTTCATCAGGAGGGAGTCCCCGCCGCCTTCCCCGGAGGACATGGACCCCGACAGGGTGGTGGTCTCCAAGATCAAGACGGACCGGGACTACATGGACCGGTACATCAATCCCCCGGAGTTCCTCGAGGCCGAGAAGAAGCGCATCCTGGAGGAAAGGGCGAGGGAGCGGAGCTTCCCTCCGGAGCCCCGCAAGGACGTCCTCAAGTTCCTGCTCGAATACGCCCCTCTGGAGCCCTGGGAGCAGGACATCCTGGCCATGCTGCGGGAGGAGGCCTACTACTTCGCTCCCCAGGGCCAGACGAAGATCATGAACGAAGGGTGGGCCGTGTACTGGCACTCCAAGATCATGACTTCCAGGATCCTCACCGACGAGGAGGTCGTGGACTACGCCGACCACACGGCCGGCACCCTCGCCATGATGCCCGGGCGGATCAACCCCTACAAGATCGGCGTGGAGCTCTTCCGGGACATCGAGGACCGCTGGAACAAGGGAAGGTTCGGCAAGGAGTACGAGGAGTGCGACGACGCCGAGAAGCTCCGGGACTGGGACCTCCACCTGGGCCTGGGGCGCGAGAAGATCTTCGAGGTCCGGCGGATCTACAACGACGTCTCCTTCATAGATGAATTCCTGACGGAGGAATTCGCCGAGAGGCTCAAGCTCTTCGTCTACGGCTTCAATCCCCAGACGGGCCGGATGGAGATCGTGGACAGGGACTACCGGAAGGTGAAGGAGCAGCTCATCCGCCAGCTCACCAACTTCGGCCAGCCCTGGATCACCGTGGTGGACGGCAACTACGGGAACCGGGGCGAGCTCTATCTCGTGCACCGGTGGGACGGCGTGGAGCTCCAGCTCGACGAGGCCCTGGAGACCCTGAAGAACCTCCACAGGATGTGGAAACGTCCCGTCCACATCGAGACCCGGCTCGGGGGAAAGGGCAAGATCCTCTCCTTCGACGGAACGGAGGCCAAGAGCCGGGACATGACCCCCTCGGAAAAGTGACATGGTCGTCCCCCTTCCTTTCTCGGACAACCTCGCCGGCAAGCGCTTTCCCTGGGGGGTGTTCCTCCTCGTCTCGACCTGCACGATCCTCTTCGCCATGGCCCGCTACTTCGACAGCGCCGCCGCCGTCTGGTTCGACCGCTACGGGGCCCTGAAGCCTTCACTCTTCCTGGAAACCTGGCGGGACGTAATTCACGATCCGGGCCTCGTCCTGAGCGCTCCCCGGGAGTTCTTCACCCTGGGGATCCTTCCGGCCTTCGGGCACATGTTTCTCCACGCCCACGAGATCCACCTCCTCGGGAACATGCTCTTCCTCTGGGTCTTCGGGTGGGGCCTGGAGAGCAGGCTCGGGACCTTCCGCTTCCTGGCCTTCTACTTCCTTTGCGGCCTTGCGGCCATGGTCGTCCACGTGGCCATGGACCCGATGAAGAGCATCCCCATGGTGGGGGCCTCGGGGGCCATCGCGGGAGTCCTGGGAGGATACATGCTGGCCTTTCCGAAGGCCCGGATCCGTGTGGTGCTCTGGCTCTTCTTCCTCTTCGTGGCCGACGTGCCGGCCTTCGTCTTCCTCCTGGCCTGGTTCCTCTTCCAGCTCCTGAACGCCCAGCACACCCTCCTCGCCCTGGAAGGGTGGCAGGGGATCGCCTACTTCGCCCACGTGGGGGGCTTCCTTTGCGGGATGCTCCTCATCGGGCCCTTTCTTTGGAAGAAGAAGCAGGGCGTCCATATCGATTCCAGGAAGAAAAAGGGAAAATAAGTCCTGCGCTCCGGGCCGGAGGCCCTCCCCCGGGAACCCGGCGGGAAAGGAGGGTATCCTGGGGGCCGGGGGGAAGAGGGGGAGCCGGGTCGGTCCTCGTTCCTTTCCAGGCCCCGCCGGGGAGGCGGGACAGGAGGAGACATGAAGGTGATCGGTCGCGCGTTCTTCCGGGGACTTCTCACCCTGGCCCCGGTCCTTCTCACGATCTACGTGGTCTACTGGACCGCCACGACGGCCGAGGGGGTGTTGGGCTCGGCCATCAGGCTGGTCGTCCCTCCCGATTCCTATGTGCCGGGAATGGGGATCGCCGCCGGCGTTGCGGTCATCGTCCTGGTGGGGTTCCTCCTCCAGGCCTGGGTCTTCGGTCTCCTCTTCTCCTGGGCCGAAGGGCTCCTGGAGCGTGTCCCCCTGGTGAAGAGCCTCTACAGCTCCATCAAGGACATGCTCTCCTTCTTCGGAGGGAGCGGGGAGAAGAAGATCGGCCAGGTCGTGGTGGTGGAGCTCGGCGAGCCCAAGGTTCGGCTCCTGGGGTTCGTCACCCGGGAGGATCTCTCGGACCTTCCCGAAGGGCTCGGAGGGAGCGGGTTGGTGGGGGTCTACCTTCCCATGAGCTACCAGATCGGGGGGATCACGGTCTTCCTCCCGAAAGAGGCCCTGACACCCCTGGACATGTCCACCGAGGAGGCCCTGCGGTTCGCCGTAACCGCCGGGGCCAAGGCCGGAAAGGGATAGGCCGGGGGCGGAGAGGGGGCATTTGCCGGGATGCCCGGCCTTGGATCGGTGCGGGCCTTGGTCTAGGCTTCCCTTCTCCATGGGAACCTTCGACGACATCCTCAGGTGGTACAACGCCGTTGCGGCCGCCCTCCTGCTCCTGGTGGGACGGGGGGTGCCGGGGCGGTGGATCCTCCTCCTGGTACACCTGGCGGCCTTCTTCCTCCTTCCCCTCCTGGCCGGATGGGCCGGCGGGAAGGGGTTCCACCTCCGCTCCCTGCTGGTTCGGGGGGGGATGGCCGCCCTGTTCCTCCCCCTGGTCTTCACCGAGACGGGCCTTCTCCTCCCCTGGGTCAATCCGGACCCCCTGGAGTGGTACGTCGTCCTGGGAGACCGGCTCCTCTTGGGGGGGAGGGACGTGGACCAGGTGACGGCCTTCCTCCGGCGGGGGATCGTCCCGGACCTGCTGATCCTTTGTTACTCCTCCTTCTACTTCCTTCCCCTCGCCCTGGGTTTCGCCCTCATCAGGAAGGGAGACCTGGAAGGAACGAAGGAAACCCTCCTGGCCGTAACCTTCGGTTTCTGTTTCAGCTACCTCCTCTACCTCGCCTTTCCCGTCTTGGCCCCCGTGAAGGTCCTCCACTTCCGGGAGCCCCTGGAAGGGGGAGGGCTCTTCCACTGGATCTACGGGCTCCTGGACGGCCTGGAGCTGAACAAGCGGGATTGTTTTCCCTCGGGCCACACCTGGCTGACCCTCACGGTGCTGCACCTTGCGTGGCGGCGCCACAGGAGGCTTTTTCTCCTCCTCCTGCCCGTGGGGGCCGGGTTGATCCTGGCGACGGTCACCCTGAGGTTCCACTACCTCCTGGACGTCCTGGCCGGGGCGCTCCTCTACTACCCCTCCATGCGGGCCGCCCTCTGGATGGACAGGAGGGGCGGTGCCTGGGCTCTCTCCCGGCCGGGCCGGCCCTGACGGGGAGGGTGGGAGGCGGGAGGGCGAAGGCTTTCCGCCCATCCCCTTTCCGGAAACTTCCGGGGGCCCCTCTTCGGGGCCCCTTTTTTCCCCTCAGGAGAGGAGTCCGAAGGTCCCGTCCTCCAGGGTGACCACGAAGGGGGACTTCCTGAGGATTTCCTCCAGGGCCTCCTCGAACTCGGCCAGCTCGGGCCGCTCGGCCAGGATCCTCGGAAGGGAGAGGGGAACCCCCGCCTCTCTGAGGGCGGAGAGGACCGTCTCCTGGATCCAGGGGAGGGTCCCTCCTCCGGCGAGGGTCACGAAGTCCTCGCCGAAGAACTCGAACCTCCCGTCCCGGGCCATGAAGTCCCTC
>Ga0256914_1002056_pt1 | contig 17145 bp, 12 predicted proteins | sample HulkmetaG_FD_191571 | JGI IMG/M metagenome (GOLD analysis project Ga0256914, IMG submission 191571) | Hydrothermal chimney microbial communities from Main Endeavour vent field at the Juan de Fuca Ridge, Pacific Ocean - Hulk | ecosystem: Environmental > Aquatic > Marine > Hydrothermal vents ... | reverse complement strand
CACCGCCGCTGTACCCGGCCCGGGACGTCCTCGAGGCGATCACCCCGGTCGCCCGCCGGGCGACGAAACCCGTCCTGCCGGTCTTCATGGTCCCGGCGGCGGCTCGCCGCGAGCTGCTCGCCGTGGGCGACGCGCCCGCCCTCTTCCGCGCGCCGGAGGACGCGGCCGGCGCCCTCGCCAGGGCGGTGGCCCACGCCCGGAACCTCTCCCGCCCGGTGGAGGAACCCCGGGACTTCGACCGGGACGATGTCGCCATCGCCGCCCTCCTGGCGCGCACCCGGGAGGCGGGAGGCGGCTACCTGCCCCAGGAAGACGCCTTCCGTGTCCTGGAGCTCGCCGGGTTCCCCCTCGCGTCCTGGCGGGTGGCCGGGTCCCGGGACGAGGTGCTCGCGGCCGCCGGGGAGATCGAGGGACCGGTCGTCCTCAAGGCGGTCGGGCCGGGAATCGTCCACAAGTCCGACCTCGGGGGCGTCGCCCTCGACCTTTCGGACGTCGAGGCGGTGAGCGCGGCGTTCGACCGGATGGAGGCGGCCCTCGACAGGGCGGGGATCCCCCGGGAGAATCGCCGCTGGCTGGTCCAGGCGTTCCGGCCCGGCGGCCGCGAGGTGATCCTCGGCGCCCACCGGGCCCCCGGCTACGGTCCCCTCGTGATGTGCGGCCTCGGCGGCAAGTACGTCGAGGTCTTTCGCGACGTCCAGTTCGCCATGGCGGAGCTGACGCCCACGGATGCCCGCGAGATGGTCCGCGGCATCCGGGGCCTCCCCCTGCTGACCGGCACCCGGGGCGAGGAGGGGGTCGACCTCGCCCCCCTCGAGGAGGGAATCGAGAAGCTGGCGGCCCTCGTCCGGGCCCACCCGTCGATCGCCGAGCTGGACGTCAACCCGCTCCTGCTCTTCCCGGGCGGCGGGGCGGCCGTGGTCGACGGACGGATCCGGGTCGACGCGGACTAGGCCGGGGCGGGCCCCGGGGCTCGGGCCGCGGGGCGCCTGCCGCGCCCCGTCCACGGCCCCCCGTGACAGGGCGGGGTAATACGTGGATAATGCCGCGTCCCGCTAGACCACCCCGGGCGGGGGACCGCCGCGACCCCGGGTACCGGGTGCGAAGGAGAGCAGCATGTTCCGCAAAGTCTTCGTCCTCGTCCTGCTGGCCAGCCTCCTCCCCGTCGCGTTCGCCGGCGACGACGCCCGGGACGGCGATGCCGAGTACCTGGGCATGGGCTGGGGTGTCTTCGGCGGGTACCTCTGGGGCGACGAGCTGGTGGAGCGCTCCGTCCCGGGCGACGACGGCACCGGTTCCTACGTGCCGACGCTGGACGACGACTTCGTCGTCGGCGGCCTCTTCTACGTGGACAACACGCCGAACCTGCGGTTCGAGTTCCGTCTCTCGTACACGCCGAACACCGTCGTCGACACTCCCCACGGAGACATCTCGATGGACGTCTTCGTGGCCGACGTGGCCATCGTCCCCCACTGGAACCGGGGCAAGTGGGAGATCGGCATCCCGGTCGGCTTCGGCTGGGCGGTCTCGATGGCCGACGAGGACCTGGCGAAGAAGATCCCCGGGCGGGTCAAGACCCTGCACCTGACGGACGGGTCCGGGATGACGTACTTTCTCGGCCTGCAGGGCTCGGTCAAGGTCGGGGAGAAGTGGACCCTCTTCGGCGAGTACACGTTCAAGCGGTTCCACCGCCTGACCAACGTGATCGAGCGGACCGCCAAGTGCGGCCAGTTCCTCGTCGGCTTCCGCCGGGCGTTCTGACTCCCCGCCCGACCGGCAGGCGATCCGCGGGGCGGCCACGGCCGCCCCGCGTTCACGTCTCCTCGACCGGCCGTGCCAGGAAGCGGGCCGCCAGGAACACGAGGGCCGAGGCCAGGTACCCGAGGGCCATCGGCCAGGCGAACCCCGGCCGGATCTCCTCCCGGACCGCCCCGGCCGTCACCGTGTAGGCGTGCATCAGGCCGAGCCAGGTCAGCCCGGCGGCGACGAGCGCCCAGAGGGCGGCCCGGCCGAACCGACGCTCCGCCAGGAACACGCCGATGGCGGCGAGGAACGTGGCCGAGAACAGGAACCCCGCCTTGAGGGTGAGCAGTCCACCGACCCAGGGGATCGTCGTGCTCCGCAGGTCGGCCACCACTTCCGGCAGGTGCACTCCCGCCGCCAGGTGCCCGGCGAGGGACGTGCCCCGGGCCGTCATCTCGACGAGGAGCCAGCCCCAGGCGGCCAGCCCCGGCAGCAGGCCGAGGACGACGGCCGGCGCGTGCTCCCGTGGCGTCGCCGTGAAGGCCTGGGTCGTGATGATCACGGCGATCCAGACGAGGATCGCCATGGCGGCCTCCACCGGCACGACCCGGGCGATCGGCCCGATCAGGCCGGTGAGGGCGACGACCGTGAAGAAGATCCCGTTCGCGGCCGAGTAGGCCCAGCCCGCTCCCATTCGCTTCCACCCCGGGTGACCGATGTAGATCGTCGTGGGGAAGCAGGACCCGAGGCAGGCGGCGGCAAGGGTGCCGACCCCGTTGGCAACCAGGCAGGGCCGGGTCGGGAACCGGTCGCCCTCGGCCTCGGCCGACTCGATGTTCTGGAGGGAGCCGAGCACGTTGATCAGGCCCATCGGAAGAATGATCGAGATGCGGCCCCACACGTGCGGGCTCCCGAGCGCCGCCAGCAGGTCCCCGATCACCGGGACCGGCGGGTGCCAGCCGGCGCCCGCCAGGATGTCTCCTCCCCCGACCTCGACGCCTCCCGGCAGGCCGGCGAGGCGCAGCCCCCACGCGATCGCCGTGCCGAGGAGGACGGCGAGCATCCCGCCCGGGAGGCCCATCGGCCACCGGACACGGGCGAGGTAGCTGACCAGCACGAGGGCCAGGGGGGCGAGGGCGACCAGGGGACGGTCGAACGACCGGAGGATGAACTCCATCGAGATGAACCCGACCGCGATCCCGGCCAGCGTCGCCAGGAGCGCCGCGCGGGGCGTCACCCGGCGCACCCACCCGGCGACGAACCCGCCGAGGGTCTCGATCACCCCGGAGAGGAGACAGGCCACCAGTCCCACCTGCCAGGCCACTCGCCCGGCCTGTTCCGGCGTGAATCCAGGCGTTGCGGCGAGCTCCTCGTAGGTCGGCGCCATCACGAACAGCACGTAGGCGAAGAGGCTGACCGTGTTGATCCCGTACGGGAGCGCGGTCACCGGGCGCCCGGTGTCCCGGGAGAGCCGCCGGGCCAGCCACGCGTAGTACAGGTTGCCGACCAGGAGGGAAAGCGCCGCGCCCGGGAAGATCCTCTCCAGCACGAACTCGGCGGAGAGGCCGCACATCCCGGTCGTCAACGCCAGGATGACGAGGAACTGGAGCAGGTTGTCGACCATCAGGCCGAAGAAGCCGTCGAGGTCGCCACGCACGACGCCCGCGTGAACCCGTCGATCTCCCGCCACGTCTCGTTTCCTCCACCCCGGCGGCTCGGGCGCCCCGGGAACGCCCATTATCGCGGACGTGGCCGGGCGGGAGCAGCCCCGCGGAAGTCCCCGGTGTAGAATGCCTTCCCCGCCCGCAGGGACGGCCGCGGGTGACCGCGGGTCAGCCCGCCGCCGGCCGGTTTTCGTCGCCCCACCGGAAGGAGACGCCCCATGAGGATCGGAATCCCCCGGGAGACGTCCCGGCACGAGCATCGCGTCGGCCTGACCCCCTTCGGTGTATCGCGCCTGGTCAACCTGGGCCACGAGGTCTACATCGAGCGGGGCGCCGGCAAGGACTGTCATTTCACCGACGAGGACTACGAGGAGGCCGGGGCCCACGTCGTGTACAGCACCGACGAGGCCTACCAGCGGGCCGAGCTCGTCTGCCGGGTCGGCACGCTCACCGCGGAGGACGTGGAGCGGATGCCGGCCGGGCTCACGGTGGCGGGTTTCCTCCACGTGGCCATGACGCCCCGGGCGGTCGTCGACGGGCTGGCGGAGAAGGAGATCACCCTCCTCGGCTACGAGGTCCTCGAGGCCGACAAGGGCGGCCGGCCGGTCCTGCGTTCCCTCTCCGAGATCGCCGGCCAGATGGTCGTCCACTGCGCCGCGCACCTGCTGGAGTACGAGGCGGGGGGGCGGGGCGTGATCCTCGGCGGCGTTCCCGGGATCGCCCCGGCGACCGTCGTGATCCTCGGCGCGGGAACGGTCGGTCGGCGGGCCGCGTGCCTCGCCCTGGCGGCCGGGGCCCATGTCATCGTGCTTGACACCGACCTGGACAAGATGCGCCGGGCGATGGGTGAGAACTGCCGGCACGTCGTGACCGCACTCGCGACGCCCCGGAACCTGCGCCGGTTCACCGCCATCGCGGACGTGCTGATCGGGGCGGTGGCGATCCCCGGCGGCCGGGCCCCCTTCCTGGTGACCGAGGAGATGGTCCGCCGGATGAAACCGGGCAGCGTGATCCTGGACGTCTCGATCGACCAGGGTGGCTGCGTGGAGACGTCGCGCCCGACGACCCCGGACAATCCCACGTTCAAGGTCCACGGGGTGACCCACTTCTGTGTCCCGAACATGACGGCCAACGCCCCGCGCACGGCATCCCGGGCGCTGACCATCGCCGCCCTGCCGTTCCTCGTCCGCATCGCCGGCGAGGGACTCGAGGCGGCCCTCGCCGCCTCGCCGGGCCTGCGGCAGGGGATCTACATGTACCGGGGCCGGATGGTCAACGAGCTCGCCGCGGCGGCGCTGGGCCTGACGCCGGCGCGCCTCGGCGACCTGCTCTCCTGACACCGGGAGGTGTGCCATGTCCTGGATCGACGACTACAACCGCAAGCTGTGTTCCGCGGAGGAGGCGGTGCGCCTCGTCGAGAGCGGAAACCGCGTCTACTACGGTGGCAACGCCGCGATTCCGATGGGGCTCGTCCGCGCACTGGCCGCCCGGTACGAGGAGCTGCACGACGTCCAGCTCAACCACGTGCTTCTCCTCGGCGAGGACCCGCTCTCCGGGCCCGAGATGGCGGGGCATTTCCGGCACAACTCCCTGTTCGTCGGTCCGGCCGACCGGGAGGCGGTCAACTCCGGCAGGGCAGACTACGTCCCGATCTTCCTGCACCAGATCCCGCGACTCTTCTACGAACGGCTGATCCCCCTCGACGTCGCGATGGTGATGGTCTCGCCTCCCGACGAGCACGGGTTCATGAGCCTCGGCGTCGAGACGATGGCCGCCCGGGCCGCCTGCCAGAGCGCCAGGAAGGTGATCGTCCAGGTCAACGAGGAGATGCCGCGGATCCTGGGCGACTCCTTCCTGCACGTCAGCCGTGTCGACGCGATCGTCGAGATCACGGAGCCTCTCCCCGAGCTCCATCCGCGCCCGATCACGGAGGTCGAGCGCAAGATCGGGGCACACATCCGCACCCTGATCGAGGACGGGTGCACGATCCAGATGGGGATCGGCGGCATTCCCGACGCGGTCTACGAGACGCTCGACGACGTCAAGGACCTCGGGATCCACACGGAGATGATCTCCGACGGGGCGATGCGCGCCATCGAGCGCGGCATCGTCACCGGGGCGCGCAAGTCGCTCCACCCCGGCAAGGTGATCATCACCTTCGCGCTGGGCACCAGGGAGCTGTACGAGTTCCTCGACAACAACCCGTTCATCGAGGCGCACCCGGTGGAATACGTCAACGATCCCTTCGTGATCAGCCAGAACGACAACATGATCGCGATCAACTCCGCCATCGAGGTCGACCTGACCGGGCAGGTCTGCTCCGATTCGATCGGCACGAAGATCTACTCGGGCTTCGGTGGGCAGGTCGACTTCATCCGGGGCGCCGCCCGGGCGAAGGGCGGTCGCCCGATCATCGCCCTGCCCTCCACCGCGAGGAAGGGCACCCAGTCCCGGATCGTCCCGATGCTGAAGCCCGGCGCCGGCGTCGTGACGACGAGGGCGGACGTCCACTACGTGATCACCGAGTACGGGATCGCCCACCTGTTCGGGAAGAACCTCCGGGAACGGGCGGAGGCCCTGATCTCGATCTCCCACCCGGACTTTCGGGAGGAACTGGAGCGGGCTGCGAGGGAACGGGGCCTCCTGCCCTGAGCGCCCCGGGTCACCCGCGCCCGCGCGCCCGGCGGGGCACCGCCGGGCGCCTTTCCTGTCCGGGCCACGGGATGGTGCCGGGAGCGGGACTCGAACCCGCACGGCCTCGCGGCCAGGGGATTTTAAGTCCCCTGCGTCTGCCAGTTTCGCCATCCCGGCACCGCGCACGCCCGGCACGGCGGAAGGGCCGCGCCGCGAGATTGTACCCGGCTCGCGGCACGCGCCGTCGCGGCGCCCCCGGAAAACCCGGCCGCTCCCGGGAAAGGGCGGACGGGACAAGGCATTTCGATTGGCGGGGAACCGCGTTTCGGCGCATATTTCCGGCGGGCTGGGACAGGGAGGATCTTCCGGTGACGCTTACCATCGTCTGCGTGTGCGGGACGCACAACGCCGTCTCGGACGCGGACCTGGAGTCCGCCGTGTGCCACGCGTGCGGCCAGCCGCTGCTGCGGCCGGCCCATGCGCCCGGGCATTCCCCCACGCTCGCCCAGGGCCACTGAGTCGACCCCGGTTCCCGGGATGACAGGGGCCCGTCGCCCCGGCAGAATCGCCCCGTGGACCGGCATCTCCAGGAACTCCTCGACCAGCGCAGGAAGCTCCTGGCGCTCCCCCCGGGGGAACGCGTGGAGAGGATCCTCGCGTCCCCGCGGGCCCGCGAACTCGTCCGCTCCCTGCCGGCAACGGAGTTCTGGCTGACGATCGTCCAGGCCGGGTTGGACCGTGCCCTTCCCCTTCTCCCCCTCGCCGGCAAGCGGCAGCTCGACTTCCTGTTCGACCTGGAGGCCTGGACGGGAGACGACTTCGATCCGGTGCGGGCCGGGGAGTGGCTGCGGGCCTTCCGCGAGGCGGATCCCGCCCTGGTCGCCCGCTGGTTCCGGGAGGGGGACGAACCGCTGGTGGTGCTCGCCCTGGGACGGATGCTGCGGGTCTACAAGCTGGACGAATCGACCAGCCCCGACTACTGGCCGCCGGACCGACCCGTCCCGACGCTGGACGGGATCTACTTCGTCGAGCCGGTCGACGGGCTCCCCGACGGGGTCTTCCCGGCGCTGTGGGAGGGCCTGGCCGTCCTGCGGGCCCGGGACCGGAACGCCTACGAGGCCCTCCTCGAGCAGGTCCTCTGGATGATTCCGCCCGAGCAGGAGGATGGCGTGCGGGAGCGCAGGGAGGGCCGCCTCGCCGAGCACGGGTTCCCCCCGCCGGACGAGGCGATGGAGGCCTGGGCGGCCGGCGAGTACGTCGACCGGTCGGCGAGGGAGGCGCTGGCCCGCCGCGCCGCCGGCCTTCCCCCCGTTTCCGGGAGACCCTCGGCGGGGAACCGGGTCGCCGGGCTGCCCCTGCCCGGGAGCCTCCCGGTCCCGGCGGAGACCGCCGGGCCCGTCCTCGCCCGGGCCCTGGCGCCCCTGGCGCCGGAGGCCCGGGAACGGATCACCCGGGAGGCCCTCGCCTTCGCCGGCCGCTACGCGGTCGCCTCGGGCCGGCCGCTCGGCGACCCCGCGACCCACGCGGACGGGCTCGCCACTGCCCTCGCCCACCTGGAGCTGGGTCTCGAGGAGCTCTCCGGGGGAGATCCGGGGCTCGCGGCGCGGGCCCTCGCGGGGCTCCCCGTCCGGGAGCTCGTGCTCGCCGGCGCCGGGGCGGTCCAGGAACGCGCCCTCCGGGCGCGTCGACTCCTGGCGGGCTGGCTCGCCCGGGTCCACCTGGGACGCGAACGCCTCGACGAGCCCCTCGAGGAGGTGATCGTCGGCCTCGCGGGACCACGGCCCCTCTTCACCTCCCACGGAGAGGAACGCCCCTTCCGCTCCCTCGCCGACCTCCGCCTCGTCGACGGCGTCCTCGACACCGTCGAGGCCCTGGGGCGGTTCCTCGAGGACGTGCTCGGCGCCGAGGACGGGAAGGAGCTCCCGGAGCTCGATCCGCTTCCCGCGGGCCGCCGCAACGCCCGCGAGGTGGAGTGGTCCGCGGTAGCCCTGACGACGATCGCGCGGGCCGCCCTGGGAGCCACCGATCCCCGGCCACGCCCCCTGGCCCGGGGGGAGGCGCAGGAGGCCCTGGACCGGTTGCTGACCCCGGAACCTCCCCGGGAAACGACGGGCCGGTTCGTCCAGTACGCGAACCTGCTGGCCCTGGGTCCCGCCGAGCCGTTCCTCGCCGGGCGCCTCGTCGACGACGCCGGCGAACTCCCCCGGGAGGCGAGGCCCGATCCCCGTTTCGTCCGCGCCCTCCTCCTCGTTCCCGATCGCTGAACCGGGCACGAGCCGCCCGCCGCGGGTCCCCTCAGGGCCGGGTCACCTCGTAGTAGCGGATCGCACCGGACGGGGCACCGTCCGTCCAGGTCGTTTCCTCGCCCCCGGCGGGGACCGTGTCCAGCACCGGCAGGTCGGTCGGATCCTCGCCGCCGTGTACCCCGTAGGACGCGTCCGGCTCGCTTCCCCAGCGGAGCAGGACGTCGTCTCCCGCCTTCTCCAGCCTGATCGTGATCCGCCCGTGGTCCAGCCAGCGATTGGTGACCGCGTTGACGAACGACCGGTATCCCTGGCTGTCCGGGTTGCGCTGGAGACCGACGAAGACGTCGGTCGCGTGGTAGTGCTGCTGGCTCGACGGGTGGGAGTCTCCCCCTTCCTTGCGGGACTCGCCGATCTCCCGCTCCGGGTTCTCGGGCCGGTTGTCCCAGGCGTCCGCCGGCGTCAGCGGCCGGTCGTCCCCGAGGCCCGGCTCGACGTACCGGTGTGGAGCCTCCCAGTCCATGAAGTCGTCCGGGAAGTCCCACCCGTCGGGGAACCAGCCGTACGCCGCATCGAGCACGGGATCGTCCCCGGTGTAGGCCAGCGTGTCGTAGTAGTCGAAGCAGACGACGTTGATCCGCCCGTCACGGTCCCGGTAGTCCTGGAACTCGTCCCTTCCGGTGGGATCGTACTCGTGGAGCCAGTCCTCGCGGAACCAGCGGGCCAGCTCCCGGCTCGCCGCCCGCTGCTCCGCCGTCAACGACACCAGCGGCGGTGCCTGGACGGCGATGAACAGCACCTCGGGCCGCTCGTGGAAGATCGCCAGCATCCCCCGGTAGGCCACCTTGACCTGGGCAAGCGACGACGTCGCCCCGCCGGTCCCCGAGGGCCATGCCCCTCCACTGTGAGGCACGCCGTCGGTGGCGGGCCAGTACTCGTCGGTGTAGTCCTCCCCGACGCCCCTCACCGAGTCGAGGTAGTCCCAGTTGGTGAACCGGTGGCCGCTGTCGGACCACGGCGTTCCCCCGGTGACGTGGCCGTCGGCATCGTAGCTCGTGTCGAACGACCACACCTGGGAACCGGGGTAGCACGGCTTGAACATGATGATCTCGATCCGTTGGGGGGGAGAGATCGTGTCTCCCTGCTGCCGGCGGTAGTCGTAGCAGGTCAGCATGAAGCCGTCCGCCGGGATGCGGTTCTCCGCCGTCTCCGGCGCGTGGAAGACGTAGTTCTCGCCATCGTCTCCCTCGATCCCCATCTCGGTGCGGAAGCGCTTGTACCAGTGAACGTAGTAGGTGTAGTCGTTCTGCCCACCGTACCCGTAGTCGCTGACCATGTAGCTGCGGTGCATCGTGCCGTCCTCGTCCCACTCGACCTGGCGCAACGCCTCCCGGAGGCCGTTGTCGAGCCAGGCGGCCCCCGTCGAGTGGTGCCAGAAGTGCAGCTGGCTTGTCCGGCGCGGCGGTTCGAAGTTCCAGTCCTCGGCGGCAAGAACGACGGTACAACACGTCAGGGCGAGCGCGGCGACGAGCCACCACCCGGCTCTCGGCATGGCATCCTCCGGCAGGGATCGCGGCGACCGACGGGCCACCACCACGGGATCCCGGGCGGCAGTGTAAGCGCCCGGCCCGGCCCACGGCGGCCCCCTCGTGTCACGTTTTCGTGTCGACGCGACGAGCGACCCCGCCGGGTCGCCATGCAAGCTGTTGTATTTTCTGTGGTTGAATGGAGGCGCCGGTCGGATTCGAACCGACGAATGAGGGTTTTGCAGACCCTTGCCTTACCACTTGGCTACGGCGCCTTCCCTTGGCCGGGAGACCCCGGCGGAGGCAAGGATACGGTCCTCGCGAGGGGGAGGCAAGGGTGGCGAACCGCCGCCGGCGGGCGGCCATCGTCCATCGGTCACGGAGTCCCGCGGGAAGGGTGGAGCATCGGCGGACCGGGAGGCAGCAGGACGTCGGGCAGGAAGTCCTCGAGGTGCGGGAAGTCGTGGAGACGACGGTCGTAGGCCGCCTCGAGGAACGCGTCCACCCACCAGAAGATGTCGTAGCGGCGAATGTTGTCCCGCAGGCGACGCATCCGCGCCCGACGCTCCGCCCGGTCCATCGTGATGCCCCGGTAGAGGGTCTCCGCCACCCCCTCGATGTCGTGGGGGTTGACCAGGAGCGCCCCCCGGTGGAGCTGGGCGGCCGCGCCGGCGAACTCGGAGAGGACGAGCAGCCCCTCCCCGTCGACCTGGCACGCGCAGTACTCCTTGGCGACCAGGTTCATCCCGTCCTTGAGCGGCGTCACGAACGCGATGTCCGCCGCCCGGTACCAGGCGACGAGTTCCTCCCGTGGCAGGCTCCGGTAGTGGTAGTGGATGGGAACCCAGCCCCAGGCCGTGAACCGGCCGTTGATCTCGCCGACCAGTCGCTCGATCTCCGCCTTGAGCTGCTGGTATTCCTCCACGCCCTCCCGGCTCGGGACGACGACCTGGACCAGGCTGATCCGCCCGCGAAGATCCGGGTGACGCTCGAGCAGCGTGCGGAACGCCTCCAGCCGCTCGGGGATTCCCTTCGTGTAGTCCAGGCGGTCGACGCCGAGGACGATCTTCCGCTCGCCGAACGTCTCCCGGAGGGCCCGGACCCGCCGCTCGACCCCCGGGGTCCGCGCGAGGCGCGCGAACTCCCGGAAGTCGATGCTGATCGGGAACGCACCGACGCGGATCGTCCGCCCCCCGCCCACCAGCTCGATCACCGGGCCCCTGCCCTGGGGCCGCAGGTCCCGGACGAGGTGCTGGAGGCACTGGAGGAAGTTGCGCCGGTCGCGGGGGGTCTGGAAGCCGATCAGGTCGTATTCCAGGAGCGCACGCAGGATCTCGGCCCGCCACGGCAACCGGAGAAACACGTCGACCGGGGGGAACGGCACGTGGAGGAAGAAGCCGATCCTCCGGTCCACGCCGAGGGAGCGCAGGGCCTGTCCCACGTGGACCAGGTGGTAGTCGTGGACCCAGACGTACTCCCGGCGGCTCCAGCGGACGATCTCGCGGGCGAACCGCCGATTGACGTCGAGGTACCGGTACCAGTAGCGGGGCAGGAAGCGGCAGCGGGTCTGGAAGTCGTGGAACAGGGGCCAGAGGACCTCGTTGGAGAAGCCGTGGTAGAAATCGCGGACGTCCGCCTCGTCGAGGGGCACCGGGCGGAGGCGGTATCCCGCCGCCCGGGCCGCCCCCGCGAACAGCGGTTCCAGCTCGTCGTGGGGGATCCCGGCCGTCCCGCTCCAGCCGATCCACGTGCCCCCCCGGTCGCGCAGCACGGGCGCCAGGGCGGTGACCAGCCCCCCGGAGCCGGGCCGGATCTCCCGGCGGCCATCCCCGTGCTCGTGGAGACGAACGGGAAGGCGGTTCGAGACGACGACGAGTCCCATCGCTCTCCCCTCGGCCCCCTTTGTGGCACCGCCCCCCTCCCCCGTCAAGCGAGGCCCTCGCGCCACGCGTCGAGGAATGCCAGCAGGTCCCCGGGGGGCACGAGGTGCCAGCGGGCCGCCGACCGTCGCGGCCGCGGTGCGACCAGCACGGCGAGCCCTCCGGGCGGCACCGCCCGGAAAGCGTCCTCGTCCGTCCGGTCGTCCCCGAGGTAGGCGACCAGGTCCGCTTCCCGGGCGAGGCGGCGGACCGCCCGGTCCTTCCGGGCGGCCGTGGCCCGCAGCTCGAGCCCGCCGGCGAAGGGCAGCAGGTCGAGACCATCCCCCGCCAGCGGCCCGAGCACGGACCGGGCCTCCTGCTCGCGGGACACCGGGTCGCCCCGCCAGTGAACGGCGACCCCGGCCGGCTTCACCTCCACGCGCGCGGCAGGAAACCGTGCCCGCGCGCGGCGGGCAGCCTCGGCGAGACGCCGGGCAACTCCCGGTGGCAGCGGCTCGTCACCGAGACCGTGGTTGCCGACGATCTCCGGGAGGGGGGTGATCCCGAGGAGGGGCGGGAGGTCGGACGGATTCCGGCCGGTGACGATCGTGACCCTCCCCCCCGCCGCCAGGATCGCCGCCAGCCGCTCCCGCACCCCTGGCCAGGGAACGGCCCGGTCCCGCTCGACCCGGAACGGGGCGAGCGTGCCGTCGTAGTCGAGGAGCAGGAGCGGACGGCGGGCCCCGGCGACCAGCTCCCGGACGCGGCCGGGCTCGAGGGGCCGGGGCAGGTGCTCCCCGGTCACGCCGCGGGCCCCACCTCGAGCCGGTCCCCGGTGCCCCGCATCAGGGAAAGCATCAGGGCCAGGTGGTCCCGCACGTGGCGGGTGATCAGGAAGTTCTCCCGGACGATCCGCCGCGCCCGCTCCCCCATCTCGCGGCGCTTGTCATCCCGGTAGAGCAGGTAGCGGATCCGCAGGGCCGCTCCCTCGGGCGTCGTCACCCGGAACCCGGTGAAGTGGTCGATCACCTGGAGCCGGATCCCGCCCGTGTCACCGCCGATGACGGGCTTCCCCTTCCACATCGCCTCGGTCACGGTCAGGCCGAAGCCTTCCCGGAGCGACTTCTGCAGGACGACGTGGGCGGCCCGCTGCAGCGCGTTGATCGTCCGGTGGGCGTTCGAGGGAAGCACCAGCACGTGCACGTCGTCGTCCCACTCCGCCGCCTTGCGCACCTCCTCGAGGACCGCCTCCCCCTCCGGGTCGTCCGCGGCGGACCCGCCCGCCAGCACGAGCTGGTGGGGCACGAACTTCCGCGCGATGCGGGACGCCTCGATGACCCCGAGCGGATCCTTGAAACGGTCGAAGCGGCTGACCTGGAGGATCATCGGCTTGCCCGGGTCGAGCCCGAACCGCTCGAACACCTGGGCGACCTCCTCCTCCGGCAGGTCCATGTTCTTCTCCGAGAGCGGGTCGATGCTCGGCGGGATCAGCACCTGCTCGTGGGGCAGCGGCTGGGCGAACTCCGGCAGGTGGAAGATGCTCGCGTCGTAGCGCGACACGATCGGCCGGAGGAACTTCCAGACCGGGCGGTACGGGTGACTGACGTCGATGTGACAGCGCCAGATCCACTTCCCGCGCCGCCCGGGAAGGTGCTCGATCAGTGCCGCCGGCTGCGGGTCGTGGATGAAGACGATCTCGGCGTCCTCGAGCAGCTCCCCCAGCAACCCGGCATTCCGCTCGTTGACCTGCCGGTACTCCTCGAGAAGGGAGTCCGGAACGTGAACGTGCGCTCCCTGGAGCGCGTTGTGAAAGTTCTTCGTGCAGCGGAAGAACTCGTCGGTTCCCTCGATCACCTCCCACCGGGCGTCGATCCCGAGCGCCTGCATCAGGGGGATCAGCTTGTGCAGGATCTCGGCGACCCCGCCCCCCTCGCGCGTCGAGTTCACGTGGACGACGCGAACGCCCTCGAGGGGGTGGGCGAGCTGTCGCAGGTGCTCGACCGCGTCCCGGCCGGCAACCTCGGCATACCGCTCCAGCAGGTCGCTCATGCCCTCACCTCCTCGAGCTCCTCGCGGAACATCTGCGCCAGTTGGCGCCGGATCTCCTGCAGGGACGAGAAGTACGGGTCGATCGCCCCGATCCGCTCCCGCAGCCCGCGGTACCGCTCTCCGAGGGGCTCGAGCCAGGTGCAGAAGTCGTCGCTGCACTGCTCGGTCCGCCGCCGGGCGTCGATGAAGTGGTAGTAGATCGCCCCCTCGGACAGGGACGGCAGGATCCGTCCGAGCTCCTCCGGGGTCTCCACCCGTACGCCCGCGTCGAACACGACGATCCGGGAACGGAGGAAGTGGAACCGCTGGTCGGCGCGCGACCAGGGCACGTACTCGCTCTGGTCCAGGCGATCCTCGACGATGTCGAGCAGCTCCTCGCGCAGTTCCTCGAGGTCCTGGAAGTCGACGGGGTTGACGACGGCCAGCCGCTCCGCCAGCGCCTTGTCGTGCAGCCCGTGCCAGGCCCAGGCAGCGAAGTCGTTGTTGTACTCCGGCTCGTCGAACCAGGGCTGCAGCAGGCGGCCCCAGAAATGGTGGTAGATCGAGTCGACCGGGACCCGCTGGAGCCCGTCGCGGAACTCCCGCAGGTTCTGGGCCCAGGTCCCGGTCGCGATCGTCACCAGCGCGCAGTCCCGGACGGTGAAGGGAGCCATCTCGCACCTCCGCCTCACCGTTCAATCTATCCCGCCACGGTTCGCGGCGGCAAGGTGGAACGCGTGCCTCGGGAAACGTCGCCGGCGCCGGAGCGGGGCGGCGCGGGAATCAGCCCGGGACGCGCCAGACGGTGTCCAGGACGGTGCCGTCGACCCACTTGATGACGGCGACCGGCTCGTCGGTCAGCTCGGGCCGGGCGGGCTTGCCGCCGACGATCCGCTCCACCTCCGCCTGGATCTCCTCGATCGGCCGGACCGGGAGGTCGGTTCCCCTCACCGCATCGAGCAGGTCCTGCCGGAGCGGGTTGATCGCGATCCCCCGCTCCGTGACGACCACGTCGACCAGCTCGGAGGGACCGGTGATCGTCGTCACCTCGTCGACGATCACCGGGATCCGGTCCCGGAACGAGGGAACGGCGAGGATCGTGCACCGGGAGAAGAGGCAGTTCTGCCAGCCGCCGATCCCGTGAAGGAGCCGGCCGTCCGAGTGGGTGACCACGTTGGCCCGGAACCGGACGTCCACCTCGGTCGCCCCGAGCACCACCGCGTCGACCATCGACGCGAAGTTTCCCTTGCCGTGGTAGTTGTACGAGGTGAACGGCGTGGTCGGGACGTGCCGCGGGTCGCTGGCGATCGAGCGGACGGCGTCCAGGTCGAAGGTCTGCCCGTCGAGGATGTAGTCGGTCAGCCCCTCCTGGAGCATCTCCACCAGGACCTTGGTCGATCCCCCCCGGACGAACCGCGCCTTGACGCCCGCCTCCCGCATCATCTCGCGCAGGAACGCGACGAAGGCGAGAGAGATGCCGCCGGCCCCGGCCTGGAACGAGAAGCCGTCCCTCATGATGCCCGCCTCGCGGATGAAGCGGGCCACCAGCTCCGCGATCCGCAACCGGTCGGGACTGCGCGTGATGCGGGTCGTGCCGGAAACGATCTTCTCCGGGTCCCCGATCGAGTCGACCTCGACAACGTAGTCGACGTCGTTCCCGTGGATCTGCCAGGGGATGCACGGAAACGGCACCAGGTTGTCGGTGACCACGATCACGTGGTCGGCATAGATCGAGTCGGCGACGGCGAACCCGAGGGAACCGCAGGCCGAGGGCCCGTGGGCCCCGTTGGCGTTCCCGAACGGGTCGGCGCAGGGCGCGGCGATCACCGCGATGTCGACGTGGACCTCGCCGTCCTGGATCGCCTGCCAGCGCCCGCCGTGGGAGCGGAGGACCCCGAGTCCCCGCATCTTCCCCCGCGAGCAGTAGTCTCCCAGGGGCCCGTTCATCGAGCCCTCGATGTGGTGGACGACTCCCTGCTCCATCAGGTCGATCACCGGCGCGTGGCAGGGGAAGGAGGCGCTGGGAAACCACATCAGGTCCTTCGCGCCGAGCCGGGCGGCCGCCTCGAGGGCGGCGAGGGCGACGCGGTCCCCGTTGCGCAGGTGGTGGTGGGTCGAGATCGTCATCCCGTCCCGGAGACCGCAGGCCTCGAGGGCCGCCTCGAGGGACGGCACCCGCTTGTCCCCGTCCGCCGGGTAGTCGGCGCAGGTCCGGATCGGGGGCGCGGCCTTCCTGCCTTCCGGCCGGTACTTCCCCACCCCCCGGTACGGCACCTGGGCCCTGCCGTTCACCTCCGTGGGAACCAGCCGGCCCGCCGCGTTCTTCACCATCCCGCTCATGCGTCGTCTCCCAGGAGGCCCATCGCCCGGGCCCGCTCCACGAGCTTGAGCGCCCGCTCGACGACGGGCGGATCGATCATCTTGCTGCCGAGGCTGACGACGCCGAGCCCCCTCGCCTGCGCGTCTTCGAAGGCCGCGACGATCTTCCGGGCCCTCTCGATCTCGGCGGCGGAGGGGGCGAACGCCTCGTGGATCACCGGGACCTGCCGCGGATGGACCGCCCCCATTCCCTCGAAGCCGATCGCCCGGGCCCGCTCGCCCCACGCCCGGAGGCCGTCCATGTCGGCGACGTTCCCGTAGACCGAGTCGATCGCCTGGATGCCCGCCGCCTTGGCGGCATTGACGAGGCGCAGCCGGGCCCAGAGGCTCTCCTCGCCCCCCGGCGTCTTCACGACCCCGAGGTCGGCCGTGTAGTCCTCGAGCCCGATCGTCAGCGCACAGACCCGCTCCGAGGCGGTCGCGATCTCGAACGCCCGCTCGATCCCGAGGGCCGACTCGAGGATCGGCATCAGCCAGACGTCCCGGTCGGGCAGGATCCGCCGGATCGCGGCGTCCACCTCGCGGACCTGCTCGGCGGACTCGACCTTCGGGACCAGCACCAGGTCCGGCCGTTCCGGGATCACCTCCCGCAGGTCCTCGAGTCCCAGCGGGAGCTGGTTGATCCGCACCATCCGCTCGGCCCCGCCGAAGTCGATCGCCCGCAGGGCGTTGCGCACCAGGAGCCGGGCCGCGTCCTTCTCCGCCGGGTGCACGGAGTCCTCGAGGTCGAGGATCAGGCCGTCCGCCCCGTGGAGCCCGGCGTTCGGGAAGTACTTCGGCTCGTTGCCCGGGAGGTAGAGCCGGGACCGGCGCAGCCGGTCCCGGGGCGACGGGGGGGGCAGGGGGAGCCCCCCGGGGAGGTGCCGCTTCCCCTCGCCGAGGCCCGCCCGGCGCACCGCCGCCTCGATCCGGGCCGCGATGACGAACGGCAGGGCTCCCCGGTCGTCGATCTCGAGCCGACCGGCGGTGACCCCCAGGTCCGCGAGAACCCGCCGCGCCTGCTCCTCGATCGCCGTGCCGTACCAGGTGGCGACCTTCGACCGCAGCTCGATGCGGAGACCGCCCCCGCCCG
>Ga0256914_1002055_pt1 | contig 17147 bp, 17 predicted proteins | sample HulkmetaG_FD_191571 | JGI IMG/M metagenome (GOLD analysis project Ga0256914, IMG submission 191571) | Hydrothermal chimney microbial communities from Main Endeavour vent field at the Juan de Fuca Ridge, Pacific Ocean - Hulk | ecosystem: Environmental > Aquatic > Marine > Hydrothermal vents ... | reverse complement strand
GAGAACATTACAGGTGAGTTACCATTTAAAGATATTTATCTTCATGCCTTGGTCAAAGATGAAAAAGGCGAAAAGATGTCTAAATCTAAGGGGAATGTTATCGACCCATTAGAGACCATTGAAAAATACTCAACCGATGCTCTTAGATTTACCTTGGCTGTGTTGGCTGTACAAGGGCGAGATATTAAATTGAGTGAAGATAAACTAGAACAGAGCCGTAACTTTACCAATAAGCTCTTTAATGCGACCAATTTCTTGCAACTCAACCAAGAGCATTTTGATGAGCTTGACCCTGAAAATATCAAAACTCCTCTTGGGCGTTATATGTTGGCTCGTTTCAATGTGGCTGTTAAAGAGACCCGTGATTTTATGGATGTTTACCGATTTAACGATGGTGCGACTGTGCTGTATAGATTTTTATGGGGTGAGTTCTGTGATTGGGGAATCGAGCTAAGTAAAGCAGACAAATCCTCTGTGGCAGAGCTTGGAAGTATTTTTAAAGAGTCTATGAAATTGCTTCATCCATTTATGCCGTTTATTACTGAAAATCTCTACATGAGACTAAGCGTTGAGACACTGGAAGAGGGTGAGTCTATTATGGTTAAAGCATACCCAACGGTGAGTGAAGCAGATGATGAGGTGATTAAACAGTTTGACCTTATTATGGAGGCGATTGTCTCTGTAAGACGTTGTAAAACGCTTGTGGACAAAGGAAATCAAAAAATTGAAAAAGCTTCACTTAAAATGCCAAGTGGTTCTGATTTGGAGATGATGAAACCATTTATTGAGAAGCTTGGAAAAGTAGAAGAGGTTACTTTTGTTGAGGCTAAACTGGAAAATTCTGTGACGGATGTTTCGGATAACTTGGAGACGTTTATCTCTACGGATGATGTGGATATGTCGGCGATTATAGGGAAGCTTACCAAGCAAAAAGAGAAGCTTGAAAAAGAGATAGCCAAACTCAATGGAATGCTTAATAACGAACGATTTGTAGCCAATGCTCCTGAACAGGTGATTGCTGATAATAAAAAGGCGTTAAGTGATGCGTCTGAAAAGATGGCGAAGGTTGAGGCTGAACTTCAAGGATTTGCGTAATGTTGAGAAATCGCTGACAGGTAAATCTAAGATGAGGATACCCAAGATAATAAAAACCGTATCAACAAAGCTCAATGACAAAGGTGCAAAAGCGATTGTGGTAGGTGGCTCTGTTCGTGACCATTTTTTAGCATTACCGATTAAAGATTATGATGTTGAGGTCTATGGACTTGAAAAAATAGAAGAGTTGGAGGAGCTATTGGGTATGTATGGCTCGGTTAACTTGGTGGGGAAGAGTTTTGGAGTAGTGAAGTTTAGCCATGAGGGGGAGGAGTATGATTTTTCATTCCCCAGAACAGAAGAGAGAGTGGGGGTAGGGCATAGAGGTTTTGATGTCTCTTGTGATGGTTTTTTAAGTTTCAAAGAGGCTTCTACTCGCCGTGATTTTACGATTAATGCAATGGGGTATGATGTAGAAAAAGAGCAGTTTATCGACCCCTATGATGGGATGAGTGATATTGGCAATAGAGTTCTGCGACATATAGATGATGAGACTTTTATGGAGGATGCTCTTCGTGTCTATCGTGGGGTACAGTTTGTGGCTCGATTTGGCTTCTCTTTGGCTACCACGAGCGTTAAACTCTGTGCCAAAATGGTAGAGCAGGGGATGTTGGAGGAGTTGGCACAAGAGAGAGTCTATGAGGAGTTCAAAAAATTGCTTCTCAAGTCCCCCAAACCCTCAATGGGATTTGAACTGATGCGAGAGCTTGGGATTATCAAAAAATATTATCCTGAACTCCATGCACTTATAGGTGTCCCTCAATCCAAGATTTGGCATCCTGAAGGGGATGTTTGGGTGCATACCCTAATGGCGATAGATAAGATGGTTGGGTTGAAAATAGGTGAAGAGAAACATGATTTGAAGATGATGTTTGCCGTTTTGTGTCATGATTTTGGAAAAGCAACACACACACAGATAAAACCCGATAAAATCTCTGCCATTGGGCATGAGGAGGCAGGGGTGAAACCCACAGAAGCGTTTCTATATCGACTGACCAATGAGCATGATTTTATCAACGCTATTTTGCCCCTTGTTCGCCATCATCTCGCCCCCTCTATCTACTTTAGAAGTGGTGCGAAAAATGCTACCATCCGAAGGCTCTCCACAAAGCTCAATATAGAGGAGTTGGTAACCGTAGCAAGGGCTGATTTTTTAGGGCGAACCACAGAGGCTTCACTTAGTGGGGTCTATGAGGGGGGAGATTGGCTATTGGCAAAAGCCAAAGAGTTGGATGTCTATCGCCAACCACCAACACCCCTTATCCAAGGTCGAGATTTAATCGCGTTGGGGCATACGCCCTCCAAGGAGTTTAAGGAGATTCTTAAAGGGGTGTATGAGGCTCAAATTAGGGGAGAGGTTTCTACTAAGGATGAGGCTCTTTTCTATTTAATTTGCGTACCTAAATAAAAATTCTAAATAAATAATTATCTCTTCGCCTTAGCAATATTCCTCAAATGCTCTTTGTAGGTCTTTGTAAAATCATGCACCCCCTCTTTGTTCTTCATAAAATAGAGATAGTTGGTGGTGTCAGGTTTGAGAGATGCCTTTATTGCTTCTATCGAAACCGAGCAGATAGGGTAGGGGGGAAGCCCTTTGTTACGGTAGGTATTAAACTTACTCTTGTCTGTTTTAATGCGTTTTGAGGTGACTTTGACATGGGAGTATTTCCCGTAGTTTAGTGTCCCATCCATCTGTAGTGGCATCTCTTTTTTTAAGCGATTGTAGATAACCGATGCCACCACAGGCATCTCTTTGTTGTTGGCTGCCTCTTTTTGGATGATTGAGGCAATAATGAGGTAGCGTAGCCACTCTTTTTTATCATATTTATCAAGGTACTTTTTGGCTAACTCTTTGTACCTCTTTTCACTCAAATTGACCAAAAACTCAATAAGCTTCTTCTCTTTGATATGGGTAGGAAGATGGTAGGTCTCAGGCATGATTCCTGCCTCTTTGTAGGCACTATGTTTTTCATAATTAGCTTCAAGTTTATCATAATCAAGATGGGTTTTTTTTGCCACCTCTTCTAAAAAAATAGGGCGTGTCTCTCCTGGGATAAGGGTGAGTACTTGAAATGCTTCGGTTGCTGTTGTGAGCTTTTTTAAGAAATTAATACGATTCATTTCTCCTTTACCTATCTCTAAATTACCATATTTTGGTTGCCCCAATGCGACTAAAAGATAGGTGTCGATTTTAGTAAGTGCAATGCCTCTGTTTTGTAGATGCTCAATGGTGTTGGTAACGGAGCCTTTTGGGAGCGTGAGATTGGTTGTGGGTACAAATACAGGTATGGTAATATAGAATGCAAGTGAGAAGATAGCAATTAAAAGTAGATGATAAAGTATAGAAAGGATTTTCCAAATAGTGTTTTTTATATTCATAATTGGGATTATATCAAAGAATAAGTAAATAAAACTATGATATTATTAGTTTATGTATAAAAAAACTTTAATTTTAATTGCTATTTTCTTTTTGTTATCTGTTTCAGGGTGTTCTATCAAGAGACCAATCACTTGGGACAAACGTGTGCTTCATAGCAAAATAGAACCTGTTAATTTGGTCTATAAAGAGTATGGCAAAGAGCATAATCAAAGTATGCTATTTCTTCATGGGTTTGGAGAGAGTCAATACACTTGGCGTTTTTTGTTAAATGATTTATCTAAAAAGTATCATTTATATACCATTGATTTAAAAGGGTTTGGAGAATCCCCAAAAACAGATGATGATGATTACTCTGTCTATGACCAAGCCATTTTAGTAGAGCAGTTTATGCAACAACATCAGATACGAAATACCACCATAGTAGGGCGTTCATTTGGGGGCGGGGTTGCTTTGGTTTTGGCGTTGATGCAAAATGAGAACTGTATGGAGAAGAAGATAGATAGGCTTATCCTTATAAACTCCATGTCCTATAGTCAACGACTCCCCTCCATGCTTAGGGATTTAAAAACCCCTATTTTTGGTTTTTTGGGTATTCACCTTTTGAGCAGTGCATGGATTGTTGAATCGGGATACAAATATGCCTTTTTTAATGATGAGTTAATCCCCAAAGAGAGTTTGGTTCAAGCTGAAAAGATGCTCTCTATGCCTTTGGCAAAATCTGCCTATCTAAAATCGGTACATTGTCTAATCCCCGATGATATCAAAACAGTAGAGAAAAAGTACAAAGATATCCTCTTGCCTACCCTGATTTTATGGGGAGAAAAAGATGTCTCTATCCATGTAGATATGGCAAAAAGATTGCATAAAGAGTTGGTCAACAGTCGCCTAAAGATTTTTAAAAATACAGGTCATATGCCCCAAGAGGAGCGACCCAAAGAGGTATTGGAGGAGATAGGGAAATTTATGGAAGCGACCCCACCACATTATAGGTAAACGGAGTCCACGGACTTACGCTGCAAAAGCAATTGCCACATAGAGTAGAAGAGTAGAGGCAACAGTATATAAAATTGCTTTTAGAATTTTCATAATTCTCTTTATCTTGTAAAATATATATAATTTATTCAAATTATTGTTATATACTGATGAATTGTTAATATTTATGAGTTATAATATCGTATATCAAAGAAGAAGGAACATCCTATGAATCTAAAAGTTGTCTGTCCACACTGTGCAAAAGTAAATAAGATACCTAAAAAAGAGAGTTATGCCAAAGCGAACTGTGGTCACTGTAAGGAGTCACTACTTGATTCTAAACCTATTGAGGTTAATAAAGCAGAGCTTCTTCATGTTTTGGTTAACAGTGAGATACCAGTCATTGTTGACTTCTGGGCTCCGTGGTGTGGCCCCTGTCTACAGATGGCTCCTGCGTATGAAGAGGCAGCACTAGAGATACCTCTTCAAGCTCAATTTTTAAAAGTAAATACCGAAGAGCATCAAGATCTAGGTGCGGCGTATGGTATCCAAAGCATTCCAACGATTATCGCGTTTAAAGGGACAAAAGAGCAAGAGCGTCTCTCTGGGGCGATGTCTTCTCAACGCTTAATTAATTGGGCAAAACAGTTTTCATAAGTTATAAGTTAAAATAGGGAGAAAATGATGTCTAAAGCAAAAATATTACTATTAGAAGATGATAGCACGTTAAATGAGACGATTGCCGAATTTTTAGAAGATGAGGGTTATCTCATTGAGAGTGTATATGATGGGTATGAGGCACAAGACAAGCTTTATGAGAGTAAATATGATTTGCTACTATTAGATGTCAATACCCCTGGTGTTGATGGCTTTACTGTCTTAAAAGAGGCTAGAGAGAATGGGGTAATGGCTCCGACTATCTTTATCACCTCTTTGGATGGGGTTGATGATTTGGAGAAAGGGTTTCAAAGTGGTTGTGATGATTATATTCGAAAACCATTTGTCTTAAAAGAGCTACTGATTCGTGTGGAGACGCTTCTGCGAAGAGGCTTCTTTCATGAGTCAGCAGACCTAATCTCTTTGGGTGATGGGGTGGAGTACAACACCAAATCCAATGAGGTATTGGTAGATGGAGAGCCTGAAACATTAGGAAACAAAGAGTCATCACTCTTTAAACTCTTTATGAAGCATACCAATGAGGTTATCTCTCATGACAGAATTTACAAAGAGCTTTGGGATTTTGATGAGACTCCAAGTGACACGGCTTTGAGAACCTATATTAAAAATATTCGTAAATTAATCGGTAAGGATAGAATTGTCAGTATCAAAAAACAGGGATACAAGTTTACATCTAAGCAATGAGAAACAGGCACTAAGACGTTTTCTTAGTCTCTATATTTTCTTAGTTGTGGCACTTCTCTCTTTACTTAGTACCTTTTATTATCAGAGTCAAGAGGAGCTTATGTTCTCCAATCAGAGAACAGTGCTTTCTACCTATGCCAATGAGCAGGTCAAGCAACTAAAAATCCTACACCACTACTTCCCCTCCAAAACCAACTACCCAAGAAGTGATAAATTTAAAAGTGCCATCTATGATATTGAGCGTGTCTATATCTTCTCCACACTAGAAAATGAAAAAGTAAATTTTGATAAAGAGATTTATAGAGTAGGAACCAAGATTCATTTTGTAAAACTTCTCGATGACTACTATTTGGGAGCTCACTATCTTTTTAGCGAAATTGATGAGGATAAAAATTGGGAAAGGAAGACGATTCTGAACATTATCGCTTTTGGAACGGTTGCATTGATTATCTTGGGAATTTTTGGACTTTTTTTCGTCAATCTATTTTTACGCCCCATGAAAAACTCCATCGCCCTTTTGGATAATTTCATCAAAGATACTACCCATGAGTTAAATACCCCCATCTCGGCGATACTCGCCAATATTGAGATGATGGATAAAAGCGTTATGAACGAAAAAAACATCAAAAAACTCTCACGAATCAATGTCGCTGCTAAAACCGTCTCACACCTCTATCAAGATTTAACCTACTTGGTTCTTGGACACCAACGAACAGTACGAGATGAGTGGATAGATTTAGAAGCACTTGTTACAGCAAGAGTTGAATATTTTTATCTTTTGGCTGAAGCAAAATCTATTAAGTTTATTATAGATTTAGAGCCAAGAAAAGTTTGGATTGATGAAGCAAAAATTGCCCGAGTGATAGATAACCTAATCTCCAATGCCATAAAATACAATAAACGGGGTGGAGAGATTCGACTGATATTAAAAGAGGAACACCTGATGATATCTGACACAGGAATTGGTATTGAAAAAGAGAAGATATCAGCGATGTTTGACCGATACAGCAGGTTTAACTCTAGTGAGGGGGGATTTGGTATTGGTTTAAATATTGTCAAAAGTATTTTGGATGAGTACAAACTTAAAGTTGAGGTGAACTCTGTTATTAAGATGGGGACTACCATTAAGATATATTTGCCTATGGGGGCTAATTTGGATTTTTAGATAATAAAAAGGTAAAAAAATGATAAAAAAAATACTGCTAATACTACTCTCCACCACACTGTTCTCTACCACGCTCTTTTCAAAAGAGAAAATAGAAGTGAAACAAGAGAATATTTTTGTCAAAAAGTGTGTTCCTTGTCATGAGTATCTTCCCTCCTCTTTGGAGAGAATGTTTATGTCTTATCTCAAAGTTTATAGTGGAGAGAAGACGTTTAAAGAGTCGCTTAAATCTTTTTTGCGTGACCCTGATGAGGTCTCTTCTACGATGTCGGAGCTTTTTTTAGACCGTTTTGGGGTGAAGTCTAAGACTGAACTTAGTGATAAAGAGTTAGAAGAAGCTGTTAATCTCTACTGGGAGATGTACAACATACGCAATAAATTAAAGTAAAACCCATAAATCAAGTATTTTTACGCTAGAATCTCAAAATTAAAATCTAAACTCATTTGTTTAAGGAACTACTACTATGTCATCTTGTCACAAATCTTATATCACAACACCTATCTATTATGTTAATGATGTGGCTCATATCGGTCACGCTTATACTACGATTATTGCGGATACACTTGCACGTTATGCCCGTCTTATTGGTCAAGATACCTTTTTCTTGACAGGTACGGATGAGCATGGTCAAAAAATTGAAGAGGCTGCCAAAAAACGAGGCAAAGATACCAAAGCCTATGCAGATGAGATATCTGCTACATTTAAAACTCTATGGGATGAGTTTGATATCTCTTATGATAAATTTATTAGAACTACCGATGAAGAGCATAAAAAAGGGGTTCAAAAAGCATTTACAACCATGTATGAAAATGGTGATATCTACAAGGATACATATCAAGGTCACTACTGTATTGCGTGTGAGACGTTTTTCCCTGCGATACAACTGGTAGATGATGAGTTTTGCCCCGATTGTGGCAAGAGTACCTCCGTGGTGGAAGAGGAGAGTTACTTCTTTAGACTCTCTAAATATGAAGATAAATTGCTTGAGTGGTACCGAGATAATCCTGATTGTATTTTGCCAAGAAGTAAGAGAAATGAGGTTATCCGTTTTGTAGAGGGGGGACTCAATGACCTCTCTATTACCCGTACCAGTTTTGATTGGGGGGTGAAACTTCCAGAGAGTTTTAATGAGCCAAAACATGTTATGTATGTTTGGCTTGATGCTCTGATGAACTATGTGACAGCACTTGGTTATGGAAATGAGGATAGAAATATGGATTTCTATCCTGCTAGGGTGCATCTTATCGGTAAAGATATTTTAAGATTTCATGCGATTTATTGGCCAGCATTTCTAATGAGTCTAAATTTGCCTCTTCCAAAACATATTGGAGCACATGGATGGTGGACACGAAACGGTGAGAAGATGAGCAAATCAAAAGGAAACGTGGTCAATCCTAAAGAGGTAGCAGATGCGTATGGATTGGAGAACTTTAGATATTTTATGCTTCGTGAAGTTCCTTTTGGAGGAGATGGTGACTTTTCTCAAACAGCACTTATTGATAGAATCAACTCTGATTTGGGTAATGACCTTGGAAACCTACTTAATCGTTTGATTGGAATGAGTGGAAAATATTTTGAAGGACGTGTTGAATGTAATTTAGTCTCAAAATACTACCAAGCAGAACTTGATGAGGTTCATGCCTCTCTTGATAAGCTAGAACCGATGCTTTTTGAGCTTCAGTTACATAAATATCTTGAAGAGTTGTGGCGACCACTGACTGTTGCCAATAGAGCCATTGATAAGTATCAACCATGGACAATGATAAAAGAGGGGAAAATAGAGGAGACTATGGCACTCAATGGGCTTATTGCTACTATTTTAGCCAAGGTCTCACTCATGCTTCATGCTGTGATGCCAAAGACCACCTCTATCGTTTGTAACGCATTGGGTTTTGAGATTACCCCTGAGAGTTTTGAGAATATTATTCGTAATGGTGGAAGTCTCGCACCGTTTGTAACAAAAAAAAGAGAGCCACTCTTTCCCCGAATAGAGGAGCAACTGTTGGCTGAAAAGAAAAAAGAAGAGCCAAAAGAGGAAGCCAAAAAAGAGAAAAAGCAAGAGCGTAAGAATCAAGATAAGAGCAAAGCCGAAGGTATTGCTCTTATCGGTATTGACCAGTTTTTTGCGACATCTCTCAAGGTTGGTACGATTGTAAGTGCCAAGGAGGTTCCAAAAAGTAAAAAGCTTCTGCTTCTTCAAGTTGATATTGGTGAAGAGAATCCACGACAGGTTGTCGCAGGAATTAAAGAGTGGTACAGTGCAGAAGAGTTGGTAGGTACACAAGCGTGTGTGGTTGCCAACTTAAAACCTGCAAAGCTGATGGGAATGAAAAGTGAGGGTATGCTATTGGCTGCCAAAGACGCAGATGGTTTATCTCTTATTCGACCAGAGAAACCAAAAACTATCGGTACACCGATAAGCTAGGGTAGTAATGAAAATAGAAGATTTATTAAATTTAACGTCAGGGAATCTTATCTCTGACCCAACCATCACTGCCATTAATTCGGTTACAGTATATCCTTCAAAAGTTGAAGAGGGTGACCTTTTTATCTCTAATAGTAATGAAGATATTGCCACAGCACTTGCCAATGGTGCGTATGCTATTATATTCTCTGACCCTGCTGTCAAGATTACTGATGATGAGGTGGCTTGGATAGAGGTCAAAAATATTCAGATAGCATCATTTAAACTGATACGTTACGTATTAATCTCTCGTGAAGCGAATTTTTATCTCTTTACAGAGCATGAATTATCATTTTTGAAGATGATAGTGACCCAAAAGAACAACATGGATATTCTGCCGAGTGATTGGCGAAAGATGTTTGAGAAGATTTTAAACTCTGGTGCAAAGATGTTTATCGGAACAAATATTGAGCTAATGAAGATGATAAAACCCGATGTGGCTATTTTGAACAAAGAGGCGAGTTGTGAGATTATCAGCGATACCCTCTTTAAGACCACCTTTAAAATCAATGATTATATCTACCAAGAGAAAGAGATAACCCCTTTTCATGTAGACTTTTTACAGCGTGTGGTTGAGTTCTGTGACTTGCACCATCTTCCATATGATTTAGACAGAGTGAAGTATACCAAACACTTTGTTCCTGTCTTTATAGATGCGACACTAAGTGTGATGAACCCTAGCAAGAGTGACAAAGTGGCTATCTTTACGGATAACCTACAAGATGTCTACAAAGCACGTGAGTATGTTCGATATAACGGAGCATGGGTTAAAACCATTGTGCTTACCCCTCCCAAAACAAAAGTGGATGGTGTGGACAGACCAAACTGGTACAATGATATAGATGAGGCGAGAGATATTTTGAAAAATGCTTACTTTAATTATGCCTTTATCTACGCCCTTGATAAGTCGATGTTACCTAAGATAAAAGAGGAGTACTCTCTCTTTTAAATCGCTTTAGCACTTATAAGCGAAATTGGCTATAATCACAAAAAAATTTTAAGAATAAAAGGTGATATTTATGGCAATTTCAACAGTAAATTCAACAGAAGAGTTTAAAGCATTGGTAGCAGAGGTGACAGGACAAGAGGGGTACAGAGAACCTATTGCATTTGGTATTGCACGAGTAGACAGAGGTCAAAAAAATGTAGATAAAGTTCTTCAAGCAAACTACGCACTTATCAACTGGGGTGAGAACTTTGGTTCAGCAGCCGTGTTTATCAAAGCACTCCAAGAGGCAAACTGTGAAGTTGATTTTTCAGGTGCTGAGTTTGTGGCAACTGTTAATTTTAACTTTATTTCTAATGCAATGGCAGCATTTGCTCCATACTTAGGGGAAGCAATAGGAGATGCACATAAAAATGTACAGGTTATTAAATCGTTATCCTCTATGGAAGATATAGCTAAAAACTTTAGAATTACATTTCTATTTGCAGATGAAGCGTCACAAAGTGTAGAGTCTGTCTATCTTAAACTCTATGCACTCTCACAAGGAAAAGCACCTCTACGAAGTCTAAACCTTGATGGTGCATTTGGAATTTTGAGCAACGTAGCATGGGTTGGAAACACTCCATATGAGTTAGAGTATCTTAGAGAGAATGAGATAGAGATGAAGCTCAATGGAACGTTCCCAAATATCGACAGTGTTGACAAGTTCCCAAGATATCTACAGCATATTATCCCTGCTGATAACACGAGAATTTTAGAAGCTTCAAAAGTAAGAATGGGGGCGCAGTTGGCAGGTGGAACAACCGTTATGCCAGGTGCTTCATACATCAACTTCAACGCAGGAACATTGGGGTCTGTTATGGTAGAGGGTAGAATCTCTAGCTCGGCTATTGTGGGTGCTGGTTCTGATATTGGTGGAGGTGCTAGTATCTTGGGTGTGCTTAGTGGAACAGATGGAAACCCTATCTCTATTGGAGAAAATACACTACTTGGAGCAAACTCAACCTGTGGTATTCCTCTTGGTGATGCGTGTATTATTGATGGAGGTGTGGCTATCTTTGCAGGAACAAAAGTTAAGATTACAGTAGATGAGTTGGCTAAGATAAATGAAGCAAATTCTGAAACCAATTTAGAAAATAGCGAAACATTTAGAGCCGATGCACTTCAAGGATTAAATGGTCTTCACTTTAGACAAGACTCAACCACAGGTGAGATAGTCGTAAACAGAAGCACCAGAGAAGTGAAGCTAAACGCTGACCTTCACTAGGAGTAGAGTATGGGCGAACTAGACATACTCAAACGTGTCTTCCTCTTGGCAATTGCCAAGAGAGAGGATGGGGAAAGCATGAAAACAACAACTGAGATTTTAGTAGATACAGGTATGTTTGAAGGTGGACTAAAAGAGGCAAAACAGGTTTTAGAAGAGCTAAAAGCCTCTGGTCATGTGGTGGGTGAAAATCTCTCGATGATTGGGGTAATGGAAGCAGATAAGGCAGAGAGAGAGTTTAAGCAGTAATCTCTTTTTTATGCTACTAATTTTAAATTGGTAGCAAAGCAAATAGATAAAATCCGAACATAACAAAATAAGAGAGAATAGAATATGCGTGTAGATAAATGGTTAGCAGCCGTAAATGTAATTAAACGACGTACCATCGCCTCTGATATGGTCAAGAGTGGGGTGGTATCCATCAATGATATGAAAGCAAAAGCGAGTAAAAATGTGGCAATTGGAGATAGGATAACGATTGAGTATCTTAAGGGAGCTAAAAACTATGAGGTTTTAAAGATTCCTACGACCAAAACAATCCCAAAGAGCCAAAAAGATGAGTATGTGAGGGAGTTGTCATGAGTACAAGAGTGCAGTTTGAGAAGTTATTTAATAATGAGTTGTCAACAGAAGAGGCACGGGCTTTTTTAGTTGAACTGTATGAAAAAGGTGAGAGTCATGAGGATATTGCAATCGCTGCCTCGATTATGCGTGAACACTCGGTGAAGCTTCCCATAAGCGAGATACTTCAAGAACAGGCAATTGATATAGTCGGGACAGGGGGAGATAAGAGTGGAAGCTTCAATATCTCTACTACGGTCTCTCTGCTTCTTGCCTCTTTGGGGTCGGTGGTTGCCAAACATGGAAACAGAAGCATCACCTCCAATTCAGGCTCTGCTGATTTATTGGAGAGTCTGGGGGTGAATCTTAATCTCAATACAGCGCAACAGCTAAAAATGTTAGAGGAGACAGGGTTCTGCTTTATCTTTGCGATGAACCATCACCCTGCGATGAAACATATTATGCCGATTCGTAAATCCATTGAGCATCGAACCATTTTTAATATTTTGGGACCGCTTACCAATCCAGCAGGGGCAAAAAAGTATCTGATGGGGGTATTCTCTCCTGAGTATATCGAGCGAATGGCAAAAGCACTCAATGAGCTTGATACCTCACGGGCATTTGTGGTGAGCAGTGATGATGGAATGGATGAGATATCATTGGCGACAACCACACAGTTTGCCTATGTTGAGGGGGGAATTGTTTCACAAGGGGTTATCGACCCACAAGAGTTTGGATTTGACTTAGCTCCCAAAGAGGCAATCCTTGGTGGTTTGGCTTCTGATAATGCTTTGATTACAAGAGATATTTTTAGTGGAGAGGCGACCGATGCACAGAGAGATGTGATTGTTTTAAATGCAGGGTTTGCACTTTTTGCTGATAATCGTGCCAGAGACATGAAAGAGGCGTTTGAGATGGCAAGGGAGGGGTTAGCCAGTGGTAAGGCTAGAGAACACCTAGAGCTTATCGCTAGGGTCTCTAACGGGTTATAATGAAAGAGCTTATTGCGTCAGAAGATAAATTGGTTTTGGTGGTCAATTATCTCATTGAAACTGTTCCCAACAATGCCATAATTTTTTTAACAGGAGATTTAGCATCAGGAAAAACGACACTTACCCGAGCCATAGCCAAATCCAAAGGGATAGAGGGAGAGGTTACCTCTCCTACCTTTTCACTACAACAGTGCTATGATAAAAACCTATTTCATTATGATTTATATCGAATAGAGAATGAAGAGTTTATGGAGTTGGGGCTATTTGAAGAGTTTGATAAAGAGGGATGGCACATGATAGAGTGGGGTGATGATAGACTTAAGGCATTTTTGCTAAGTGCAGGTTATGAAGTTTTTACCGTGAGCATTAGCCTGTTTAAAGATGGAAGAAAATATAAAATAGAGAGAGATTAATGTCAAAAATAGAAGATAGTAAAAAGATACTTCATACACTTGAAGCCAAACACCTCTCTAAAAGTATTAAAAAAACAAAGATTATTCATGATGTCTCTTTAAAAGTCTCTTCTCGTGAAATTGTGGGACTGTTGGGTCCCAATGGAGCAGGGAAGAGTACCTCTTTTTATATGATATGTGGGGTGACAGATGCAACCACAGGGGAGGTGACACTGGATGGAGAGGATATTACTAAACTTCCTTTAAGTGCAAGGGCAAAGCTAGGCATTGGTTATCTGCCACAAGAATCAAGTATTTTTAAGGACTTGACCGTGGAGGATAATCTTCTGATGGCAGCCAAAGCGATGAAGTTGGATATGAGACTGGCAGGTAAGCGAATTTCTAACCTTTTAAACCTTTTTAATATCGAACCAATTCGTAAACGCTTTGGGATTCAACTCTCAGGTGGGGAGAGACGGCGTGTGGAGATTGCACGGGCATTGGTTGCTCAACCCAAGTTTTTGCTACTTGATGAGCCATTTGCAGGGGTAGACCCGATTTCAGTAGAGGACATTCAAAATATTATTAAGCAGTTGATAGGGTTGGATATGGGGGTGCTTATTACTGACCATAATGTGCGTGAGACACTAGGAATATGTGATAGAGCGTATGTGATGCGAAGTGGAGAGATGTTGGCTGAGGGGACAAGTCAAGAGATTATGGAAGATGAGAATGTAAGAAAATATTATTTGGGTGAAAATTTTCATTTTTAGATAAATGGTCTCTGTAGAGGCAATCCTTTGTAGTTGCCCCATACAGATAGTGAAATATTAAAGTTCTATTTTAAGAGCGTTTAATGTTTCGTAAGTGATTCCACCTGTTGCCAGTGAATTATCTCTTTGGTACTTATCAAGTGCTACACGTGTATCACGTCCAAGAACACCATCAATTTTACCAGGCTTATAGTTTTCAGCTTTAAGTGCATTTTGAATACTCAAAATAACCTCTTTGTTCATGTTTGTTTGACAAAGAATTCTCTCCCAACCTTGAGTTGCATCTGAAATTTTCTTTCTTTTTTTAAGAAGTTTGTATTCTGCTTCAATTGGTGTTTTAATCTCTTTTGCTTGAGAAACTAATTTCTTAACTTTCATATTTTTAAATGTTGCTTCAATGGCAATCTCTTTGGTTGTTGCAGGAATCTCAAGTACTGTTTTTGTAATCTTTTGAGAGACAGCAGGTTGCTCTACCAGACAGATTCTATGTCCTGTATAACCCCAACCTTTGTCAACAGATTGACCTACCTTTATCCATGCAAAGTCTGATTTACTATCAAGTACCTTTTTCTGAATGGTTTTTTTAACAGCAGGGATAGCAATTTTTTTAATGGTTGCTTCAGAGATAAGTTTTTTTACTTTAACTGTTTTTGATACCGCAGGAATCTCTACAATTTTTGTGGTTGCAGGTGTTTTAACAACACGTTTCTTAATGATTTTATATTTAGCAGGAACTTTTACCAAACACATGATATCCCCTGTTGCACCATTTAGTTTCTGTGCTGGGTTGTGACCTTTTTTCCATACGGTTTTCTCTTTTTCAACAAGAATTCTTTCATCTTTAAACTCGTAAGTAGCAGGAACTTCAATGGTCTTTTTGGTTGCAGGACTTATCTCAATGGTTTTCTCCACCATCTCATATTTAGCAGGAATTATTTCAGTCTTTTCAGTCTCTGCTTGTACCACAATCTCTTCGCTTACCACTTTATACTTTTCAGGAGTAAAATACTCTTTATAACAGTTACCTGGTACCGTACTGTCTAAATCAACACCCTTTAGTTTTGCTGCTACCAAAATCTCTTTACTCACAGGTGCCGCACCTCTCTTTGTACTGGTTTTCCAAGTACGTGTGGCAGGTTTTATCTCAATAGTCTCTACAACTTTTTTATATTTAGCAGGAATAGGAATAATCTTCTTACTGGAAGGAGTAACTTCTACCCTTTCGCTAATCCACTCATACTTAGCAGGAATAATTTTTATTTTTTCTGAAGCCTCTTTAACTAAAACTCTCTCTTCAACAGTCTCATATTTAGCAGGTAACACAACTTTAGCATAACACTCTCCTGCTTTGGCATTTGGTGGAATAAGTGATGCTTGGTTTGCATTTGCATAAGCTAAAGGTAGCAGTAAACCTACCAATAGATGCGAGTATTTTATTTTCATTATATCTCCTTTGGATTATCATATATTTATGTTGTAAAGCATTATAGTCTTTTATTCTTTAAAATAAAATTGATGTTTTTCTAAAAAAATTAATATTTTATAACCCTTTTAGTAAAATTTTGTAAAGTTCATCAACAATATTGTCCTCAATATTAATACTACTTTTGGTATCAAAAAGTTTAAATATTTGATTTTTATTATATGATTTAGCGTAAATACAGCTAGGATGTGTGGGAATATAGGCTCTCATTAAGCTTATCTGTTTATCAAGAGGCTCCTCACAGATATAACAAAAATTATTATGACAAACTCTTCCCTCATGTTCTAATAGATTTAGATACCCCTCTATGGCTAATCTCTTTGGATGTTGTTTATCCCATTTTTTTGCAATAATTAGTAATAAATTAAAATAGAAGCTCTCTATTTCTGTTGTATCTTTCAAATGTGTATTAAAAAGTTTAATAAAGTTTTGCCAAATTAACAGATGATTTGTCCAAAATAACCAAGGAAATCCAAGATGAGAGATTTTTCTTATTTTAGGCATGAATTTTCCACTATTATTTTCAACTTCAAAATCAATAAAATTACCAATTTGCAAAATAGAGTGTCTTGCTCCAAAAAATCGGTAGTAGTCTTGAACACTCTCCTTGCTAAGAACTGTAACAATAACATCTTCATTTTTTGCTTTTCGGATATTGAGAATAAATCCACGCATTAGTTTAAAGCTCTTTCGATAATATCTACCTTATTTAGGGGAATAACTATTAATTATAGTAGAAACCTATCATATTTTAAATTAAGGTTGGTTTATGGAAAATCTTTTTACATCATTTAAAGATAATTGTGGTTTTGGTCTATTGGCATCAATTGATAACAAGCCTACACACAAAAATTTAGAAGATGCTATCACTTCGTTAGAGAGGATGATGCACCGAGGGGCTGTTGCAGCAGACGGAAAAAGTGGGGATGGCTCAGGACTTCTTCTCTCTATTCCTAAAGAGTTTATGGTTCAAGAGGCAAAGAAGCAGAATATTAAACTTCCAGAGCAGTATGCTGTTGCAATGGTATTTAACAAAGATGAGAAAGATTTTGAAGTATTTGATAAATATTGTGATGCAAATGATTTAAAAATAATTATGAGAAGAGAGGTGCCTGTTGATATCAAAGCACTTGGAGAGTATGCACTGAATCTTCTGCCAAATATTACGCAGATTTTTGTTGCCCCAAACTCGATTATGTCCTATAAACGATTTGATGCAATGGTCTATTTGACCCGTAAAGAGATAGAGCATGAGTTAAAGGGAAATGATCTCTATATTACCTCTTTTTCAAGC
>Ga0256914_1002054_pt1 | contig 17150 bp, 16 predicted proteins | sample HulkmetaG_FD_191571 | JGI IMG/M metagenome (GOLD analysis project Ga0256914, IMG submission 191571) | Hydrothermal chimney microbial communities from Main Endeavour vent field at the Juan de Fuca Ridge, Pacific Ocean - Hulk | ecosystem: Environmental > Aquatic > Marine > Hydrothermal vents ... | reverse complement strand
TAGATGCTGATATTGAATTAGAGTATGAGTATAAAAGTGCAGTTACTAAAAATAGACTATTTACCTTCCATATTACAAAAGAGAGTTGTATGGGATTAAAATATGATTAAATATTTTGCCATTTCTCTCTTTTTATTTCTTGTATTGATAGGTTGTCAAAAAAAATCCAATACAGAACCGATAGAAGTTCATTGGGATAGAGATATGTGTGCCAGATGTGTAATGGTTGTAAGTGATAGACATAATACTACACAAGTGAGAAATCCTATAAATGGAGAGACATATATGTTTGATGATATAGGGTGTATGGTATTATGGTTTAAAGATAACAAACAGATATGGAAGGATAATGCAACAATATGGATAACAGATGTTCAAACGGGTAAATGGATAGATGCAAGAAAAGCTTTTTATGATACAGAAAATATAACACCTATGGCTTATGGGTTTTCAGCCCATGAAAAAAAAGAGGATATTACAAAAGGGCAAGAGATTATAGATTTTAATGAAGTTGTATTTAGAGTTTTAAAATATAACAGCATACATTAGAGGGACAAAATATAGATTTAATACTGTAGCCCATGCCACACCAAAACCTAAACTAATTGCCATAGGTTGGAGTATTAAAGCTTGACCTGATGCAAAAAAGATAAGAGAAGATAGTCCAATCACTGTTGTAATTGAGGTTAAAAGAATTGGTCTAACTCGCTGTGTAGCTAAAGCTACCAACTCTTTTTGATTATTAGCTTCTCTTATAAATGAGAGCATAATTAAACCATCATTTACTACAACTCCAGCTAAACCTATAATTCCCATGACTCCGGGCATAGTCAAATTTATACCCATAATTTTGGTTCCAACTAAAACTCCAAAAATTGAGAGAGGTATAATTGATATAACAATTAGTGGATATACTACAGAGTTGAACATCCACACTAATGCTATAAAGATTAAAAAGATTGCAATAATACCTGCTTGACTCATCTCTCGCCTCATTTTACTATTCTCTTGCTCTTCACCTTTGATAATCACCTTTATTCCCATATCTTTTAGCTCTTCTAAAAGTGGCTCTAATTTTTTCATAACTTCAGTAGCAACTATCTCTTTACTATCAACTCGTGCAAATACTGAATATATTCTCTCTCCATCTTCTTTAAATATTCTAACAAAACTCTTTTGATAATAGAAATCACATACATCTTTCAACAATACCACTTCCCCTTCGGGTGTTGTTAATTTAAAATTCTTAATGCTATTTTGGTTATCTTTGTATCTATCTTCCATTTTAATTCTTATTAAACCTTCACTATTAAAAGCTTTTGCATATTCACCTTTAAAAAAAGAGCCTCTAAGGGCTGAAGTTATATACCCTTCACTAAGTCCTAACGACTGTCCATACTCATTTACTCTGAGTTTTAACTCTTTTTCTCCCTCATTGGCATTATTTGATATATCATGGACACCATTGATGTTGGATAGATTGCTCTCTACTTTAGCTATGGCATCTAAAACCATCTTTTGAGAATTTGCCGAAAATCCTATCTCTATATCATGTCCTACAATTCCCGTCTGCTGTGCAAATATATTAAACTCTTCAAATACCCTTTTATTATCTATCTCTAATCTCTTCATCTTATTTAATATATTATTTTGAATATCCATAACAAGCTCTTGGGCTTTAATATGTCGTATCATATCACTTCCATCATACTCTAATGAGAAGATAGGATTTATATATCTATCAAAAAAGTTTTCTGGTGCTTTTTCATGAAGATTGATAAATATTTGAAACAGATTTTCACCACTCTCAATACTCATATCGGAGTTCATTCTAAATCCAATAACAGATGTAATAGAGGCTACACTCTCTTTATTTAAGTTATTCAATAACTCTTTTTCAACCTTGGTTATAAATTTTTCTGTCTCTTCTAATTTATAATTAATATTCACCTTTCCATTTATATAAATCTGCTGAACATCAAACTCTGGAAATAGTTGAAATTTAGTAACTTTTATCATGCTAATAGTTCCAAATATAATAGCTCCAACCAATGCAAATAGAGAAACCCATTTCATTTTTAAAAGTAGAGTTAAAATTTTTCCATATAATCCATAAATAAGTCCCCAAAATGAGTTTTCACCCTTTTGTAATTTGTGAATTTTGCCTACGGAGAAAAACTCTTTTGCGTGAAGAGGTAAAAAATAGAAGGCTTCAAATAGGGAACTAAGTAGCAAAATAGAAATCATAACAGGTAAAACTTTCATAAAAACACCCATTTTACCACTCATAATTAAGAGCGGTAAAAATGCAAATACTGTAGTGAGTGTTGCTGTTAAAACTGCTGGAAACATCTCTACAGCTCCGTGAATGGACGCCTCTTTAGGACTTTTTCCCATTTCTATATGTCTATATATATTTTCAGCTACCACTATTGCTTCATCAACCAACATTCCAAGAGCTATTAATGCACCAAGTAGGGTCAACATATTTAGACTATATCCAATCATATCAGCAAATATAAGTGCTATCATAAAAGATGTTGGAATTCCAAGTCCTACCACTAATGCTATACGAAAATTTAGGGTTAAAAACAGGGAGAACATTACTAATATTAGACCAAATAAAATATTTGATGATACTAAATTGAGACGGTTTTTAATCCATACAGAGGTGTCTGTATAGCTTTGAAAATGGATATTTTCATATTTCTTATTATACTCTTTTAATATATTTTTTACCTTTTTTACTAAAGCTATTGCATTTCCCTCTTTTGTTTTTTTTATATCTAAAGATAGATTTGGTTGACCATTAAAATGTGATAGCTGTTTGGGTTCAGCTAAACCAATATATACAGAGGCTATATCTTTTAGGTACAATCTTTTACCATTAATACCCAATATTGTATCTTCTAACTTTTTTTTACTTTTTTCACCATTAATTGTAGATATATAGAGATGATTTCCTCTCTGTTTGACTGTTCCTATTGGGAATATAGAGGATAGATTAGATATAGCCTTATATACAGCACTTTTCGATAGTCCATAAGCATCTATTTTCTTTTGATTAATTGTTATTAGTATCTCTTCATCTGATTTACCCCTAATATCAATACTACTTAAATTATCAATAAGTGATAATCTACTTTTAAGTTCATCTGCAACAGAGACCAACTTTTTTTTGGAGACAGCTCCTGATATTGCCACCATGATTAGTGGATACTCTTGAAGGGCTACTTTTGCGGTAGGTTCGTCCATATCTGATGGTAAATCTTTTCTCATATTTGAGATAATATCTTTTACATCACTTAAGACAAGTTGTGGGTCATTTCCCATTTTTATATCTACACTAATGATAAATAGACCATTTTGAATGGTCGTATCTATTGTATCAATTGCAGATAGAGATTGCAGTTCATCTTCTAAACTCTTAACAACCATCTTGTCTAAAACATCTCCACTAGCTCCAACATATCCACCTCTAATGATTATCTGGTCAAGAGAAGAGGGGGGAAAAATCTCCTTAGGGATATTTTTATATGCAAATATAGACATTATTATCATAAATACCATAAATATATGGTTTAGTGCAGGTCTATTAATTGCAAACTCTAAAAATTTTTTAATCATCAATTCTCCTAATTTTCATCTAAAACACTCTCTTGATACTTAACCTGCTCCAATTTATGTTTTATAATACTTTGCTCTTCTCTAAGTGTTTGTGCAATAGCCTCATAGTGTGCTATCTCTCGACTCTCATAATATATATTATTATCCAAATATATATTGGGTAGAGTTAATAATAAAACAAATAGAAAAGAGATTATAGTAATAGTTATCATACTTCCTGTTATACCATTTTCTTTCTTTATCCTTTTAAAACCTCTTGGCATCTCTATCCTTTAAATATAAATGTTCTAAGTTTTGCACTTCTTGAGCGGATATTTCTTGCTAACTCCTCTTTAGAGGCTGTAATTGGTTTCCTAATTAACATTTTACCCAATTCATGCCCATTTCCACAACTACATCTTACTGCATTACTATCACATATACAACTTTGTGACCATTTTTTATATCTGGTTTTAACAAGTCTATCTTCAAGTGAATGAAAGGTTATTAAAGAGACTATAGCACCTTTTAATTTGCCTTCTTTTGCTTTTTGTTCAATTATATCCAATAACCCCTCTATCTCTTTTAGCTCACTGTTAACCTCTATTCTAATAGCTTGAAAAGGTAGAGTTGATGGGTTTATTCTGCCTCTTTTAGGTATAACTTTAGCTATTATATCAGATAACTCTTTTGCACTCTCAATAGGTTTTTTATTTCTAACTTCAATAATGGCATCTACCACCTTTTTATATAGACGCACCTGACCATAACTACTTAATATATACTCTAATTTCTCTCTACTGTATCCATTTACAACATCATAAGCACTTAGAGAACTACTTTTATCCATTCTCATATCGAGAGTCGTACTCTTAAAACTAAAACCTCTCTCTTTTTTATCCAACTGTAAAGAAGATACTCCAAAATCTGCTAAAATTCCAACTATTGGTTCCTCTTTTAATAATGGCAGAATTGTAGTAAAAGTTCCTTTATGAAAAGAAGTTCTATTTTTAAACCTTTCCAGCTCTTTTTTTGAAAAATCTAATGCTTCAATATCTCTATCTATACCAATATGTTTAATATTTTGAAATCTATCTAGTATTGCTTTGGAGTGACCTGCATACCCTAAAGTACAATCTATAAAATAGCCTTTTTTTATTGTTATAAAACTATCTATTACCTCTTTTAAAAGTACAGGTGTGTGTGGTATATTACTCATCATTAATTTAGGCTCAAATATATCATCTTTTAAGATAGCAAGAAGAGCCTTTTCTCCTTTTTAAAAAAATTTCTCAAGATTTGCATTTTTATCTATTACACCATTTTCCAATTGCAATATTGCCTTATAAGCCGTATCTATCATCTTATCTATCTGTTGATATGTAATAATATATGGTGGCATAAAATATATAACATGACCCAATGGACGAAGTAGCACTCCATTATCTAATCCATATTGATAGACCTTTAGACCTATTCTCTCCTCAGCTCGATACCCTTTTAGCTCAATAGCACTTATCATTCCTGTTTGGCGAACCTCTTTTACATTTGGAAGTTTTTTAAACTCTTTTAATTTATCCCAAATATATATTGATTTTTTTCGATTTTCTTCTATTACATCACTCTTTTCAAATAAATCAAGTGTAGCCAATGATGCACTACAAGCTAGAGGGTTTCCTGTATAGCTATGGGAGTGTAAAAATGCCTTATGTTCATTATAATCGCAATAGAATGCACTATATATTTCACTATTAGTCATGACTACAGCCAATGGGAGATAGCCACCGGTTAAACCTTTTGATAGAGTCATAAAATCGGGTGTTATATCTGCTTGTTGACAACCAAACATAGTACCTGTTCGTCCAAAACCTGTCATAATCTCATCTGCTATTAGATGAATACCATATTGATTGCATATTTTTTTTGCATTGGTGATATATATTGGGTGGTACATATTCATATATCCTGCACCTTGAACCAAAGGCTCTATAATAAAAGCTGAAATCTCATCTCCTCGCTTCTCTAATATTTTTTTAAGCTCCTCTAATGCCTCTTTTGCACTCTCTTGACTCTGGTCTTTTGGTACGGGTGTCTGAATAGAAGATATAAGCAGTGGTCTATATGTATCTTTATATAGCTCCACATCTCCCACACTTAAAGCTCCTATAGTCTCACCATGATATGAGTTGGTAAGAGATAAGAATAGAGGACGATTTTGACCTAAATTTTTATGATAGTGAAAACTCATCTTTAGAGCTATCTCTATAGCACTTGAACCATTATCTGCAAAAAATACTTTATCTAACCCTTTTGGTGTAATAGATACCAATCTATTTGCTAACTCAACTGCTGGTTTATGTGTAAATCCTGCCAATAGTACATGCTCTAAAGTATCTAACTGCTCTTTTACTCTATTGGAGATGTAACTATTGGTGTGACCAAAAATATTTACCCACCATGAACTAATAGCATCTATATATCTTTGATTATTAAAATCATATAGATAGACTCCATGAGCCTTTTTTATGGGAATGAGAGGTAGGCTTTCATGGTCTTTCATCTGAGTACAAGGGTGCCAAATATGTTTTAAATCCTTTATTGCTATTTCACTATTACTATCAACCATTATCTCTCTTTAATTTTTTTCTAAATATACTACTATTATTATGATTTTTTCATTAATAATTAATAACAACTAGATTAAAATTATGCAAATTTTTATATTAAGGTATTTTTAGCATGATAAGTTGGATGCAGAAAAACAACAAATTTCTTATTGTTACTATATGGATAGCAACAATCTCATTTATTTTTACAGGGGCAACTTACGGTTTTTCTTTTGGAATAAAAAGTAGCAGTATTGGTAAAACAGGTGATATTGAATTAAATAGAGATAGATTTCAGATGGAGTATCGAAATCTGTATAATAGATACAATCAGATATTTCAAGGTAAATTTGATGAAGCTAAGGCGAAAGAGATGAGACTCCAAGAGCAGGTTTTAAACTCTATGGCAGCTCAAGCTTTAATTTTAAATCTTGCTAAAGATATGGGTATTGTGGTTGGAGATAGAGAGGTTGGAGAGAGATTGGCGTCTATTCCATTATTTCAGAAGGGTGGTGTTTTCACTAAGAGTATATATATGAATTTTTTAAAAAATAATGGACTTAGTGCGAAAACATTTGAAGATAGTCTAAGAGATAGTATTATTGTTGAAAAGACCTTTTCGCTTTTAAATTTAAAAGGTATAGAGGAGGAGTATAACACTTTTGCTACAGCTTTTGAGATAGCAGATAGGTTCAAATATACCATTCTTTCACCAAAAGATGTAAATGTAACAATAGATGATACCAAGCTTAAAAGCTTTTGGGAGACAAGAAAAGAGTTATTTCAAACTACTAAGAGTTACTCTTTTGATGTGGTTTGGGTAGAGACTAAAGATGTAAATATTACAAGTAGTGAAATAGATGCCCACTTTAAAGAGAATAGTTTTAAATATACAGACACCAAAGGAAAACTTTTAAGTTTAGATGAGGCAAAACCTAGAATCGTAAAAGAGCTTAAATTAAAAAAATCTAAAAAAAGTGCAAATAAACAATATATCGCTTTTAAAAAAGGTCAAATTAATAAGAGTGAGACTATTATATATAAGATAAACGATTTTAGACTTCCAAGAGAGGTTTGGGATATTATATCATCTAAAAATGTGGGTGACTTTTTAAAGCCAAAAGTTGTTGGAGATAAGTATGCCATTTTAAAAATAGTCAACATAAAAGAGCCTCGGGTAAAAACATTTCAAGAGGCAAAAGATGAGTTAATTCCTATATATAAAGATGATATATCAAAAGAGTTATTGGCAAAACTGTCAGAAGAAACCTTAAAAAATATTGATAAAATCAAATCAAAAACATCTGATTTTATAACATTAAAAAACATTGAAAAATGGAAATTAGGATTAAATAAACAAGAAGTTGCAGAATTGGGTTCAAAACTCTTTACTTCTGACCAAGAAAAGGGTATTATATCTATAGGAGATAAAGTTGTTGTCTATAAGGTTATGGAACAGAAATTGATTTCACTTGATAAAAATGAGACAGAGGGTTTAGCAGTAAATGTTAACCAACTAAAAAAACAGTCATTTCAATCAAATTTAATGAAACAGTTAGACAAGAAGTATCCTACAAAATTTTATAAATGATAAAACCAAGGATTGAATTTGAGTACACTCATTTTAGCCATTGATATAGGCTCTACAAAAATATGTGCAATTATTGGGAAAAAACAAGATGGTAGAGTTGAGATTAGTGGTCACGGTATTGCTAAATCTCAAGGTATCAAAAAAGGTACGATTACTAATATTGAACTTGCATCTAGGTCTATTAAAAAGGCTGTAGATGATGCAAAACGGGTATCTGGTTTAAATATTACAACGGCTACAATATCAATTTCAGGTGCATACACTAAGAGTATAAACTCAACAGGCGTTGTAAATATTCCAAATAATGATATATCTATAAATGAAATTAATCGTGTAATGCAGACAGCACTATATAATGCCAATGTGCCTCCTGAGTTTGAGGTTTTACATGTATTACCTTTTAAATTCAAAATTGATGACCAAGACTATATAGAAGACCCTTACGGCATGAATGCTAGTCGTATGGAGGTTGATGCCCACATTATTATGACGGCTAAATCTAGCTTAGAGAACTTGAAAAAAGCTGTAAATGCGGCTGGAATTGAAATAGGGAAAGTCGTTTTAAGTGGTTACGCCTCTTCTATTGCCGTAATAAATGAAGATGATAAAGAGAGAGGAATTGCTGTTATTGATTTAGGTGGACATACAAGTAATTTAGTTATTCATGTTGGTAACGCTATTCAGTATAACGATTTTTTAGCTGTAGGCTCAAATCATATTACAAATGACCTCTCAATTGCACTACACACACCATTAGATACTGCTGAAGAGTTAAAAATATCCAAAGGTAGTCTTTTAGATACCGGATTTAATGAAAATATTGAACTACCAATTATTGGAGATGAACATAATTTAAATATTGTATCTATGGATATAGTACATAGTATAATTCATAGTAGAATGGAAGAGGCACTTACAATTTTAGCCAACTCCATAGCTAGTAGTGGTCTTAAAAATCAGATAGGTGCTGGTATAATGTTAACCGGTGGAATGACATATATAGAGGGAACTAGAGAGTTAGCACAAGCACTTATGCCAAATATTCCTATTCGTATAGGAGAGCCTCAATATATTTATAAAGCATCAAATGAGCTATTATCAGTAGAATATTCTACTGCTATAGGTCTTTTATTATATGAAGCTGGATATAATACAGAATATGAACTAGAGAGACATAAACATATGTTACACTCTAAGGAGTACAAGCCGAAGGATTCATTAAGAGATATAGCAATTAATAGTTCATCTGCTGATTTAAAACCAAAAATTTCGGTTTCACAACCATCATTTTCAAATAAATCAGACAATGACCTATTTGCTGATTTGAGTAAAGAGCCAATTAAAGATAATAGTAACCCAATGCAGAGTTTTGTAGAGTGGGCAAAAAAGATTTTTTAAAAAGATAGTTAAAAGAGTGATAAGGAGGAAAAGATGGAAGAGTTTAATATAACAGAAGCACACTCTGGTGGAGTTCATGGAGCAAAAATAAAAGCTATTGGTGTTGGTGGAGGTGGTGGAAATATGATAAACCACATGATAAATGAAGGTGTTACAGGTATTGATTTACTTGTAGCAAATACAGATGCACAAGCATTAGATGCTTCACTTGCACCATATAAAATGCAACTTGGCATGAATGTAACAAAAGGTTTGGGTGCTGGAATGAAACCCGAAGTTGGAAAAGCGGCAGCCGAAGAGAGTTATGATAATATTAAAACCATGTTAAATGGTGCAGATTTAGTTTTCATTTCAGCTGGTTTGGGTGGCGGAACAGGGACAGGAGCTGCTCCTGTAATTGCCCAAGCAGCTAAAGAGATAGGAGCGTTGACTGTATCTATAGTTACAAGTCCATTTGCATTTGAAGGTAGAAAAAGAAAAAGATTAGCAAAAGAGGGTTTAGAGGAGCTGAAAAAAGAGAGTGACTCTATTATTGTAGTTCCAAATGAGAGATTATTATCAATAGTTGAGAAAAATCTTGGAATGAGAGATAGCTTTAGATTGGTTGATAATGTATTGTCACAAGCTGTAAGTGGAATATCAAATGTTATTCTCTCTCATGGAGCAAACGATATTAACTTAGACTTTGCTGATGTTAAAACAGTTATGAGTCATAGGGGATTAGCACTTATGGGTGTGGGAGAGTCTCAAGGAAGTAGTGCGGCTTATGATGCTGCAAAAACTGCTATTGAGTCTCCACTACTTGATAATCTTTCTATTGATGGAGCTATGGGTATTCTGGTACATTTTCATATTCACCCAGACTATCCATTGGCAGAGATTTCAGAAGCTATGGATATAGTAGAAGAGAATGCCGATGAGGATGCAAATATTATTTTTGGTACAACAACAAGTGAAGATTTCCCTCTTGATGAGGTAAAACTCACTATTATTGCTACAGGTTTTGAAGACCCATCTGATATGGAGATGGATACAAGACATCAAAATGATAATAAATCACAGTCAACTACTCATCACTCTCACCATCACCATAGTCATCATTCTCATTCACACCCACACCCACACCCACACACACATTCACACACCGCAAATATTCATAAAAAACCTGAGCTTAAAAAACCTGTTCAAGGAACATATTTGAATAGAGCAAGAGTGGTTGGTGGAGATTATACTAATAGAGGAGATGACTATTTAGATACACCTACTTTTTTAAGAAAGCAGATGGATTAGTTTAGATGAAAAGAGTTAATTTTTTTCTTTTAAAACTAATTTTGCTTTTGGCACCATATTTATTAATAGCTGATGGACATATATTTGTCTATCATCGCTTTAATGATAATAGGTATCCAACAACAAATATATCTATAAAAACTCTTAAAAAAGAGTTTGATTATTTAAAAAGACATAACTATAAGGTGGTTTCTCTAATTGATATGGTAGAGAAAATTCAAGCTAAAGAGAAGATACCTGATAATTGGATAGCATTTACTATTGATGATGGATTTAAAAGTTTTTATAAGTATGGTTTGCCTATTTTTAAACAGTATGGTTATCCATTTACTCTATTTATCGCTGTTAAATATACAGAGAAAAAATATCGAGATTATGTATCTTGGAAGCAGTTAAAAGAGATAGCAAAGTATGGTTCTATTGAATTTCATAGTTATGGACATGGTCATTTTGGAAGAATGAGTGATGCAGAAATAAAGGCAGATATAGATAGAGGTCTAGCTCTTATGAAAAAGCATCTAAATTATAAGCCGAAATTCTTTGTTTATCCTTATGGAGAGTATGATAGTAGGGTTGAAAAGGTTGTAAATCGTTACGGATTTGAAGCGGTTTTTAACCAAAATATGGGAGCAGTGAGTGGAGACTGTTCTGATGCTTACGATATTGATAGAAATGCCATTGTTGGTAGTAACTCAAAAGATTTTAAAATCTATCTTAAATTCAAAGAGTTGTGTGGGGTATCTTTTCAGCAACCTCTTAAATTTCCAAAAGATAAAATAATAAGGACTATTGAAGTAACTCTTGCTGATAAAGATGTAAAAAGTGCATTTATCTATATATCTAACCACGGTTGGAAAAAGGTAAAAGTGAACAATGGAAAAATAGTTTATCATGCAAATAAAAGAATTAATAAAAACCGTATTAAGATAGGTGTAAAAGTTAAGAGTAGAATTAAGCTAATGGTTCTATCAAAATAGTTATACTTTTAATATATTTTATCAAGGAGAAATAATGAAAAATAGATTTTGTTCTTTAGCTCTGCTACCTTTACTTTTTGGTGCATGTAATTCATCAGAAAATTTAGTCCCCTCTTCACAAGTAGAAGGGGCTACCACTTCAATATCTGTAGCAAAATCAACTATTCAAGGTAATCAAGTAAGTTCTACAAATAATAGTAATACTATAAAGTATATTAGTAAACCTATTATAATAGAGCAAGGAATGTTATATATCAAAGGTTTTATGGGGACATTGCAACCTACTCTTAATAGTGCATTAAAACAAGATAAAAGTAGTGTAACTGCAATGGGTGCATGTTCATCTATGGCAATACAGATGACAGATGAGTATAATAGTATAACCAAAGATGCAAAAATTCGACGAACTGCTCTAAAGTATCGTAACCCTAAAAATAAGCCAGATAATACAGATAAAGAGGTTATGTATAGACTCCAAGCTGTAAAAGATTTTAAACCTGTAGCTGTTGATATGGGGGACTCATATAGAATATATAAACCATTAAAAACAAAACACTCTTGTCTTTTATGTCACGGAGATAAAGACCAAATATCTCCTAAAATAAGAAAAATGACACAGAGTAAATATCCTCATGATTTAGCAACAGGCTTTAAATTGGGTGATTTTCGAGGTGCAGTTGTAGCAGAAATAAAAAAATAGAGAAAATCCAAATATTTAAATATTTGGATTTTCTATGATTACTGCAGCAATAGCAAATCCGCCATCATGTGCAATAGATAGAGATGAGTTTTTTATATTGTGAATTTTTTGAGCTTTGGGGGTTAGTTTAAAAAACGGAGCATTTTTATTATTTTTATAGATAATAATATCTTTAAAAGATAACTCCTCTCCTATTCCACAACCTAAAGCCTTGGCTATAGCCTCCTTGGCTGCCCAATATCCTGCAATGGTCTCTACTTTTTTTATATCATCTTTCTCACTTTGATTTAGAAATTTATCTAAAAATCTATCTCCAAATTTCTGTATAGATTTTTCTATTCTATTAATAACTGTTATATCTGTTCCTATTCTCATAATGTTATTCTAGCTAATTTTTAGATAAAATAAACAAAAAAATAAAAAAGAACTATATGGAAACTATATTTGCATTAATTGGAACTCCTTTTATAGCTATAATAAGGAGTATGGAAAAATTTGGGACTTTTATTATATTTCAATTAACTCTTATTCCATTGGCCTTAAAACGACCATGGAGAGTTAAACAGATTTTTGAACAGTTAGAGGTTATTGGAGTTGGGACTATTGCAGTTATCTTTTTAACTGCTCTATTTACAGGCATGGTTGAGGCGGTACAACTCTATCAAGGTTTTAGTAAATTTGGAGCAGAAGGATTTATGGGATATACAATATTTATCTCTATTACTCGTGAATTGGGTCCTGTTTTTGCCTCTTTAATGGTTATTTCTCGTGCTATATCCTCTATGGCAGCAGAACTTGGAACTATGAGGGTGACTGAACAGATAGATGCTATTGAGACATTAGCAGTTAACTCTAAAAAGTATCTTCTTATTCCGAGAGTTATTGCAACAATGATTTCGTTACCACTGCTTGTCATATTTTTTGATTTTATCTCAAATTTAAGTGCATTTTTAATATCTTGGCTTATGTTAGATTTAAATCCTGTAGGATATATTGATACTATTAAACAGCTTCTTACATTTTCAGATATAGGAACAGGTCTTATTAAGGGGGTGGTATTTGGATATTTTATTGGCTCAATAGGTGCATATATTGGGTATCACACATCAGGTGGAGCCAAAGGTGTAGGAGTTTCTACAACTAAAGCTGTTGTTTTAGCATCAATTACTATTTTTATAGCAAACTATTTTTTATCTGCCATATTTATGATACTTGATTGGTAAAATTATTCAATTATCTATATCTTGATTGTGTTCCACCAAATTTAAATGAAGCAACCAATCCAACGCTATTGCCATTAGCTTTTTGTGATGGTTGATTGGTTAATTGGTACTCTATAAATGTACCTCTCACTCCTATTGCAAAAGCATCTATTGGCTCATACTCTATCTGAATAATGGCTCCTAATGCGTCATCGAAATCATCTCTAATTCTAACTCCACCACTGAAATCACCCTCTAGTGACGGATTAATATGATATGTAAATCCCCCTCCAAATTTCCACCCTTGTGTTTTAATAAAAGCTAATGCAGAAATTGGTATTGTACTCCACGTAATATCACCATTACTAGCACTATCACTATCAAATTTATATCCTATTAGAAGTTGGGTTTCAAAATTGTTTAAGGGGTTATCTATTGCCATACCAACTTCCATATTAATACCATCACCTGCATCAATAGTATAGTTGCTAGAGTAGTCATGTTCAACAGTTACTAGTTCATCTCCACCACTTGTAAATCCCAGCTGTATAATAGGTCTAATTGAGTCTGCCATTGTAATAGTTAAAATAAGAGATAAAAGAATTGAAATTTTTTTTATCATAATAAAATCCTTTTTTGTTTAATTATATCTAAAAGTTTGTTATTTATTGTTGATTTACATCCACTCTACAACCTTTGATACCTCATTTGCTATATAACATTTGATATTTGTAGGCTCTAACGGTTTATTAGGAACTACTGCTTTTGTAAATCCTTGTGTATCTATCTCTTTTAATCTTTGCGTTAAAGAGGAGACCTCTCTAATCTCACCTGTAAGGCTCACTTCACCCAAAAATATAGTTTCACTACTAAGTTCTCTATCTCTATATGAACTTAAAATTGATGCGATAATCGCTAAATCCACTGCTGGTTCATTAACTTTTATTCCTCCTGACACATTTATAAAAACATCATAAGTTCCAAGTGGTAAATCTAACTTTTTTTCTAAAAGAGCTAAAAGCATATTAAGTCTATTATTATCAAATCCCGTAGAGCTTCTTTTGGGGTGTCCATAAGACTCTGCCACTAAAGCTTGTATCTCAATAATAATTGGTCTGCTACCCTCCATCATAACTGTCAAAGCTGAACCTGATGCTAATTTCTCTCTATTAAAAAATCTTCCCATCATATTTTTGGCATCAAGAAGTCCATTTCTGCTCATTTGAAATATTCCAACCTCATTTGTACTTCCAAAACGATTTTTAAATCCTCTTAATAGTCTAAGTTCAGAGTTAACATCACCTTCAAAATAGAGTACAGTATCAACCATGTGTTCTAAAACTCTAGGTCCTGCTATGGAGCCATCTTTGGTAATATGTCCAATAATAAATATTGGAATATCCATATTTTTAGCAATTCTCATCAATTCAAAAGTTATAGTTCTAACTTGTGTAACTGAGCCGGGAGCTGATGGAGTATTTTCTGAATATAGTGTTTGAATAGAGTCAATAATGATAAAAGAGTAGTTTTGGCTATTTATCTCTTGAATAATACTTTGTAGATGTATTTCTGGTAGCAGTAATAGCTCGTCATAGTTTGCATCTAATCTGTTGGCTCTAAGTTTTATCTGTCCTGCTGACTCTTCACCAGATACATAGAGGACTCGTTTACCCAATTTTGCTAAATTTCCTGCAATTTTTAAAAGTAGGGTAGATTTTCCAATACCGGGACTTCCCCCAATTAGAGTTAATGAGGCAGGAACTATTCCTCCACCCAATACCAAATCCAACTCTTTACTACCTGAACTAAATCTTATAATATCCTCTTGTATAATTTCTGTAATGGGGGTGGCTTTAATTTTTACTCCACCTTTAGACTCTTTTTTTGTCTCTTCAATAAATTTTATCTGTTCATTAGTAAGTTCTACCATTGTGTCCCACTCATTACAGTTTGTACATTTTCCCAACCATTTAGGTGATTGAAATCCACAAGCCTGACACTCAAATAGAGTCTTTTTTTTTGCCATAATTTCCCTTTTTTAATATGATAGTAGTCAAAATTTATTAATAGAGTAGAACATTATCACTATCACTAGCATACTCATAAGCAAATTGATATAGGTGTGGAGACCATCTATCTTGATAGATTTTTTTTAATTTAGGACATATTTTAAACATCTCTTCTTTAAATTTACCAGCTTGGGCTATATCTTCCCACTCATCTTGTGTATGAATAATTGTAAACTTATCATTTGTTAGTTTACAATAAAATCTAATATACTTTCTGAAAATATTTTTACCCTTTGTTGCGTTCCCAATACTCATATTAATAGGTTTTTGAATAGTTGTTAAATTATTCTTATTTCGTATTGGAGTATCATTTGTATTTTTTATAATATGTGATTTCATCTCATAAGCATTAGATAAAAATATTAATGTAAATAATATTAAGTTTTTTTTCAATTATAATATTCCTTTATAGGGGTGACAAAAGAATTATATATTATAAAAGTGTGTTGGTTGTGTATTGATATATGTTAGCAATGTCATGTTATTAACCTCACACCTAAAGGCGAGGGCTTTATGGCAAAATCTACTAAAAATGTTAATAATCAACAATAACTTTTTTTATAATATTTTTTGTAATTTAATCAAAATTACTTATAAAAATAGTTTTGTTAACAAAACAGATTAAAAATAATTCTATTTTGTTTAAAAGAGCTTAAAAGGCGACTTAAACTATTTTAATAGTCCAACTTGGTTTAAAAAAGGCTTAATATCTAAAGATTTTTCTGCAAACTTTTCTATAAGTACTTCTAAACGCCCATTCTCAGGCACCCACTCATCAAGATGAGAAAGACCATAACTTTTTTCTCCTTTAGTAAGACCGTCATATTTTGGTAGTTCATTTTGAATAATTTCTACTGTATTTGTCAATTCTATTCCTTTTTCTTCTATTAATCTTGTGGTTTAATTATATCAGATAATTGATATAAAGCATATATAAAATAAAGTTTAATAAGATTTTTTAAACAAAATATAATAAAAATACACTGTTATTCATCTTTACATGTAAGTATTTGCTTTTTCCTTTTGCCTTATTCTCTCTTTTTCCGTTGGGTATTTAAAGTTATTAGTTATTTAGCTCCTATTTTTAGAAGAACAACCTTAATGGTCCTAATAAGAATAATAAAATCATCCCAAAATAGCCAATTTTTTATATACCAAACTTCAAGTTGATTTCTCTCTTGAAAAGATAAATTATTTCTGCCACTTACTTGCCATAAGCCTGTAATACCCGGTTTTACTTTTAAGATTAATTCTTTGTCTTCTCCCAATTTATTTGCTTCATTTAACATATAAGGTCTTGGACCTACTAAACTCATTTCACCTTTTAATACATTAATTAATTGAGGTAGCTCATCAAGAGATGTAGAACGCAAGATTTTACCTATTTTTGTAACTCTTGGGTCATTTTTATATTTATGATATTTACTATAATATTTCATTTCGTCTGGATTTTTTGCAAGATAGTTTTGGAGTATCTCATTTGAGTTTTCATACATAGTTCTATATTTATAACATAAAAAATCTTTATTATCTTTTCCAAGTCTTGGCTGTTTAAATAAAATTGTCCCTTTACTATCCAATTTTATAAGAGAAGATATAATTATATGTATAATAAAGAAGATAGGAAGGGATACAATAGCAAATAGTTTATCAAATAGATTTTTTAGAAACAGGTTATGTTTAATAAGAAGTCTATTTTCTATATATATTG
>Ga0256914_1002053_pt1 | contig 17159 bp, 17 predicted proteins | sample HulkmetaG_FD_191571 | JGI IMG/M metagenome (GOLD analysis project Ga0256914, IMG submission 191571) | Hydrothermal chimney microbial communities from Main Endeavour vent field at the Juan de Fuca Ridge, Pacific Ocean - Hulk | ecosystem: Environmental > Aquatic > Marine > Hydrothermal vents ... | reverse complement strand
CTTTTGGGAATGCGGGCCACCGTCGCCACGGTATCGTCATCGCGCAAGTTCATCACCCGCACGCCGCGCGTGGCCCGGCCCATAACCCGCACATCCGCCACCCGCAGGCGGATGACCACCCCGCGGGCCGAGATCAGGGTGAGTTCGTCGCCTTCTTGCACCACTCGTGCCGCGACCAAAGGGCCAATGCGCGCGGTCGCGCCCGCGGCCAGGGTGCGCACGCCGCCGGTCGCGCGGCCTTTGCGCGGGTAATCGGCCAGCGCGGTGCGCTTGCCATAGCCGCGCGCGCTGACCACGAAAAGGTAGCCTTGGGGCTCCACCACTTCCATGCCGATGACCTCGTCGCCGGGCTTCAGGCGGATGCCAACCACTCCCTGCGCGGTGCGCCCCATGGGCCGCACTTCGGCCTCGCGGAAACGCAAGGCTTGGCCGTGCGCGGTGACCAACAGCACTTCGTCGTCGCCGTGGGTCACGCGCGCCCAGCCCAAGGCGTCGCCCTCGGCCAAACGCATGACAATGAGGCCCGACGCGCGCACCGAGGCCAGTTCCTCCAACGGCAGGCGTTTGACTTTGCCTTGCCGCGTGGCCATGAAGATGTACGCGCCCGGTTGGAAGTCGCGCACGGCCAGGGCCGCGGTGATGTGCTCGCCCGGCTCCACATTGACCACGTTGACCACCGGGATGCCCCGGCTGCCGCGGCCCGCGTCGGGGATCTGATACACCTTCTCCGCGTACACCTTGCCCCGGTCGGTAAAGAAGAGCAACGTGTCGAGGGTGCGGGCCCGCAAGAAGAGCACCACTTCGTCGTCGTCTTTGGTCGCGTGGCCGCGCACACCGCGGCCGCCGCGGCCTTGGGTGCGGAAGGCCTTTTGGGCAATGCGCTTGATGTATCCCCGCTGGGTGAGGATGACGAACACAGGCTCGTCGGGGACCAAATCTTCTTCGCTCAAATCGCCGGTGGCTTCGGCCAAAATGCGAGTGCGTCGTTCGTCGCCATACTTATCTGCCAGATCTTGCAGGTCCTCTTGAATGAGGCGCAAGATCTTCTTAGGATGCAGCAGCAAATCTTCCAAGTAGGCAATGCGGGCCAACAGATTTTGATATTCGTCCTCGATCTTCTGGCGCTCCAGCGCGGCCAGGCGGCGCAACGGCATGTCGAGAATCGCCTGGGCCTGGCGTTCGCTCAAGTCGAAGCGGTCCATGAGGCGGGCTTTGGCGGTGTCTGCGTCGGGCGCGCGGCGAATCAGCGCGATGACCTCGTCCAGGTGGGCCAAGGCCACCCGCAAGCCTTCGAGAATGTGGGCGCGCTCCCGGGCTTTGGCCAACTCATATTCCGAGCGCCGACGAATGACCTCCCGGCGGTGTTCAATGTACACCACCATGGCCCGCTTGAGCGACAGCAAGCGCGGCTCGCCGTTCACCAAGGCCAGCAATTGCACGCCAAAGGTGGTCTGCAGGGGCGTGTATTTGTACAGTTGATTGAGCACTTTGCGGGGCTGCGCGCCGCGCTTGAGTTCGATGACAATGCTCATGCCGCGGCGGTCGCTCTCGTCACGCAAATCACTGATGGCATCAATGCGTCCGTTGCGCACCAAATCGGCAATGCGTTCGATGAGGCTTGCTTTGTTGACTTGATAGGGGATCTCGGTAATGACGATGCGATAGCGGCCGGGCCGAGGCTCTTCGATGTGAGCCACCCCGCGCACGGTAAGTTTGCCACGGCCCGAACTGTAGGCCTGCCGGATCGCGTCCACATTCACCAAAATGCCGCCCGTGGGGAAGTCGGGCCCCGGCAAAAACTGCATCAGGTCGTCGACGGTGACTTCGTCCAAGTCGTCATAATGGTCGATGAGATACACCATGGCCGCGGCCAATTCCCGCAGATTGTGGGGCGGGATGTTGGTGGCCATCCCCACGGCGATGCCCGAAGCGCCGTTGGCCAGCAGGTTCGGGAAGCGCGCGGGCAACACGACCGGCTCTTCCAGACTGCCGTCGAAGTTGGGCGCGAAGTCGACGGTGTTCTTGTCGATGTCGACCAACAGTTCTTCCGCGATCTTGGTCAACCGGGCTTCGGTGTAGCGCATGGCCGCGGGAGGGTCGCCGTCGATGGAGCCGAAGTTGCCCTGGCCGTCGACCAGGGGGTAGCGCAGGGAAAAGGGTTGGGCCATGCGGGCCAACGCGTCGTAGACGGCTTGATCACCGTGAGGGTGATATTTGCCCAGCACCTCGCCCACAATGCGGGCCGACTTTTTGTACGCGGCATTGGCACGCAAGCCCATATCGTGCATGGCGTACAAAATACGCCGCTGCACTGGCTTGAGGCCATCGCGCGCGTCGGGCAACGCTCGGGCCACGATGACGCTCATCGCGTAGTCCAAATACGCGGTGCGCATTTCCTCGACAATGTCCACCGGCAGCACCGTTCCGTGATCCATGCTGGCTGTGTCTCCTTTCCACACGCGAGGGTCAATCGGGCACAACGCAACACAAGCGGCCCCAGACCCGGGGTCGGGGCCGTGGCATATGCATTATACCACCGCGTCGGCCCCGCCCGCGGGGCAGAGCCCCCGGCCGTCGTCGTAATCTCTTATAAGTTGGGTTTTGGGCACAGAGTTCGCCACAAATACGGAGGGTTGGCCACTTTTTTGCCGGATTTTGTGAAAGGGGATTGAAACGCGCCTCGGGTTTTCGTATAATACAAGCGGATACCCGCAAGGCTGCGGGTAACGCGTGGCTTCCGCGGACAAAACCTGTCTGTGGGGCCGGCAACAACGGATGAGGAGGCCCTCAAATGAACATCGTCAAAGTCGCCAGCCATTCGCGGCCTTACAAGGTGGCCGGGGCGATAGCCGGGGTTTTCCGAGAGCATCGGCGGGCCGAGGTCCAAGTCATCGGCGCCGGTGCGGTCAATCAAGCGGTCAAAGCCCTCATCATCGCGCGGAATTACCTCATCCAAGACGGCTACACGCCCATCGTCGTCCCCCTGTTCGTGGACATTGAGATCCACGGCCGCGTGCGCACCGCGGTGCGCTTTGTGATTCTGGATGTCACCGATGTCGATGCGGTACGCCAGGTGCCCTTGCACATGGAGTTACCGCCCGATGCGGCCGCGGAGGCGGGCGACGCACAAACCGAACGGCCGGCCGAAGGCGAGGAGGCCGCGGCCTCAACAACGCAAGACGAAGCCGCCTGAGCAGCAGCCCAAGGCCCCGTTCGACGACCGCGACAGGGCGCCTGCCTTGGTCGCGGCGTGCGTCTTTAAGGCCCCCAACGGCCGTAGCAGACCGGCCGGACAGTCAGGAAAAGGCCGGCCGACCCCACAGCGGACCAAATCTCCTCAAATGAGGAAGAATCTTTCTAAACAAGACCCGCCCAAAGCCAAAAAACCCACCAAAAAGGGCCCCAAACCCCCTTCGCCCCTTTACAGCCCCGGCTGCCTCTGCTATACTGAGGGGTGCAATTATCCCAAATACGCAACCCTTCAGCGGTTGTAGGAGGTGTCGTATGTTGTTCGCTCCGCGTGTCAAGGGTCAAGGTCTGGTTGAGTACGCGCTCATCCTGGTCTTGGTCGCCATCGTGGTGATCGCCGTGTTGGCCCTGCTGGGCCCCGCCATCGGCAACGTGTTCAGCAACATCATGAGCAACATCTAAGTCGTCTCTATCGACGACAAAAGCCCCCGCTTCGGCGGGGGCTTTTCTTTTCACCACGCGCCGCAAAGGCAGCAGGCCCTCACTGCCCCGCGGTCAGCGTCGCCGCCAACTGCGCCGGGAAGAGGGCATAAAACTCCGCCGCCTTGACCACCTCGGCCAGAGGCACTTGATCCAGCACCGTGTGCGCGTAGATCTCATCGCCCGGCCCAAAGCCAATGCTGGGAATGCCCGCAACCCCGGCCCAATACGTGCCGTTGGTCGAAAAGTCCCACTTGCCCGCGGGCGCGTCGGGCAACCCGATAAGCCGCCGGGTCGCCTGCCCGGCCCGCACGACCGGGTGACTTTCTTCCAGCAGCCAAGGCGGGTAGAACTTCTCCACCGGCAGCACAAAGCCGGTGTACGAAGGCTCCGCGTACTGCAGCACCTCGACCCACACCTTGCCCTTGCTCTCGGCAGGGATAAGCGCCTCCACCTGGCGCACGGCCTCTTCTTTCGTCTCGCCCAAAGTCAGGCGCCGGTCAATGTAAATCACCGCCTCGTCGGGCACCGCGTTGATGCTCGCGGTCTTCACGTGCATATCGGTCACCGTGATCTTGCCATGGCCCAAAAAGGGATGGTCCCCCAATTGCGGCTCCATGTCGCGGATGCCCGCGATGACCGGCAACAAGCGGTAGATGGCGTTGTCGCCCAAGTGGTTGCTGGCCGCGTGCGCGCTTTTGCCCTTGGCCACCACCTTCATCTCTACCCGGCCTTTGTGCCCCCGATAAACCTGCAACTTGGTGGGCTCGCCAATGACCACGAAGTCGGGCTTGACACCCGGATCCACCTCGACGAACGCCCGGGGGGCCAGGCCGTCGCACCATTCTTCCATGTTGCCGAAGTAATATACCGTCCATCCGTCCAGCAGGCCCAAATCACGGGCCAGGGCCAGGCCATAAATCATCCCCGGCGTGCTGGCTTTCTCGTCACTGGCGCCCCGGGCGAACAGGATGCCGTTTTCGATTTTGCCCTTGAAGGGGTCCCATTCCCACTCGTCGGGGTCGCCGATGCCCACCGTGTCCACGTGCGAGTCATAGACCAGCACCCGGGGGCCGTTGCCGATGCGTCCGACGATGTTGCCCATCTTGTCAAAGCGGGCCTCATCAAAGCCCAAGGCCTGCATCTCCGCGATGATGCGCTCCCCCACCTCCCGCAATTGCGAATCCATACTGGGAATGGCAATAATCTCTCGCAAAAAACGCAGGATGGCTTCCGATTGTTGAGCCACCCGCTCTTGCACTGTGGCGACGGTTTGAGGGTCCATGGCGGTTACTCCTGGGGGAAAGATTTTACGGGCCGGGTCGGGTGGATGAGGCGCGCGCGTCCTCGTCGCGCCCGCGCGGCCGATGACGCCGGGCCAACTCCGCGGCGATCGCGTCCAAGGGGATGTCGTGGGCCACCAAGAGCACCAGCACGTGATAGGTCAAGTCGGCCACCTCTTCGATGAGGCGTTGCCGTCCTTGGCCTTTGGCGGCCAACAGCACTTCTACGGCTTCTTCGCCAATCTTTTGCAAAATGCGGTCTTCGCCCGCGGCCAACAACTGGGCTGTATAGGAGCCCGGATGTGGGTGCGCGCGCCGCGCCTGCAACACCCGATACAAGTCGTGCAGCGTGTTCATGGCCCTTCCTCCGCGGCGAAGGTGAGCGGACGCCACTGGTCCGCGTCGGGGTCGTAGGTGCGAAAGAAGCACGCGTTCGCGCCGGTGTGGCACGCGGGCCCGCGCGGCGCCACTTGCAGCAGCAACGTGTCGCCGTCGCAATCAATGCGCAGCGCGACCACCCGCTGGGTATGGCCGGACGTCGCGCCTTTGTGCCACAGTTGCCCCCGACTGCGGGACCAAAAATGCGCTTCACCGGTGCGCAAGGTCGCGGCCAAAGCGTCGGCGTTCATGTAAGCCAGCATGAGCACTTGGCCGGTGCGTGCGTCTTGAACGATGACGGGCACCAAACCGCGATCGTCGAAACGAATCTGCGCGGCCAAGTTGGACGGCAAAGTCATGGCGCGGCCTCCGCGGAAGGTGCGTCAGCCCGGCCGTTCGCGGCGCGTTCCTCATTGCTTTGGGGCAAGCGGGCGAACAAACGCTGCCGCAGGTCGCGCGGCAAGGGGATAGGCTCTCGGGCCGCGGCCCGATACAAGTACACGGTCTGGCGCACTGTATCCACCAGCACGCGACAATCGGGGCAGGCCTGCAAGTGGGCTTCCAGCGCGCGGCACAAGTCGGCCTCCAAATCGCCGTCCACATAAAGCGCGATGGCGTCGAGCCAACGCCGGCAGCCCTGGGGCAGGGTGCGGCTCATGGGGACGCCTCCTCCTGGTCGTCGGAATCGAAATAATGGGCCAAGGCCTCGCGCAAACGCAAGCGGGCCCGGGCCAAGCGCTGTTTGACCGCATCGACGCTGATGCCCAAGATGTCGGCGGTCTCCTTGGTCGAGAAGCCTTCTACATCTCGCAGCAAGAACACGGCCCGCAGCGCGGGCGAGAGTTGGGCCACGGCCTCGTCGAGCACCTGCCGGGTTTCGGCCGAGAGCAACGCCTGCTCGGGTAGCACTTGCCACTGGGTGAGCAAGATCTCTTCGGGGTGCCCGTCGTCGGGGCTTAGGGCCTCCAGCGAGAGGGGGGTACTGCGCCGTCGCCGCAAGTGCATGAGGGCTTCGTTGGTGGCGATGCGATACAACCACGTGGTCATGCTGGCCCGGCCTTGAAACGTGTTCAAGTTGCGATAGGCCTTGAGGAACGTCTCTTGCAGCGCGTCCTCCGCGTCTTGGGGGTCTTCCAACATGCGCAGCAAGTGCCGATACAGGCGTGGCGCGTAGGCCTCGACTGCCTGGACGAAATGTTGATGGGAAGGCGACGCGGCAGGGGTCATGGCGCTCATGAATGGCCTCGAGGGCCCAACCCGCGCGGGCCGGGCAGGACTGGCCCAAGTATAGTCCTGGCGGGGTAAAAGGTCAATGCGTCGCGGCTGTGGCGCGGCCACCGCGTGACCGCGCAGAGGCGCGGGGTTGGGGCCGCGCGGGGTTTCCGATTGGGCGGCCTGCCGCGCGGCTGCTACGGCCAAGGTCGGGCGTGGGGCGAGGCTGCGGGTTCTGCCTTTGCCTCCGCGCGGAAACGGGGTACACTTATAATCAACCTGGTCGCGCGGCCCGGGCCCGGGTTCTCGCGAGCGTGGTGATGGAGGTGAATCATGTTACGCTGCACCTATTGTGGCGCGCCGCTGAACATCAGCCGCAAAGTGGCCCAGGCGGCCCTGCAGGCCATGGACGAGCAAGGGCTGGAGCACTTCGACTATCCATGCCCGCGCTGCCGCAAAATCAACAAACTTCCGCGCAAGGCCTTGGCCCGTTTTGCCCCCCGACGCATCGAAGGCGAGGCAGGGGCCAAAACCGCCTAAAACCGACCCCGCGAGGTGGGTATGACGACCATGCCCGAACGTCCGCTGGTGATGAAGTTCGGCGGCACATCGGTGGGCAGTCCGACGGCCATGCGCCAAGCCGTGGACATTGTACGCGCGCAAGCCGCGCGCTGGCCTGGCGTGGTAGTGGTGACCTCCGCGCTGGCCGGCACCACGGATGTGCTGCTGCGCGCGGCCCGGGCCGCGGCCGCGGGCGACGCGGAAGCCGTGCGCCAGGCGCGCCAGCAACTGGAGGAAGCCCATTGGGCCGTGGCCCAAGCGCTGATTCCCACGCGTCCGCGGCCGTTGGTGTGGATGACCATCCAAAAGCACTTGGAAACCCTGGAGAATCTGGGCCGGGCCATGACCGTATTGGGCGAGGCCACCCCCCGGGGGCTGGACGCGGTAGCCGCGCTGGGCGAACGCATGAGCGTGGCCCTGCTCACCGCCGCGTTGCAAGCCCAAGGGGTTGATGCCGAGGCCTTAGACGCGACCGAGGTGCTGGTCACCGACGCGAACTTCGGCGCGGCCCACCCCGATTGGGACGCGTCTCGGCAGCGGGTCCAAACCCGTCTGGCGCCGCGGTTGCAACCTGGCAAGGTGGTGGTGGTCCCGGGCTTTTTGGCCGCCACGCCCGAAGGCGTGGTCACCACGTTGGGCCGGGGGGGCAGCGACTATTCCGCGGCCCTGTTGGCCGCGCTGCTGCCCGCGGCCGAGGTGTGGATTTGGACCGATGTGGACGGGGTCATGAGTGCGGACCCGCGGTTGGTGCCCCAGGCCCACACCATTCCCGTGCTTTCGTATCGCGAGGTGGCCGAACTGGCCTACTTTGGGGCCAAAGTGCTGCACCCGAAGACCATCCGGCCTGTGGTCGAAGCCGACATTCCGCTGCGGGTGCGCAACACCTTTCACCCCCAGGGGCCGTCGACCCTCATCGTGCGCGAGCGCGAGGTCACCCCTGGCCAAATCAAGGCCATCACCCTGATCCGCGACCTAAGCCTGGTGATCGTCGAAGGACGGGGTATGCTGGGTGTGCCTGGCGTGGCCGCGCGCACCTTTGCCGCGGTGGCCGGCACAGGCACCAGCGTGTTGCTGATCAGCCAAGCCTCGTCCGAGCAGAGCATCTGCTTCATCGTGCCAGGGGACACGCAAGCCAAGGTCATCGCCGCGTTGGAAGAGGCCTTCGCGGCCGAGATCGCCCGCCGCGACATTGATCGCGTGCGCGCGCTGGAGCGCGTGGTCATCGTCACCCTGGTGGGCGAAGGGATGCGGCACACCCCCGGCATTGCGGGCCGTATCTTTGGGGCGCTGGGCGCGCAAGGCATCAATGTCATTGCCATTGCCCAGGGCGCGAGCGAAGTCGCGATTAGTGTGGTTGTGGCCGAGGCCGATGGGCAGCGCGCGTTGCAGGCTTTGCATCCCTTGACAGAAAACTGACATTTTGACGAATGTAGAAGCCGCGTCGTGCGCGGAGAAATGCCCTAAAACAACGCGTCTTTTCTTGATTTTAATGCTACATCAGCGGCATTTTTGGTATAATAAGAGGGACGACCCACGCGCCTGTACAACGCGCGACGAGAATGTACAATCCCTTACCCAAAAGGACGGTGAATTATGCGTAAATGGCGACGACGATCTCCTCGAGGTGCGTTGAGTGACCTGGATCGACAAATCATCGCCGCGCTGAAGAAGAACGGCCGCGTGCCTTTCGCGCGCTTGGCCCGGGAACTGGGCGTCGCGACCAGCACGGTGCGACAGCACTATGAACGCTTGGTCGAACGCGGTGTGTTGCGGGTCACGGCGATTACCGATCCGTGGGCCTTAGGCTACGGTGTCATGGCCATGATCGGCCTCAAGGTCCAAGGCAAGCATCTGGAAGAAGCCGCGCAACGCATTCGCGAGTTTGACGAGGTAGTATATCTGGTGCTGGCCACGGGTTCGTACGAACTCTTCCTCGAGGTGGTGTGCAAAGACCATCGCCACTTGCTCAACTTCTTGCTGGAGAAACTCTATCGGGTGCCGGGCGTAGAACGCAGCGAGACCTTCATTTACCTGGAGATTTTGAAAGAAACCACTGTGCCCGTGCCCGAAGAGGACATCCCCTTGCCACCGCCAGGCGCGGCGCGGCGCTTCTCGGCCGATCCCGCGCTGGAGAGCGGCGACACCGAGGAGTGAGACCACCCAACCGGGCCCGCTTACCCAGGCCGGCGATGGGGCCGGCCTGGGTCCCCATGCTTCGCAGGAGGTGGCGGACATGCGTATAGTTCGGCGCGTCGGATGGTGGTTGGCGATGGGGCTGCTCTTGGCCCTGGCCGCAGGCTGTGGGCGCGAGGCCGCCACGCCGGCCCCCGCGGCAGAGGCCAGCGACGCCGATGCCCAAGGGGTCGAGGCTGGCACCCTGGTGGTCTATTCCTACGAAGAGACGGTCACCGACGAGTTCCTGCAGCCCTTCCGCGAGAAATATCCCCAAGTCGACCTGCAGGTGGCCGTGTTCGGGGAACTGGACGAGGCCCTGGCCAAACTACGGGGTGGCTTTCGCGCGGATGTCATCAACATCTGCGTCGACTACATCCCCGTGATGACCGAATTGGACCTGCTGGAGCCCATCGACACGGCCAAGATCCCCTACTGGGACGATGTCTTCCCCTTCTTTCGGGACATGCCCGCCATTCAAGCCGGCGATGGGAAGGTGTGGATGGTGCCAGTGGACGCGGGCCTGGAGGGCCTGATGTACCGCACCGACCAAATCGACCCTCCCCCTGACTCGTGGAACGCGCTGTTCGACCCCGCATACGCGGGCCACATCGTGATGCAAGATTACGCGCGCAACGCGATTGCAGTGACGGCCTTGGCCCTGGGCTACGAAGACCCCTTCCATTTGACCGAAGAGCAGTTGCAAGCGGTCAAGGCCAAACTCATTGAGCAAAAGCCCTTGCTGCTCAATTACTTTGAGTCCGACGCGGAAGTGGATGAGATGTTCCGGTCGGGCGACGCCTGGATCTCGTTGGGTTGGACCTCCAACGCGAAATGGCTGCGCGAGGATGATGGCGTGCCCGTGGCTTATACCTCGCCCAAAGAAGGCGCGCTGTCGTGGGTGTGCGGCTATGCCATTCTCAAAGGCACGCAGATGCCCAACGCGGCGCACGCGCTGGTCAACCACTATTTGGAGCCCGAACTGCAAAAGATCGAAGTGGTGGACTTCGAATACATTGTGGCCAACGCGAAGGTTTTAGAATTGCTCACGGAGGAAGAGATCGAGGCCGTCGGTTTAGACAACCCTGAAGCCATCGCGGAAGCCCATATCGAAATCATCCCGCCCGATTACGACCGCTGGCTGCAAATTTGGGAAGAAGTGCAAGCGGCTTCGCCCTGAAGCCGATGAGCCACGGGTTCGGGCTGACGGCCGAGGGGCGAGGCGCAGGCTTCGCCCCTTGGTTTTGGCCCACCTGTCGCGGCCGGTGGCTGCCGTCGCCCGCATCGGCAGCCCTGCCCCCTGGGCCCGCGCGGTCATTCCGACCGAACGCGTGCCCAAGCCTGCCGCAATCGGGCGCGCGGCCCGCTATCCCCGAGGGGAGCAAGGTGCAGCATGTCTGATGCCCGTCTGCAAGTCGTGGGCTTGACCAAACGCTTTGGCAAGAAAATCGCGGTGCAAGACGTCTCGTTCACGGTGCAGCCCAACGAATTCTTCTGCTTGCTGGGGCCCAGCGGCTGCGGCAAAACCACCATCCTGCGCATGATCGGCGGGTTGCTGGTGCCCGACGCAGGGCAAGTGCTGCTGGATGGCCAAGACATCACCTTTGACCCGCCCGAAAAGCGGGACATCAACATTGTGTTTCAAAACTACGCCTTGTTTCCGCACATGACCGTGTATGACAACATCGCGTTCGGCCCGCGGCGGCAAGGCTGGCCCGAAGACCGTATCCGTCGCGAGGTGGGCCGCTTGCTGGAAATCGCGCACCTGGTCGGCTATGAGCATAAATACCCGCGCCAACTCTCGGGGGGCGAGCAGCAACGCGTAGCCCTGTTGCGCGCGCTCATCACGCGCCCCCAAGTGCTGCTGCTCGACGAACCCCTGGGCGCGTTGGACCTCAAAATTCGGCAACAATTGCAACTGGAACTGATCAACATTCAAGACGACTTTCACATCACGTTTATCTATGTCACCCACGACCAATCCGAGGCTCTGGCCATGGGCGACCGCATCGCGGTGATGAACCAGGGCCGCATTTTGCAAATCGGCGACCCGCGCAGCATTTATGAGGCGCCGATCAACCGCTTCGTGGCCTATTTCATCGGCAACACCAATTTGTTCGACGGCATCGTTAAGGAGGTGGCAGGACAACAGGCTCGTGTGGCCGTGCCCGGCGTGGGCGACCTGTGGGGAGTGGCGCCCCACGGCCGGGAAAAGTTGCGGCCGGGCGTGTCGGTGGCCATCTCGGTACGCCCGGAGAAGATCCACATCGCCCGCGAGGCGCCCGACCAAGGCGCATGGAACCGAGCCCAAGGGGTGGTCCAAGACATCATCTACTTGGGCGTGAGCACCGAGTACATTGTGCGGCTGCCCGCGGGCCTCACCGTACGGGTGTTCACCCAAAATCTGCGCCGCAACGGCGGGCACGACGCCATCACCTGGGACGATCAGGTGTGGGTCTATTGGCGTCCGGCGCATTCCCTGATTCTCCCTGACTGACTTCCCTTTGGTACAACGCGGTACGGGGTACGGGGTTGGTGTTCCGTGAACCGGGGCACCTGCTCACGGAGCCGTTCCGTGGAACGGGGCGCGTGTTCGGAAGGGTTTCTTCCGGCCTGGACGGGCACCGTTCCGACGGCAAATCCGAGCAGGTTCTTTTCCCATTTCACGGAGGTGCAGCATGTTTGAGCGCCAAGTGGACGAATTGCCGCGGATCCTCACGCCCCCGCCAGGGCCCAAGAGCCGAGCCTATCTGGACAAAGAGGCCGAACTGCTCTACTCGTCGTGGTCCGCGAATCGGGTTGTGCCTTTCATCACCCAGCGCAAAGAAGGTTGGGCCATCGAAGATCTGGACGGCAATCGCTACATTGACATGGCCACCGGCTGGGCGTCCACACCGTTGGGCGCGGGCCACGAAGACATCTTGCGGGCCAGTGTTCAGGCCCTCTGGGAAAGCGGCGGCATCGAGTGCACCAGTTACATCTCCAACCACTATATCGCCGAACTGGCGGAGAAACTGCTCGAGATCGCGCCGCCCAATTTGACCCGCGTGGCGCCGGATACGACGGGCACCGAAGCCGTGGAGGCCGCGCTGCGTTTGGCCCGCGAACAAACGGGGCGCCACTTCATCATCTCCTTCCACGGTGCGTTTCACGGCGGCAACTACGGCGCCGGCGCGGCCGGGCCCACCGCGCCCGACGTGGGCCGGGGCATCCGGGAGTTCATGCACGGCTTCATCCATGTGCCCTACCCCACCTGCTATCGATGCCCCTTCCGTCAGACATACCCCGAGTGTGGGCTGGCGTGTTTGCACTACATCGACGATGTGATCTTGCGCTATGAGGTCGCGCCCGACCAAGTGGCCGGCGTGCTCTTCGAGCCCATCCAGGGCGAGAACGGGGTGCAAATTCCGCCCGACGGCTGGATGGAAGGCCTGTTTGCCCTGGCCCGCAAATACGATTGGGTGCTGATCGACGACGAGGTGCAAACGGGGTTCGGCCGCACTGGCAAAATGTGGGCCATCGAGCACTGGCCTGAGGTCGAGATCGACCTGATGCCCTTGGCCAAGGCCTTGAGCGGCGGCGCGCTGCCCATCGCCGCGGTGCTGGGCACTGAACAAGCCATGACCGCCTCCGACGATATCTATCTGGGCGGCACGTTCGCGTGGCAACCCGCGGCCTGCGCGGGCGCGCTGGCCGGCATCGAAGCGTTGCAGCGCGAACGGGTGCTGGACAATGTCGCTGAACTGGAACGCATTGCCCAAGAGGTCATGTCCCCCTGGGTCAAGCGCTATGAAGTGGTCGGCGATGTGCGCATCAAAGGCGTCTACATCGCGGTGGAATTCGTGTACGATAAAGAGACCAAATCGCCCGGCCGGGACATCGCAGCCGCGGTGCACGCGCGCACCGTGCGCAAAGGCCTGGTGCCGATTTACGAGAAAAGCATTTGGTGGATCCGCCTGTTGCCCGCGCTGAATATGCCGCCCGCGCTGTTCCGCAAGGGCCTGGAGTTGTTGGAGGAAGCCATCTATGAGACCAGCAAGGAATATGCCCTGGGCGTGGCTGCATGAATGCGGAGGGGCCCCATGTGCCCGCTGAACGGAGCCGGCGCTTGGCTGCTGCTTCTGGGCGCGCTGGGGCTGGCCTGGCAGGCCAAGCGCTACACCCGAGGGAGCACGATGGCGCGCCTGATCCTGTTGGGTTGGGCGGTTTGGCTGGGTAGCGCGGCCTGGCTCGGTGTGACGGGGCAGGTGGAACCCTCCGGGGTGGCCGCCGTGCTGGCCGGTGTGTGGCTGCTGTTGCTGCTGGCCACCGCGTGGGTCATACGCCGCGACTGGCGCGCGGCCACCCAAGCCCGCCGCGCCGCCGAGGCCGCCATCGACCGCCAGATGCAGGCCGCGTTGCGCCAAGTGTTCGACACCCACCCCCGCGGGAGGGATGAACCATGACCACGGCAACGGGAACGGCCGCGGCCCGCCGCGCACGCTGGCGCTATCTCTTCGGCCAATACATGGGCCTATTGGCCAATTTGACGCCGCCTTTGCTCTATTTGTTGGCCCTGTTCTACGCCCCCATGTCCATCTTGCTGGTGATGAGTTTTTGGAAGTCGGGCTACATGACCTTAGAACCCGCCTTCACGCTGGAAAACTACATCACCTTCTTCACCACGCCCGTCTATCTCAAAGCCCTGACCAACACGTTCGCCATCGCCACAGGCACCATGTTGGCCTTGGTGGTCATCGCCTTCCCCATGGCCTATTATTTGGCCCGCCTGCGGCCGCGCTACGAGCGGCTCATTCTTTATCTGCTCATCATCCCCGTGGAGATCAACTTTCTCATTCGCATCTTTGCCTGGAAAATCGCGCTGGGGCGCAGCGGCATCATCAACAGCGCGCTTATGAGATTGGGCCTCATTCACGAACCCCTCAAGTTTCTGCTCTACAGCAAGTTCGCGGTGGCTTTGGTGCTGATTCACGAGTGGCTGCCGTATGTGGTCATTCCCCTTTACCTGGCGTTGAAAGGCATCGCGCCCGAAATCATCGCCGCGGCCCGTTCCCTGGGTGCGACCCGGTGGGATGTGTTTCGCCATATCATTTTGCCCCTCAGCGTGCCAGGCCTGTTCGCGTCGTTCGTGTTGGTCTACATCCCCATGCTGGGGGAATTCGCGGTTCCGGCCCTGGTGGGCGGGCCATCGGGATACATGTTGGGGAATGTCATCGAGAATCAGTTCCTCAGCGCGGGCAATTGGGGCCTGGGCTCGGCAATTGGGTTCATCTTGCTCACCGTCACCTTGGCCTTGGTAGCGGTGGTGGTCAAGGTGGCGGGGGTGGAAAAACTCCTTTGAGGCCCAGCCTGTGCGCGGAGGCGACCTGATGCGCAAGTTTCGCTTTGCATTGGCGTTTTACACCTACGCGGTGATTGGGCTGCTGATCTACTTGCCCATTGCGATCCTTATCGTATTCTCGTTCAACGATTCACGCGTGCTCAGCCTGCCCTGGAAAGGGTTTACCCTGCGTTGGTACCGCATCGCGCTGCAACGCCCTGACTTGCACCAAGCCCTTTGGACCTCGTTGTGGATCGCGGCCGTGGTCACCCTGGTCAGCCTGGTTTTGGGGGTGCTCGCGGCCAACGCCATGGCCCGCTATCGCTACCGCGGGCGCTTGCTGTTTACGGGCTATGTGGCCCTGCCTTTTGTCGTGCCCTGGCTGTTGCTGGGCATCGCGTTGTTGCTGTTCTTCAACCGCGTCGGCATGCCCCTCTCCGCGCTGACCATCATCTTGAGCCACATCGCGTTTGACGTGCCTTTGGTCGCGGTGCTGGTGGCGGCCCGTATGCACCAGTTCGACCCCTGGCTCGAAGCCGCGGCGCGCGATCTGGGTTGCACGCCATGGCAGGCTTTCCGCTATGTGACCTTGCCGATCATCGCGCCCGCGGTCATTGCCGCGGGCATCTTCGCGTTCAACTGGTCCTTCGACGCGTTCGTGGTCACCCACTTTGTCAGCGGAACCCAGGTGACCTTTCCCTTGTGGGTGTGGTCCGCGTTGCGTTACTCCAAGAACTTGCCCGTCATCAACGCGGTCTCCAGCGTGATCGTGGTGGTGGAAATGGGCCTGGTACTGATTGCCGAGATGCTACGGCGCCGGGGCGATGCGGGCGAAAGTTGGCTGTGAACGCAGCGCACCTCAGCCTGCGCGGAGCCCATCCCCCCTCAGGAGGCCTCAATGAACGACACGCTCTTGTATCTCACCGAAGAGGAAGTCGCGCGCACATTGTCGGTGGCCGAGGCGATTGACCTGGCCGAAAAAGGCCTGCGCGCGGATGCCGCCGGCCACGTGGTGGGCGACAAATTCTACATGCAGGTCGGGCCCCATGGGTTCATCAAGCCTTTCGCGGGGTACCTGGACGGCGAAGCGTTCGCGTATGTCAAGACGTTCAGTTTCTTTCCGAACAACCCCCAACGCGCGGGCAAGCCCACCACGTCGTCGTTGGTGCTGCTGTTTGAAGCCCACACCGGCCTGCCCGTCTGCCTTATGGAAGCCGGTTGGGTCACCACCCTGAAGACAGCCGCGTCGAGCACGGTGACCGCGCAGGCGCTGGCCCGTCCGGGGGCCGACACGGTGGTCATCTTCGGCGCGGGGCAGCAAGGTGAGATGCACCTGCGGGCCTTGGCCGAGCGCTTCGCACTGCGACAAGCCTGGCTGGTGGATGTGGACGCGTCGCGGGCCGAGGCCCTGGCCCGTCGTTGGGGGCCGCGCTTGGGCTTCGCTGTCACGGCGGTGCCCTACCCCGCGCGCGAGCAGGCCGTGCGCGCGGCCGACCTGGTGCTCACCCTGACCACCGGCAATGAGCCCATGGTGCGTTACGAGTGGCTCAAACCCGGCGCGTTGGTGCTCAAACTGGGCTCGTACCAAGAACTCGATTTGGAAGTCATCGTCCGTGCGGACAAGGTGGTCGTGGACCGCTGGAAGTATGTCGGGCCGCGCGTGCCCGAACTAAAGGCCCTGGTCACGGCCGGGCGCTTTGGCCCTGACCATGTGACCGAATGGCCCGCCATCGTTGCCGGCCGCGCACCGGGCCGCGAGCGCGCGGACGAAATCATCGTGTATATCGCGTTGGGCATTTGGGGCGAATACGCGGCCATTTTGCCGGAAGTGTATCGGCGGGCCGTGGCCCAGGGGTTGGGCACGCGTTTGCCGCGCACGGTGTAGGCCGCGGGCCCGCGCCGCGTCATGGCGCCCACGCATCGTGGGCAATGGCCACCAAGCACCACGTGCCCGGCAGGCCGTCTGGCAGTTCCTCGCCTGGCACGAAGATCAGCCGGAGGCTGCGCCAATCAAGGCCACCGTAGGCCGCGGTGCCCGGCAGGTGGAATTCCACCACGCGCGCGGCAGGCCAATACGCGCGGTGGTTGTCCACCACCGTGCTCGCGCCTTGGCGCGTGTCCAGGCCGGGGCGGCTGCGCTCCCAATAAGGGCCGTCGTACACATAGCGGGCCGCGTATTCGGCAAAGGTCAAGGCCAAGGGGCGACCTGAGCCGGGTTCGAAGCCCCAAATCCAAACCGTGGGGTCGTGCAACAGGCCGGCCAATTCGTCTGGGGCGAAGCGCACATCGTCGTCACTCCAGTGGGCGTCGGGCGAGAAACGCACACCCGCGCGCGGGTGGACGAAGTCTGCAACCAAGTCCCAGCGCGCGGCGCGCAGCGCGCACAGCACTTGGACCCCGGCGCGCGCCAAGGCCTGGGTGGCGGCGTCGGTCGTAGATGGCGCCAAAGCCCGCAGCAGACGCTCCTGGCCGGTGCAGTCGAGGCTATCCCAACGGCGGGGGATTGCGGTCGGCGAGGCCCCCGCGGGCACGGTAGGCGCGGAGGTGGCGACAGGCGCGCGGCC
>Ga0256914_1002052_pt1 | contig 17160 bp, 9 predicted proteins | sample HulkmetaG_FD_191571 | JGI IMG/M metagenome (GOLD analysis project Ga0256914, IMG submission 191571) | Hydrothermal chimney microbial communities from Main Endeavour vent field at the Juan de Fuca Ridge, Pacific Ocean - Hulk | ecosystem: Environmental > Aquatic > Marine > Hydrothermal vents ... | reverse complement strand
TTGCAGCACCCATAACGCGACTTTCTGCTCAGCCGTGGCGAATGCGGGGAGCCGACTGCGAATCCGGGCGAGAGAGCTGACCGAATGCCCGAGATTGTTGCCATTTTGTCCAGAGCTAATGTCTGTCATAGTCTGTGGGGAGGTATGTTGTGGTAGTACAACGACGAGTTGTGAATCGACGTAGTGATGCCACAGTGTAGCAGAAAATCATGTCGCTGTCAATCCCAAACATGCGGTGATTTTCCACAAGTCAGCAACTGGGCGGGCGCAGGCCCGCCTTCGGCGCGGAGCGCCCAAAAGTCCAGACTTCAGTCGGCAGCGCCGCCAAACTGCCGACTGAAGTCGGGCCATCGAGCCTTACAGGATGAAGGGCAGCCTGCGCTGCCCTCGAACAGGAAATGGGTAATCACCGCAACTCCTCTCCCGCCGTCTCGGAGCGGAGGAGGAAGCAAAGGAGGGGGCGTTCTGACTTCACTCGCCAAGGCCGCCACGAATAGCGACAAAATGGATGCGCCTCCCTCCATTCGGGTGCGTTTGACAAAATCATCTTTTTCGTTCAAGATATAGTTGAGTAAAGTGTATCGCCTGTCTTCCCCCCATTTCGATTTCTCCCCACATCTCCCCCGGTGTGCGGAATGTCGCAGGACGATGCCATGTCCCCCGATCTCCCAATGAACAATATCGCAAATGTTGATTGGCGGCGCATTGAGAGGCGCGTTTTTAGCGGGCATGATCGTCTCTGGGGAATGATGGGTTGTGACGGAATCGACTACCGACAACCGAAATAGCAACTGCATCCTTATGAGGCCCGCAATGACTGCTCCCCCTTCCCCCTACGCCTCCCTCCTGGACGTTCTGCAACGACGACAGGGGCCCGGCTTCATTGGCCGGCAACCCTTTATCGACCGGTTTCAGCAGAATCTCGCCCGAGATTTTGCCGATCCATCCCGCCGCTTCATTTTTACCATCTCCGGCCCGCCGGGCGTGGGCAAAACATGGCTCATGCGCCGACTGCAACATCTGGCGACGTTGCAAAAGGGTGTGCGCGCCTTGTGGGATGATGGAGAGGCGGAGGGACCTCTGGCCATCATGGTGCATTTGGCCCGCCAACTGGCCCAGCAGGGCGTCGCCATGCCCCAATTCGCTCCCGCCTATCAGCAATGGCAGCAGCATATGCAGGCGCTGGCCCAGGAGCTTGAGCACACCTCGGGCGTGCGTTTCTTTCTAGGAGACCAATTCGTCGATTCGACGATGCAGTGGCGGCGACGGCAGGCTGGTTGGGGACTCGTCGCCGAGGTGGATCTGCCAGCGCTTTCCGAAGACCAAAAGCATGTGCGGGAGCGGGTCGCTCATCAGATGCTGCCCGACGAAGCCGCCTGGGAGCTGATCAGCCAGCCAGTGGCTACACTGACGCCCCGATGGCTGGCCGATCTCCACGCCATCGCCCAGCGCGAAACCCTGGCCTTCTTCTTCGATGACATCTATCGGGATGGAGGCTGGTTGGAAGCCTGGCTGTTGCAATTGCTCGGGGGCGAGTTTGGGGCGCCCCCGGTGCAAAGCCTGTGGCTGATGGCCGGTGAGCAGGCTCCCGATAGCGAGCGCTGGCTGCCTTTGGCCGAACTCATGGAACACTTTGCGCTCAAACCCTTTCCGCAGACCGACGCCCGGGCTTTTTTGCATCGATACAACGGTCACAAGCCCGCGGATGAGCGGGAAATCGCAGCCGCAGACCTGCCGCTGAATCTGGCGACGCGCGCCACCTTCCGTCAATGCCTGGGCAAAGACCCCGATCCGGACGAGCAACGCAGCCCGCTACGCCAGCTTTACGACGATCTCCCCGCCGGGCGACAGCGTCTCCTGCTGATGGCAGCGCTGCCTCGGGAGATCGACCAATCGATCCTCTCACTGCTGGTGGAAGATGCCGCAGAGATTCCCGCGGCCCTCGATTGGATCGCCTCCCTGCCCATCTTTCAGCCCACGCGTCAGGGCTGGCGTCTGCACGAGCAGGTTCGCCGGGAGCTGCTGGACGTGGCCCGGGAGCAGGATGCCGCCTGGACGGCGCACGCGTTGGAAAAATTGGCCCTGGCAGAGCGACGCCTGGCGGATGAGTTAAAGCTGGACGGCCCTGTTCGCTGGACCGATCTGGCCTGGCGCGAGCACTGGCTGGCCCATCTCGGCTATCGTCTGCTGCAAGATCCGAACACGTACCTGGGAATGGCCCTGGACGCCGTCGCCCTCACCCTGGAATTGAATCCAGCCTGGGCTCGCGCGGTGGCGTGGACGATGATCCACAGCGGCGAGGAGGGCGCAGAGGATGCGGTCATCGATTGGGGAAAACGCATCCTGGCCGCGACCGCAGCGCTGGCAACAGGGGAACCGGCGCAGGCGATGTCGCTGCTGGATGCTTTCATCGAGTCCGACGCGCTGGAGCCCTACCGTCTGGGCGCCGTGCACGCGTTTCGGGGCTGGATTTTGAGAAACGAAGGGAAAATGGAAGAGGCGATTGACGCTTTCGAGCAGGCGAGCGCCATCTACCACGGTCTGACATGGGCTGCCGCCCAGGCCGCGGCCACCCGATTGCTCATGGCGCAGCCGCAGCAGGCCCGAGAAGAATTGGATGCGCTCCTGGCGTCCAAGACGCCCGCTCTGGACTGGGCCCTGGCGCTGCGCGGCTGGTTCCACTTCGAAGACGACAACTTGCAGGACGCATACAACGATTTTTCATCCGCCCTCGCGCTTGGCTCCGATTTTCTGGCCTGGACGCTGCCCTTCCGGGGCGAGATCAATCGGTTGCTGGGGCGCAAAGAGCAGGCTCTGGCCGATCTGGATCAGGCCATCGAGCGGCATTCCCAGCGGGCGTGGCTGCACGCGCTGCGCGGCGTCATTCTCCGAGACCTGGCGCGTCCGACCGAGGCCCTCGATGACCTCGAGAAGGCCGCAACCCTCGCTCCGGACGCGGCCTGGATTATCGCCCAGCAGGGCAAGACGCTGGAGGCGTTGGGCCGCTCCGATGAGGCGCTGCAACTGTATGACCGGGCGCTGGAACTCTCGCCCGACGACGCCTGGACTCTCACCCAGCGGGGCGCGCTGCGCAAGGCGTTAGGACAATATCCCGCGGCGCTGGCGGACCTGGACCAGGCCGTGGCTGCGGATGACGCGGATGTCGCGCCGCTGGTGGCCCGGGCCGTGCTCTATCACGCCATCGCCGATCATAAAAAAGCCGTGGCCGATTTCGACGCGGTGGTGGCGCTGCGCTCCGACGATCTGGAGGCGTTGCGTCTACGAGGAGAGAGCCATCTGGCCCTGGGCCAGTATCAGCGGGCCTTGGATGATTTCACCCGCGTGCTGGCCCAGCATCCCGAAGATGCAGAGCTGCTGGCGTTGCGCAGCCAGGCGTTGCTGGGAATGGGACGTCTGGGGGAGGCGCTGGCGGACATCAACGCGGCGCTGGCTTTGCAACCCGATGATGCGTCTCTCCTGACGCTCCGGGGCAATCTTTATCGTCACATGGCCCGGTTTGATGACGGGTTGGCGGATCTGAATCAGGTGCTGGCTCAGAATCCGCAGCACGCCCGGGCTCTGAGCTACCGGGGCGAAATTTATCGACAATTGGGCCGCAACGAAGAAGCCGTCTCCGATTTCGCCCGGGCCCTGGTCGTCGATCCCAACGACGCCTGGACCCTGGCTCGGCGCGCGGATGTATATCGTCGCATGGAGCGCTATCAGGAGGCGCTGGCCGACTTTGCCCGAGCTCTGGACATCAATCCTGACGACGCCTGGACCCTGGCGCACCGCGGCGAGGCCTACCGGCAGTTGGATGAGTTGGATCTGGCCCTGAGGGACTTTTCACGCTCGTTGGAGCTTGCTCCTGACGACGATTGGGCCCTGGCCGGCCGGGGAGAGACCCTCTGCCAGATGGGGGACTTCGAACGCGGCATCGAAGACTTCACCCGGGCCATGGCGGTGAAGGGGGACGATCCGGTGCTGCGCGAATTGCGCGGCTCAGCCCTGGTCGCCCTGAATCGCCATGAGGAAGCCTTGCAAGATTACAACGCGGCCATGCCCTCGCATCCAGATCAGGCCACGCTGCTGGCCCTGCGCGGCGAGCTGCTGATGAAAATGCACCGCTACGAGGAGAGCGAGGCGGACCTGAATCAGGCGCTGACCATCACCCCCAACAACATCGATGCACTGGTGGCAAGGGGACGTTTGCTGCGCGCCACCCGGCGCTACCACGATGCGTTGGCAGACCTGGATCGGGCTATTGCCTTGCGCCCGGATGACGGATGGGCCATGGCCTACCGGGGCGAGGTTCATCGCTTACTCAAGCGTTACCACGCCTCCCTCACCGATCTCACGAGCGCACTGACCTTGCTGCCCAACGAACCGTGGATTCTGGCCCAACGCGGCGAGACCCATCGTTTGCTGGGCATGTACGAGGAGGCGGTGGCCGATCTGACCAGCGCCCTGGCGTTGCGCCCCAACGACACCTGGACGCTGGCCAATCGGGGACAGGTGCACCGCACACTTGGTCGCTACGAAGAGGCGTTGGAAGATTTCAGCCGGGCCATCCAGCTCAGCCCTCGTTACGCCTGGGCTTACGCCAGCCGCGGCGAGACATTGCGCGTGCTAAAGCGCTACGAGGAAGCTTTGCGCGACCTGGATCGCGCACTGGAGCTGAATCCTGACATGCCCTGGGCGCTGGTCAATCGCGGACAGGCGCATCTGGCCATGAAGCAGCCCGAAGAGGCCCTGGCCGATTTCGATCAGGCTGTGGCGCTCAATCCTGAGTACGCCTGGGCTCTGGCTGGCCGCGGGCAGGCGTATCGGATGTTGGGCCACCTGGACGCGGCCCTGGATGATTTTCACCGGGCTATTGCCATCAACCCAAACTTTGTCTGGGCTCTTGTCAACCGCGGGCACGTTTTCAGACTGATGGGGCAGTACCGGCGGGCATTGGCCGATTTCGACCGGGCCATCTCGTTGGACCCGCACAACGCCTGGGCCATGGCTGGTCGAGCCCAGGTCAATCGCGCGTTGCAGCGATACGATCAGGCGCAGGATGACATCGGCCGCGCCATCGCCCTCACGCCTGAGCTGGATGCGGATCTCTTCCGCCGGGCCATCACCCGTCAGCTGCAGGGCGATGTGGAGGGCGCGCGAGATGATCTCGATGAGGCCATTGGCATCGCCGAATCGATTTACGAGATCGATCCCCAGCATTGGCGCAACACCTTCAATCTGGCGCTTTATTATCTCGCCCGGGGCCGGCGCACGCTGGCCGAGAAACGCTATCGAGAGGGGCTGGAGGCGCCGGCTCCGGCGCCGGAGATCAAACGGGCGGAGCGTTCGTTGGCGGACTATGTGGCGCTTTTTCCTGAGAACAACGTGGCTCGGGCAATGTTGGAACTGATTCGTCGCTATCCTGGGATGCTTTGAAAATGTAAAAGTCAAAATGAAAAGGGCAAAAATGAGGATAATTTTACAGGTAGCGACCTTGGATTCTGGCCCTCAAAGGCTCGAGGGTGACGAAGAGACGAAGCTTTTCTTTATCCGCGCCGTTGCGCCTTCGTCCTTTTCGTGGCTAATCAGGGAACGTGAATAGTTGCCAATAAGATGACTACGAAGGTGGCGTGTTTGAATGTGACTTTTACGGTGATTGCCCCCATCTCGATGGCGGACAGCGCAGGTTGTCCTTCAGCCTGTGGGGCTCGATAGTGCGACTTCAGCTCGCGATTTGGCCTCGCCAGCCAACTGAAGTCAGGACTTTTGGCGACCCCCACCTTTGTTTCCTCCCTCACTCCGAAATGGGCAGGGGGAGGCGAGGCGGCAGCAGAGATTGGTCGCGCGCCATCGCCGACTTGTGGGCAATCACTGCCGATTCGCCCCTGACGGGCGTTCAAGCATCCTCACAAACTTGACCCGTCCTGCCAGCGCGGCTAAGATTATGGGTCGATTCTGCACGAATAAACTCAGTCCTGACCAATCGCCTCATGTCCATCCTCAAAGCCATTATCAAGACCATGCGTCCCAAGCAGTGGACGAAGAACGTGGTCGTTTACGCCGCATTGATTTTCGACGGCAAATTTCTGGAACCCCACCTCTTTCTCAGAACGACTGTTATCTTCGTTCTGTTTTGTCTGGTTTCCAGCTCCGTTTATCTGCTGAACGATCTGGTCGATATCGAGAAGGACCGGGCGCATCCACTGAAGCGACATCGCCCGTTGGCTTCGGGCGCGCTCAAGCCCATTTACGCGATCCTCACCCTGATTGCGCTGCTCCTCCTCTCGCTGCCCGCGGCCTGGCGGATGAGCCCGGTAGCCGGTCTCATCCTATCGGGCTATTTTTTGCTGAATGTGGCCTATTCCTTCTGGCTGAAGAATATGGTCATCCTGGACGTGTTCACCATTGCCGCTGGTTTTGTGCTGCGGGTGGCCGCGGGCGCGGCCGTGGTGCAGGTGGAACGTTTTTCGCCCTGGCTCTACGTTTGCATCACCCTGGTGGCGCTGATCATCGCTCTGGGCAAGCGTCGGGCCGAGCTGGTGGGGTTGCGGGACGACGCCGGGAATCATCGTGCGATTTTGGATGAGTACAATCTCAATTTCCTCGATCATCTCATCAGTCTGACTACGGGCGCGACGGTGGTGACCTACTCGCTCTACACTTTCTCCGCTCAGAATCTGCCCGAAAATCATCTGATGATGCTGACGATCCCCATCGTCATCTACTTTCTCTTCCGCTATCTTTATCTCATCCACGTGCGCCAATTGGGAGGCGCACCCGATGAGCTCATCTTCAAGGACAAACCCCTCTTTTTCTCCGCGGCCTTCTGGGCGCTGGCCGTGGTGGTCATCCTCTATTTTTCCAATTACCATCTCTGATAGGGGCGCTCATTCCCACGGCAGACGCGCGTTGGCAATCAAATCCCGCACCTCGTCAGGCGTCAAGCCATCCCAGCCAAATCGTCCGAAGTCGGTGTATCCCCGGGCGTCGAAGAGGACGCCTTCGGCTTCCAGCAGAGATTGCTGGTGGTCGGGCGTGCGCCCGGCGCTGCGAATGGAGCAGCGTCCGGCCTTGTTGATGACTCGTTGCCAGGGAATGAGCCGGGATTGCTCGGGGGTGAGTGCGCTGAGCGCCCAACCCACGGTGCGGGCTGCGCCCGGCGCTTCCAGCATCTCTGCGATGTGACCGTACCAGGTCACCTGGCCCCGGGGGATTTGCCGGGTGATGAGCCACACCTTTTCGAAGAAGTTGCGTTCGGGCGCGCCGAACAGGCCGCGGGCCTCCGCCAGCTCTTGGGGCGTGTTCACGTTGATCAGCTCCCGGAGATCGGGCGAGATCGATCGCAGGTCTGCTTCTTGCACCCGCTGCACGCGCACCTGGGGATGGAAGGCGATGAGGCGGCGCTGTCCCCGGGCGATGGCCTCCTCGATGGCCGGGAGACAGGTCGCTCGTCGATAGACTGCGCATAGGGGATGCAATCGCCCTGCCGTCTCGGGGATGACCACATCCCAGCCCGACGCCCGGTTCAGGAGCGCTCGCAAGAAGTCCGAGGTGAGAAAGGGCATGTCCACGGCCACAGCCACGGCCAGGTCGTTGGAGGCCGCTTTCAGCCCTGAATACAGCCCCATCAGCGGACCGTATCCCGGTTCGATGTCTGGGATGATGGGGCGATGGAGAAAGCGATAGGGCGCGGGATCGTTGGCTACAATGAGCTGTTCCGCGGTCAGTGGCTGGAGCGCAGCCAGGACGCGGGCGGCCAGGGGCGCGCCGTCCAGTTTGATGAGGGCCTTGTTGCGTCCCATGCGGCTGCTGGCTCCTCCCGCTAGAATGAGTCCGGTGGCAGGAGATGCTGAGGACGCTGAGGATATGGGAGCGGGCATGATCGGGCGAGCGGACGGTGCATCTGAGCCGGTTGCGCCGATGCTGGCGGCAGTTCACACAGCTTATTTGTGATGCACCCAAATCAAAACACCGAGCGGTTGTCGCCAGCTCGGTGTTCAGTCGTGTCGCGTTACGGATGAAAGCGTTTTTATTCCGCGCCGTATTGCTTCAGCAGGTCCACGGCCTGGCCCACGGTTTCGATGCTCATGGCCTCTTCATCGGAGATCTCGCCACCGAATTCCTCTTCGAAAGCCATCATCAGTTCCACCAGATCCAGGCTGTCCGCCTCGAGATCTTCGCGAAAACGGGCGTCCATGGCAACATCTTCCGGATCAACACCGAGCTGATCCACGATGATTTCTACCACGCGTTCCTCGACAGTGCGATCTTCAGCAGTCATCGAATAATCCTCCAAAAAAAGTGTTGTTGATTTTATGTGGAATGAGTTCCAAATAACCGACGCATTTTAGCACGTCGGTCGCGACTTGCAAAATCGAATGTGGCGTCACACAGCTGCCGCTTCGTACAATTGAATAACCCCGTGAGGAGAAAATGGTCGCGTGTTTTTCGCTGTTTTTTCAAAATGATCCATTTGGGCCATGTTCAAATGGGAACGTCCCCTTTATACTGGTGCTGAAAAGTTTCCAACCCTTCCCATTCAGGTGATACAGGAGCAATGCATTATGACTACCCCCAAAGATGTGATGAAGTTGATCAAAGAGCATGATGTCAAGATCGTCGATGTGAAGCTCACGGATCTGTTCGGTCAGTGGCATCACATGTCCATGCCCGTCGAGGCGTTCAGCCCGGAGATGGCTTTCGAGGAAGGCATTGGTTTCGATGGCTCCTCCATCCGCGGTTTCCAGAGCATCGAGAACAGCGACATGATCTTGCTGGCCGATCCCAATACGGCCATCGTGGATCCTGTTTTGGAAACGCCCACCCTCAGCCTGGTCTGCAATGTGTACGATCCCCTCACCCGAGCGCCCTACTCCCGGGATCCCCGCTACGTTGCTCAGAAGGCCGTCGACTATCTGCGTAGCACCGGCGTCGCCGATGCCGCCTATTTTGGTCCGGAGGCCGAATTCTTCATCTTCGATCAGATCATGTACTCGGCGGGCGAATACTCTTCAGCTTATCAGATCGACAGCATCGAGGGGCCGTGGAATAATGGCATCTTTGGTTTCGGTCATTCCATTCCGCATAAGCGGGGCTATTTCCCGGTTCCGCCGGTGGATACGTTGCAAGAGCTTCGCTCTCAGATGGTGCGCACCATGATCGACGCCGGCATGCAGGTGGAGCTGCATCATCACGAGGTGGGCACTGCCGGCCAGTGCGAGATCGACGTCCGTTATGGTCCGCTGTTGCAGATGGCCGACCATTTGCAACTCTACAAATACATCGTCAAGAATGTGGCCCGCAAGGCTGGCAAGACGGTGACTTTCATGCCCAAACCCATCTACGCCGATAACGGCTCGGGCATGCACACGCATCAGAGTCTGTGGAAGGATGGCAAGCCGCTGTTTGCTGGCGACGAGTACGCGGGTCTGAGCCAGATGGCCTTGTGGTATATCGGCGGCATCCTCAAACACATCAATGCGTTGCTGGCCCTGGTGGCTCCCACCACCAACTCCTATCGGCGGCTGGTGCCCGGCTATGAAGCGCCCGTCGTCATCGCCTACTCGGCCCGCAACCGCTCCGCGGCCTGCCGCATTCCCATGTACTCTCAATCGCCCAAGGCCAAGCGCATCGAGTTCCGCAGCCCCGATCCCACCGCCAATCCCTATCTGGCTTTCGCGGCCATGCTGATGGCGGGCCTGGACGGCATCAAGAACCAGATCGATCCCGGCGAGCCCGCGGAAACCGATCTCTTCGAAGAGGAGAACATCAGCAAGGTGCAGCTCACCGTGGGCAAGCTCAACGAGGCGCTGGACGCTCTGGAGGCGGACAAGGACTTCCTGCTGGCTGGCGGCGTCTTCACCCAGGATCTGCTGGACGCCTACATCGCCTACAAGTATGAGGAGGAAGTCGGCCCGGTCAGCCTGCGCCCCCATCCTTACGAATTTCTCCTCTACTACAACGCCTGACGCTCTGTTTCTCACGTCCATCGCACGCCCGGCCTCACCGCCGGGCGTTTTTTATCGAGCGCAGTCCCATCGGACGCAAAACGCTTCCAAACGGGGCGACGATTGCCGTCGCGGGGAGAACTCAATCTAGAGTGCGCCAGTCCGCCGGAATGGATGCGCCCGGCCCGCGAGCCCGCCAATCGCTGTCGAAGACTTCTTTTAGCTGGTTGAAAGCCTGGACGCTTTGCAGGGCCAGCCCCATCTCGCGATTCAGTTTGTTGCTGGCCTCGCTGCCGTTCATCGACCCCACAACCACCCAGCGCTCATCTCCCAATGCGATGAGATGCAGTTTGGCGTGCAGGCCGGCCTGGGTGGGATTGCCCCGTTGGGCCTGCATATCCAGCCCTTCTCGCCGGGCAATGTCGTTGATGTAATGCATCGTTGTGAGGTTGCTGCGGGTGTCGTAGGGGTTATCGAAGAAGCTGTCCAGCAGGATGCGCACGACGGCCCCGCGGCGGGCGGCCGCGATGAGGGCTTCCAGACGCACGTTGGGATCCTGCGCGGCGTGGCTGTTTTCCGCGCCCCACCAGGGATGTTCATAAAGCTGCTGGGTGAAGATGACATCGCCCGGCCCGGCCCGTTGGATGAGATCGAGCAGCGGGGCCAGGCTCGCTTCGGGCGCAGTGAACATCACCGCCCGGGCCACGTCATCCACCTGAATGGGATGCGGGTGGCGCACCTGATAGCCCGACAAGTCCTCGGGGCGGGGCGGCTGGTAGTCAGGATCGTGGGGCCTGCCATACTGGGGATGATCCGCCTGCCAGGGGAAGATGTCGGGATAGCTGCGGTCGTCATCCACGGAGAATAGGGTGATGGCCCGGCTCCAGAGGGAAGCGTCTCTGATGATCACGGCGTAGCCCCGACGGCCTACAGTGTCTCCGTCCGCTGCGTCGGCGGGCAGACTGGAGAGTTTGAAATTCTCGGTGCTGATGAGCACTGTCTCATCGTCGATAATCGCAAATTTCCCGTGGAGATAGGGATAGCGGTCGTGGGCGTTTCCCACGTCGTTGACCATGAAATCGACCCGCGCGCCTGCTTCCGAAAGTTGCTGCGCCGCCCACCGCGCGTCGTCGGTGAGCCCGCGCACCGGACTTCCCTCCAACAGAACGCGCACATCTACGCCAGAGCGGGCTTTTTGGGCCAGCGATTGCACCAACCATGGATGCGTCAGCTCATACGTCTCGATGAAAATGCGTTTTTGTGCGGATTGGAAAGTCTGAAGGATGGGGGAAAGGGCGTTGTCCGGGGCGATCAGCACCTGCGCCGCGCGCGGCGTGGCAAAAGGGGCGTCCTCGGGCCTGGAAAAGGTGTAAAGATGCCAGCCCGGATAGGCGGTGCGCCGTCCGATGATGGGATTGCGGTTGCCCTGGGCCCAGTCCCTGGCCGTATCGCTATCGGACAAAGCGGGCAGCAGAGTTGCGGCGTCGAAGAGCCGGTAGTAGACCTGGCCCTCGCTGGCAAAGGCGTTGCTGGGTTGATAGGGCTGTAATGCGTCCCCTTTCCACCCGTCGGTGGCGATGTCGCCATTTTTATACACCACTGTATCCGCCAGCATGCCGCCCGGAAGCAAGAGTTGTAGTTCGTCGCCGGCGTTGCTCAGGTTGAGAGACGCGCCTGTGGCGTTGGGCACTGCAGGATCTGTGTCCGATTGGTATTCGCAATCGGGCTTTCGCGCCCATATCTCTGCGAACGCGACGGCCTGCTTGGCGCACCACGCCATCTGTCCGGGCGCAAGGATGAGGTCGGGCAGGGTGATGGCGCCCTCGCCATCGGTGACCTGCATGCCGCCCAAAAACATGGGCGCGTCTCCGATGTTTTGAATGGCGAAGGCCTCATCCATATCTCGCTGCGCCAGCCCATCGGGAATGAAGGCGCTGAACAGGGCCCGCGCGCTTCCCGCTTCGCGGAATTCGTGCGCGGTCAGAGGCAGAAAGAGCTGTCGCTCGGGCGTGGCGGGAGGCGCGGCGATAATCGTCCGGGTCGGAGACTGGCATAGCGCCACCATTACGCCAACCAGCAGCAGGGTCAGGAGCCATGCTCGCATGAATGGGGAGTTTCGGTGCATCATGTTCTCATCCTTGCCGAACGAGTTCGGCCTTGCGTGTTGCCGGTTGCTGAAGTCTTTCTGAATCTGGCTCGTCCGGAGTGGGGCGTTGCGTCCGAGACGCCGCAGCAACATGACGCGTGGTCGGCGGCGTCACAGTGTCGCCCCATGGCGGGCGAATTTCGGCGGCTCGGCGGTGGCCAGCAGCGCCTGCAAGCGCGGAACCTGATCTCGCATTTCTTCTTCGGTAAAGGTGGCCTCCCAGAATGGCCCAACGCCGCCGCATTCCAGCGAGGCGACCCAGGGCTTGCGCCACGCGCCCGAACGGAGTTGTTTCACAGACCAGGCCATCATCTCCCAATCTGCCTGGCTCATGGGGAGATGATCGGCCATGCCGTTGGGCAGCCAGCGGCCATCGGGGCCAATGTAGCGTTCGATGGTCTCGCTGCTCAGACCGGCGTCCAGCGCCCGCTGAATCCAGTAATCATCCACCACCTGCATGCCGGTGATGTGAATCTCGCGGATGGCGTGGACGGGCAGACGTCCGATGTACGCCTGGTAGTCTTCTCCCAGACGCATGGCTGCAATCCGGGCGTGGGAGATATCGAAAAGAAAGCCGCAGCCTGTGGCCGCCACCACCTTGGCGGCGGTTTCGGCGTAAAATGCTGGATAGAGCGGGTCTTCGCCGATGTTGAAGCCATTTTCTACAATGACCATCTCTTTGCCAAAGCGGGCGATTACTGATTCCACATCCTTGATGAGGTTGGCCAGCGATCGTTCCGCATCGAATGGATCAGCCTCCTGGCCATCCTTGTCGAATCGGGCCTGGGGAGCCTGCAAATGCAGATTGAGATAGGGCGTGCCTGTATCGGCCAGTAGCTTCTCGAATTTGGCCCAGTCCGCGGGCGCCTTGGTCTCGCCATCGATGGCGTCACCAATGCCCGAGCCCACGCCCAGAGGAAAATGGACGTAAAGAGGATAATGGTTCTTGTATTGGGAGATGAGATAGGGCCAGGCTGGGCATTTGAATACATCAGGCGTGATGACGCCTGCTTCATACAGACGGAGCGCTGGTTTGGAGATGTTGAGTCCGAATTTCATGGAATGACCATATCCTTTTGCTCGTGGGATGAGTCGGATGCGGGAGAAATGAATTTGCGGAAGACGCCAAAGCGAATGTATTTGCCCGCGATGGGCTGTCGAAGCAACTCGGGCGCGAGTTCAAAATCCAGCGCTCGCCAAAAGCGCACCAGCTCGGGCGCGTTGAGCGGGACGGCAGTGCGGATTTCGGCGATATCCGTGGCAATGCGCAGCCATTCTTCCAGGATGCGCATCGCCCATCGCCCGATCTCATCCCGGCCGCCGGGCGCGTCATCCTGCAAGATCAGCGCTCCCAGCCAGAGAACGCCCGCGGCAGGATGGTGGAAGCGAAAATCGAGCGAGCCAATGATGCGTTCATCCTCCCACCAGATGGCCATGATGGCCCGATCTTCACTTTCTAACAATTGATTGTAATCATTGGCCGCCTGAATCGGAGGCGCGGGAGCGCCGGTGAAAGCGAGGAAGTAGCCTGCACTGGCCTCGTACATGGCCTGCAAATCGGCCAGCATCTCGGTGGTGAGGGGTTTGAGGAGAATGGGAGGAGGAGACATGCGTGTTCAGTGCTCGGTGATGCGGGCGGCGTACTCGAATCGCTGGCGGAGTTTGATGATGGTGTCGGGCGGATAATAGCCTTTTGGGAGCGAGGCGTTGGCGTAAACCAGGCTGCGCGGGCCGATGAGCGCGCCCGGATTCAGCACGCTGTTGCAGCCTGTCTGCACGCCATCTCCCAGGATAGCGCCCAACTTGGCCAGGCCCGTATCGAATGTCTCGCCCTCGACCACGATTTTGAGAGTCGGGCGCTGGCCCGAGGATGGGTCTTTCACGCTCACCACCGTGAGGTTGGATAGCTTCGTGCCCGCGCCCAGGTTCACATGCCGTCCCAGGATGCTGTCGCCCACATAGTTGAAGTGAGGGGCGTGCGCGTGGGGCAGCAGGATGCTGTTCTTCACCTCGGTGGCATGGCCCACCGTCGCCCCCGCGCCGATGAGCGCGTTGCTGCGGATGTACGCGCCATGACGCACCTGCGCGCCCGGGCCGATGTACGCGGGCCCGGCGATATAAGCGCCCGGCTCCACCACGGCGCCCGGACCAATGAAGATGTCATCCCCTTCCGCCAGAAAGGCGCCCGGAGCCACCTCGCCCAAAATCTGACGCCCCTTTCCTCCCACCAGCGCCAGCAGAAACTCATGCAGACGGGGCAGCGCCTCCCACACGAATCTCATATCGGTGAAAAGTTCGACATGCGGATAATCGGTCAGATCAAAAAAATCAGATGGAGCGAGATGAATGCTCATGGTTGGCTCTCCGGACATGGCTGACTGATGGTGTTTGGCGTCATGCGCACACAGCTCCGGGCATGATGCTGTTATTGTATCAGACCTGCCAAAATTCGGCATGACGCCCATGACCGATTGGGGCAAGCGTGCATTCTCGCGTCGGCGGCTTGGCGGACCTGGCCGCAGGCCTGAAGCGCCCGACTTTAGTCGCAAAAAGGTGACCCCATTTGAAACGCCCCCTGGCCGAAAGGGAGCGGTTCAATTTGGGCGCTTTGCTTAATGGTGTACTGACCGAGTGAACTCGGGCTCTGCAGGCGCTGCGCGCCCATGGTCGCCCTCCGGCGACCTGGACGGCGAAGGCCGTCCCCTGGCCGCAGGCCTGAAGCGCCCGACTTTAGTCGCAAAAAGGTGACCCCATTTGAAACGCCTCCTGGCCGAAACGCTAGGTTGGGGATTGGAGGGGAAATGCGATAAGATAATAAGTTGCGGCGCTTCGCGCCCACCTGCCCCATCCCCTGCTGATAACTGATAACCGCAACTCCCTCCCATGTCTCAGAACAAACTCATCATCCGCGGCGCCCGCGAGCATAATCTCAAAAACATCGACGTCGAAATCCCGCGCGACAAGCTGGTGGTCATCACCGGCTTGTCCGGCTCGGGCAAATCATCCCTGGCTTTCGACACCATCTACGCGGAAGGCCAGCGGCGCTATGTGGAGTCCCTCTCCGCGTACGCCCGCCAGTTCCTGGGCCTGATGGAAAAGCCCGATGTGGACCAGATCGAGGGGCTTTCTCCGGCCATCTCCATCGACCAGAAGGGCGCCAGCCGCAATCCCCGCTCCACCGTGGGCACGGTCACCGAGGTGTACGATTATCTGCGTCTGCTCTTCGCCCGCATCGGCCAGCCTCACTGCCCCCAGTGCGGCCGGCCCATCACCCGGCAGACCAGCGAGCAGATCGTGGACGCTATCGCCGAATACCCCGAAGGCAGCCGCCTGCTCATCCTGGCGCCCCTGATCAAAGACCGCAAGGGCGAGCACAAGCAGGTCTTCGATCAGATCCGCAAGTCGGGCTTTGTGCGGGTGCGGGTGGATGGCGATATCCTGGACGTGAACGACGACATCGAGCTGGATCGCTACAAGACCCACACCATCGAAGCGGTGGTGGACCGGCTCATCATCCGCCGCGGGGATGAGAACGGCGGCGGGCTGGATATGACCCGTCTGGCCGATTCGGTGGAGACCGCGCTGCATTTGGGCGGCGGCATCCTCATCGTCTCCGATGTCACCGATGGGGAGCATCCCAGCGACCGGCTTTTTTCCGAGCATCTGGCCTGCCCGGTGTGCAACATCAGCCTGCCCGAGATCGAACCCCGCACCTTTTCCTTCAATTCGCCGCATGGGGCCTGTTCCGCCTGCATGGGGCTGGGCACGCAGATGGAGTTCGATCCGGAGCTCATCGTGCCCAACCCCGACCTGAGCCTGGCCGAGGGCGCGCTGCATCCCTGGTCCCGGGATTCCGCGGTCTATTATCAGGCCCTGGTGGAGGCCGCGGCCCATCACTACGGCATCCCCATCAACGTCCCCTGGAAGGAGCTGAGCCGCAAGCAGCAGGACATCATCCTCTACGGCGGCAAGCGCAACGAGACCTTCACCGTGCGCTATGTGAACCAGTATGGGCGCACGCGGCAGTTCCAGACCAGCTACGAGGGCATCATCCCCAACCTGCAGCGACGCTACAAGGAGACCAGCTCGGAATACATCCGGGCCGAGGTGCTGGAACGTTACATGACCCAGCGTCCGTGCCCGGTGTGCGGAGGCAAGCGCCTGCGGCCCGAGGCCCTGGCCGTCACCATCCAGGGGCTGAACATCCACGATGTCAGCGAGATGTCGGTGGCCGAGGCCCTGGCCTGGGTGCGCAAGCTGCGAGGCGCGGCCCAGGATGAGCACTACAACGCGCCCCTGCCCGAGGAGGTTCCTCCCGCGTCGCCTCTGAGCCAGCGAGATTGGACCATCGCCCGCCAGGTGCTGAAGGAAATCCAGGCCCGGTTGCGCTTCATGCACGATGTGGGGCTCGATTATCTCACCCTGAGCCGCAAGGCGGGCACGCTTTCGGGCGGCGAGGCCCAACGCATCCGCCTGGCCACGCAGATCGGCTCTCAGTTGGTGGGCGTGCTCTACATCCTGGATGAGCCCAGCATCGGTCTGCACCAGCGGGACAACGCCCGCCTCATCCGCACCCTCACCGATCTGCGCGACCTGGGCAATACGGTGCTGGTGGTGGAGCACGATGAGGAGACCATGCTCTCGGCCGACTGCATCCTGGATATGGGGCCGGGCGCGGGCGAGCATGGGGGCGAGATCGTGGCGCAGGGGCCGCCCGAGGCCATCATGGCCAGCGAGGCCAGTCTCACCGGCGCGTATCTCTCGGGCCGCAAGCAGATCCCCATCCCCGCGATGCGGCGTCCGGGCTCAGGCGATTTTCTGGTGGTGCGCGGCGCGCGGGAGAATAATCTCAAAAATATCACCGTCAAATTCCCTCTGGGCAAATTCATCGTGGTCACGGGCGTCAGCGGCTCGGGCAAATCCACCCTGGTTATCGATACGCTGTACCGGGCCGTGGCCCAGCGTCTGTATCGGGCCCGCAAGAAGCCGGGCGCGCACGAGGCCATCGAGGGGCTTTCGCATCTGGACAAGGTCATCGATATCGATCAGTCGCCCATCGGCCGC
>Ga0256914_1002051_pt1 | contig 17160 bp, 6 predicted proteins | sample HulkmetaG_FD_191571 | JGI IMG/M metagenome (GOLD analysis project Ga0256914, IMG submission 191571) | Hydrothermal chimney microbial communities from Main Endeavour vent field at the Juan de Fuca Ridge, Pacific Ocean - Hulk | ecosystem: Environmental > Aquatic > Marine > Hydrothermal vents ... | reverse complement strand
TGTGGAGGTAGGCTCTGGCGTAGGCGTTGGTGTGTACGTCGGTGTGGGGGTCGCTGTGGAGGTTGCCGTAGGTGTATGGGTGGCCGTAGGTGTAGGAGTATATGTAGGAGTAGGTGTAGGTGTACCACTCAATTCATCGGCTACAGTGAATTCGGAAAATTCGGTAACACCCACCTTAGTAAAGGTTTTGGCCACTGGATCGTGAACAAACTCCGCGGTCACATCCTCCCACGGACTCGCGGCATCGTCCCGTTTGAGAAGATGAACTGTATTCGGATCTATACTGCTGACATTGCTGTAATCAATCACTATGTCCGCTGTTACATCCCCGTATTCCTGAATCCCCCATAGGATATCCGCGCGACGGGAAATACCTGCGGGGAATGTTTCCCCACTGATTACACCAGTTCCATCGCCTGTCCGGTAGATGCCCAGGTAATTGTGCACATCCGCAACAGAAGTGATGGTGACCTGGAGGGAGCGTCCCGACGCGCCCACGCTCACAGGTGTATTGGTTTGGACGAATTGGCTCTCTGTGCCCACCGGCGCTGTAGATATTTCCACCGAAGGACCGTTATATGCAACCACATTCCGACATTCGGTGGAATAATCGGTTACGTCGTCAGGGTCATTGTTGAACTGGAGATAAGTCACAAGCCCGGGGGCGTCGCTGGCTACCACATTATGCATGTTATCCTGAATCTCTGCCTGGCTCAGAGGATGATCCCAGAGTCGAAATTCGTCCAGCCACCCGTTTACAGTGTAATCGTTATTGCTTCCGATGAGGAAGTGGCTTAACACCTTGTCTAAACGGTCGGAGTTGGATATTTGTCCTACCAACTGTCCATTCTTGTAGAGCTTCGCCTGAGTGCCATCTAAGGTGAAAGCGAAGTGTTGCCACACACCAGGCAGTAAAGTATCATTTGGAGGCCGAATATAGGCATTGTTATTCACCCCAACATCCACTGTTCGATTCGTTGAGGTATTGCTCTCGAAAAGGAACTCACCCCATCCATTTCCAATGCGCTGGTCCCAACTGCTGATACTCGCCGGTTTGAGCCAGAATTCCACAGTAAAACGGCTATTGGGATTCCAGTTCAGATCAAGGATATCAAGGTAGTCATTTGCTCCGTCAAACCGCATTGCTTTATACGCGTACAGGCGTCGAGCCGTCACCTTAAAGGAGGGAATCGTTACAACAGCATCATCGGCTCCCGGACTTGTGTGGGTAATAGAGCCCGAGTAAGTACCAGCAGCACTTGTTGCCAGTTTTACATAAATGGTCTGATCAATGGCCCCATTGACAGGCGTTAAGGTTAGGGAATTCGTAAATCCTGTAACCGGGTTTGTTGAGACCTGGAAATTCGCAGGGGCGGTGACGATGACATCACCCGTCAAGTTCCCTCCTTCCAATTGATAGTGGCGTGGTTTACACGCCGGGTGGCTGTGCGGGAAAGAGAGTGTGGAAGGAGTAACAATGAGGAAGGGATTGGTGTTACGAACGATGAGAAACTGGCGGTTAAATTGGGTAATTCCGGAAAAAGTAGCCGTATTGTTGGCCGCGTCCACAGCAGTAGCAGTGGCGACAAATTCCCAATTGCCTATTGCCCCCTTATCTCGTGCGTAGAGTTGAATGCGCCGAGGCGACGCAGCATCTGCGTCGGTGAGATCTTCTTGTAATGTGAAGGTCACATCGGCCTGGAAAGAGCCCGTACCTTGACGATGAATCACCCAGTACTGTTGGTCAAAGACAGTAGCATTGCTGGGAATGCCGCTGGTTGTGTTAGGCTCGATTAACAAGCGAGAAGCGATAACCGTAGCATTTCCGGCTGTATTGAAGTCCATGGAAACTCCCGCAGAGGGGAAATCTACAGTGCCAACTATCTCAGCATGGTATTCTGTAGAGCCTACACCCAAGGGAGCGGATGATGTTTGCTTGGTCGCGTTATTCACGGTCCCTTCGGTTCCATCGAGAACGTTGTAAAGTTTCCCAGCATTTCCGTCGAAATCGTAGTAAGCTATCAGGCCCGCTTCGTTTCCTTGCAACGGATGATGCATGAGTGTGCGAATTTCGCTTTGGGAAAGCGCACGGTTCCAGAAACTAACTTGATCCAGCATCCCGTCAAAGTAATCACTGCTGTGGCGTCCTAAGTAAATTGGGTTAGGTTGTGTATTTAATGTAATTCCTGCACTGGTCCTAGCTAACTCGCCATCGTAATATACACTTAAATTCGAACCATCGTAGGTGATTGCGTAAAAATGCCAGGCGTTTTTACTACCCGGCAAAGTAATATCCATGGTGCCGTTATTCCAATCCCACGTTTCCATCCGCCATACATCATCGTTTCCTGTGGTACTAAAGGCAAAATCTCCGCCAGCAACGCCTATGCGTCCAGCCTGGAACACACCACCCCAGGAAAATGAGCGTGGATACGCCCAAAAAGCGATGGTACGAGCATTATTACCGGTCACCTGGTAAGATTCTCCAAGATCCACATAAGAATCCGAGCCATTGAAGTCCATATGATAACCAGGTGCCAGTCGGATTTCTCGGTCCTCGCCTACCACGTCTGTGCCGTTCGACTTGCCTACGAGTCGGAAGTGCATTACATCCCCCCGCTTGGAGAGCAGGGATCCCACAGACGCACTGACTTTTTGAGACTGGTGCCCTGTAACAGAAATAGGGATGTTAGCGCTGGACAAACCGTAAGCAGTGGTGGCACCGTATTCGAAGTGTACGTCGGTAAGAGTAGTACCGTGGGGATTAGCCTCACCGTTCAACGTCACCGTGTTCTTCGTCACTGTAGTTGCCGGGTTCGTTTTGACGTAGTTACAGTTCACATCCCCAGCGGGTTTCTCCACCGAGAGACTCCGCAGGCCTTCATTGCTTCCAGTGAGGGCACTGACAGCAAAAGCCTCCCGTTGGTTGGGATCAATACCGGTGACAATGACGCTGGTCCCGTTAAACGTTAAGTGCGCAGGGTCTACCTGCTCCATGTATTTCGTACCCAGATGATAAACCCGATACCCTGTCGCGCCAGCAACCGCGTCCCAGGAGAGTTGTACAGTGTCTCCACATGCCCAATCCACAGTGAGATGTTGCGGTACAGGTCCTACATAGTTTACATCGCTCTCGGAAGTAGCAGTACCCCGTGTTACCCGGAATTTGATGGTGTGAATCCCCACAAGCGAAGGTGCCGTCCATTCATATAGGCGCTTACTCGCATTGTAATTGGATACAATAGTCTGCCAGGCCCCGCCATCTATTTGATAGGCCAAATCAAAAGTGCCGCCCGAGGAATAGCTATCCCAACGTAGAATGTACTTTTCTCCGGAAGCAAACCGTACATCCTTCAGGGGGAACGTCATCTTGAGTTCATCGTAAACAAATTCATAGGTAATGTAATAGGTTTGGGGTCCTTCAGGGATTGCATATCCTTTAACTTGTACTGTCCAATTACCCGCGGCAGGGTTATCCACTGTAACCTGCTCGTAGGTGTTCAGATGGTCTTCACCCCGGGTAGCCGGAGCATCAAGCCGAGCCGGATCCGGAGTGTGATCTAAGACCCAGGGGTGATATATGGTGCCGTTCGGATCTGTTACAACTAAATCCAAATCATTTACAATGGCTGGATTGGCATCCACTACAGCAGCCTTATCGGGCCACATCAACATGATGCGAAGTTGAAGTACATTGGGCGGCACATTAATGATGTGTGTCTTAACATCTCCTGTGTTGGTCACAGAACCGGTTAGATGTTGATGGTTTGCAATAACCGTATAAGCGCGACGCAGGTTGGGTTGACCGTATCCTGTGGTGAAATCCGGGCCAGGATTCCCCACGTCATCCGCTGTGTTCATAAGGATAGCCCGCAACAGATTCGATGGTGCCTCAACCCCACCATTTTTGTCCTTGTACGCTTGAGCCAATACCGCCATAAGACCAACAACTTTGGGGGAAGCGTAAGAAGTGCCTTCCTCCCCTTCAATTGTAAGGTGCGGGATAATTCGCCCATCGTATGCAGGCCCGCGACTGCCCCAATTCAGGGGTTCATCGTAACGGTTGGAATTGTGGATGGTAAAGTGGTTTTTGTTCTGTTTCATCGGGCCAGTAATGTTAGCCCATCCCGGTAATTGGTCATAAGGGGGATAACCGTTTTTAGTTCCCACATTGCCAGAGGAATACGACACAATGTGCTGTGGATAGGTAGCAATGCGCAGGTCATGCTCTCGAGCCCGCTGGTTATAGCCCCCCCATACACCAACACCAAAAGAGTGATTAATAAAACGCATCTGGTAATTGGTGATTAATCCCACATAATCGGGAACGCCCCCCACACTTAGCACTCGGGCCCCCCACGCATTATTACGTTCCGTGGGGTCTAAATTCCCCCCGGCAGCAGCATTCCGAATACACCCGATTTTATGGGCACCAGGATCCCCGCTCATAAACTCTATCAAGCGTCCGTGAACTTCTAAGTAGTTATCAGCCGTGCCCCCCTCGCCCACGGCAATTGTTATCCCTTCGCCGTTATAGGTAATACCGTTATATCCACTGTTAATGTAGTTTGCATGTCCGGTAGTATTGTGAAAATAACTTTCGGGAACAGAATCGTTCTCGCCCCCCTCTTCCAGGATGAACTGTGTTTCATCCACCATAAAGCCGACGAACTGAACATAAGGCCGAGAGACGACTGCATGAACTCGTCTTGCGTCTACCCGGATGTCCATCTGATGGGAATACTCACGATGATCCAAAATAGTAGCCCCTAAAGCCTCCAAATCGGATTCAACTTTATCAGGATCCAAGGGGGCATAATAACTGATGGTAAGGCGCACCTCTTTCTGTTCCTGAAGGTATTTGCTGTCTTTATGCCATACCCGAAAATCGGGTTCAAAACGAAAGATGTCCGTCACCGGGGCAATAGTCGTTACCTTATCAGCCAGTTTTTGCAAATCAAAATTTACGTCAATAACTGCAAAGTACGTGTTTTCGGGTACATAATCTACAAGGTATAGTCCTTGCTTTTCCCATTCCTGGCGCATCTCATAAGTAGGCAAAACCTTGAATTGAATCAAGCGGAAATATTTGCCATCAAATATCTCCTTAGAGGATATGTCTACGCGGTCTGGAGGAATCGGTGGTAAGTGAACATCGCCGCTCAACAGGTGAACGGGACGAACATCATCATTACGAGCCAATACAGAACCCGTAAAAACGACGACGAGGACAAAAAGAACTACCATGATGGGTAAAGTGTAATTGAATTTCCGGTACATGCGACTACTCCTACGTTGAGCTTTAGGATTCAAGGGGACGAAGTGGCCGAGGTGTGGAGCCATGGCAGGCTACCACAGTCATCAGCCCAATTGTTCCCATAATTGTGTACACTTTTCAGAATATGGCAATTTTACGAAGTTAAAATGTCGGAAAAATTGGGGGGTGTACTTGATAGATTGGCGAACAGATAATGATGTTAATCAATTAACCAACCGATATCCCAAAAGAAAAGAAGGGCGCGCCAGAGACTGCTTCAATGCAACGCGCCCTTGACTTGCTATCGCATATTGCCTGCTCACCTGCTAGGTACGACCACGCTCCGTCTCACCCTCACCACGCGAGGCCCTTTGCCGGGCGATTTCCTCCTCGCGTAAGGCCCGACGTAAAATTTTGCCAATTGCACTTTTCGGCAAGGAGGAACGGAATTCGATCTCCGAGGGTACTTTATAGGGTGTCAAGTGTTCCCGGAAGTACTGCTTGAACTCTTCCTCTGTGGCTTGCTCTCCTTCTTTGAGCACAATGTAAACTTTAATACGCTCCCCTTTGTACGGATCAGGGATTCCGACGGTGATTCCTTCTTGTACTTTCGGGTGCTTGTAGATGAGTTCGTCAATTTCCCGCGGGAACACATTAAACCCCCCCACGATAATTAGGTCTTTCTTCCGGTCAGTAATGTAGAAATACCCATCCTCATCCATATAACCGATGTCTCCGGTGTACAACCAACCATCTACAATCGTCTTCTCGGTTTCTTCAGGACGATTGTAATATCCTAGCATCATGGTAGGAGTGCGCAATACAATTTCTCCCCGCTCGCCAGGAGGCAAATCACGTTTGCCATCCAGGGAGACAATTTTCGCGTCCACATCGGGGAAGGGAAGACCAATGCTCCCCACTTTGTGCAAGCCTTTATAAGGATTAGCCATAATTGCCGTTACCGCTTCAGTAAGCCCATATCCCTCAATGGCACGTCCACCTGTTTTGGCCTCGAAATTCTCCTTAATGGCTTTGGTTAAAGGAGCAGCCCCAACCCACACAGCCTTCAGACTGGTAAAATTGTATTTGTCAATATCAGGTAAGTTGGAGAGGGCAACAAGAATAGTGGGGACAACTGCAGTTAAGGTGGGCCGGTGTTTATGAATGATTTTGGCCATGTCGCGAGGGTTAAATTTGGGCATCAATATAATCTCCATTCCCGAAAGGATAGGAGCATTCATACACACGCTCATTCCATACCCATGAAACAGGGGAAGTACGGCTAACATGCGTTCTTCTTCGGTAAGATGGCCCCAGGTTTTGACCATATACGCGTTGGCTACTACATTAAAGTGAGAAAGCATAATACCCTTGGCAATACCTGTTGTGCCCCCAGAGTAAATTAGAATGGCCATTTCCTCAACATTAGGATCCGCGGGACGGAAATCCGAAGGCACGGACGTACGCAATAGGGTTTTCATATCCAGCAATTCCGCGCTGCCCATCCGGGCCGCCTTTCTCACGTCAGAGCGCTCCCTAAACTTTTGTACAATGTTCAAAGGGAAGGGGAGAAAATCCGCGATGTAACTGTAAATAATGCGCTTCAATGGTGTGTTTTGCGCTACAGTGGCCGCCTTGCCCGCAAACAAAGGAATGGTGATGACTGTCTCCGCGCCGGAATCACTGAAGTGAAACTCTAATTCGTGGGCTGTGTACAGGGGGTTTAAAGGGACAACGACCGCCCCTGCTTTGAGTAATCCATAATACGCTATCAGGTAACCGGGGAAATTAGGTAAAAGCAGAGCCACACGGTCTCCCGGACGGATGCCCAACCCGCGCATCGCCACAGCCAACCGGTCGGACAACTCCTTAATGACCCCGTAAGACATCTGTCTGCCAAAAAAGCGCGTTAAAGGACGCTGGGGAAACCGACGGGCTGTTTCATCCAACAGGCGATAAATCGGCATCCTGGGATATTCCAAAGAGTAGGGGACTCCTTCATCATAATGTTGAAACCAGGGGCGTTCCATTGTGCTTCCTCCCAGTGTGGGGCTTTAGGTCTTGTGATAGTAAATCACGGTGAGGGGAAATGACCTCCCATGAATTGACTGAACAGCAACACAACCTGCTCAAATAACGCTCCAATTATACACGATTGCGATAAAGAGCAGGATCGACGACCTCCATCATAGCACGTTCATCCATCCACCCGCCAAGAAACCGATTCACTTCGCGCACATAGGGTTCAGGGTCTTGGAGCATCTGGTTGTAATTGACCTCTAACACCTCCATATGCGGTTGAGTGGCCAACCACCGTTTTATCTGGCGCAAGTGTTTCGTGAACAAACGAGCCATTTCTTCAGCGTCAAAACTTTCCGGGTCCTCGCCACGCCGGGCTAACATTTTGCGTTGAGAAGCCAGCACTTCTTGCAGGTTCCTATTCATAAAAATGATTTTGTACTGGTAGGTGGGAGGCAAGTGCTCTAACAGGGCCGAAATCACTTTCACGGCACGTCCGACAGCATCGGCTAACCAAGCCACATCCCCCTTGGGTAATTGCTTGACTCGCTCAAATTCATAGTACCCTCTTGGGTTATCCTCGTCAGGTGTGCGGATGTTATCTGTCAACAGAGGAAGACCTCCAGCCTCCAACATTTTCATCATCATGGAGGTGCCAGAACGCGGCAATCCAGAGACAACCACTACTGTATTAGGGGGTAATTTCTTGTGAGATTTACGCAGTCGATCCAACAACCCCATTCCTTATCTCCTCCCTGCCACGAGAATCTTTGTATTCAGTACTTATGACAGCCCAAATAACAACCAATACCCGCCTCAATTATACAGCAATGCCTTTCACCCACCATAAAGACCCCAGGTAAAAATCTCCCGAAAAGTTTGGGGGAATGTCTTCATCCCGAGGAGTTTGACGGTCCCTCGGTCTCTGTGGTATGCTCATTAAAAGACCCCCTATTTTTCAGTGAATTGTAAGCAGCCGTGTACAGCGCTTGAGGTGAACCATGCTGAGAGATCCCGTAGCCCCAGCAAAACAATCCGGGTTATTCACCTCGCATCACCCTTCCCAGGCAAGCACACGTGCACATCGTCGTTGGTACCGCTTCCTTGCATCGCCCCGGTGGGGGCTTAACCTGGGGACCCGCATTACCTTAAGACTGGGGATGATTTTAGGAATTACGAGTCTGATACTCTTTGGTTTCCTCTATCGCCTCCAGGTCCGACAAATGCACGAACAGGTTCACACTCAAGCAGAAGCCCTGCTGACCAACATGCTCACTGTACGCGAGTGGGTTGCTTCATATGGTGGTGTGTGGACGACCCGGCCAGGACCTGTATACATGGAGGCTCGCCGGGGATTTTACCGCAAGTCCCCGGCCATGGTGACCAAAGAACTCTCCGAGCTGGCCGCGGAAAAGGGCCTTTACCATTTTCACATTACAAGCCTGCGCCTGAAGAACCCGGCCAACGCTCCCGATGCGTTTGAAAGTGAGGTTCTCCAAAAGTTTGAGCACAATCCCACCCCTGTGGAACGCATCGAATACGTTAATGGACAACGCATGTACCGTCTTATGGTCCCCTTGCGGGCGACAGCCGCCTGTCTCCAATGTCATGCCGACCAGGGCTATCATGTAGGCGATATTCGCGGCGGCCTCAGCGTCATGGTCCCCATGACCGAGGCAGACCGCGCCTTAGCCCAAAACCGCTTAATGCTCATACTCAGCGCCTTCACCATTATCACCCTGGTTATGGGAGGCATGTACATTCAATTACGCCACACAGTCATCACTCCCATTAAGCGCCTCACTGAAATAGCGGAAGCCATTTCCCGGGGGGATTACCACGTCCGATGCCAGGTGAACACCGGCGATGAGTTAGAGACGTTGGGAAATACCATAAATCACATGGTAGCCAGTATTGCCCGCTACCAGAACGCGCTTCACGCACAGGTCGAACGACGCACACAGGAACTGGCCACTATTGCCAACATCGCACTAACAGCCAGTGAGGCCAAACCGCTTAACGTGCTCCTCCACGAGGCACTGCGCAAAGTAAAGGAAGTCGTGAGGGCAAAGGGAGGGGCGATTTGCCTTTGCTTAGAAGACCACATTGATTTCGTGGCAATGATTGACCTTCCCCCGACGGTTCGTCACTGTTTGCAAGATGAAACCATGCAGAAAGCTGTTCGTCAATTTATCCAGGCTTCCAACCAAGCCATTTCCATCCCAGACCTCGCCCATGTCACTCCCGATCCGGTTTCACGCCCCTTGCTTTCTTGCTTCCTAGAAAACGGACAATATCACAGCATGTTAGCGGTCCCACTGCGCTCGCGACAACGGACTCTAGGCTTCATTTTGTTGTTCCACCCCAAGCCCCGCTACTTCTCTGAGGAAACCGCCCAATTTCTCACAAGCGTGGGCAATCAATTGGGCGTAGCCGTGCAAAATGCTCAATACCATGAACAAGTTGCCCAATTGGCCATGTTAGAAGAACGTCAACGCATTGCCCGCGAGTTGCACGACAGCATAGCCCAGACCTTAGGTTGGTTAAGCCTTAAGTTAGAGATGGTACGCGAGGACTTAAATCGTGCCTCCCCTGCAGCCATTCGCCAGGATTTAGATACAATGCAGCAGGTAGTCCGAGAGGCCATCTATGATGTTCGGGAATCCATTCTGGCGCTTCGTCAGGATCCGAGTCAAAGACTGGTTCCAGCGGTAGGTGCTTGGATCGCGGACTTCCGACGTCGTACAGGGTTGGATGTAGAATTCCAAGTCACCGACCAAAATCCCTACGTTTCCCCTATCATTGAAGTAGAGGCCTTCCGTATTGTGCAGGAAGCCCTCACGAATGTGCGTAAACACGCGCACGCCAAACACGCGCGCGTGGAATTTCACATCCGACAGGACGGCCTAGAACTCATTGTGGAGGACGATGGCCAGGGATTTTCCCTGGAGCACATTCAGACGTCGCAACACTTTGGATTGCGCATCATGCAAGAACGAGCCGAAAGCCTTGGCGGCACATTTCACATCCAATCTGAACCGGGGAAAGGTACGCGCGTGTACGTACATCTGCCCCTTTATCCTACCCCATCATCCGAACGGAGGCCTTTATGAAGGAGAAGGCACCTATTCACGTTGTAATTGTCGACGATCACCGACTCTTCCGGGAAACATTGCAAACGTTCCTGGACAGGGAACCGGACATTGAGGTTATTGGGGTATTTGGAGACGGGTTAGAATTGCTGAAATCACTTTCGACCCTGCAACCGGACGTCATCCTGGTAGACATTAAAATGCCGGGGTTAGATGGACTTGACACCACACGGCGTATTACAGAAGCCTTTCCCCACAGTCGCGTGATTGTGTTAACCGTATCGGAATCCGACGAAGACTTACTGGAAGCGTTCAAAGTAGGGGCCCGGGGATATCTTCTCAAGGGAACAACGTCTGGCCATGAATTGGCCCAGGCTATTCGGAGTGTGGCACAAGGAGCAGCCATCATTCCCCCCGCCCTGGCCCCTCACCTGTTAGCCGAATTTGCCACGTTGGCTCGGGAACGTGAGCACGAACACCAGCGCCAGAATGACACCCCGGAAGCGCAAGAAATGCACGTGGAACCTTCCATCACTCCGCCCACATCTGAAATGCAGGTGGAGGACAACACCGGAAATGATGCGCTGAATATCCTGACGCCTCGGGAGCGTCAGGTTTTAGAACTGGTGGCCCAGGGGTTAACGAATAAAGAGATTGCCGCCCACCTGGTCATCTCCGAGAACACTGTCCGTACGCACCTGCGCCGCATTCTGGACAAATTACACGTTCACAGCCGTGTAGAAGCCGCGGTGTGGCTAAAAGCCCATATCACCCAGAAGGAGTAATCCTAACGGGTGACACAAGACCCTTCACCCCTCCCAAATCTTCCTATCCACCCGCCAATAAAATCGTCCAAATGGCGTCTAGACGTCACCCTCCCTATCCTCTAGAATAGAGAATAGCAGCCGAGTACATGCCCCATCTCTTAAGTGAACGTTTGCGACTAAACACTCTCGTCATAAAAACGTTGGTCCTTTAGAACCCTTCTTAAGGAGCGTGATACACAATGAAACGTGTATCCTGGTGGCGTCGCATTCTCTACATAGTTGGTGCTCTTGTCATCGTTGGCGTTGTAGTCGTGGGCTCGTGGACAATGATGAACATGACGTTGGAATGGACAGGGGCGAAATCCTTCTGCCTCTCTTGCCACGTCATGGAACCCATGGGAAGAGCCCACGCCGAAAACGTCCACGGTGGCAACAATCCTTATGGCATTAACGCGCAATGCACGGACTGCCATCTTCCCCACGGTAATCCCCTGAAGGAATTGAGTACGAAAACGTGGTTGGGCGTGCGCGATGTCGCGGTGAACTTCTTCGGCGATCCCGAATCTATCGATTGGGAAGCGCGGCGTCACGAGCGGGAGTCCTTCGTCTATGACTCGGCTTGCTTGCGTTGTCACATGACGTTAAAGGATGCCACAATGAGCAACCCGCGCGCGTTCCTGCCCCATCGTGCTTACTTCATGGGTGAAACCAAAGTGAAATGTGTACGCTGTCATCCCCATGTGGGACACACCAATCTAGGACTCTACCTGCGTGAAGCCAAACAGGAGTGGGAACAAGCCAAGGCTAAGTAACTGCCGGCAATCTCGACAAATAAGGAGGGCGTGATGAAACACTGGCGTTTAATCGTAGTCCTGGTCTCCGTTGTGGCCATGATTGCCATTGCGGCCGCAGTGGGAGCCCTACAACGGACTCCCGACGCGCTGGCCGGGAACCTATCGGAAGGGCAGACCACCGGCTCCACCACTATGATGGGGGAGATGCCGGCGGGTGAGCCCATCGTCATTAAACGGCAAATCAGCGAAGAGGGCGAAAAGTGTATCTCCTGTCACAGCAAGGAGACTCCGGGCATCGTGCTGGACTGGAAGGAAAGTCGCCATGCCCATGCAGGCGTCAGTTGTATTGACTGCCACGAAAAACCCAAGGACTCCCCCATGGCCTACCAGTGCGAAGGCCTAAAGGGCACGGACATTTACATGTCCGTTCTGGTGCCGCCGACCACCTGCGAGAAGTGCCATCCCAACGAGGTGGAGCAGTTCAACCACAGCGGTCACTTCCGTGCATATCGTCAGATTCTCCCCAAGAAGGGCCTGCATGACCTTATGTGGGTCCACGAGGGGCAAAATCACGAACAGTACAAGGATGCGTCCCGGCAGACAGGGTGTATGCAGTGCCACGGGACCGAAATCAAACTCGGCCCGGATCATCGCCCCTTGCCGGATAACTACCCGACATCCGGTATCGGCGTAGTCTACCCGGATGGGAGCACGGGCAACTGCACTGTCTGCCACACTCGGCATCGCTTCAGCATTGCCGAAGCCCGCGACCCGTACGCGTGTGCTACATGCCACCTGGGGCCGGACCATCCCGATATCGAGGTGTATCTGGACAGCAAGCACGGCCAGATCTACATGAGCCACAAGGACGAATGGCGCTGGGATTCCGCGCCCGAAGCATGGGAAGCGGGCGACTATCGAGCGCCTACCTGCGCCACCTGCCATATGAGTGGTGTGGGTGACCTGCCCACAACTCACAACGTAAGCGAGCGGCTCTACTGGAACCTGTGGGCCAAGGAATCCAAAGTGCGCAACTCGCCGGATCCGATGAGCCCGCTGACAGGCAATGGCGAAGAGGGCCGCAAGAAGATGAAGCAAGTCTGCTCCTCCTGCCATTCTACAACCTTAGTGGATAACTACTTCAAGCAGGTGGATAACGCGGTGAACCTGTACAACGAGGCTTACTTCAAACCCGCGGACAAAATGCTGAAGGAACTCAAGGAGAAAGGTCTGCTAAAGGAGAATCCGTGGGCAGACGAGTTCCAGAAGATTTACTATCACCTGTGGCACCACACTGGACGACGTGCCCGCCAAGGTGCGGCCATGGGAGGCCCGGACTGGGCACACTGGCATGGCTTCTTCGAACTCCAGCAGATGCTCTACGAACTGCAGAATATCTATAACGAGCGCATGGAGACAGGTGTAGTCAAGTAATACACACCACCTATCCAGCCCTCATGCCGGCAGCACAAGGCCCCTTCCTTAGCGAGGAAGGGGCCTTGTTGGTTTTTAGCGACCAGAAAGGAGATTGCACTTTACTCACAGGCGTCGGCGAAATGAATGTTCCACCAATGTTCCACCATTGAGCGCTGAAGAGCGATTGGAGGGCCCTCCTGCTCGGTCGAGTACCATGTACTATCGCGAGCGGAGAATTGCCTATTGGGAACTCCCGGGATGATCGAGCCAGCCATATTGTTAATATAGAGTAATATATTTCAAGAGTATGGTGCACTGATTAGTAGTACTGTTGGTGAATATAACAGAGTCCAATTTGTTCAGTATAATTAGACTCGTTGCACAACAGGCAAGAGTAGAAAAATACAGAGGCCCTTCTCAACACCCTAAAAGAAGAGGAGAAGGGCCTGGCCAAAACGCCTGCGCCTGACCGAATTGAGGCTAATTTGAGCGATGACCATCGCCTCCGCCTCCGGTTCGGTCCACGATTTGCGTCTGCCTTCGGGAGTCAGTGTCTTGGTGTGGATTCCGCGGTGTTGACACGCCCCTCAAGACGCGGCATCCCCGTCCCTTGACAGAAAACCTTAAAAATTAATAAACCGGAAATTTGTCCTACGCACATATCTTTGCACAAACGCAACAGATTCATACACCGAGTAAACGCTTCTAATACGGCCCACAAATTCGCAGTGTGACCTTTGCCTTATGACCGATACCTTGGACCCTTTGCAAAACAGACAACTTTAATGTTGGTTTGTCTTCTATTTTATATACAATATCCATATACCAAAAAAGGAGTCAACCATGAGAGTTAAACTTAGTAAGATAGTAATTCTTTTAATTCTGGTGTATGTAATATTTGCCATACTAGAAGGTTCCAACCCGTACAATTGGGCAGCACCTGCTGTAGTTACCAGTACACTCCCAAACAATCCTGTGGGCGATTGTCCCACAACTGACTATGGCACAATAGATTTACTCCAGTTGCCTAATGGACGTTTCTTTATCACAGGAGCATTTAACAAATTATCGAAAAATAGTGTCCAATATAACTATGATAGTCTGACAGAACTTGACACGACAACCTGTACTCCCATAGGACGCTCGTATTCTTTTGGAAATGGAATTAGCGGTTGGGATTGGGGTACATCGTTGGAATACTACTCTCACTATTTATTTGTTGGGGGACGTTTCGCAACAGTTGACGGTGCCAGTCATCGCTATCTGGTAGCCATTGATTTAAATACTGGAAATGTCTTGCCCTGGGATCCGGGCTTAACGAATGATGTTCATGCTCTCGCTGTGGATCGTGCGCGAGGACGCTTACATGTGGGAGGAAACTTCGGTTATCGCCAGTACGATATTTCTGGTATCACCCCTAATTCCTCCAGTTTTCCTCTTCTCCTATCCAGTAATGCGTCGACAGTTTACGCCTTGGAGTTTGATAGTGCTGTTGACCGCCTCTTTATCGGTGGGACGTTCCAGGGTTTATTGGGATCCGCTAATTACTTTGCTATCCTGAATCCCGCCACCAATTCTCTAGTTGCAGCACCTTCTGTTAACAACGCCGTGTACTCACTCTCTACCAATCCGGGTATTCGACTTTACATGTTGGGTGATTTTACCAACGTGGGAGGATATAATCGCAACGGCCTCGCAGCTCTAGATCTACCCAACATGGTCGTCAATCCTTCCTGGGCCCCCACACACACCGGAGGCCAAAGTGTCACGGTGGGGGTTCTCTCCGCTCGCATCGGCTACGTCAACGAAACGGACGTAGCCATTGCCTGGAAGAATATGACCCAACTGAACGGGCTCTCTGTGAACTCCACAAGTGATACCGGCTCCGTTACTGCTGTTACAGCCGAACGTACTACCTGGTCTCCAAATGCCAACCCGCCTATTTATAACACCCACGGCCTTTACGTAACGCGCGGATACGTGTATTTAACCGGCTCGGGATCCACCATCAATCGTTTTCACTATACACCTACACTATACGATTGGGGAGACCTGCCCGATACCTTTGCCACAGATGCAACAAACAACAACGGCGAAGGAGAAGGAGCCCGACATAAACTTACGGATGACCTTTATTTGGGTAACTGTATAGATACAGAAACCAACGGCAAACCAGACGCTCACGCTGGTGCTGACACTAACGGAGGAGACGATAATGCAGGATCCAACTCTGTGCCCCCCACGACTGTTGGTACCTGCTCCTCTCCAGGGGATGACGAAGACGGAGTCCAGCTAATTACTCCCCTTATCCCGGGAAGCCAAGCGTGTATTCGAGTCACTGGTGTCAATAACCTCTCTTCCAACGCCAACCTTTACGCTTGGATAGACTTCAATGGCGATGGCACTTTCGACACGTCTGAAGCGCTTAATGGCGGCAATTTTGCCAATGGGCGGGTTTCCATACCGAACGGGGGCCCCTTTGCAAACACTTACTGCTTCGACGTCCCCGCCACCGCCACGTTTGATGGCGGGGAAACCCATATGCGCTTCCGCCTAACCACCGACACACTCTCCGGCTGGACAGGTACAGCCAATGACGGAGAAGTAGAAGACTACTGGCAACCTTTGGCTTGCGTAGGTAATTACGTCTGGAATGACGACACCGGCTCCTCCCCCAACCTCCAGGACGCCAGTGATACTGGTATTGCCAATGTATCTGTCCGTCTCGCATGGGCCGGACCAAATGGGACTATTGAGACTCAACCCTCAGATACTTCGGCCGTCGGTGATGACCGCATTTACACCAACTCCACCAACACGAACGGAGTCTATTCCTTCTGTGGCCTTATACCTGGCACCTACCAGATTCAAATCCCTACACCACCATCGGATAAACCCCTCGCCGTCTCTCCCAACCAGGGGAGCGATGACAATAAGGATTCCGATGGTTCCCAACCTGGTGGAGCCGGCACACCTGTGAAAGGTCCAGAATTCTCCATTCCCTCTCCCATTGCTCTCACGACCGGAGAAGACGGCAACCAGGATACCCCAGGTGCCATTCATAACTTCCCGGACACCCAGGATGATCTCTCCTTTGACTTTGGCTTCCACGCAGTACCAGTAGATCATGGTGACGCGCCGAAATCCTACGGAGACGCAGGCCATCTTCTCGACTCAACCCTGTACTTAGGATCTAATGCACCAGACAGTGAAAACGATAGTCAATACTCCACCAATGCAGATGGTGACGACAACAACGGCGTAGATGACGAAGATGGCCCGATTTCGCTTGATTCTATCCTCACCTGTGCCAGTTCTTATAGCATTACCGTTACAGTAACAAACCGTAGTGGAGCGTCAGCAGTCCTTGCAGGGTGGATCGACTTCAACCAAAACGGCGTCTTTGACAGCGAAGAGTTCACCTCCGTAACAGTAGCGGATGGAACCAATAATGCTCAAGTCGTCCTTACCTGGAGTTCTTTGCCTAACGGAATGACGGCGGGGCTTACATACTTACGCTTACGCCTCAGCGATCAAAATCTTACTGCGGACGACGACACAGGCACCAAAGGAAAAGGGGAAATTGAAGACCATCCAGTGACCATATCACCGTGTGCGACACCAACCCCAACCCCTACACCAACTCCGACACCCACCGAAACGCCTACACCATCCCCAACGGCAACTGATACCCCCACGCCAACTCCCACGGCCACCGAGACGCTCACACCATCTCCCACCGCCACCACCACACCTTCCTCAACTCCGACACCCACCGAAACGCCTACGCCATCCCCCACGGCAACTGATACCCC
>Ga0256914_1002050_pt1 | contig 17162 bp, 14 predicted proteins | sample HulkmetaG_FD_191571 | JGI IMG/M metagenome (GOLD analysis project Ga0256914, IMG submission 191571) | Hydrothermal chimney microbial communities from Main Endeavour vent field at the Juan de Fuca Ridge, Pacific Ocean - Hulk | ecosystem: Environmental > Aquatic > Marine > Hydrothermal vents ... | reverse complement strand
GCGGTCATCGTGATATTTGGCTTCGTAGGAGTAAAACTCGGCCGCGGGGCGAATCTCGCCGGGGATGGAGGCTTCGGGAGCATCGTTGCCCAGCACGCTGATTTCGATCTCGCGGGCGTTCACGCCGCGCTCCACCAGGATGCGGCGGTCGTAGCGGGCCGCCTCCAGCAGACCGGCGCGCAGTTCGGCGCGGGTTTTGCACTTGCTCACGCCCACGGAGGAGCCGAGGTTGGCAGGCTTGGTGAAGAACGGATAAGCGCCCAAATCTTCCGCCCGGCGGATGACCGCATCCAGGCCTGACTGCACCTCCCGGCGAGTGACCACGAACCCGTCCACCACCGGGATGCCGCGGGCGCGCATCACGTCCTTGAAAACGCCCTTGTCCATGCCCGCCGCCGAGCCGACCACGCCCGCCCCGACATAAGCCGCGCCCGCCATCTCAAACAGCCCTTGCAGGGTTCCGTCTTCTCCGAAGGTGCCGTGCAAAACGGGGATGAAGACATCCACATCGGTAAGCCGTTCCAGCCGCGTTCCGGAGGGCGTCTCCACGATGCGGTACAGCCCCCGGCGGGTCGGGTCGGGGAGCAGGGTCACGGGCTGGAGGCCGCCGGTTTCTCCGGCGGTCAGCGCGTCGAGTGCGTTTTCGCCGGTCAGCCACGCGCCCGCACGGGTGATGCCCACCTGCGTGATGGCATACTTCTGCGGGTCGAGGGCATCCAGCACCGAGCGCGCCGACATCAGCGAGACTTCATGCTCGCCGGAGCGGCCTCCGAAAAGAACGGCGATTTGCAAACGGGTGTCGGTCATGGTGTTTCGGTGTCAGGTGGTGGAACGAGGAGGGAGGAGTGTGGAGGGAGGAGTGATTCTGCAATCATCACTTATCCGTCTCCAGTTCCCAGTCTCCAATCACTTCAATCTCCAGTGCCAGTTCGATGCCAAACTGTTCCGCCACGGTGCGGCGGGCCAGTTGGATAAGCGCCATCACGTCCGAGGCAGCGGCATCGGCATCGTTGATGAAAAAATTGGCGTGCTGGCGGCTGATCTCCGCGCCGCCAATGCGGGTGCCCTTTAGCCCGGCGGCTTCAATCAGGCGTCCGGCGTAATCACCGGGAGGGTTCTTGAAAATCGAGCCTAAACTCGCGCCGCGGGGCTGGGTTCGCCTGCGGTGCGCCAGAAATTCGTCCATCCGGGCACGGATGTTCTCCGGCGCATCAGGGCGCAGCACAAAGCGGGCGCTCAGCACCACCGCGGCGGCGCCGCGCTTGAGGGCACTCGTGCGGTAACCAAATTGGAAATGTTCTGCCGTCCAGGTGGAGCGCTGTGCCCCGCCCTGAACTTTATGCAAGATTTCTGCCATTTGCAGTTGGGCAGCGACCTCGCCGCCGTGGGCGCCGGCGTTCCCGTAAACCGCGCCGCCAACCGTGCCGGGGATACCTGCCGCCCATTCCAGGCCGCTCAGGCCCCGCTGCGCCGCCTGACGGGACATCCGTCCGAAGTTCGCCCCGGATTCTGCCCGGACAGCGGGCGGCTCGCTCTGCATCTCAAAGCGGATCTGCTTCGCCCGGTTGAGTACCACCACCTCCCGAACCCCGTCATCGCTGACCAGGAGGTTGGAACCGCCCCCCAGCAAAACGAAGGGGATTTCCAGCGCCCACAGGCGGGTGACAGTCTCCGCCAGTTCGTCCGCCGAGCGGACGGGGAGCAGGTAATCCGCTGCGCCGCCGAGGCGGGCGGAGGTGAGCGGCGCCAGCGGGGCGTTCTCCTGCACGCGGCCGCCAAAGGCCTGGTGCAGGGCGGCGCGCTGGGAAGCGGTAAGCGGCGGGGTCACAGGTTGCGAATCCGCTCCGCGATGCGCCGGATCAACTCCGGGGAGAAGAACTGCCCGCGGGGGATCTCCGCTGCGCCCTGCCGGGGGGCGGGGTTCCGCCTTCGGGGACGCGGTTCCAGCCGTGGCGCAGCGGGGGCCGCGGCTTCGGCACGTCCGGTTCGTTTTTTTTCTTTTGGCATCTTGCACATCCTTAAGGACTGGCAGTCCTGACAGGACTGCCAGTCCTAATCAGGCTTTCGTACACCTGCCTGCTGATCCGGTTTGCATCCCCGGCGGAGAAGACGATCAGTACGTCGCCGGGTTGCAGGCGGGCCAGCAAAAAGGCGGTGGCCTCCGCGAGAGCAGGGACAAAATGGGCATCGCGGTGGCGCATGGCCTTCACCAGACTGCGGGGCGAAAAACCGGGATCCACCGGCTCGCGGGAACGGTAAACTTCGGTGACGACCACATGATCAGCATCCGCAAAGGAGGCGGCGAACCCGTCGAAGAGCGCCTCGGTGCGGGAGTAGGTGTGCGGCTGCCAGACCGCCCAGAGCGGGCGTCCGGGGTAACGGGCCTGCGCCGCCCGCAGCGTGGCACGGATTTCGGTGGGGTGATGCCCGTAATCGTCAATCACAATCACGCCTCCGGCTTCGCCGAGCACATCGAACCGCCGTCCCGCCCCGCGGAATTCGCCCAGCGCCTGCGCCGCCGCATCCAGCGGGAGGCCCAACTGGTGGATGATACCCAGCACCGCCAGCGCGTTGCGGACGTTGTGCTCACCGGGAATCCGGAGGGCGGCCCGCTGACGCCCCCCCGTGGCCCCCTGCCCGCTGAGGGCCAGATCGAACTCGTAGCCCGCTCCGGGGACCGGGCGCAGGTTTTCGGCGGTGTAATCTGCGGCCTGCTGTGTTGCGTATGTCAAGGTGCGGATGCCGCGCCCGCGGGCGGCAGGGAGCAGGTCAAGCGCGCCGGGGTCATCGGCGCAGAGCAGGAGAGTCCCGTCCGGGGTCAGCCGCCCGATGAAATCCCGGAAGGCAGCCCGAAAATCTTCCGGGGCGGGGTAAATGTCGGGGTGGTCGTGCTCCACGCTGGTGATGACCGCCATCCGGGGCTGCAATCCCAAAAAGGTGCGGTCGTACTCGTCGGCTTCGATGACGAAAATCTCACCCCGTCCGGCGCGGGCGTTGGTTCCCAGGTTGTTCACCACCCCGCCGACGATGAAGGACGGCTCCTGCCCCAGGGCGGTCAGCGTCCAGGCGAGCATGGCAGTGGTGGTGGTTTTGCCGTGCGTCCCGGCGATGGCGATGCCCAGGGCATTTTCCAGCAGTTTGCCGAGAAACGCCGCCCGCTTGAGTACGGGGATGCCCTGCCGAAGCGCCGCCTGTACCTCCGGGTTGCTCTCCGGGATGGCGGAGGAGCGCACCACCAGGTCGGCACCGGTGATGTTTTCCGCCGCGTGGCCGATGTAAACCTGCGCCCCGGCCTCGCGGACGGCCTGCGCCAGCGGCGAATCCTGCATATCGGAGCCGCTGACGGTGTAGCCGCGTTCCAGCAAGACGCGGGCGATGGCGGAAAGCCCGGTGCCGCCGATGCCGATCAGGTGGATATGTTCCATATCAAGGTTCCGGGTTACACAAAAACTGCGATGATGAACAAAAATGCGATAATGACTGCGATGTAAATGGTGGGGCTTTCCAGCAGCCAGAAGGGGGGCAGTTTGTCAAACATGGCGAGAGCACCATCTGAAAATTCCTTGATAATGTATTTGTCGAATGGTGCCTGGTATCCGGCCTCTCCGAGAAAGCCCCAGAACGTACCCAAGATCAGGTATCCGTTGACCGCGCCCAGGAAGAACCCTAACGCCGAATCCCGAAAATTATCCCGCTTGAAGCGGTTGCCGCCCAAACGAGGCAAACTGGGGGTTTCGTAACCGAAGAACAGCAACAGGGTCAGGATGATAATTCGAAACCAGAATTGTGTCATCGGGATATAGCCGGACTCGGTAGGCTGGAAAAACCCGCTGGTAAAGGGGATAAAATTTTCCAGAACAAAGATGATGAAATAAGCCAAAATCAGGCTTGCAGTCACCAGAATTTCCCTCGCCCAGCCGCGCACGAAGCCAATCGAGGCAAACATCACCACAAACATCCAGAAGACGATTTCAATTCGCAGCATAGTGATACTCTCCGGCGTTTGCCAACGCAAGAATCTGCGCGGCAATTTGAGCCGCCGCTTTGGGATGTGCGAGGTCCAGCATGGCCTGGCGCATCTTTTTCCGGCGAGTTTCATTGCGGATTAAATCCAGGATCAGCGGAGTCAGTCCTTCCGGCATCTTCTCATCCGCCAGGGTGATGGCCGCGCCCTGCGATTCCAGATAATCGGCATTGACTTTCTGGTACCGCCAGGCGTGCGGATACGGAACCAGAATCGCCGGTATCCCAAAATGGGGATATTCGCCCAGCGTGGACGCCCCGGCTCGCGAGACAATCAAATCCGCAATGCGGAGGGCCGCGCCCATCTCGTGGAGGTACGGGAAAGCCCGATAGCGGGCTGCCAGTTCCGGCGGCAGGTCATCGCCTGCGGTTTTGAACTGCTCCCAGGTGCGCGCACCCGTCAGATGGATGATCTGCATCTCCGGGAGCAGGTCGCGAAGGGCGGCGGTCAGCGCCCGGTTGATGGAAAGCGACCCCAGACTCCCGCCGGTCACCAGCAAAACGGGCAAATCCGCCGAGAACCCGAAAAAACGGTAGGCATCGGCGGGTTCCCAGTTGCTCAAATCGGAGCGCACCGGGTATCCAGTGACCATCACCCGTTCCTGGTGGGGGAAATAGGCCCGCGAAGCCTCTGCGGGAACGGTGATACGGTCGGCGAAACGCGCCAGGAATTTAATCGCCATCCCCGGTTCGATATCGGGGACGAAAATCGCGGTGGGGATGCGCCGCCCGGCGAGGGCAACCGGCCCGGCAACGTACCCGCCCGTAAAAAAGAGTGCATCAGGCCGGAAATCGCGGAGGATGCCGCGTGCTGCGGCGTAGCCGCGTCCCAATTGGGCCAGATTGCCCGGCAAGGCCCGCCAGCCGACGCCATGCACGCCGGCCGCGGGGATGGTCGCAAATGTGATTCCGGCTCGCTGCACCAGATCCGCCTCCATGCCGCCTTGGCTCCCGACCCAAAGCACGTCCACCGGACGTTCAACGGTCAGATGTTCGAGTACGGCGAGTGCGGGATACACGCCGCCGCCGGTCCCACCGGCGCAGATTAACAATTTCACCAAGGCTTCTCCATTCCGCTTCGCGTTTTTCTACCGAAAGGCGCGAAATATTGAGCAAAATTCCAACAGCCGCCAGCGACACCAGCAAACTGGAGCCGCCCGCGCTGACAAAAGGCAGCGCGTTTCCGGCAAAGGGCAGCAGCCCCAGGATACCACTCATGTTGAAGAAGGCTTCCATCACCAGCCAGAAACCCAGCCCGGATGCCAGCAGACGGCCCAGATCGTCGGGGGCGCTGCGAGCAACCGTCAGAGCACGCCACAGGAGCGCACTGTACAAAACTACCATCAGAGTCGCACCCCAAACGCCCAGTTCTTCACCGATAACAGCAAAGATGCTGTCACTGTGAGGCAGGGGCAGTGCAGTCAGTTTGACGGTGCCATTGTTGATTCCCGTCCCCAGCCAGCCGCCGTTGACAAAAGCCCCCAGCGCTCGCTGGACATGGTAAGAGGCGTTGAGCGGGTCGTATAAGCCGGGAATATATGTTGCCATGCGGCTGCTGCCGGTCGGGTTCACCCAGACCACCAGCCAGCCCGCAATCACCGCAACGGCCACCACAATAAAAATCTGCCTGCTTTCACCACCAGCCAGGAAAAACATCATCCCGCCCAGAATGAAGATGGTAATTGTGGCACTCAGGTCGGGCTGGAGAAAAATCAAGGCACCAATTGCACCCAGCAGCACACCCATCGGAACCAGCCCCAGGCTAATGCTGTGCAGCCGTTCCTGCTTGGTGGAAAGCCAGACCGCGAGATACAAAATGATCATCAGTTTGGCAAGTTCCGAAGGCTGGACAGAACCTGAACTCAAAGTACGGGCTGCACCGTGCCGTACTTCATTGACAAACAAAACCGCAATCAACGCCGCCATTGTCCCCGCCAGAATGGGAATGGCAAATTTCCGTACCCAGTGATAATCCAGAAATGCCAGCACACCTGCCGTAACCAGCCCCAGCGCCAGCCAGACCAGTTGCCGCAGAAAGATGTAGGAAATCGGCTTGCCGATTTTCCATGAAAAATCCCAACTGGCAGAGAAGAGCATCATCAGGCCAATTGCCAGCAAGGTGAGTACAATCCCCAACAACGGCAGGTCAACGCGCACATGCAACTGCGCCGCCTTGCGGGGGCGTCCTGAACGCGGTTTGTCTGCCTGGGCAGAGATCATGGTAGGCGGTTGACCCATTTTCGATACTGCTCCCCGCGTGCCGCAAAATCACGGAACGCGTCAAAACTTGTTCCTCCGGGGGAAAGCAAAACCACATCTCCCGGCTCCACTGCTTCGGCGGCGGCTTGCACCGCCTGCTCCAGTGTCTCGCGGCGGCTCATTGAACGCAATGTTCCGCCGGGGGCGCCGATGGCCTCGGCAATCAAATCTGCCGCTTCGCCAAACAGAATCACATGTTTCACCCGCTGGTGAACCAGTGCTGCCAGGTCATTCCAGGGCAGGTTTTTATCCCGCCCGCCCAGCAGCAGCACCAGCGGCTCGTCAAAAGCGCGGATGGCGGCAATCGTGCGTTCCGGCGCGGTGGCAATCGAGTCGTTGTACCAGTCCGCCCCGCCCCAGGAGCGCACAAACTCCAGGCGGTGCGCCACGCCGCTGAACCCGTCCACACCGGCGCGCATCGCTTCGGGGGAGATTCCCGCCGCGTGAGCGATGGCACAGGCCGCGAGTACGTTGTAAAGGTTGTGTTCCCCGCGCAGACGGATGATTTCGAGGGGGAACAAATCCCGGTCGGATTGCCCATCCCAGAGGGCAGCCTGCGCCCCGCGGCGGAAGGTCCCGGCCTGGCCCCGGGGCGGCCGCGCCAGCCCGAAGGAAACGAGGCGCCCCGCAACGGAATCCGCAAACGCCCAACTTCCGGGGTCATCGCGGTTCAAAACGGCGGCATCCTCCATCCCCTGAAAATCCAGGATGCGGCGTTTGGCGGCGGTGTACGCTGCCATCGTGCCGTGGCGGTCGAGGTGGTTGGGGGTGATGTTGAGCACCGCCGCCACCTGCGGGGAGCGGGTCATCACCTCCAACTGGAAACTGGAAAGTTCCAGCACCACCAAATCCTGCGGGGAAATGCGTTCCACCTCGGTGATGAGCGGATTGCCGATGTTGCCGCCGACCCAGACAGATGGCGGATGGCGGTTTTCACCGCTCCTCATGCGCCCTGCCTCATCTGCCATCCGCCCGACCAGCGTGGTGGTGGTGGTTTTGCCCGCCGAGCCGGTGATGCCGATCACTTTGCAGGGCACCGCCTCCAGGAAGATTTGCGAATCGTTGGAAAGCGGGATGCCGCGGCGGCGGGCCTCGGCAATCAGCGGCAAATCCAGGGGTACACCGCCCGAAGGGCAGACCAAATCCACACCCTCCAGCAGGGAAAGCGGGTGTCCGCCCAGCGCCCATTCAATCGGCAAATCGGCGAGGGCCTCGCGGGCGGAGTGCAACTGCCCGGCGGTGCGGGCATCGTTGAGAATGACTCGTGCGCCGTGCTCCACCAGGTACCGCGCCAGCGCCGTGCCCTGACGGGCAGCGCCGATGATGAGTACACGGGAGGGGAGATCGAGGGTCATAAATCGCCTGAAGTGTCGGTATCGCCAAAGGGTCAGCGTTTCAGGACTGGCAGTCCTGGCAGGACTGCCAGTCCTAGTGCTCGCTCATCTAAATCAGTACGTCACCGCCAGGGCAACGCCGATCATGGCAGCCAGCAAACTCACCAGCCAGAAACGCTGCACGACCTGAGTCTCGCTCCAGCCGGAGAGTTCAAAATGATGGTGCAGCGGCGACATCTTGAACAGACGGCGGCCTGCTCCATAACGGCGTTTGGTGTACTTGAAATAGCCGACCTGGATCATCACGCTCAACAACTCGCTGACCGGGATGATCGCGATCACCGGCAAGACCGCCCACTGACCGGTCATCATAGCGACCGCGCCCAGTGCCGCGCCCAGCGAGAGCGAGCCGGTATCACCCATGAACAGTTCAGCGGGATGGACGTTGAACCACAAAAAGCCGAACAACGCCCCGACCAGTGTGAAGCAGAACCGTCCCAGATAGACTTGCCCTTGTAAAAGTGCAATGCCGCCGTAGGTGGCAAAAGCGGTCGCCGCAATCAGCCCGGAGAGACCGTCCAACCCGTCGGTGATATTGACCGCGTTGGAGGTCGCCACGATGATGAAGGCGGCAATCGGGATGTACCACATCCCGATTTTGAACTCGACATCGAAGCCCGGCAGGTACAGATGCGGTGCATCCAGCAGGTGATAAAGCGCAAAAGCGGCAATCAGGGCGATTACCCATTGCAGGGCGAACTTGGTGCGGGCTTTCATCGCCTTGTTTTTGTCACCGCGCAGGCCAGACCAGTCGTCCACCAGGCCGATAAGAGCAAAGCCTGTCAGCACACCCAGCGGCAGGAAGATGGAATCGCCCAGCACTTCAATATCGGAAACCAGCGAGGTGGCGTTCAGCAGCAGGGTGATGATTACCACCGGCACCAGAAACAGGATGCCGCCCATTGTGGGCGTTCCGAGTTTGGAAAAGTGACGCTCCGGCCCGTCCACCCGGATAGATTCACCAATCCGCAGCGAGTGCAGCAAGCGGATGAACGGCGGTCCCCAGATAACCGTCATCATAAAACTGAAGCCCGCCAGGGTCATGGATATCGCGGTCTGGTTCACGAATGGGCCTCCAGGGCGGTAACGATGCGTTCCATCTGCATTCCGCGCGAACCTTTGATGAGCACCACATCCCCATCCCGCAGGTGATCCCGCAAAAAGGGGATGGCCTGGTCGGTATCATCCAGTTCAGTGATTTGCGCTGATGAAAAGCCCATCCGGCGGGCGGCAGCGGCCATCATGCGCCCGCGCTCGCCGATGGTGATCAGTTCATCCACCACTTCGGCAGCGCGCCGCCCGACCATTTCGTGGCCCTTCCACTCGTAGAGGCCGAGTTCCAGCATATCGCCCAGCACGGCGACCTTGCGTCCATCCATCTCGCTCAGCAGGTTGAGCGCGGCCAGCATGGATTGGGGCGAGGCATTGTAGGTATCATCCAGCAGCAACGCACCCGATTCGGTGTGAACCGCGGCCAGCCGCAATTGAATATGCCCGGAACGCAGGCCGGTGATGATCTCCTGCCAGTTCAGCCCTTCCGCCAGCCCGACGGCTGCTGCCCGCAGCACAGTGTGAACGGAATGCCGACCAATCAGCGGAACCCGCAGGTACAGCACTTCCCGCCGGTGATGCAGCCGGAAGCGGATGCCTTCCAGCCCCAGCCCTTCGATCTGGTCAGCCCACAGGTCGGCAGCGGGGTCGAGACCATAAAACAGGACGCGCGCCTGCGTTTTCTCGTCCATAACGCGTACCCAGGAGTCATCGTAGTTCAGCACGGCAACGCCCTGTGGAGCGGGAGGCAGGGCTTCCACCAGTTCGGCTTTGCCGCGGGCAATGGCTTCTTGAGAACCGGCACGCTCGGCATGAACCGTGCCTACGTTGGTGATCACACCGACCTGCGGTTTGGCGATCTCGCACAAAAAGCGGATTTCGCCGGGGACGTAGAAGCCCATCTCCAGCACGGCTCGCTGGTGGCCTTCGCTGAGTTTCAGGATGGTGAGAGGCAGCCCGATTTCGTTGTTGAGGTTGCCCGGATTTTTTAAGGTACTGTAACGCTGTTCGAGTACAGCGGCAATCAACTCTTTGCTGGTGGATTTGCCCACGCTTCCGGTGATGCCGACCACCCGCAGGCCGGGAAGACGGGAGCGCCAGAAGCGGGCGATTTCCTGAAGGGCCTGGATGGTGTTCTCAACCCGCAGGAGCAGCGGCAATTCCGGGGCGGGTGCTCCCTGCGGGAGCGGAACCCTCCGCAAATCCAGGGTGGTGCGCTCCCCTGGGGTGTCGTGTTCCACCAGGGCGAAGCAGGCACCGCGCCCGAAGGCGTGTTCTACAAAATCGTGCCCGTCCACCCGCTGACCGGGGACCGCCACAAACAGGGAGCCGGGGATCGCCTGCCGGGAATCAATGACCGCGTCGGTGATGATCTGCCGTGCCCAGGCGGGGCGCTGCCCGGTGAGGGCTTCGATGACATCGGCAAGTGTGAGCATCGCGCTCCTTCACGGCACGAGCATTGCCTGCCGAATGCCGTCGGGGGGAATGTTCATCAGCACAACCAGGCGGTTGACCACCTCGCTGAAAACCGGTGCGGCGACGACAGAGCCCCACGGGGAACTGGTGGGCTTTTGCAGCCAGATGTAAACCAAAAATTGCGGATCATCCACCGGTCCCCAACCGACGAAGGATGCGTTGGTGAGGTCGCTGGTGTAGCCGCCCGGTCCGGCGATTTCGGCGGTACCGGTTTTTCCGGCAACCCGGTAGCCATCCACCAGGGCCGACGAGGCTTCTTCTTCCAGCGAGACGGCGAGCATGTTGGTCAGGCTATGTGCTGTTTCCGCAGATATCGGCGTACCGGCCACCTGCGGTGCAACTGCGTACTGATGGTTCTCATAGATTACCGACTGGACCACGTGCGGTACCATCATGTTGCCGTCATTTGCCACAGCGGAGATTGCCATTGCCAACTGTACGGGAGTGGCGGTAACGCCTTGTCCGAAGGCGTTGGTACCCAAATCGGCAGTGTACCAGTCATTGTCGCCAGGCAGTTTCAGCCGGCCGGGAACTTCTCCGGCCAGTTCCACACCACTGAGCCGGCCTAACCCAAAGTTACGCATATATTCATAAAATGTGCTGGCACCTGTTTCTGTGGCAACCCATGCCAGACAGACGTTCAGCGAATGCTGCATACAGCCGGTCATATCCTGCTGTCCCCAGGCGCCCCAGTTCCAGTTGTGGATGGTGATGCCGCCGACGTTAATAGCGCCAGTATCCAGAAAGACTGTATCCGGTTCAACTGTGCCGCTATCCAGGGCGGCGGCCATTGTCAGCACCTTGAACACTGATCCCGGTTCATAACTGTGAACCGCCAGATTGAAGGGCTGGTCTTCATCAAAAAAGTCGCCAATGCGCCAATATTCGTTCAGATCCATGCGCGGGGAGGAAGCCATCCCCAGGATTTCTCCGGTTCGAGGGTCCATTACCAGAATTGTGCCGCCTTCAGCGCCGCTTTCCTGAATGGATTTATCGAGTATCGCTTCGATACTGGCCTGAATTTCACGGTCAATGGTCAGTATCAGGCTGATTCCCGGAGTGATGTTGGGGATCTCTGTTGCCAAGTGGGGGTCTTGTGGAATTCGGACAAACTTCGGGGTGCCAGCCAGTTGCGCATTGTAGTAACCTTCGACTCCAAAATAACCGAGATTTTCCCGGCTGACAAAACCCAGCACATTCGACGCCAATGGCCCTTCAGGATACAGGCGTGCCAGGTGGGGCTGAATAACCAGACCAGCCAAACTGTTTGCGTCTCCGCTAAAACTTGTGGTTGTTGTATTTTTGTTGCTCCGGATATACTGTTCGATTTTCTCTTTGGTTTCCACAGGAACGTAACGTGCCAGCGTGTAATAAACGCGTTGGGTATTCGTCTCCTGTCCCTGTGCGAGATCTTCCAGAACCCGGTTGTAATCCTGCCCCAGCAGGGAACTCGCCAGCAGGGCGATGGTTTCCGGGTTTTCCATGCTGTTCAGATCAACCCCAATTTCAAAAACCTCCTCATTTCCGGCGAGCAGATTGCCGCGGCGGTCGTAAATCTGGCCGCGCGTTGGCTGGATGGTCTTGGGCAGATATTCAAAGGCCGCATTTTGCTCGGCCAGATCTTCGTTCTGCGGGAAAACCTGGATATGAATCAGTTTCAGGATAATCAACATCCCCATAGCGCCAAACAATACGGCCAGGGTGATGTGTCTTGAAAAGGGATTGGTATTCATTACGCGCTCTAAATGTCTATCCGAAAAATTCGAGCAGGTGTGTCGCTGCAAGCACTGTGGAACAGTTACCCCACCCTCCCTGTCCCCCTTCCCTGGGAAAGGGAGACGTGCCCGGCACCACACTATGGTTCAGCAGGCAAATACAATTGCTGTTTGATCCAATCTGTCAGTGAGGCCGAGTATTCCGGAGAAAGAACAACCGTTTGCTTTGGAACAGGGGTATCCGGAGGCACCAACACGACCGGTGAACGGCCACTGTATCCCGGAACAACCAGGTAGAGTGCTTCACCCGAATTCTCCGGGCGGAAACCCATGGCCTTTGCGCGTGCCTCCATTGAAACAGCAGAGCGGATTTGCGCCAGTTCGGCCCGTTTATCGTCAATGGAGCGCTCCAGCGCGTCAATGGTCTCTTTCATACCCTGGATGTCGCGCCCGGCAGCAACTGCCTTTGCGCTGACATCCACATAAATAAGCGCAACCACCAGCGCCAGCACCAAAATCGCCAAAAATAACCCACCCGTCTGCACTTGCTTGCGCCAGGGAGTTTGTGAATATGCCTGTTTGACTTTGGCAATGTTGTCCATAACTGAAACGGGAGATGGATGCTTGAAAAGTGAAGGCAGATGACTTCCTTGCAAGACTTGTGCCATCAAATTTTTTCCGCCACCCGCAGGCGGGAACTTCGGGCGCGCGGATTTCGGGTGGTCTCCGCTCCCGAGGGGCGGATCGGGCGTCGGGTGATTTCCGTTATCCTGGCCTCGTGCCCGCAGGTGCAGACCGGCTGCTTCGGGGGGCAGATGCAATCCCGGCTCTCGCGGCGGAAAAACTGCTTGACGATGCGGTCTTCCAGCGAGTGGAACGAGATCACCGCCAGCCGCCCGCCGGGAGCGAGCGCATCCACCGCCTGCGGCAGCACCTGCTCGATAGAGTCCAGTTCGCGGTTGACGGCGATCCGCAGGGCCTGGAAAGTCCGCGTCGCCGGGTGAATGCCGGGACGTCCGCTGCCGGTCGCTTTGGCGATAATCTCCGCCAACTGGCGGGTGGTCTCCACCGGGCGGGCGGCCGCGATGGCACGGGCGACCTGCCGGGCGCGGCGTTCCTCTCCGTAGCGGTAAAGGATGTCGGCCAGTTCGCTCTCCGGCAGGGTGTTGACCAAATCGGCGGCGGTGACGGGCGCATCGGGGTCGAATCGCATGTCCAGCGGAGCATCGCTGCGGAAGGAGAACCCGCGCTCCGGGGTATCCAACTGCATCGAGGAGAGTCCCAGGTCGAGCAAAATCCCGTGGACGGATGCCCACCCCAGGGCATCCAGTACCCGCCGCAAATCCGTGTAGGAACTCCGCCTGAGGGTCACGCGATTCCCGAAGGAAACGAGGCGTCTTTGGGCTAAAGTCAACGCCTGAGGGTCAAGGTCCAGCCCCAGCAAAAGACCATCGGGGCTGCTGGCCTCCAGAATTCCGTAAGCGTGTCCGCCCGCGCCGACCGTACAATCCACATAGCGACCGCCGCGCTGCGGGTTGAGGGCCTGTATGGTTTCGTGGTAAAGTACCGGCTGGTGCATGACAGGTGGCGGATGGCGGATAGCGGATGACGAATAGCGAAGGCGGTCGTCACCCGCTGCCAGTTTCCTGATCCTCAATGCCTAAATCGTCAAATCCAGTTCGGCGAAGCGTCGGGCGTTGGCATCGGCATCCTGGAGTTGACTCTCCTGCTCTTCCCAGGCCTCCGGTGACCAGATTTCAATGGCCTCCCCCACCCCGACGATAACAGCCTCGCCCTCCAGGCCCGCGAACCCGCGCAGGAACTGTGGGACAAGCGTGCGTCCCAGCCGGTCCAGTTGCACCTCACTGGCATTGGCAAAGATCAAACGCCGCAACTGACGAATGGCAGGGTCAGTCATGCTCAGGTGATTAAGCCGTTCAGCCATGGCTTCAAAATCGGCTTGGGTAAGCAGACGCAAGTTCCGGTCGAAGCCTTGCGTGAGGTAGGCGCCACCGGCCAGCGCATCCCTGAACTTCGCAGGAATGGTAAGACGCCCTTTTTCGTCAATGTTGTGGCGATACTGACCGAGGAACATTTGTTCTACCTCAGGGTTAACGACAGAACGCCGGAGGTCCGGCGTTCCACTTTAACCCACTTTAATCCACTTGCAAACACAGTATATACGAAACAGGCCTTTTGTGCAAGGAAAATTATCCCCCTGCAACGCGAAAATGACCTGAGAGTACTATGCGGCGAAGTGTCCAATCAGCAGAGATGGAGTTTGCCGAGGCCTGCAACCGCCTTTGCCAACGCAAAGGCAGAAATCAAGATTTCAGACAAAAGACCGGGAACGGGACCGTGTTCCAGCAACCCCCTGAGTCCCCAGGGAATGTCGCCTCCGCCCGACAAAAAAGGCTGGCAATCCACACAGGATCGCCAGCCTCGCTGGTGATTCGCAATGCCGGAGGAGTTACGCACTATCCCGCAGCAGATCGTAGACGGGATATTCCACCTGCACTTTTTGGATTTCGGCATCGGGTTTATCCACAAAGCCGGAGAGGAACCGCATGAAGCGGTACACATCATCGAAGTTGGTCGCCAGTCCCAGAGAGATGCGGATGGTGCTGGGATTGCGGCCGTATTCCCGCCGCGACCAATCGCAGAAGGTCTCGAAATCCACCGGCTCCGGGCGGTTGAAAATCTCTGCCATCTCCTCGCGGGTCAGGTTATGGACAATCTCGCCGGTGCCGGGGTTGCAGAAGCAGCCCGTCCGCAGGGAGATATTCTCGCGGTTGGCAAGGGCTTCCACCTTGCGGTAATCCAGGCGGATGCCTTCGGGGTCGTCAAGGGCGAAGGAAATCGTGCCGCCGCGTTCGGTCATGTCCGCAGGCCCGAAAATCTCCACCAGCGGTGCGCCGCTGCCGTGACGCAGGGCGGTCATCTGCTCCAGCAGCCACCCGGTCAGGCAGGCTACCCGCTCGTGGATGGTGCCGATGCCGATTTTTGAGATGTGGTGCAGCCCGATTTCCACCGCAGGCAGGTTGAGGAAGTTCACCGTGCCGTCCTCGAAGCCCGCCGCCCCGTCGAGCAGGTAGTGCCAGCCCTCGCCCTGAACGGAGGTGATGGAAATCGTCCCGCCCGCGAACCAGGGGCGGCGCAGTTTGCGCAGGGCTTCCTTGCGCGCCAGCAGGCAGCCGACCCCCGTCGGGTAGCCGAACATCTTGTAAAAGGAAAGCGGCACAAAATCGGGCTTCCAGCGGCTGAGGTCAAGGCGGTTGGTGGGCACGAAGGCGGCGGCATCCAGCAAAACGTCCCAGCCTTTGGCGTGGGCGCGCTCGATCCATTCCAGGGAATGCTGCACCCCGCTGAAATTGGACTGCGCCGGGTAAGCAAACAGGTTGTGGCTGCCGGGCCGGATGCGGTCGAGTTCGGCGGTCAGCCTGTCGGCGTCCAGGCGCAGTTCCGGGGGAACGGTGGGCAGGTAGGTGACCTCCGCACCCTTCGCCCGCGCAAATTCGCGGATGCCATTGACCGAGTTGTGATTGTCATAAGCGGGCATGAAGCGTCCGCCCGGCTCGAAGGGGTACGATTCGCCGACCAGTTTGAGCGCGCCGCTGGCGTTGGGCGTGAAGATGGCAACGTACTCCTCCGGCGGGGCGTTGAAATAGCGCAAAACGTAATTGCGCGCTTCTTCCACAAGGTGAGTCATCGCCAGCGAGGTGGGGTTCTTGGAGTGCGGATTCCCGAAAACGCCCTCTTCGAGCAGTGCCATGTGCTGGTGTAACTGCGAGAGGGCGTACAAACCGCTGCCGGTGTAATCGAGGTAAACCTGGTCGAGCGCGTCCAGGCGGGCGTACTCGCGGGCGCGCAAATCATCCAGGATGCGGGTGGCGTCATAACAGGGGTGCGAGGCCCGGAAGGCGGCGAAGGCGGCCTCCCGATTTTCGGGTGCGTAATCGGGGTTGGGGGGCATGGGATCTCCTTAGATTTTGGAAATGGACATCGGGTTTCGTTCACCCGCCTGCAAGGATGCGGATTTTCTCCCAGGGCTTGTAATCGCCCTCCTCGGCGAGCAGGTGACGCAGTTCGTAGATTTGATCGCGCAAAACTGCGGCTTTCTCGAATTCCAGATTTTGGGCGGCCTCCTTCATCTGATTTTCCAAATCCCGGAGAAGCGCTTCGATCTCGGATTTGGGGAGGGATTCCGTTTTTCGGGTGCGGTACGCCGCCTGAGGCTCCGCCACCGAATGCGCGGCGGACAACTGGTCGGTGAGGTCGCGCACCGCCTTGACGATGCTCATCGGCTGGATGCCGCGGGCTTCGTTGTAGGCGATCTGCTTGGCGCGGCGGCGGTTGGTCTCGTCAATGGCGGCGCGCATGGCATCGGAAATCTGGTCGGCGTACATGATGACCTTGCCCTGAACGTGCCGCGCCGCCCGCCCGATGGTCTGGATCAGCGCGGTGGCAGAGCGCAAAAAGCCGGCCTTGTCCGCATCCAGAATGGCAACCAGCGAGACTTCGGGCAAATCCAGCCCCTCGCGCAGCAGGTTGATGCCCACCACCACGTCGAACACGCCCAGCCGCAGGTCGCGCAGGATGCCCACCCGCTCGATGGTGTCAATTTCCGAGTGCAGGTAATGAACCTTGATGCCCAGTTCCATCAGGTAGTCGGCAAGGTCTTCGGCCATGCGCTTGGTGAGGGTGGTGACAAGTACGCGCTGCCCCTGCTCCACGCGGGCGTTGATCTCGCCTACCAGATCGTCCACCTGCCCCTTGACGGGGCGCACTTCGATTTCGGGGTCCACCAGGCCGGTGGGGCGGATGATCTGCTCGACCACCTGTTCGGCGCGCTCCAACTCGTAGGGGCCGGGCGTGGCGGAGGTGTAAATCACCGTGCCCATGCGCTCCTCGAACTCGTCGAAGGTGAGCGGGCGGTTATCCAGCGCGGAGGGCAGGCGGAAGCCGTATTCCACCAGGGTGGTTTTGCGGGCGCGGTCGCCGTTGTACATGCCGCGGATTTGCGGCACGGTCATGTGGCTCTCGTCAATAATCAGCAGGTAATCGTCGGGGAAGTAATCCACCAGCGTCCAGGGGGGCGAACCTTCGGGCCGCTGGTCGAGGTGGCGGGAGTAGTTTTCGATGCCGGAGCAATACCCCACTTCGCGGAGCATCTCCAAATCGTAGCGGGTGCGCTGCTCGATGCGCTGGGCTTCCAGCAGTTGGCCGCGTTCCCTGAAATAGCGGA
>Ga0256914_1002049_pt1 | contig 17164 bp, 16 predicted proteins | sample HulkmetaG_FD_191571 | JGI IMG/M metagenome (GOLD analysis project Ga0256914, IMG submission 191571) | Hydrothermal chimney microbial communities from Main Endeavour vent field at the Juan de Fuca Ridge, Pacific Ocean - Hulk | ecosystem: Environmental > Aquatic > Marine > Hydrothermal vents ... | reverse complement strand
CGCAGCGGATATCCTGGATACCGAGTTCGCTGGTATGTTTGGCAATACCGCGCAGCTGTTCGATATTCAATTCTCCTAGCGGGATGCTGACTGGAAAGATGAATCGCCCTTCCTGCTTTTGCTCGACGACTTTTCTCAGATTGATAGGGGGCGCTGGCTGATTCGGATCAGGTTGCACCCATTCCCCCTCGGGTGTCACTTCACCTTCGAATGCAGCCCGGGTTCGAGCAAGTTCTTCCCGGTACCTTTCCAGAAATCCGTCTTCACCAAAGCGCTCCACCAGGAACTTGAGACGGGACTTGGCGCGTCGCTTCCTGTCTGAATAGCGATTGTGCAGGGCGAGCACCGCTTCGATGGTGGGCAATAGTTCCCTTTCCTCGATAAATTCCTCCAGCACAATGGCGTGGCGAGGCTTGTGTCCCAGGCCACCTCCTGCCAGCACCTTGAAGCCTGGTTCGTCTTCCTTGCGGGTAGCGATGATGCCCATGTCATTGATGATTCCCTGGGCGCAATCCTGCTCGCAGCCTGAGAAACTGAACTTGAATTTGCGTGGCATTGCCTGAGTGAGCGGATTGCGCAGGAACCGGCGCAATGCGGCCTGAACGAACGGGGTGACATCCACGTGTTCCTTGGGGCAGATTCCCGCTAGATGGCACTTGGTGATATTGCGAACGGTATTTCCGCAAGCTTCACGGGTGGTCAGCCCGGCTTCACCCAGTGCCCGCATTACCTTGCCGGTTTCGGCAACCGGCACAAAGTGGAGCTGGATATCCTGCCGGGTAGTAATCTCCGCTTTGTCGTGCCGGGAGTAGCGCTCCACAATATCGGCAATAGCTGCCAGTTGAGCGGGAGTAACCTGTCCTCCGGGCAGCTTGATACGTACCATGTGCAGTCCGGGTTGGCGCTGCCCGTAAATGCCGTGCTGCAGGCGGAAGGCCATGAACCGGTCGGCGTCCATGGTACCGTCCAGGAAGGCCCGCAGTCCTTCTTCGTAACGTGTTATCTCGTCGAAATCGACGACAGTGCTGGTTGGTTGATCCATATAAGTAACTCCGAAACAGGGGCGACCGGATCCCGCATTGTACTACAACAAGCCCTCCGTTGTATGAGGGGAAAATGTCATGTAGCTCGGGGCTGGACTTGATGGTCAGTTGCCGAAACGTTCCTGTACATACCGATCCACTAGCTGTTGGAACTCCCGGGCAATGTTGTCCCCCTTCAGGGTCACGGTTTTTCTGCCATCGACGTATACTGGGGCAACGGGTTGTTCCCCGGTTCCGGGGAGGCTGATACCGATATCAGCGTGCTTGCTTTCGCCGGGGCCGTTAACCACGCATCCCATCACCGCCACGCTCATCTTTTCCACCCCGGGGTAGCGTTGGCGCCAACTGGGCATCTGCCGGCGAATGTGCTGCTGAATCTCTTCGGCCAGTTGCTGGAAGAAAGTGCTGGTGGTGCGTCCGCAACCGGGGCAGGCGATCACGGTGGGGGTGAATGAACGCAGCTCCAGGGCTTGCAGGATCTGCTGGGCGACTACTACCTCCTGGGTTCGCTCGCCGCCTGGTTCCGGCGTGAGTGAGATGCGAATGGTGTCGCCGATACCTTCCTGCAGCAGGACTGCCAAAGCGGCGGTGGAAGCAACGATGCCCTTGGTTCCCATTCCCGCCTCGGTCAGCCCCAAATGTAGGGGATAGTCGCAGCGGGCTGCCAGTTCGCGATAGATGCCAATCAGATCTTGCACACCGCTCATTTTGCAGGAGAGGATGATACGGTCGTGGGGCAGTCCCAGTTCCTCGGCCTTTGCAGCGCTCTCCAGAGCGGAGCGAATCAGGGCTTCGTGCATCACCTCGGTGGGCTCCTTGGGATCCGGCAAATGGGCGTTTTCGTCCATTATGCGGCGCAGCATCTCCTGATCGAGGCTGCCCCAGTTGACCCCGATACGGACCGGTTTGTCGTAACGGCGGGCAAATTCAATCATCGCGGCAAATTGACCGTCCCCCCGTTTTCCACGTCCCACGTTGCCGGGGTTGATGCGGTATTTTGCCAACGAGGCCGCACATGCGGGAAACTCTGTCAGCAGTCGGTCCCCGTTGAAATGGAAATCGCCCACCAGTGGTGTGTCGATACCCAGCCGATCTAGCTCCTCGCGGATTCTGGGTATGCTGGCGGCGGCTTCGGCGTTGTTGACGGTGACCCGCACCAGTTCAGAGCCCGCCTCGGTAAGCTCAACGATTTGCTGGATGGTGGCTTCCACGTCGGCGGTGTCGGTATTTGTCATGGACTGTATCACTACGGGGGCATCCCCACCGACTACCACATGACCGATCCGAACCGGAACGGTGCTGTGACGTTTTCTGGATTGAAAAGGCATGATTTGGATGGATCCCATCAGATTTCTGAGCGGTTATTTTAACCTATTGCCAGTTTCCGGGGGCTGTTTCAGCTGCTCCTCCACTGCATGGAGCTGCTCTTCGGTATTGATGTTGAAGAAGGTGTTCGGGAGATCGGCAAACTCCACGGGGATGCTGTGGTGAAGTTGGTGCCAGCGCCCCACCTTGCGCTCTCCTGAACGAAGATAGTCTTCTATGGCCGGTTTTGCTGCCTTTCGGAACAGGGCGAACACGGGCTGAAGGGAACCATCCCAGCAGGCCACGCTGCAAAGGGCGGAGTTTCCTTTCAAGGCTTCACGGAGCCGCAGGATCAGATCCATCGGAAAAAACGGGGCATCACAGGGGACACTGACGAAATAGCGGCTCTCTACATTCTCCATTACGGTAGCGATCCCGACCAGCGGTCCCCGATGACTGTCGTCCGGATCGGGTATCACAGGTAGCCCGAAACGGCGATATTGCTCCAGATTGCGGTTGGCGTTGATGACGATGTTCTGGACTTGGGGTTGTAGCCGTTTCAGCACGTGTGCCACCATGGGTTGTCCAGCGAGTGGGACCAATCCCTTGTCCCTGCCACCCATCCGGGTAGCCTGTCCTCCAGCCAGGATGACGGCGGTGATGTTGGGCCGGTTTGGCATGGGTTTCTATCAGATACCGGGAGTTTGCCGATCCAGGCGGCGATAGTTGATTGCTTCGGAGAGGTGCGCAGTCCCTATCTGCTCGGCTCCGTCCAAATCGGCGATGGTTCTGGCTACCTTGAGGATGCGGTGATAGGCTCGGGCAGAGAGTCCGAGCCGCTCTATAGCCTGTTCCAGTACATGTCGATCGGTCGGTTGGAGCGCGCACACCTTCTCGACCTCTCGGTTGCCGAGGCGGGCATTGGCAACCCCGCTGCGCTCGATTTGTCTTTGGCGGGCTGCCTCGATTCGCCGACGGACCCGGGCGCTGGTTTCACTTTTCTCTGGCGTTTCCCTGTTTAGCTGGCTCAAGGGCAAGGGAGGAACTTCGATATGCATATCGATGCGATCCAGCAGCGGGCCAGAGAGCTTGCCTCGGTAACGCCGGATCTGATCCGGTGTGCAACGACAGCGTCCGCTGCTGTGTCCCAGATAGCCGCATGGGCAAGGATTCATGGCGGCGATTAGCTGAAACCGGGCAGGGAATTCCGCTTGTCGCGCCGCCCGGGAGATGGTGATCTGTCCTGACTCGATGGGTTCCCTCAGTACCTCCAGTACCCGGCGGTCGAACTCAGGCAGTTCGTCCAGAAACAGGACACCGTTGTGTGCCAGCGAAATCTCTCCCGGCCGGGGTTGACTGCCCCCTCCCACCAAGGCGGCCGCGGATGCTGTATGGTGCGGCGCCCGAAACGGGCGTTGACCCCAATTTTCCATTTTGAAGCCGCTATCACTGATGGAGTGGATGGCAGCAGTTTCCTGGGCCTCCTGTTCGGTCATGGGGGGAAGGATGCCGGGCAGGCGTTTTGCCAGCATGGTTTTTCCTGTGCCGGGAGGGCCGCTCATCAACAAGCTGTGTCCCCCTGCCGCAGCCACCTCCAGCGCCCGCTTGGCCAAATGTTGCCCACGGATCTCGGCGAGATCCTCCACGAAGGTCACTGGAGGGCGGGGGTGTTGCAGTTGATGGGGGGTGAGAGATGCGTTGCCAGTGCAGTGGGCACAGATCTCGAGTAGATGTTCTACGCCCAATACCTCCAGTCCTTTCACCAGCGCGGCTTCCTTGACATTCTCTTTGGGGACTACCAGTGTGCGTCCCGAAGCACGTGCCCGCAGTGCTGCAGGTAGAATTCCCCGTACCGGTCGCAGTTCTCCGCTGAGTGCCAGCTCACCGTAAAGCTCATACCGTGTTAACGGTTCAATCGGGATCTGCCCAGAGGCGGCGAGAATACCGAGGGCGATGGGCAGGTCAAAACGACCTCCTTCCTTGGGGAGATCGGCCGGTGCCAGGTTGATGGTGATGCGGCGCATCGGAAATTCGAAATGACTGTTGAGGAGGGCGCCCCGGACGCGGTCTTTGCTCTCTTTGACTGCAGTTTCGGCTAGACCAACGATGTTCAGGGCGGGTAGCCCATTGGAGAGATGGACTTCGATGATTACCTCAGGTGCATCGATGCCGGATTCTCCCCGGCTGAAAGTGGTGGCCAGTGGCATCCTCTCCGTCCCCCGGGTGGAGTGTCAGCTTTCGGAGCGTGGTTTCAGCCGGGCTTCCAGTTCAGCAATCTGCTTCTCCAACTGCTCCAGCTTGGTGCGGCTGCGGGCCAGCAGTTCGCTCTGTACCTCGAATTCTTCGCGGGTCACGAGATCCATACTGCTGAATACACCTTGCATGGCGGCATGCAGGTTTTTCTCCAGATCCCGTTTCAGCTGGCTGTCGCCACCGGGCAGGGATTGCATCACCTGGTGCACGATATTTTCCAGAAAGTCGGTTTTTATCATGATTGGAATTGTACCGGGAAGCGGCCCCGGTTTGTAGCACTCTTTTTCGTTGAAGAGCTTGCTGGGGGTGGAAAGTGGGCTCGGTGCACCGAGTTGGTGCGGCAAGGGCAGGTTGCGTGATATTATCGGGCACCGGGCAATAACGAGGAAAACGATCATGAAATTGATAACGGCGATTATCAAACCTTTCAAGCTGGATGATGTCCGTGAGGCACTCTCCGAGATCGGGGTGCAGGGGATCACGGTCACCGATGTCAAGGGGTTCGGGCGACAGAAGGGCCACACCGAGCTTTATCGTGGGGCGGAGTATGTGGTGGACTTTCTGCCCAAGGTGAAGATCGATGTTGCCATTCCTGACGATATGGCGGACAGCGTGATAAACGCCATTACCCAGTCCGCAAATACCGGCAAGATTGGTGACGGAAAGATCTTTGTCATGAATCTGGAGCAGGCTGTTCGCATTCGAACCGGTGAGACTGGAGAGCAGGCGCTCTAGATTCCGGAAATTTAGGCGAAGGTTACCGTAGTGACCAACAAATCAAGCAGGTGAACAAGAAATGGGATATCAAGATACCCTACGGTGGGCGAGGGTGGTATTGGGGACTCTGTTGTTTCTGCCCGGCGTACTGCTGGCGGATGAGGGAGCCATCAACGGTGCTGACACCGCATGGATCCTGACATCTACGGCGTTAGTGTTGTTCATGACTCTGCCAGGACTGGCCCTTTTCTATGGCGGATTGGTACGGACCCGGAACGTGCTTTCCGTTCTGATGCAGTGTTTTGCCATCGCTGGTGTTTCGTCGATTCTGTGGCTGATGTTCGCATACAGCCTGGCCTTTGGCGAGGGCAATGCCTTTATCGGCGATTTCAGCAAGGTGATGATGGCTGGTGTGGGCCGTGAGACCTTGGTCGGCACCATTCCGGAGTCACTCTTCATGCTGTTCCAGATGACCTTTGCGGTGATCACGCCGGCGCTGATTATCGGTGGTTTTGCCGAGCGGATGAAGTTTTCCGCCATGCTTATCTTCAGCGCGCTCTGGTTGATACTGGTCTACGCTCCCATCACCCACTGGGTCTGGGGCGGTGGTTGGTTAGGTTCGATGGGCCTTTACGATTTTGCAGGAGGCACGGTGGTGCATATCACCGCTGGCGTGGCTGCCCTGGTGGCCGCCATCGTCCTGGGGCCGAGAAAGGGTTTCGGCAGTGCAGCTATCATGCCCCACAATATGACCATGACGGTAACCGGTGCTGGCATGTTGTGGGTTGGCTGGTTCGGTTTCAATGGGGGCAGTGCCCTGGCTGCTGACGGTTCTGCTGCCATGGCGATGCTGGTGACCCATATCTCCGCCGCTACGGGAGCGCTCACCTGGATGTTTATCGAGTGGAAGAAATTTGGCAAGCCCAGTGCACTGGGCACCGTCACCGGTATGGTGGCAGGTCTGGGAACCATCACTCCAGCCTCCGGTTTCGTTGGTCCGGGGGGAGCATTGATCATTGGCCTGCTGGCAGGCTTCGTCTGTTTCAACGCAACCCAATACATCAAGCAAGTGCTCAAGATCGATGATTCGCTTGATGTGTTTCCTGTGCATGGTGTCGGTGGCATGTTGGGAACGGTGCTGGCGGGGGTCTTTTCCTCCATGTCACTGGGGGTGTTCAGCGGCTACGGCTATGCGGACGGCATCGAATCTATGGGAGGGCAGCTCTATGCACAGCTGATCGGTGTCTTCGCCACGGTTGTCTATACTGCCCTGGTTACTTGGGGTGTACTGAAGGTTGCTGATGCCCTGGTTGGCCTGCGGATCAGTGATGAACAGGAGATTGAAGGGCTGGATATCGCTCTCCATGAGGAGCGTGGATACAATCTACAATAGCCTTTCTCCTTACGTCACAAAAAAACCGCGGCCTGGTTCGCGGTTTTTTTGTGCCTCCCCGAGCTCCTGCGCCTGTCCCGAATCCTGACCTGTTCGATCTCGGTGCATACCAAACACCAGATGCACCATGATAGTGCGTGGTTTGTGCCGAGCTCTCCCCTGAAGTGCTTTAAGCTGCTGATTGGATTAGTGTTGCCATTGTTTGGCATGCGCCATGCTCCCCCACTGTCCGTCGATATCAAGACCCTGTTTTATCCGAATCTCTAAGGCTCGTCTGGAAATCAGAGAGAAATGGCTGGAACAGGGATCGAATGATGTAACACAAGATGGCGGGACCCTGGCCGGATTGCAGGTTCCAGCGTGATGAGGAGAAACAGTATATGAAACTAGTAACAGCCATCATCAAACCCTTCAAGCTTGATGATGTTCGGGAGGCGCTTTCGGAGATAGGCGTGCAGGGCATCACGGTGACCGAGGTCAAGGGATTTGGTCGGCAGAAAGGCCACACCGAGCTTTATCGTGGGGCGGAGTATGTGGTGGATTTTCTGCCCAAGGTGAAGATTGACATTGCGGTCAGCGATTCTCTGGTGGATCAGGTGATCGATACCATCACCAAGGCCGCCAACACCGGCAAGATCGGCGACGGCAAGATTTTCGTCCTGGGGCTGGAGCAGGCCGTTCGCATTCGCACCGGTGAGTCCGGTGATGAGGCGCTCTGACAATAATTCACAGCGGAGGGTAGCCAAGTGGATGTAACAAACAGTATTAAAGATTTGAGTTATGCGCTGGATACATTCTATTTTTTGATGTCTGGTGCACTGGTAATGTGGATGGCCGCTGGCTTTGCCATGCTGGAGGCGGGTTTGGTGCGGGCCAAGAACACCGCTGAGATTCTCACCAAGAATATTGCCTTGTTTGCCATCGCCTGCATCATGTACATGCTGGTGGGATATAGCATCATGTATCCGGGGGATGGTAACGGTATCTTTCCAGCACTGGATCTCTCTTTCATGTTTGGTGGTGATAACGATCCTGCAGAAGTACTGGCGCAGGATTTCGCTGCCTGGTATGACGGATCCTATTACTCCGGTATGTCAGACTTTTTCTTCCAGGTGGTGTTCGTGGCCACTGCCATGTCCATTGTTTCTGGTGCCGTGGCGGAGCGCATGAAGCTGTGGAGCTTCCTTGCCTTTGCGGTGGTGATGACCGGTTTCATTTATCCACTTCAGGGTTACTGGAAGTGGGGTGGCGGTTTCCTGGACGGGCTTGGGTTCAGTGATTTTGCCGGTTCGGGTGTAGTGCATTTGTGCGGTGCCACGGCGGCGCTAGCCGGGGTGCTTCTGTTGGGGGCCCGTAAGGGCAAATATGGTCCCAACGGACAAGTGAACGCCATTCCCGGCGCCAACCTGCCGCTGGCGACCCTCGGTACTTTCATCCTCTGGCTGGGCTGGTTCGGCTTCAACGGAGGTTCTGAGCTAATCATCTCCAATGTGGGTGAGGCTAACGCTGTGGCAGCCGTGTTCGTCAATACCAACGCCGCCGCAGCAGGTGGTGTGGTGGCGGCCTTGATCACTGCACGTCTGATGTTCGGCAAGGCGGATCTTACCATGGCGTTGAACGGTGCACTGGCAGGTCTGGTAGCCATCACCGCTGAACCGCTGGCCCCTTCCCCGCTGTGGGCAACCATCGTGGGCATCGTCGGCGGTGTGCTGGTGGTGTTCTCCATTGTCACCATGGACAAGCTGAAGATCGACGACCCGGTGGGCGCCATCTCCGTCCATGGTATCGTCGGCATGTGGGGGTTGCTGGCGGTGCCGATGTCTAACGGTGATGCCAGCTTCGTGGCACAGATCATCGGTCTGGTTACCATCGTGGTGTGGACCTTCGCGGCCAGCTTCGTGACCTGGTTTGTCATCAAGATGATCTGGGGTATCCGCGTCAGTGAGGAGGAGGAGTACGAAGGTGTCGATGTGGGTGAATGCGGCCTGGAGGCCTACCCCGAGTTCACCAACAAGTAGTCTCTTTCTTCACCGTAATCGGTGATATTCGGAAAAACGGGTGCTTTGGCGCCCGTTTTTTTATCGGATTGCCGTGTTACGCTTCGTTCTGATATTTGTTTGCTAATTCATCCAACGGTTCATTCCATTCCTCTTCGTTCATTTCGGTATCGGTGAACAGAGTCTCGCTACTGTCGATCTCGTCGTAGGGCCCCAGCCAGTTTTCTGGTTCGACGGTGGGCTCGATCTCCAGCTGTTCCCAATCGTCCTGGTCGATCTCCTCCAGGGTGCCATCGAAGTATTGGAGCATGATCATCCCGGTATCCTCATCTTTGGCGACCACAACGAACTCCTGCCCTTTATCGAGGTGTCGATACCACTGATCGACCACCGGTTCAGGCTTGTTTTCCATGGTTTCCTCCCGAAGCTCAGAAATTATTGTGGCTTTTGCTATCTTTAACTAAGACCAACGTTAATATTGCAAGGCAAATGGATAGTTCCGAGTCCCGTAATATTGGCGTTTGCCTTGATTTAAGTATATGCGTTAATGACGATCTGTCATGCAAAGCAGAAAGGGACTATAAAATGAACGGTACTTCACATCCGCCCCAGGTCGGCGCCCCTGACCCGGAACTGAAAAATTCTCCCATCGCTGATGAGGAGAGTGACGATTTCGATGTGCTCAAGCAGGAGCTACCCGGGGAACCCTGCTGCTATTTCAACAATGTCAGCTATCCCCACGGTAGTTATGTTTGCAGTGGGGAAACGTTGCTACGCTGTGACTATGGGATCTGGGTGAGGCAGGGCGGTTGCGATCCGGACAATCCTTGATTTGGGTTAAGTGAGGTACAAGCCATGGATCTCCGGGAGTCGCCAGTGGGTGACGAAGTGCAAGTAGTGACCGATGAGGAGCGGTTTCCCCTCTGGTATGAGCACGAGGGGGAAGGTCTGCTGTTTGCCACTGCACTCCATTCCGGGCATTTGCTGCGCCCCGAGGTAGAGCGGCAGATGGCGCTGGACGAGGCTACCCGGTTGCGAGAAGAGGATCCCTACACTGATCAATGGGCAGAGCAAATCGCGCCTAACTGGATCGTTCCTGTGCGCTCCCGTTTTGAAGTGGATCTGAATCGGGACCGGGAAGAGGCGGTTTACCTGTCACCAGGTGATGCCTGGAACCTGAAGGTGTGGAAAAACACCCCTGACCATGTCATGGTGAAGCGGTCACTCGCCGAGCATGATGCTTTTTACCAGGAATTGGAATCCTTTCTGAAACGGATGGAACAGCGTTACGGTCGTTTTGTGGTCTATGATCTGCATGCATACAATCACCGGAGAGCAGGGCCTGATGCACCACCAGCAGATCCCTCTACCCACCCCGATATCAATCTAGGAACCGGCACCATGGATCGTGAGCGTTGGGCGCCGGTGGTGGAGCGGTTTTTACACGATATCCGCAATTATGATTTTCCGGGGCGTCGTCTCACTGTGGGGGAGAATGTGGTATTCAAGGGGCGCTATTTCCCGTGGTGGGTCCATACCCATTTTCCAGAGAGCGGTTGCGTGTTGGCCATTGAGGTGAAGAAGTTTTACATGGATGAATGGACCGGCAGGGCAGATCCCGTGCTTGTGAAGGCGGTGCAAGATGCCATTGCCTCCACCGTCCCCGGGGTGATTGAAGAGCTGAAGCGGCTGTGAACGGGAAGCGGCTATCACCGCTGAAACAGGATTTCGATGAGGAATTCATTGCCTCTGTTGTCGAATCTTTGAAAAAGAACCGCTGGGTTAGACGAAAACTTCCAGGGTGGGGGCGACTCCATATTGATCGTCGTCTTCCTTTCCTCTGTGTTTATCGTCGTCCGGTGGACCGTCCTGATCCGGGAACCAAATCCCTGTTGTTGGGTGAGGCCGCCTATCTGCTGGCCTCCGGCGAAGCGCACCGATATCCTTTGCTCGAAGCTTTGGTCCGGGAGATAGTCACCGTTCAGGGTGAGGCGTTCGGTGCCTTTCTGTTGCTCGAGATCTGGGCAGAAGAGATCCCTCGGGATGAATCATCCGTCTTCCACCTTCTTGCACCAGCCCGGAATGCGCCGGTGGCATTGCTGGAGACGCTTGAGAACAATTTGCTTGGCGTGCGGGTAGATGACAGGTCGTTGCAGGTCACCCTGGATTACCTGGAACGGCGTGCACCACCGGGGATGTCTCCTCTGCTGGATGCCGATACATTGCGGGATGCAAACTGCCTGTTACTCGGTCTTGGCGTGCCGCCGCTTTATCGGGATGCCGATACGGGAACACTTTTCCCTTTCGAGCTGGAACAGTTGCGGCATGATTTAGGGCGGGCGCTGAAGAAGAGTTTCTACGCCTTTGCGCATGGTTACACTCGTCACCGACCAGCGCACTTTTTCGAGCTTGGACGCCGTGCCATGACCTCGGTGGTGCAGGAGACCGACGCAGCATTGGCCGGTATCAGCCGTGATTTTGACCTGTTGTTGCATGTCACCCCTGTCAATGTGCCCGATGCCTGGGAGGCATTTTGCAAAGCAAAATACAACTACCAACCGGAGTTCCATTACCGGCCGCGCCCGTTGCAACCGGCGCGACTCAAGCGAAAGCTTTACCAGATCCCCCTGGAAAGGATCGAAGATCCGACGCTTGCCGCCTTGTTCACTGCCAAACGGGATGAGCTGGATCGCCAGATCACCTTGATCGCCGATCGCGGGACGTCCCGTTTTCTATATGGTAGTCAACAGATCTATGGAGAAGTGGGCGAAGCCGTGCTGAAAGAGGCCCATCAGCTGTTACGGCAGCTGCCGCCAGGAGGTCGTGAGTCCTCTGTTCCACCGATGGATGCAGAAACCTTTGCCTCCCGGGCACGACAGGAATTGGAGCGTTATCGGAAATGCTGCCCAGACTTTGATGCTCGCCTGGAGATACGAAAGGATATCTCAGGGCTGATGGTTTCTCGGGGAAACCTGCTAGTCGGAACTGATACCCGAGTGCCCGTTGCACGGGTGGAAGCGGCTATTGCCCATGAAGTGAGCACCCATGTGCTCACCTGGCACAATGGTGGTCAGCAGCCATTTCGTCAGCTCCAGGTGGGGCTTGCCGGTTATGAAGCGCTGCAAGAAGGGTTGGCTGTGCTTGCCGAGTATCTGGTCGGGGGGCTGGACCGTAACCGACTTCGTCTACTCGCCGGCCGGGTAGCCGCTGTGCATTGCCTCGTGGAAGGTGCTGATTTTGTGGAAACCCATCGTGAGTTGAACAAAGGATGGGGTTTTTCGCCGCGGGCCGCGTTTCTCATCGCCATGCGGGTGTTCCGGGGTGGTGGTTTCACCAAGGACGCTATCTACCTACGTGGTCTGCTGGAATTGCTGGAATATATTGGCAATGGAGGGGAACTCGAACCGCTGCTAATCGGCAAGTTCGGTCTGGAACATCTACCCTTTATCGAGGAGCTGCGGTGGCGGCGGATCCTTGAGCCACCTCCTCTGCGCCCCCATTATCTGGAGATGGAGGAGGCAAAAGAGCGGTTGGCCCGGTTACGCCAACGGCCTTCGCTTCAGACTCTGATGGAGGAGAGCAGTCGGTGAAACTCGGCATCGTGGTGAATGATATCGCAACGGAGCGGGCGGGTTATACCACCACTCATCTTGCCATGGCCGCCACCAACCTCGGACATGAGGTGTGGTACATGGGAGTAGCGGATTTCGCTTATGACCCGGATGAAAATGCCCATGCGCGAGCGCGAACCGTTCCCCGGCGGCGCTATCGGACCGGTCGCTCTTATCTTACCCAGCTGCGCGGGGAAGAGGCCCAGGCCCGGCGTATTACCCTCGAGGAGTTAGATGTGCTGCTTTTGCGCAACGATCCCGCGGAGGATGCTATCAAGCGTCCTTGGGCTCGTCTTGCTGGTATCAACTTCTCCCGCCTAGCGATGCGCCACGGCGTCATCGTTCTCAATGATCCTGATGGCCTGGCACAGGCGGTAAACAAGATGTATCTGCAATATTTCCCTGAGCAGGCCCGGCCTGCCACGCTTATTACCCGCGATCCGCAAGAGATCAAGGCGTTCCTTCGGAGCCAGGGAGGGTGGGGCGTGCTCAAGCCCCTTTCTGGTTCTGGAGGTCACAATGTATTTCTGGTTCGTCCCGAGGAAGAGGCCAATATCAACCAGATGATTGAGGCGGTATCTGCGGAGGATTACGTGGTGGTACAGGAGTATTTGCGTGAGGCTGCCAATGGTGATATTCGTTTGTTTCTCATGAATGGCGAACCGCTGCGGCACCAAGGGAAATATGCTGCCCTCCGCCGCGCCCGCAAACCCGGTGATGGTGACATGCGCAGCAACATGACCGCTGGTGCCATCTCACACCCTGCCACCATCGACGATGAAATCCTTGAATTGGTGGAGATTGTCCGTCCGAAACTGATTCAGGATGGCATGTTTTTGGTGGGACTGGACATCGTGGGGAACAAGCTTATGGAGATAAATGTCTTTAGCCCTGGAGGCATACTCAGCGCCGAACGCTTTGCTGATGTTCCTTTTTGTCGCTTAATCATCCATGCATTAGAACGAAAAGTGGAACAGATGCGTCGTTACCACCACCGATTGAGCAATCGGGAGATTGCCGTCCTTTGATAGCTGGTTGCGGCTCTATAATTACGATTGAAAGCTAGCTGCGGAGGCCAGGTTGAACCAGGGATCTGGCACTGCGGGCAAAGGGTATCGCTCTGCGGGATAGGTGACCTATATCGATAGTTGTTGCTGTGTCGAGATGAAAATATGGTGAAAAGAGTGGTGGAGCGGGCCTGAGTAATTTTTGTCATGATTGAATACCGGGTCGCGACAGACAGGGATTTCGGGCAAATATGCGCTTTGATCCGGAATGAAGATGAACTTTTTCGGATTTATCCTGGCGGTCATTTCCCATTTACCGTTTCCCAGTTGAGGGAGCTGGCGAGAGAGAGGATGGAACTGACGGTTGCAGATCGGGAAGGGAAAGTGGTTGGATTTGCCAATCTCTACGACAATGGAGAGGGAAAGATTTTTATTGGGAATCTTGTCGTGGATGTGTCCTGCAGAGGCGAAGGAATAGGGAGGGGGTTGGTACAGCATATGTTGGAAAGGGCGTACCGATATCTGGGTTTGGAGGAGGTATGCATTTCAGTATTTGGAGACAATACTCCTGCGTTGCTATTGTATTCGTCGATGGGTTTCAGCCCTTATGATATCGAGGAGAGGACAGACCCTCATGGCGTAAGGACTGCGCTGATTCACATGCAAGCGCGGAGGTGTGAATCCGATGTTGGGGAAGGGAGTCTGAATTAGAGAAACAAACGAGGGAAAACACGATAAAGATCACCGGGGAGTAGTTGCATCCGGGTGAATCGGGGAAGAGCTGCGGGAGCTGGCTGTGTGGTTGAACCGGGAATGCCGGTTGGTCGGCGGCAAAGTTAAATTACTGGAAACCTCTTTTCGGGAGCCGCGGATCGACAGATCAGATCCTGGTTCCGATCAACGGGAGTGCCATCGAGCTGCGCCCGGACGGCCAGTGGCACGCAGTTGCGTTAGCTATGGGCAGAAGGCATCCCGAGGGGAAGAGGGTTGCAGGACAACGATCCGTGAAGGCAGGCTGTTTTAGTCGATTCCTCCCTTGTTGATCAGGAAGGCCGTTTGCGTTTGTTGCGAGGCCAGGCGTTGTTGACAGTGGCCTCTAGAGTTCAAGTGTTGATCCATTCGAGAGATGAGTGAATCCCCTAGACAACATTGGAACGAGATCTTTTCTGCCAAGGAGGATCCGCAACTGGGGTGGTATGAGCGTGATCCATCTCAGACACTGAAGTTTCTCGATTTGATCCCGCAGAGGAAAGGTTTAACGGTTTTTCTCCCCGGTGCGGGGACCTCCACGCTGGTCGACGAGTTGCTGGCCAGAGAATTCAAACTCGTTCTGAATGATATCAGTGACAAGGCTCTGGAAAAACTGAGAAAGAGAATTGGGACAGCCGGTGCGCAGATTTGGCTTCATCACGACATTTCCCGACCGCTTCCGGATACGGTTCCACTGGTCGATCTCTGGATCGATCGAGCGGTACTCCACTTCCTGCTGGAGGAAAGGGCTATTCAGGGATATTTTGCCAATCTGAAGTCGGTGTTGATGCCGGGTGGATATGTGTTGTTGGCAGAGTTTTCCAGGTCGGGTGCCAGCAAATGTGCCGGCCTCGAGCTGCATCGTTACTCCGCCGAAGAGATGATGGAGCGTATGGGTGAAGGATTTGAGCTCATCGGACATGAGGAATACACCTTCGTCAACCCTTTTGGTGAGTTACGTCCTTACATTTATGCGCTGTTCAGAAGGGAGAGCAAGCAGTAACCAGACCCGGATTTGAGGCTTTTTAGGCCCTGTCGTTTCCTCTTGTCGTCAGCAATTCTATAAACTCCCTTGCGGCATTTGAACAGGTACGGCCAATGTGACGGACCACGCCAAGGGTGCGCTCCAGTCGAAGGCCGGCGATCGGGAGGGGGATGAGTCCACCTTCCACCATGGTGTGGGGCAGCAGGCTCCAGCCGAGCCCCACCGATACCATCATCTTGATGGTCTCCAGATAGTTGGTGGAGAGCCCGATGCGCAGTTGGACGCCATGGGGTTCGACCGCCCGTTCCAGCAACTGTCGGGTATAGGTGCCCTGGGCGGGAAGGATGGCGTTGTGATCGGCGAGATCGGGGATTGTCAGTTCGCCCGCCATTGCCAGGGGATGGCCGGGGTTCGCCACGATGCACAACGGATCCGGCCAGACGGGCGTGGTGTGGAGATGTGACACGGGTTCCGGTGGCAGGGTGACGATACCCAGCTCCAGTTCCCCCGACTCCACCGCCCGGCAGGCGGCCTCCGATTCCATGAAATGGAGATCCAGCTCAACCTCGGGATAGCGCGCAGTGAAACGGCGCAGCACGGGCGGCAGGCGGTGCAGTCCGATATGGTGGCTGGTGCCGATGGTGAGGCGTCCCGCCACCCGCCCGCTCAGATCGGCCAGGGCGCGCCGGCTGTCCTCCAGTTCGGCCAGGATTCGTCGGGCACGGGGCAACAGGGTCTCTCCGGCTTCGGTCAGCACCACCCGCCGGCCGATCCGGTCGAACAGCCGGACCCCGAGTCTCTCCTCCAGCCCGGTGACCCGTTTGCTGACGGCGGGCTGGGTGAGGCAGAGCCGCTCCGCGGCCAGTGAGAAGGAGCCGGTGGCGGCGACGGTGGTGAAGGCTTGCAGACTTGGTATATCCATTTTTCATATATTGCATGAAAAATATGAATTTGTGTAATAGCCGGGCGGGCGCTAGACTTTTCCCCACGGCAAGAAGGAGAGCGAGATGGCTGGCAAGACCCTTTACGACAAGCTGTGGGATGCCCATGTGGTGCACACCAACCCGGATGGCACGGCGCTCATCTACATCGATCGTCATCTGGTGCACGAGGTGACCTCACCGCAGGCCTTCGAGGGGTTGCGCCTGGCTGGGCGCAAGCCGTGGCGGGCGGGGAGCGTTCTGGCGACCCCGGATCACAATGTACCCACCGTCGGGCGGGAACGGGGGATCACCGACCCGGTCTCCCGGTTGCAGGTGGAGACGCTGGATCGCAACTGTACGGAGTTCGGCATCACAGAGTTCAGGATGAACGATCGGCGACAGGGGATCGTTCATGTGATCGGGCCGGAGGAGGGGGCGACCCTGCCGGGAATGACGGTGGTGTGCGGTGACTCCCATACCTCCACCCATGGAGCGCTCGGCGCCCTGGCCCACGGTATCGGCACCTCCGAGGTGGAGCATGTGCTGGCCACCCAGTGTCTGTTGCAGAAGAAGTCGAAGAACATGCGGGTGACGGTGGCCGGACGGGTGGGGGACGGTGTCACCGCCAAGGACATCGTGCTGGCCATCATCGGCGAGATCGGCACCGCCGGCGGGACCGGTTACGCCATCGAGTTTGCCGGTGAGGCGATCCGCGCACTTTCCATGGAGGGGCGGATGACGGTATGCAACATGGCCATCGAGGCGGGTGCCCGGGCCGGCATGGTGGCGGTGGACGACAAGACCATCGATTACGTGCGGGGGCGTCCCTTCGCACCCCGGGGCGAGCTGTGGGAGCGGGCGGTGGCCGCCTGGCGTGACCTGCACAGCGATCCCGATGCCCGCTTCGATCGCGAGGTGCACATCGATGCGGCGGCCATCGTGCCGCAGGTCACCTGGGGTACGTCGCCGGAGATGGTGGTACCGGTGGACGGGGTGGTGCCGGACCCGCAGCAGGAACCCGACCCGGTGAAAAGGGAGGGGATGAAGCGTGCGCTGGCCTACATGGGGCTGGAGCCGGGAACCCCCATCACCGACATCCATCTGGACAAGGTGTTCATCGGATCGTGCACCAACGGCCGTATCGAGGATCTTCGCGCCGCCGCGGCCGTGGTGCGTGGCC
>Ga0256914_1002048_pt1 | contig 17172 bp, 10 predicted proteins | sample HulkmetaG_FD_191571 | JGI IMG/M metagenome (GOLD analysis project Ga0256914, IMG submission 191571) | Hydrothermal chimney microbial communities from Main Endeavour vent field at the Juan de Fuca Ridge, Pacific Ocean - Hulk | ecosystem: Environmental > Aquatic > Marine > Hydrothermal vents ... | reverse complement strand
TTCCATATCTGCTTCTCCATTGCCCTCTGTACGGCGCTGCGGGAGGTGCCAGAGTGTCTGAGAGCCATGGCAGCGAGGTGCACGGCATCCCATGCTGCGGCAGAGGCGAGTATCTCCCGGACAGACATGTACTCAATGTTGTCTGACATTGCAGCAAGAAACCGTCTGAGTTGTTGTAAACATGGATTGCCTTGCCTGAGTTTGTCACGCATGAGTACAGGAGGTACGGCTGCTACAATGGTTGCCCCTGCCTGTGCGGCTGCAAAGAGGCTGTCATCAAGGAGTATGCATGGGACAGCATATCTGCCAGGAAGTTTCTTCATGGAGGCCGCTATCATTGGAGCAACTCCCCGCCTGCCATAGACATAGACAGTTGAAGCACCTGATGCCCTCAGGACCTTTATCTGGGATATTATGTCCGTGTCCTGGTTGCTGTAGCCCTGGAGTTCTCCTGTAAGGATTTGAAATTCCTGGGCATACCCCTTTATCCACAGGACATTGCGTTGACCTATGGAGTCATTGGATGCCACAATGCCCACTGGGGTGGCCATGGTGGTCTTGAGGCGTCTGAACAGACACTTTACCTGGGAGGTTATGGTCGGCGACACGCTGAATGTCCAGTCCACTGGATGTCCTCGCAGGGGCAGGATAGGTTCATCACCGGCTGTGAGGAAGAGAGGTATCCTGTGAGCCTCGGCAAACCCTCTTAGGGTACGGCAGAATGCCGCATGGGTGGGCCCAACGATAATGGTGCACCGTTCAGATAGTGTGAGCCTGGAGGCGGCCTGCAACAAGGTCCCTGGATTGCCGGCCGAGTCTGCCGCTATGAGTTCAAGGTCTCTCCCCTGCACGCCGCCTTGCATATTGATGTCATGGACGGCAAGGCGGGCGCCGGAAAGTGCCGCCTGGCCTGACATGCTTCCAGGACCTGACAGGTCCCATATTCCGCCTACATATATCTTGTGTCCATAACCGTATATGTTTTTGTCCCACGCCGCAGAAATGCCGGAAAGGGCTACAAACAGGAGGATCAGGAGGAGTATTTCAAGCCCCAGAGTGCAGGGAACATTCTGCTTGCGTTGTGTGTGGGAAAACATTGGTGAGGAGGCCATCTGTGCCTGTTACCTGAGACGCCTTAGCTGTTTTGATGCCACAGAGGCCTGAGAGGTCCTGGGGAACTTCTTTACCAGTTTTGAAAGTACTATTCTGGCACTTTCTTTGTCTCCGAGCTTTGCAAATGAGAGCCCCTGTTTTAGCAGGGCGTCTGGCAGTTTGTTGCTCTTGGGAAACTTGCTGATCACTGTCTGGTACTCCAGTATGGCCTCTTCGTAACGCCCCATGTGGTACTCGCACTCACCCATCCAGAAGTGGGCATTTGGCACCATGGCACCATTTGGATGAGTGTCAATATATTTCCTGAGGGTCTTCTTGGCCTCTCTGTATTTTTTGGCCTTGAACAGGTCCAAGGCCTTCTGGTAGAGGTCAGGCTCGCCTCGTGCCGTCTGATTCCTGGCCTTTTCCACCTGTCCGGTAATGGTTGAGGATTTTTGCAGTAGCTGCACCTCCTGTCTGAGATTTTCTATCTCGGCAGTGGTATCATCCCGGAATTTGGCAAAGGCTGCCTTCTGGTCTGCGCTGCTCTGGGCCATCTGTTCGAGTTGGCCGTTTATTCTCATCAGTTCTGCCTGTATCTGTTCCACCCTGCCTGCCGTATCGGCAAGTGAGCTTCGTAGCGCTTCTATGTCCTGTGTATCTCCGCCAGAAACCGATTTATTCTTCAGGGTGTTCAGTGTGTGCCTCAGTTCTGAGATTTCCCTGGCCTGAGTGGCATTTTCTACAGACAGGCCATTCACTCGTCTGTCCAGTGAGTTGATCTGTTGCTGGGGTACACATCCTGTGATGATGAAAATGAGCAGGACTGACGAAAACAGACACACCTCACGAATCCGGAACATGGAATGGATATTGGATACATAGGATTTAGATATTTTCATTTTGTTGCTCCTGTACAGGTTTGCGATTCTGTGCTGAAATACCATTAATGGTGGGTTCATGCCAATCATGTCTTGTCTTCAGTTCATGAATTTGTTTGGCCCCCATGATGGCATGGCTGCCCCATCTCCGAAACTCAGAAGTCTTCTCTGGGCTGTCCCGTTAAGGTACATCACATACAAGGTCTTTTTATTCCCATCCCGTGTACTGCTGAATAGTATCTGTCTGCCATCAGGAGACCATGAAGGATTTTCATTGCTCCCAATAAAGGTGAGCTGTTCAGGCTCCCCTCCATTGGGCGAGATGGTAAATATTTGAAATTTACCGTTTACCCTGCTGGCATAGGCGATTTTATCTCCGCGTGGTGACCATTGAGGGTCTGTGTTGTAGTTCCCGCTGAAAGTGAGCCTTCTTACAGCCCCGGAGCCAATGTTGAGTATGTATAGCTGGGGCGCCCCTGCACGGTCTGATACAAAGACCAGCTGATTACCATCTGGTGACCAGCTTGGTGATATGTTGATACTGCGACCCCAGGTGAGCCTTTTCAGTATCTTTCCCCTAATGTCTATAAGATACAGGTTGGGTGTGCCGTTCCTGCTCAGGGTGACGGCAAGTTTCCTGCTTGCAGGATGCCATGCATGGGCTATGTTCGAGCCCTTGAAGCAGGCTGATCTGAATATGGTCCCTGATTTTACATCTTTTATGTATAGGCAGGGCCTTCCTGTCCTGTAAGAGGTAAAAGCGATGAATCTCCCATCAGGAGAGTATCGTGGGGAAAGGACTATTGTCCTCTGATTGGTCTCCCTGCGGATGTTGTGGCCATCAAAATCCGCAGAGTATATCTCTTTTGACCTGCCTTTTTGGCCTACGAACAGAATCTTGGAAAGTGTAAGTCCGTCTTCACCGGTTACGGCCCTTACGATCTTGTTGGCAAACCGGTGAGACATTATCCGCTGATCAGATATGGTCCCCCTATATTTCACACCGGCTGCAAGTTTTCCCGTTGCGGTTTCCACCAGACGGAATTCCATGATAAGGGCGTTGCCGCTGTGCGTCATTACACTCTTGACCACATAGTCTGCAGGATAATCTTTCAGGTCAAGGTCAGGGTTACTGTATCGGGAGGGGTCAGGTACAGAGAAAAAACCCATGAATTCCAGGTCTGCTGCAAGGATACGGGCAATATTTCTTGCTACCATCCTGTCTTCGAAGTTTGTTCCTGTAACTACTGGCGGGGGGACTGCTACAGGTATTCGACGCATGAAGGGGGAGGTGATGTCTATGTAGACCTTTGATGCGTAAAGCGGAGCAGTGCAAAAGATGGAAAAGATGGACAGGCATATCCATATGGCCATTGTAGCAGGTAATCGGGACTTCCTGAATGGGATTGAATCTCTTTGTGAGCGGTTTGTCAGGAGATTACCAGACCATAATGCTGAGTGAGGTTTGGGTGTATGTATTCTGCTGTTCATAAATACTCACATCTTGTGCTTTGCCAATCGCTTTTACATTTCATGAGTCCTTTAGCATGCGGAACATGAAGGACTACTGTGACGCTGTGTATTTTCACAGTAAATATAAACTTAAAACCCCATAAAGGGAATAATAGACATTTTGCCTGACTCCTGCATTTCCAATAGGGAAAAACCATACTAAACCGCACCTGAAATGCAGAGGCAATTGGCAAAAGCACCATCCGGCGTCTATGTGCCATGTAGTATGAGGAAAAACTGCCCGGTATTCAGCCTTGCAGAGATTACAAATTAACCATACAACATCTGTGGTGAAAATGCATATGTTGGCCCCATGCCTCATGACTGTCTTGCAGATTACATACCTGTGTCCTTTTGAATCTCTTGTACGGCATGTGTGGCAGATTGGCAGCAGACCGTATCCATGCATTTAGGATGTAAGGTCTGACCGTTTGGTCATAGGTTATGTGGTATGCAGTTGGCAGGAGGTATATGTGGTGGGTATGGCATGCAATAATCCTGTGTATGCCAGCGTGTGGATATGTGGGTGGGAAATGGATATTTATGAGGTAGGTCAGTTATGCGGGTATCAGGTAAGTGACTGTAGGTATACTCCGGATTCCCTGAGGCTGTCTATGTAGCATCGGACCACTTTGCCAGTTTCAATGCCAAGTATTGCCCCGTAGTGTTTTATTTTTTCTTTTTCAGCGCGTTCATATGCCTTTATCATGAGCAGATAGGTGCCAATTGGCCCTTTGTTATGGATAAGGGCATCTTTAATGGTCTTGGATAGGGGCAGTCCTTTGACTACCTCTGCCATTGGACATCTCAATATGGCATCCAACAGAGATAGAAGCCCTGTTAAGAATACGGCAGATGCCTCTGAGGCCCGGCCTGCGGCAACTGCCATTTTTTCTCCGAACAGGCCACGGATAAAGGCAACACTCATGAGTTCTGCAGGGTATTTGCTATTGACTTGGGTTAGCACGAAGAGCGTCAACCACCTTTTCAGTTCTTTTTGCCCCAGGAGAATCAATGCCTGATTGATGGATTCTATCCTTTTGAACAGGGCCTTTGATGCGGAATTGATTATCTTCAGCAATTTGAAGGATAGGGCCGCGTCCTTGGCAATTACCTTCTCTAACTTTTCAAATTCCATATCTTCATCCTGGATCAGTTCCATAATTTCAACTATGGAGTTTGAGAGTACCTGAAGCGCAGTAGTTTTGAGGATCGTAGGTCGTTCAAAGAAGAAACCCTGGAAAAAATGAAAACCCAGGTCTTTTGCCTCCCTGAATTCCTGTTCGGTTTCAATCTTCTCTGCCAGCAGTTTCATCCGGTAGGGCTGGAGTTCCTGGCATATTGCGTTGATCTGTTCAATAGGTGTTGCCCTCCAGTCTATTTTTACTATGGAGGCCAGGCTCAACAGCTTGCAGGTATTTTCATTGGGTACAAAGTCATCCAGTGCAATCTTGAATCCATTTTTCCGGAATCTTATGCAGGCCTCTATTACAGGCTGGTCCACAAGGATATCCTCCAGTATTTCAACCACAACAGATGTTGAGTTGAGGTCCGGAAGATCTGCAAGTAGCATGTCCCTGTTGAAATTGATGAATACAGGAAGACCACTTGATATCTCCTGGAGGCCAAGTTCCGAAAAGACGTTGTTTATCACCTGGATACTGGCCTCCATGTCTCCTACATCACCCTGGAAGACATTTATGCTGTTGGAACGGTAAAGGAGTTCATACCCTACTGTTTCCTTAGCAATATTCAGGATGGCCTGTCTTCCAACGTATATATCCATCATTGATAAGGTATTGTGTGCCTTTTATCCTGCTGGAATCTGAGCACGCGACTTTCGCAGAAGATTTACTGCTATTTGGATGCTCAGTAGCTGTTTTCTCAGAACCTGCATGATATTTCACGTGCCTGGGCAAGGAGGTCCAGAAGTTCCCTGAATTTTGTCTGGATTTTTTCATAGAATACAGACTCAAGTTCTTCCCGTGTACTGCCTGCATCCACTCCTCTCTTGATGTCATTAATAGAGAGATGCAGCTCCCTGTGCACGCGATCTATATTCCTGATGAGTTCCGGGTTCTGTTCACAGTTCTTGATATGATTGGATATCCAGTAGCCCAGAAGGCATCTGTCAGGATCAATTTCCACATCAGGCCTACGGTTGTTGGCAACAGATGCCTTGACCTTTTCGTACCATGCTATATGGGCCAGGGTTCCCCCCATCACCTGGACCCTATTGGTAGTATATGGCATGACCCTGTTTATGGCCTCATCATCCACCGTATAGAGTTCCGCAACTTTCAGCGCCTGTTCCGCATTGTCATGTACACTCTGCTGTACCTTTTTTACAATGGTGGACACAGCGGAAAATTCACTGGCCTGGTGTGAGAGGGCTTCGGCCTGTTGCTGCAGGTCTGCCACCTGGTCGGCGCTGCTGTTGACACTGTCGTGTATCTCAGCGACAGTGGCAGTCTGCTGCTCCGCAGCACTTGCTATGGTATTGGCAAGGTCATTGACTCTGCCTACGATTTCTGTGATCTCCTCTACTGCAGAGATGGCACCAGATGTTTCGTTTTGAAGGGAAGTTATCATGGATGATATCTCATCTGTTGCCTGTGCCGTCTGTTTTGCCAGTTCCTTTACCTCGTTTGCAACAACAGCAAATCCCTTTCCTGCCTCACCTGCGCGCGCTGCCTCTATGGTGGCGTTTAGGGCGAGGAGGTTGGTTTGTTCGGCGATCTGGGTGATTACCTCTACTATACCGCCTATCTTTTCAGAGTCTTTCCCCAGCCGTTCGATTGCGTTGTTGGCCATGAGAGTCTTTTCTCTGGCGTGGTCAGTTGCAGTAGCAGTCTCGGTAACACTCTGGGCAATCTCGCTAGTGGCCTCGTTCAGTTCCGTAACCGAAGAGGCAACAGAGCTGAGGGTCTCTGCTGCGAGCGTGGATGATGCAGCCACCTGTTCAGCAGCCTTGTCAATATCCATGGAACCGTCCGTGATGATCTCCACTGCGCTCGAAAGTTCCGTGGTGTTTCTCTTGAGGCCTGATGCCTGTGCCTTTATGGCCTTTATGAGGTTGCCTGTTGAGTAGACGATATTGTTCCCCATCTTTGCAAGCTGTGCGATTTCTTTGGCCCCTTTGGGTCGGATGCTTCGGTCGAGCTGTCCGTGCGTAACCCTGTCCAGTACATTGAGTATGTCATTTACAGGGCGGGTCACATAGCGCTTGATGCAAATGTATGTGAGTATAATAGCTATGAGCATGACTGCTGCTGCTATGGCCACTGCACTTAACGCCTCCTTGTTGACCAAGCTGTTCAACTTGCTCAGATCATTGAAACGTACATATATTCCTGTTGGTTTGCCCTGATAATCCGGAAGAACTACAGCAGTTACCAGCATATCTTCAAGGTCTGTCTCGGTATTCCCCTGTTTGACTGCCCTTTCAAGGAATTCCGGGGTTACGATTCCCTCAGGTGCCTGTTTGGGTGAGGGGGTAAGGATGATAAAGTTTCCAAGCCGGGCCAATTTTTTTGTGGCCGCTGTTGCATCCACCCTTGGAATGGCAAATATCTGGTTCAGTTCACCCCTTGTCTTTTCCAATACCTTTGCAACAGATGCCAGGCTTGTGGCTACCTCCACGCTTCCTACCGGTCTGTTGCTGTTATAGAAGATTGGGGCCACACCCCTGATGGCCAAGCCTACCCGGCCTGCCTCAATGCCCTTCACAGGGGTACCTTGTGTAAGTACCTCCACCACTGTCTTCCTGAACGATGAGATGTCATCTCCGTGTTTGTTGGGTTTCCATACGCGTAGCAGGGATACGCCAGGTGGGATATGAAAGTGTACCTTGAGTTTGATGGCAGAATTTTTGTTAATAGATTCGATTAAGGGTTTGACCACCTCGTAGAGTTTGTCTCTCTGCCTGGTAGCAACGTACTGTTTTACTTCAGGCATGTGCGCAAAGACTTTTGCCAGTTTGAGGTTGGATTCGGCAAGTCGATTTACCTCGTCCAGCAGGGCATTACGGCCTTCAAGGGCCATTTTGCGAATATTCTCCTTTTGGTATGTGCCCATGCGCTCAATGTTCCATATCTGGAGTATTCCCAGCAGCGCAATTATGATCAGCAGTCCACCAATAAGCCTGGTGGAGAGAGACATGTTGGAAAAGATATTATTACGTGGGTGAGACATGCATATTACCTCCATTCCGTACGACCATTATTTGAGGCAGGCAGGGCGCGGGGACCCTGATCGTTTCCTGCCGGCCAGATGTACTTGAGCCACCTGATCAATGCCCTGGCAGCCGGTGGCGGGCCGCCATGTGGCAGAAGTACTTCAACCCTTGCGATGTGATTCCCTCTGTTCCCAGCCTCGTCTATCCAGCCCTTTCCCTCTATTACGATCTTTGTATGGAAAGAGCATGGTGCCAGTTCAAAGGTTTCACTACCCTCAACTGTATCGACGATAACTGCACCTCCTGCAAGGGCTGTCCAGAGATCAACGCTAACAGTGCTGTGAATATCCAGTCCTGTTAGTTTCCAGTCTGGATGAAATTTTATCTTTATTTCTGTAAATAGCGGGCCGCGGCACTGCTTTTCCTGTTGCCAGTGTCCTTGTCCCGGAAGTTTAAGGATCATTCCATCTTTGGCACCACGAGGCAGCCTTATGCTGACAGTCCTCTGTCTTGTGATTCTGCCTGTGCCCCTGCATAGATTGCACCTCCTGTGTGTAATCCTGCCTGTGCCGTTGCAACCGTTGCACACTACCCGGAGCCTGCCCTTGCCCCATGGGAGTTCCTGAAAGCCTTTGCCATAGCATCTTGTGCACGCAGGGCCATGGGCATGCATTACGTGTCCCTTGCCGTCACAGGCAGGGCATGCGCTTTCGGTGTCTGATATGGTTGCCTCTACAGTGTTGCCAAAGAAGGCATCTCTTGCTGAAACCTCCAGAAAGAGGAACAGTCCGTTGCTTAAAGGGGTTTCATCCTCATCATCGTACGGTTGTTCCCAATACCTGTCTGACTCACGTATTACTTCAGGGGTAAGACGTTTTTGAAGCAGACGGTAGGCCTGTACCAGGCTGCATACAGACTGAACGTGCATGGGACGTGCGGTTGGAGAGTCCGGATGACACTCCTTGATCCTGTGCCTGAAGGCCCGCCTTATCTCTTCCGGAGAGGCCCCGGGTCTAAGCCCGAGGACACTCCAGGGATCGTCTTCCCTCACGTTTTTTCTCTTGACATTCTCATGTCTGACGTTCATTGTCGCTTTCCGGCTGTTCCATTGCCTTGGGGTCAAGGATAATCAGCAATTTCCCCTTGAGTTTGCAGACCTTGCTGACATACCGCGCATCCACCCCTTCAATTATGGCAGGTGGTGGTTCAATATTGTTGCGGGGTACGGACATCACGTCTCCAATACGTTCCACAAGCAGGCTTACCGGCTCTTCCCTGCTTCCCATTATCACGTTGTTGAACTTCTGTTCGGATATCTTGTTATGCCCATCATCATTGTCTTCAGGCTCAATACTGTCCGGGCGGTTGCCCCGCATGCCCACCTTCTGAGCAAGATGCACTGCGGTGAGTATCTGTCCCCTGAGGTTTACAACACCTGCAACATACGCAGGGGCAAGGGGAACCGGTGTGATATCTAACGCCTTGTTGATCTCTATAACGTCATCGATAGGCAGTCCGAAATAGTGCTGGCCAAAGTAGAATGTGACAAACTGTTCGGTATTATCCCTTTGGAGTTCAATAACTTCGGTATCCTGTGCCTCAACCGGCAGGTTTGCATTCTGTGTCATACTCTTTCTCCCTACGCAGCCATTTCGACATTCTTGTTTGAAGACAGGAGGTTGGTAACTGCCGAAAGTACTTCAGCCCTGTCCAGTTTGGGTTGATACTCGTTGAAACCTGCCTCAACACCTCTTCGCCTGTCGTCCTCGCCAGACAGAGAGGTAACTGCAATAACAGGCATATCCTTGAGTTTGCTGTCTGCCCTTATCTTTTTGGTAAGCTCAAAACCATCCATCTCAGGCATCTCGATGTCGGTGATCAGCAGGTCAAAGGGTTCTAATTTCAGTGCCTCCCATGCCTGTGCGCCATCCTCACACGTGATGACATCATAACCTGCAGCAGTGAGATAGGATGCAAGCAGATTGCGGTAGAAAGCTGAGTCTTCTGCCAGCAGGATCCTCGCAGTTCCGATTTCGGTCAGGTCGGGTTTGTCGAAGAATTCTGGATCGTGCATCTCTATGATCTGGTATACATCCATGAACAGTGTGGTCCTGTCCTTGATGATGGCAGAACCCAGGATGCCGTCCTGTTTGAAGGTGTGTTCTTCCACATCAATGGCTATGTCAAGGCTGTCTTCGATCTTGGAGACCAGGAATGCCACATCCTTGTCATTCATGTTGAACACGATGAGGTGGTACTCGTCCTGTTCTGGCAGGGGAGAGATGGGCAGATAGTTTTCCAGGCGTATGACCGGCATGGAATGGCCTCTGTACTGAACTACCTCCTTGCCACCTACCAGTTCAATGTCAGATGCGGGTATCTTGTCCAATCTGTTTACCAGGGCCAGCGGAAGAGCAAAGAACTCGTCCGGGGCTATGGAGCAGAGCAGCAGGAACTGCCTCTCCTCATCCAGGCCTGTGCCAGTGATCACCGACGCGTGTTTCATGGCGTCCTCACCCTTCATGCGCATGGAGGCAGTGATGCCAGTGATGTCAATGATAAGGGCAACCCGTCCATCACCCATGAGGGTGGTACCGGCAAATGCAGGGATGTGTTTGAGATGGTTCCCAAGGGGTTTTACAACTATCTCCTCTGAGTCGCTTATGGCATCCACCACCAGGCCAAAGGGCCTGTCCCCTGCGTTGAGGACCACGATGTTCATGGATTCGTTGTTGCGTTCATTGATAGGGGTCCCAAGGACCTTGCGCAGTCTTATAAGTGGCAGTATTTCGCCTCTGAGCCTGTAGAATTCAGAGTCTCCGATGACCTGTACGTCTTCTTTGACTGCCTCTTCAGTGAGGTGTACCAGCTCTACCAGGTTGACCTGAGGAATTGCGTATCTCTGTCCTGCGCTGTGCACGATGAGGGCAGGAATGATGGCAAGTGTAAGAGGTATCTTGATCTTTACTGTGGTCCCGCTGCCAACCTTGCTCTGGAGTTCCACTGTGCCACCCAGTTTTTCGATGTTGGTCTTGACCACATCCATACCGACACCGCGTCCAGATATGTTGGTTACCTTCTCTGCCGTTGAGAAGCCTGGCTGGAATATGAGCATCAGGGCCTCGCGGTCAGACATGATCTCTGCCTGTTCCTCTGTGAGTATGCCCTTCTCTATGGATTTGGCCTTGAGTTTCTGCGGGTCAATGCCTGCGCCATCGTCAGATATCTCGATGATTACCTGACCACCTTCGTGATAGGCCCGCATTACCAGATTGCCAACGGCTGGCTTGTCTCGCTGCACCCTGACCTCAGGCGGTTCAATGCCATGGTCAATGGAGTTGCGCACCATGTGCGTGAGCGGGTCCTTTATGCTCTCGATGATTGACCTGTCAAGTTCGGTCTCAGCACCCTCGATCCTGAGCTGTACCTTCTTTTCAGCCGTGCGTGCCAGGTCTCTGACTATGCGTGGAAACTTGTTGAAGACATTGCCAATGGGCTGCATCCTGGTCTTCATTATCTGTTCCTGCAGCTCAGTAACCACGAGACTCATGTGCTGGTTGGCATTGGCCAGTTCAGGGTTGTTCAGATTGTTCGTGATCTGTGTAAGCCTGTTTCTGGAAAGGACCAGCTCTCCAGCCAGGGTCATGAGTTGATCGAGCAGGTGGACATCAATACGCACATGGGTCTCTGTGAGCTGGTGGGCGCCTGCAGGTGGTGATGGCGCCCGTTTGGGCTTGGAGCCCCCTGTTTTTTTCTGCCCGGCCGCTGGCTGGGCATCTTTCTTGCTGTCTGTCTCGGTATCTTTCCCCTTGGACTCCGGTTCAGTTTTTTCTGCCCCTGTATTTTGTTCAGGCATTTGATTATCGGCTTGTTCCTGTGCCTCAGAAGCAGTCTCTGTATCTTCCTTGGATTCAGGGGACTCGGAGGGTTGCTCTTCTTCCTTCGGTGCCTTGTCCTTGTTGCCTGCGCCCTTGGCAATCTTTTCAGAGAAATTTCTTAGGTCCACGATGAAGTCGAGATACTCTACCCCATCCGGTTCCTTGCCGGACTGCTCCAGTGAGCCCAGAATGGCCTTTATGTAATCCACTGACTGCAGGAGAATGGTGGTGATCTCTTCGTCAACCGGTACTACACCGTCCCTGAGTTTTGAGAGTATATCCTCGGCAAAGTGGGCTATCCCCTCAAGTGTTGTAAAACCGAAAAATCCTGAGGTACCCTTGATGGTATGGATGGTCCTGAAGATGCTCTTTATAAGATCTTCGTTGTCAGGTTCCTGTTCCAGCTCTACAAACTGTTGGTCAAGCAGCTCCAGATTCTCTTTTGATTCAGCGAGAAAATCTTTCAGGATATCGTCTTCCATGTTTCCCATATTATTTTCCTCCAGTATTTTCGGTCTTGTTGGCTTTTGTCATTGTCTATGGGCAAGTATGCAGTTTCCGTTGAACCTGTCCCCCCAGACCGCCTATTCCTCTTTTTTCCAGCACACGGCCCTGCCAAACGATGTACGTTTCATTGTTGGTGGCAGGCCGATGGGTGATTCCGTAGCACCGAGAAACAGATAGCCTCCGGGGTTAAGGACCTTTACGATCTTTTGCAGTATCTGTTTTTTGGTCTGCTGGTCGAAATAGATGAGCACATACCTGCATAGGATCACATCCATGTTATTGATCCCTATGAAGGGGCCCATGAGGTTAAGTTGCCTGAACCGCATAGGCTTTTTTAGCTTGTCGTTAACTATCCAGAACGCCCCCTGCTGTTTGAAATATTTGATCAGCAGTGTGATGGGCAGGCCCCGGTTTACCTCCACCTGTGTAAAACGGCCTGCCTTTCCCTTACTTACAGCCTGCTGGGAAATGTCAGTAGCCGTAATGGTCACCCGCCAGTTTGCAAGCGCAGGAAAGTGCTCATTGAGTATCATGGCAATTGAATAGGGTTCCTGACCTGTGGAGCAGGCTGCACTCCAGAAGTTCAGGGTCTTTGTAGCTGCATTTTTTTCAATGAGTTCAGGAATTATATGCTTTTGCAGGGCATCAAAGGGGTGCTGATCCCTGAAGAAATAGGTCTCATTGGTGGTCATTGCCTCAATGATCTGTTCCTTCAGCTTTGGATTTAGCTGAAACTTTGCCTTCCTGTACAAGGCCTCGATATCCTTGAGCCCAAGTACCTTGGCAAGTTCATTCAGGCGGCTCTCAAGCAGGTACTCTTTGCCCTTGACAAGGGCTATCCCACTTGTCTCCTTGACCATTTCGGCAAAAAAACGGAACTGTTCCGGGCTTATCATGATTGTTCCTTCCTTTACCTTCCGGTAGCTGACGAGGTGATGCGCGCAGCCGGTCTTGGAGCGCGACGGGCAAATCCTGACATTTCAAGGATTGCCGGTTCAATTTCCGATAGACTGCATATCCGGTCAGCAAGTCCCTCTTCTGCTACAAACTTGGGCATCCCCCATACCACTGAAGACTCTTTGTCTTGCGCGATAATGCTCGCCCCTTTTTCTTTCAGGAGTCGAACTCCAATCAATCCGTCCTGTCCCATTCCGGTCATTATGACCCCGACTGTTCTGCCGCCATACACTTCAGCTACTGACCGGAAGAGGACGTCAACTGCAGGTCGGCAACTGTTCTCTGGTGGATCCTGATTTAATCTGATGATGGTCCTGTTTCCTTCCTTCTCAACCTTCATATGATAGTCACCGGGCGCAAGATAGACCGTGCCTCCCTGTACAGACTGCCTGTCCTGGGCCTCTACTACCCGCAATTTGGACTTTTCATTCAGGCGCCTGGCAAGCTGCGTGGTAAATATGGGAGGCATATGCTGAACCAGCAGAATAGGCAGATTGAATCCTGCAGGAAACTTTGGAATCACCTCCATAAGGGCGTTGGGCCCCCCTGTTGATACTCCAATTGCAATTGCGGCCGGCGCAAAACCCATGGGTCGTACAGGTGTTCTCGTCTGTGGCGATGCAGGTGCTGTCTTCTTCTGTCCATTTTTCAGAAGTGACGGTTTTGCATGGTATCTGATCCCTGGCCTTTTGGGAGGTTGCGGTCTTTTCAACGGCTGTCTCGCGTATATGCCAAGGCTTTGTCCATATGCCTCTATTTTGGGAATTAGCTGTGATTCAATACACTTGACGCTCTGACAGAAGGCTCCGGCCCCTGTCGGTTTGGGTACAAAATCAAATGCGCCCTTTGAAAGGGCATCCAGTGTGGTCTGGGCCCCTTTTGATGTTAGCGTTGAAAACATGATGACGCCTATCTTGAGGCGTTGTCTCTTTATCTGATCAAGGGTTTGCAGACCATCCAACTCCGGCATCTCTACATCCAATATGGCAAGGTCAGGCCTCAGACTGCGGATCTTGCGCAGTGCATCCTTTCCGTTCACTGCAGTGCCCACCACAGTTATGCCACCGTGTTTGGAAAGCGCCTCGTTGAGAACCTTTCTGAAAACTACTGAATCATCTACAATAAGAACCTTCAGATTTCTGTTCATATCCCCATGACTATCCTTATTTTTTCTTCAAGCATCTCTGCGGTAAACGGTTTCATAAGATATTCGTTTGCCCCGGCCATCACTGCCCTTATGACATTTTCCTGCTGATTTTCTGTGGTGACCATCATGATCTTCATGTCGTTCCAGGCCGCGTTCTGACGAATCTTTACAAGACAGTCGTAACCCTCCATCTCAGGCATATACCAGTCCAACAGTACCAGATCGAAGGGGCCTTCAGAGTTGATCTTTTCAAGGGCATCAACGCCGTTAACCGCCTCACTTATGGAGTCAAATATGCCCATCTTCTGTAGTCCGGCTTTCACGATGTTTCTCATAGACTGAGAGTCGTCTACAACCAGCGCTTTCATCTAATTAACCTCTCTGAAGTATTGGAAAGAAGCTTGCAATGCAGAACAGATATATAAATTTCATGTTGCATGTAGTTACCGTTTTGATAATGAGAAGTCTTTGGATTCTCTCAGCTCGGTGCACCATCTTCGCGTTTTAATTGCAGATATGAAAGAGCTGGAACAGCTGTCTGGCCATCTCCATACCCAACCGTCATGTCTTGATAGACAATGATGCACTGAATTTAAAAAAAACAGGTGGAAACTCGCGTGTTCACATTTATTATCGGCATACTGAATTGCTTCATTAAAGGGGATGGGTTTTTTTGTACCTGAAAAAATATATTCCCCAATTCAGGATATTGTATTTGTCCCTATGAATGGCTGGTGGTTGCAGGGACGTGGAACTGAAGATCGGGCAGTGGTCTTGCAAAAACAGGGGAAATTTTCTTGAGCCCAGTTGAAAAATGAGCTATGCATTATGGGATTTGTTCCCAGGGGTGATATCTCTTGTGGATATGTTGTGATAATCGGTATTTGATGGCTTGATGAGGGACAGCCTGCCCCTTTGACAATATCTTGAGGTAAAACGGCCCGTATGCCTTTAGCGTATAGGGTCCAAATGGTTTGAAGGTCAAAAAGAATAATGGATTATAAAAAGACACTGAATCTTCCAAAGACCAAGTTTCCCATGAAGGCAAATCTCAGCCAGAGGGAGCCTGAGTTGCTGAAACGCTGGTCCAAACAGGGCCTTTATACAAAACTTAGGAAGAAAAAGGCCGGACTTCCCAAGTTTATCCTCCATGATGGTCCACCTTATGCTAACGGACACATCCATCTCGGGCATACAGTAAACAAGGTTCTGAAAGATATTATCGTAAAGTCAATGCAGATGTCAGGCATGGATGCGCCATACGTTCCTGGTTGGGACTGCCACGGTCTTCCCATAGAGATTAATGTGGAGAAGGAACTGGGGAAGAAGAAGCGAGAGATGGATATTGTGTCCATCAGAAAGGCGTGCCGTAAGTATGCGGGAAAGTATGTAAAGGTTCAGCGCAAGGAATTCGAGCGTCTCGGTGTGCTGGGAGACTGGGACAATCCATATCTTACGTTGCGTTTTGAATATGAGGCTGCCATAGCAGAGGAGTTCTGCAGGATATTCCTTGACGGACATGTGGTGAAGAGCAAGAAGCCTGTGCACTGGTGTCCCAAGTGTGTCACTGCGCTTGCCGAGGCTGAGGTGGAGTATGCTGAACACAAATCGCCATCTATCACAGTAAAGTTCCGCTGCGGTGATGAGCTTACTGAAAAGCTCAGGGAGATGGCAGGTGGTTTTGAATGGCCGGCATACCTCCTCATATGGACCACTACTCCCTGGACCCTGCCAGCAAATCAGGCCGTTGCCCTGCATCCTGATTTTGAGTACGTGATTGCTGAAGTTCCGGACGGCAAAGGCGGAAAAGAGGTATGGCTTGCGGCAGAGGAGAGGCTCATGTCGGTTCTCCTGTCTGCCGGACTTGAACAGACGGATATCCGGGTCCTTGGCAGATTCAGAGGGGCTGATATCCAGGGATTTGATACCATCCACCCCTTTATAGACAGGAAGAGCCCTGTGATCCTTGCAGACTATGTAACCCTGGATACAGGTACGGGGTGTGTCCATACCGCACCGGGGCATGGTGCAGACGACTATGAGAGTGGTTTGAGATACGGCCTTGAGGTCTATTCGCCTGTTGATGATTATGGGAAGTTTACTGCGGATGTGCCTGAGTTCCAGGGTATGAAGGTGTTTGATGCCAATGGCCCCATTGTGGACATGCTGCAGGAGAAGGGGGTGCTTGTGGCAGTGGAGGAGCTTCAGCACAGCTATCCTCACTGCTGGCGTTGCAAGAGGCCCATCATATTCAGGGCCACGGCACAGTGGTTCATATCCATGGACAGGAAAGGTCTCAGGCAAGAGGCCTTGGAAAATATTGATCAGGTCAGGTGGATACCATCCTGGGGCAGGGACAGGATATACGGAATGGTTGAGGCAAGGCCCGACTGGTGCATATCTCGGCAGAGGGCCTGGGGTGTCCCTGTGACCGTGCTCATGTGCGAGAAGTGCGAGGAGCCGGTGATGGATCAGGCGGTTGCTGACAGGATAGTGGAAATATTTCGCCAGGAGGGGGCTGATGCATGGTTCACCAGGCAGGCAGCCGATTTTCTGCCTGAAGGTTCAGTGTGTCAGCACTGTGGAGGCAGGGATGTTAGAAAGGAGATGGACATCCTTGATGTGTGGTTTGATTCCGGTGTGAGTCATGCCGCAGTGTTGGAAAAGCGGGATGACCTGTCTTCGCCTGCAGATCTGTATCTGGAGGGAAGCGATCAGCACAGGGGCTGGTTCCAGAGTTCCCTCCTGACAAGTACGGCCACCAGACATCAGGCACCTTACCGACAGGTACTGACCCACGGTTTCGTGGTGGATGGCAGTGGCAAGAAGATGTCAAAATCTGTAGGTAATGTCATCCCCCCGGAAAAGGTCATAAAGCGCTATGGTGCAGAGGTGCTGAGACTCTGGGTATCTGCAGAGGATTATCAGGATGATATCAAGATATCGGATGAGATCCTCCAGCGGCTCACAGAGGCATATCGAAAGATACGGAACACTATACGCTACCTGTTGAGCAATATA
>Ga0256914_1002047_pt1 | contig 17186 bp, 16 predicted proteins | sample HulkmetaG_FD_191571 | JGI IMG/M metagenome (GOLD analysis project Ga0256914, IMG submission 191571) | Hydrothermal chimney microbial communities from Main Endeavour vent field at the Juan de Fuca Ridge, Pacific Ocean - Hulk | ecosystem: Environmental > Aquatic > Marine > Hydrothermal vents ... | reverse complement strand
GCTTCGCTCATCCCCGAGCCGGCCGGGGCTGACGGGGAAAAAGCTGACGAGAAGGGAATAAGGATTGGAGGGGGCTTCAGAACTTCATCTTCTTGAAGATCTTGTCCGGGACCATGCGGATGGCGAGCATGATCCATCGCCAGATCCAGGGGGTGTAGATCCCGGACTTTCCTTTTTCCACGGCCTTCAGTATATCCCGGGCCGCTTTCTCGGGGGGGACCAGGAAGGGAAGTTTCCCCAGGGGGAAGGTCATGGGGGTGTCCACGAAACCGGGCTTCACCAGGACCACCTTGACCTTGGTGGGAGCCATCCGCTGGAGGAGGCCCTGGGTATAGACCGAGAGGCCCGCCTTCGCGGCGCCGTAGGTCATGTTCTTCTTCCGTCCCCTGTCGCCGGCCACGCTGGAGATCACGCAGAGGAAACCCTCTCCCCGCTTCTCGAAGTAGTCCGCCAGGGGAACCAGGATGGAGACGGCCCCCGTCAGGTTGGCGTCGATCACACGCCGGGCCGCCCCGGCATTCTTCCAGGACTCCTCCTCATCGCCCATGTATCCGAAAGCCAGGACCGCCCCCTCGAGCTCGGGGAAATCGTCGAGGACTTCCGCCAGGAAGGCCTGGTGGGAGGGGAAGTCCAGGGCGTCGAACCGGTAGGTCCTGGCCTGCACGCCGAAACGGATCCGAAGATCGGAAGCAAGGTGTTCCAGCTCCTCGGGCCTTCGCGAGGCAAGGGCCAGCCCCGACCCCCGGGCGGCCAGGCCTTCCGCCAGGGCTCCCGCCATCGCCGAGGTGGCGCCGAGGATGAGAACGTTTCCGCTCAACAGATTTCCAGCCTCCTCGAGAGGTCGGACGAAAGCCTCCCCTCGGGATCGTAACGCCTCTTGATCGCCAGCCACTCCTCGAGTCCGGGGTACATGGCCTTCACCACCTCGGGCTCGGCCCTGGCGTCCTTGGCCAGGTAGAGCCTTCCCCCGGCCTGGAGAATGATACGGTCCGCCTCGTCCAGGGCCTCGGGAAGTCTCTTCTTCACGGGAAGGTCCACGGCAAGGGTGAATCCTTTCTTCGGAAAGGAAAGGATTCCCGCGCCGTCTTCGCCGAAGAGCTTGAGCACGGCCAGGCAGGGCCGGCAACCCTTTCCTCGCAGAACGGCCTTGACCCTGCGGATCACTTCCACGCCGGACTCCATGGGCACGACGAACTGGTACTGGGTGAAACCGGGCTTCCCGTAGAGCTTGTTCCAGTCCTCGATCCCGTCCAGGGGATAGAAGAATTTTTCGTAGCGTTCCAGCCTCGTCCCCTTGCCGGCCTGCATCCTGTAGTAGAGCTTGTAGAAGAGGGACATGAAGAGCCGGTTGAGAAGGATCGCCGGGGTCTGGAAGGGGATCCGGAGCCGGGGCGGGCCGTGGACCGGGAGGGGGTCGGAGCCTGCCTCTTCCTTTGCGGCGAAACGGCCCAGAGTGGCCACTCCCTTCTCCAGGCCGGGATCCAGCCAGGCCACGGTGAAGGGAAACTCCTGGTCCCCCGAGAGGAAGATGTCCCTGGCTTCCTCGAGGCTCTGGAAAGGCTTGTACTGCACTTTCACCAGGGAGGACTGGATGGGGCGGAGGCGGACCTTCACGTCCAGGATGATTCCCGTGAGGCCCATTCCGGCGATGGTGGCCCGGAAGAGCTCGGGATTCTCCTCGGGGGAACACCAGGTTCGCTCCCCCGAGGGAAGGAGGAGGGTGAAGCCCAGCACGTGGTTTCCGAAGTTGCCCTCCGCGTGCTGGTTCTTGCCGTGCACGTCGAAGGCCACCGCCCCGGCCAGGCTGACGAACCGGGTTCCCGGGGTGACGGGAAGGAAGAAGCCCCTTGGCACGGCGAAAGAGAGGACCCGGTCCAGGGATGCCCCCGCCTCGGCGTGGAGGACGCCGGCCTGGGAGTCCCAGGAGAGAAAGCGCTTCAGCCTGGTGGTGAGGACCAGGAGGCCCTCGGTGTTCATGGCCTGGTCCCCGTAGCTCCTTCCAAGCCCCCTGGGAAGGATGCGGGGAAAGTCCTGGAGATACCGGGCGGGCCGGATCTCTCCCGGCCACTCCGGGCGATCCAGGAAGGCGGGCCTCCTCTGCCAGCGGCCCCACCCCCAGATGGTTTCTTTCCTGTAGGCCATGAGCTCTCGGGTCGGGGAAAGGCCAGACTATAGAGGGAGAGCCTCCCTTCCCCAAGAGCGGCCTCGGGAAAAGCCCCTTTCCATCCTTCCCAGGTGCTCCGCCTGGAGGCGGAAATCGGCCCCCCGCTCGGGAAAGCCCCAGGCTTCCAGCTTCTCCGCATGGTGGAGGAGGACCTCCCGGCGGAAGGCCCGGGCCCGGGACGTCTCCCTTCCTTCCTCGTCCAGGGCGTCCAGGTAGGCGTCGAAGAAGAGGTCCACCGCCGCCAGGACCTGCTCCACCGGGATGGCCCGCATACAGGCCCCGGGAGGGGAGAGGGGACATCCCTTCTGGTTGCGGGAGACCATGTCCCGGGTCATGCAGTCGATGCAGGGAAGGTCGGCCTGGACGGGAAGGACAAGGGAACCGTCGTGGACGAACCTCTGGGGAAGGGCCAGGGAGAAGAGGACCAGGCAGGGGACCCCTGCGGCCTGGGCGTAGTGGAAGGTCCCCGTGTTGTGGCCCACGAAGAGATCGCATCTCTCCAGGACGGCGGCCACCACGTCCATGGGTAGCTTTCCGCCGCAAAGGTCCATGCCCGCCCCCAGGGCGGGTTGGAGGCCCGTCTCCACGATCCTGGCGCCCCGCTCCAGGAGGCGGCGGAGGACGGGAATCCATCTCTCCCTCGGCCAGTGGCGGTAGGGATCGAAGAAGTCCGTGCAGACCGCCACCAGGGGCCTTCCCGGAATCCTTTCCAGGGGGAGCCGGGCGGCGAGTTCCCGCTCGGCCCGGCCCAGGTGGAGCCTGGGCCGCCGCTCCCGGGGCCGGAACCCGGCGTAGGAGCACATGTGGTCCACCAGGGAGGGGAGGGCTTCCAGTCGTGCGTAGTCCCGGGCGGGCATCCTGTCGAAGAGCTTGATCTCCACGATGCGGTCGGGGCGCCAGCCTGGAGGCGCCTCTCCGGCAACGGCGGGGTGGCGCGCCGCGTGGCCCGCTTTTCCCCTGGTCCGGATCTGGAGATCCGGGCCCTCCCTCTCCAGGAGGCCCTGGACCATGGGCTCGGCGCAGAGCAGGTCGCCCAGCCCCCAGGACCCCTGGAAATCGAGGAGAATCCTTTTCATCTGTTCACCACGGCGGGAACGCGGGCCAGGAGATGGAGGGCCTCGGCTTCCCTGCCCGTCTCCCGGGCCAGGTTCAGGAGGTTTTTCCGGCAAACCGGATCCTGGTTTCCCTTCTCGATGGACAGGGAGAAGCACCGGAAGGCTTCTCCCGGCCGGCCTGCGTTCCAGAGGGCGACGCCCATGTCGTTGAGGAAGGTCGGATCTCCGCTCTTCTCCCACCCCGAAGAGAGGAAGGCCGCTCCTTCCAGGGGTTTCCCCTCCTTCACGAACCGCCTCCCGGCTTCCAGGAGCTCCCCTGGAGTGAGCCACCGGGTGTAAGCCATGAAAGAGGCGTCCGGGTCCCTGCGGAAGATCTCTCCCGTCGTTGGGTCGCGGAACATCCCTCCTCCGGAGTTCTCGTGGCAGGGATCGCACCACCCGAAGTCGTTGCAGAGGAAGAATGTGCCCAAGGGAGGGAGAGGGCGGACTTTTTCGATCTCCCGGATGTTCCCGAAGGAGTGGGTGCCCTGTGTGAGGTGGTACTGGCAGTTGTAGATCTCTCCGTCCGGGGCGAGGTTCACCCAGGCGGAGGAGCATTCCATGGTTCTCCTCTCCTCGCGGGAGAAGGGCCGGCCCAGGTGGTTGGCCCGGAATTCGTTTACCGAGAGAGGGATTCCCCTTTCCCGGGCGCCGTGGATCACCGCGCTCAACCTGCGGTTGGTATCCTCAGTCCGGAACTGAGGGAAGTATTCGAGATCCACGAAGGAGAAGACCGGGTTCTCCACGATCCCCGTGGAGAGGAGGAGGTCCGCCCTGGCGAGGAACTCCTCGGGCGCCATGTGCTCGGGGGAGTAGGTGTGGAAGCTGGAATAGAACCTTTTTCCCGCCCTTTCCATGGCCCGGGCCAGGGCCTCGATGTCGAAAGCCAGGTTGGATGTCAGGTCCAGGCTGTAGCCCTCCAGGCCCGTGGCGATCTCCAGGAAGTCCTTGTGGAGGGTGGGTTCCCCCCCCGTGAGGATCAGGGGGTGTTCCGGGCGGACGGGAAGGTCGTTCAAGGCCCGGACCCACTCCTTCCCCTCCATTTCCCGGTAGTTCCGCCATGGGCGGCGCGGGGCGGAGGGAAGCACCATGCCCTTCTGGATGCAATAGCTGCAGGCCATGTTGCACCGTGCGGTCAGGATGCACACCCAGACGTGAGGCTCACCCAAGGGAAGGGGAAAAGAATCCATCGCCGACTCCGGGATCCGGGGTTTTTCCGCCGGATCCCTCATCGGGAGGAGGCCCTTCCCATCTTTAAGGAAGGGCCTCAAGGGTGGGCGGTGTATTTCCGATAGGAAGGGGTCCGGAAGTCCTTTTTGACCGGGAGCTGGCCGTGGCGGTCGTGTCCATACCTTTCCACGATGTCGAGTCGGGCTCCACGGGGTTGATCCACGTGGAGAACGGTCCCTGGCTCGGCCTGAGGAAGGTCCTCTACTTCACGGACACGATCTACGGCAACGAGGGCACGGTGATCTGCGATTGCCGGGAGTCCACTCCCAGGATTCGCTTCGACAAGACCTTCTCTCCCATGGGGGGCGTGGAGGAGACCGTCCGGGTCCTGAGCCTCATGCTTCGGCCCTTCCTTTCGGGCCAGTTCTCCGGGGAGGTCCTGGAGGACCTGCGCTCCCTCTACAGGAAGGAATACGTCCGGGAGAGCGTGGATCCTCTTCTCGAGGAGGGCTTCGGGGGCGAGGGGAAGAGCGTGGCCCGCCAGATCGTGGAGCGCCTGGGTCCGGGGAAGATCCTCGTGGCGGGTTGCGGAAAAGGGGAAGGCCTGCTCGCCCTGCGCTCCTTCGGAGCCGACGCCTGGGGGATCGATCTCTCGCCCGACCTGGAGGATGTGGTCCTTCCCGAGGCCGCCCCTTATGTCCGGCCGGGCTCGGTGCACCAGATCCCCTTCGAGAGGGAGGACGGTTTCCAGGCCCTGGTTTGCCTGGGCATCCTGGAGCACCTTCCCGAAGACCTGGTCCGTTGCGTCGCCAGGGAGGCCAGGAGGCTCGGCGTGGTCCACCTTGTGACCATGATCGACCACCACGACTTCATCCGCCCGGGCCACCTGACCCTTCGGCCTCTCTCCTGGTGGGCCTGCGAACTCTCTCCCTATTTCAGCCCCATCAAGGCTGCCTTCCCCCTTCCCCTCCAGGCCCCTGCCCTTCCCTGGGGCTCTCCCCTGGAGCTCAGGCCGAGGCTTTGGAGCAACTCCGGCGACGGAGAGGACCTGGATCTCCTGGACAGGGACGCCGAGCGGATCCCCGTCCTGGCCGGCGAGGGGGACGCCGGTCTCAGGGACGGCCGGGGCCGCTGAAAGAGGGGGGCTTCTGCGGGCTGTTCCCTTCCCCTTCCATCCCGACTAGGCTTCTTCCCTCGGACTCAAGACCTCGAAGGGAGGAATCCATGTCGATCTCCATGAAAAGCCTGGCGGGACCCAGGGGGGTCCTCTCCCTGGGCGCTTGTCTCCTGGTGGGGGCCGGGCTCTTCCAGCCCCGTTTCAACTCCACTCCCGATCCGGGTCTGCGGTTCGTGGACGTGGACCAGGTGATGGGGGCCTCCAAGGTCTTCAAGGACGGCCTGGAGAGGATCACCGCCTACCAGAAGAAGAAGAAGAAGGAACTCTCGGCCCTGGAGGAGGAGATCAAGAAGAAGCGGGCCCTCCGCCAGACCCTGAATCCCGGGACGGCGGAGTTCGACCAGGTCTCCGTGGACGTGGCCCTGCTGGAGGACAAGGGGAAGATCCTCCAGAACATGGTGAAGGCCTGGACGGACCGGGAGGTCGTCAAGCTCCAGAACTACGTCTACGACCTGATCAGGAAGGCCGTCAGGGAATACGCCAAGGCGAACCACCTCCGGGCCGTCCTGGCGATCAAGGAGTACTGGCCCAAGGACAGGAGGAAGATCCCCAGGATCACCCTCCAGGACAACTCCATGCGCAAGGTTCTCTGGTCCGATCCTTCCCTCAACATCACCCGGGAGATCCTGAAGATGGTCAACCAGTAGACCCGGCGGGAGGAAAGAGATGTCCCGCACCGCTCTCCTTCTCGGGTTTCTCCTCCTCTTCGGGGGAGCCGCCGCCTGGCTCGTCCTTGGGGGAGGCGGGGGACCGGGGGGGCTCCTTCCCCCCACGCAGGAGGAGTCCTCCGGCGGTGCGGAGAAGGAGGCCGGGAAGGTCCCGGCCCTTCCCGGCGGGGAGAGGCCGAGGAGGGAGCTTCCCCCCGAGAATCGCCCCCCCCGCGGGAATAGGCCGGCGGCGGCGAGGAAGCTCTCCCTCCTGGTTTCCTGCCCCTTCCTGGGGGGGGCTCTCGCGGCGGAGGTGAGGCTTCTCTCCAGGGAGGGAAGGGTCCTGGCCCGGAGCCGGACGGGGGCCGACGGCCGGGGCGTCCTGGAACTTCCCTCCCCCGCGGAGGGGGCCGTCCTGGCGGTGGACCATCCCCGGTGTCTCCCCTGGAGGGGGTCGGTTCCGGAGGGACGGAAACTCCTGGAAGTCCGCCTGGAGGCGGCCGGGCGGATCACGGGCAAGGTCCTGGGAAGGGACGGGCGTCCCGCCGCCGGGGCCCGGGTCTTCGCCGGATCCGACCCTTCGTCCGGGAAGGTGCCCTCCGCCCTCACCGGCGGGGACGGCACCTTCCGGTTGGAGCGGGTCCGGCCCGGCCGCGTGGAGGTCACTTGTATCCTGGGTGCCGAATCCAGGACCAAGGTGGTCCTCCTGGAGAAGGGCGGGACGGCGGAGGCGCTCTTCGATTTCACTCCCAAGGGGCCCCTCCTGGAAGGTTTCCTCCAGGACGCCTCGGGCCTTCCCTTGAAGGCCTGGTGGCTGGAGGTCCTGGATACGGCCGGGAAGGTGCGGGTCCTGGCCGAGACGGGCCGGGACGGGGAGTTCGAAGTGGAGCTTCCCGGCCCGGCGGAGGTGGAGCTCTTCGCCGCTTCCGGAAAGGATCCCGCCCTGGCCCGGGTCTTCCTGGGCCGGTTCCGGGTGGGCCGGGAGGGCCTTGCGGGGCTGAGGCTCTCTCTTGGGGCGGCCGGCCTGGCCGGCAGGGTCGTCCTCGAGGAGGGGGGGAGCCTTCCCGCGGGAACTGTGGTTGCGGTATGGCGGATGGAAAAGGCGGGCTGGGCCCTGGCGGGCCAGGTGGGGGCCTTCGACGGGGAAGGGAGGTTCTCCCTGGAGGGACTTCCCGCCGGCACCTACCGCCTTTCCGTCCGGGCGCCGGGCTTCCCGGACCTGCTCACCTGGGTGGGAGGGCTGGATCGAGGCGTGAAGGACCTGGGCGACCTGGTCCTGACCCGGCGTGGGACGGGGGAACTTCTCTTCCTTTGCAGGGGAAAGGGCGGCCCTCCGCCCCGGACCTTCCAGGCCTGGCGGAAGGATGGAGACGCCTGGATCCCCCTGGAGCTTGTGCCCCGCGGGAAGCACCGTTTTCTCGCCCGGGCCCTTCCGGCCGGCCCGGTGGAGCTGCGGATCGAGGCCCCGGGCTTCGTTCCCGGCGAGCCGAAAGTGAAGATCGAGGCGGGAAAGGTCTCCCGGCTGACCTTGGAGTTCGTCAGGGGCTTTCCCGTGACCATCCGGGTGGAGCTTCCCGGGGGAGGGGAGGCGGAGAAGGTCTTCGGCCGTCTCTCCTCCAGGGGCCCCTGGATTCCGGCGAAGCGGACCGGTCCGGGGCTCTGGACCTTCGCCGCCCTTCCCCGGGGGACCTATACGCTCCTGGTGAAGGTCCCGGGATACCGGGCGGCCCCGGTGGAGATCGGAGTCCCCCCGGGGGAGAGTCCGGCCGCCGTCGTGGAACTAGTCCGCTGAGCCCTCTTCGTCCCACTGGAGGAGGCGCCTTTCCCCCTCCAGTTCCTTGATGCGGGTCACGTCCTGGACCACCTCGAGGGTTCCACGGAAGCGGCCCTGAGTATCCCTCACGGCGAAATAGCGGATATGGACGAGCTTCCCCTGGAAGCGGATCCAGAACTCCGCCGAGTCCCTTTCGCCCTTCTCGAAGGCCGAGAGGATCTTCTTCACCACGGGAAGGCTCTTGGGTGGGTGGCAGTTCTCCACCTTCCTTCCGATGACGCCCGGGCTCCTGGGGAAGATCCGCTCCTCCCCGCGGGAGTAGAAGCGCACCCGGTGTTCCTCGTCGGTGAAGCTCACCTCCAGGGGGAGGTGGGCGAAGAGGAGGTTCAACTGTTCCAGGGTCAGGGCCCCGGTGTTCAAGGGAAGGGCGCCTTCCCCGGCCGGGCCCGCCGGGGCTCCCGGTCCCCCCGCCCCGGAACCCGGGGAGGGGACCCACTCCGTGCCGGGAGTCGCGAAGGCGAAGCCGATCTCCTTTTCGCCGGCGTGGATCTTCTCCCACTCCTGGCGGGAGAGGGTGTCCAGGGCCATGGGGAAGAGGATGTGCTCTTCCTTGAAGATCATGTCGCCGGCCTTGCGGGCCAGCTCCCTTCCCTCGACGGAGAGTGCCGCCGTGTCCCCCTTTTCCAGGGCCTCCCGGCACCTCTTGCGGTGGGCCCGGATCTGGTCGTGGACCTCCCAGAGGACCTTGGGGGGAGCGGTGATTCCGTGCTCCTCCAGGAAGGGGAAGAGCTGGTATTCCTTTCTCTGGTAATGGACGTCGAAGGCCTCCAGTTCCTCCAGGAGGGAGGCCAGGCGGTCCTTTCTCTCCTCCAGGTTCTCCGGGCGGAGGCCGTCGAGGAGTCCCGAGAACTCGGAGAGCTTCTCCCGGAGCCCCCGGTTTTCCTCCATGAAGGTATGGACCGGATGGCCCGGCGGAGTCTTGGGGACCCCCTTTTCCCTCAGGGGGTCCTGGAAGATCTGCACGTGGAGATCGCAGAGCCTGGTGATCTCCGTCTCGGGCATTCCTTCCTGGACGAGTTCCTGCTCCATCCTGGAAATCTCCATGGGATCCACCCCGGCGATGAGTTCGGCGAAGCGGGCCTTGAGTTCCTCCACGGGGGCTCCGGCGTGGAGGTCCTCGATGATCTTCTTGAGGGCTTCCCGGCGTTCCTCGGGCGTGGATGGAATTCCTTCCAGGACGACTTCCACTTCCCGGCCCGTTTGTTTCCGGATTTCCTCCGCAAGGGCCCGGATCAAGTCTTCCAAGGGCATCCCGCCGACCCGGGCGGCCTTTCCCAGGGAGGTCATCCTTCCCAGGGTCTTCCTCAGGACCGGGCTCTTCAGGGCCTGGAACTTGGGGTTGGTCCGGGCCAGGAAGTCCACCAGGAAGGGGTATTCCTCTGTGAGGGTGTAGACGTTGGTGCCGGCCGTGAGCTTCATGGTTTCCTTCCTTGGTCAGGCAGTTCGTTCGGGGTCGGGCCTTTTCTAGGATATGGAAGAGGGGGGGACAAGTTGGAAGGAAAGGTTTTATGGTTGCATAACGCAACCATAAGTTGGTTGTGATGCAAATTGCAACCATCAGCTTCTCCAGCCGATGGCTGCGAAAAGAGGGCCTTTCGTTTCCAACCTCTTGGAAGAAAAGAGGAAACGTCCAAGCGGGGAAGAAAGGGGGGGTCCGGTACACTCCTTGCTGAAAAATAGCCATGAAAGTCGCCTTTCCCATCCAGAGGGGCCGGATCTCTCCGGTCTTCGACAGTTGCGGAAGGCTCCTTCTCGTGGAGGACCGGAAGGGGGCCGGAAGAGTCAGGGAGGAGGTCTCCCTGGCCGGCCTCGACCGGTTCGAAAGGGCACCCAGGCTCAAAGACCTGGGTGTGGACGTCCTGGTCTGCGGAGGGCTTTCCCCCTGGGTGGCCTCCCAGGTGGAGAGCCTGGGGATCGGGTTGATTCCCTGGGTGGCCGGGCCCGTGGAGGAGGTTGTGGATGCCTTCTTCCTGGGAAGGCTTCCCAGCCGGGCCTTCACGATGCCCGGGTGCAGGTGGGCGGGAGGCCGCCGGGGGAGAGGGGGCGGTCACAGGCGGGGCCGGGGAAGGGGCGGATCCTGGGGACCGTCCATTTCGAGAGGGCCTGCCTGGTGAGAGGAAAAACCGGAAAAATTCCTAGAAAAATGAAAAGGAGGGAACCATGCCTGGATTCGACAGGACGGGACCCCTTGGAATGGGGCCCATGACAGGACGGGGCCTGGGCCTCTGCGGCCGGGGATCCTCCTGGGGCCGGGGCTACGGGCGGCCTTGGGGCTACGGCCGGGGTTTCGGCCGGGGCCTTGGAAGGGGGCTCGGCAGGGGCTTCGGCCGCGGCTGGTGGGGTGCCGGATACGGCGCCGCCTGGACGCCCTGGTGGGGGGCTCCCCCTCCGGCGGGGGATCCCTTGGCCCAGGAGGTGGAGGACCTTCGCAAGGAGAACGAAGACCTGAGAAAGCGCTTGGAAGAACTGGAACGGGAGAGGTCCTGAGAGAGTCCCCGGTCCCGGGCGGAGGTTTTCCCCCCGGGACCGGGGTCTTCGTTACCTGCCTCGATTCGACTTCCTGCGGGAGCCAACCTGGAGGTTGCCCATGAAAGTGGCCGTGACCAGTACCGGACCGGACCTGGAGAGCGCCGTGGACCCTCGTTTCGGCAGGGCCCGGTATATCCTGATCGTCGATACGGAGAGCGGTGATTTCGAGACCCTGGACAACGAGGCCAACATGAACGCCACGGGCGGGGCGGGCGTGCAGGCCGCCCAAGCCGTGGCGGACAAGGGGGTTTCCTGGCTGATCACGGGAAACGTGGGCCCCCGTGCCTTCCAGGGGCTCCAGGCTGCGGGGATCAGGATCGCCATCGGCGCCGAGGGAACGGTGGCCCAGGCCGTGGATGCCTTCCGGAAGGGGGAACTCCGGGAAGCCTCCGACGCCAACGTGGAAGGCCACTGGCAGTAACCCCCGGGAGGTGAACCATGGCGGGAGGAAATTCCGGGGAATCCGGGGCGGATAGAGTGAAGGTTGCCGTTCCTTCCCTCCTCCCTGGAGGGCTGGAAGCCCAGGCGTCCCCCCACTTCGGCCGTTGTGAGTGTTTCACCATCGTGGAACTGGAAGGCGGAGAGATCCTGGACGCCTACGTGGCGTCCAATCCTCCCCACTCCCAGGGGGGGTGCCTCACGCCGGTCCGGACGGTGGCGGCCGAGGGGGCCCGGGCCGTGATCGTGCGGGGAATCGGATTCAGGCCCCTCCTCGGATTCCGCCAGGCCGGAATGGAGGTCTACCTGGGGCCGCCGGGGAGCGTGGAAGAGGCCGTCCGGGCCTTTGCCAGGGGTGAGCTGGATCCTCTTCCCGAGGACTTCGTCTGCGGGGGAGGGGGAGGCCGGGGGGACTGATGTCCTTCACCCTGGCCGTGGCCTCCGGCAAGGGGGGGACGGGGAAGACCTTCGTTTCGGTCAACCTGGCCCTGGCGGCGGGGGCGCCCCTGGTTCTCCAGGACTGCGACGTGGAGGAGCCCAACGACCACCTCTTTCTGAGCCCCCGGTGGGAGGGAGAGGAGCGGGTCTCCCTTCCCGTGCCGGAATTCGACCTGGAGAAATGCACCCTTTGCGGGGCCTGCCGCGAGGCGTGCCGGTTCCACGCCATCGCCATCCTGGGCGACAAGCCTCTCCTCTTTGCAGAGCTCTGCCACAGCTGCGGGGCCTGCGTGGAGGTCTGCCCCACGGGGGCCATCACGGAAAAGCCCAGGACCTTCGGTTCCATCGCCCGGGGGCGGCGGGAAGAGGTCCGTTTCTTCCAGGGAAAGCTGGACGTCGGCGAGGCCCGCTCTTCCCCCCTCGTGGAAGCGGTGCGGCGCAAGACCGTCGAAGACCTCCCGGTGATCGCAGATTGTCCGCCCGGCACGTCCTGCCCGGTCGTAGCGGGGGTAACGGGAGCCGATTACGTTCTTCTGGTCACCGAGCCCACTCCCTTCGGTCTCCACGATCTCGAGCTGGCCGCCGAGATGGTGAGGACCCTGGAGATTCCTGCCGGTGTGGTGATCAACAAGGCAGGCCTGGGAAAGGGTGGCGTGGAGGAGTTCTGCCGGGAGAAGAACCTTCCCGTCCTGGCCCGGATCCCTTTCGACAGGGAGGTGGCCAGGGTGGTCTCTTCGGGGGGGCTGGTCTGCCGGGAGATCGCCGGGATGGAGCGCCTCTTCCGGGATCTCTGGAAGAGGATCCTCCGGGAGGGGGGAGCATGAAGCAGATCGTCGTTCTCTCCGGGAAGGGGGGGACGGGGAAGACCTCCTTCCTCGCCTCCATGGCGGCCCTGGCGGGGGAGTCGGTCCTGGCGGACTGCGACGTGGACGCCTCCAACCTGGCAATCCTGGCGGGAGGATTGGAGGGGGAGGAGGAGCCTTTCTTCGGCGAAGGTGTCGCCCGGGTGGACCCGGACCTTTGCACCCTTTGCGGGAAGTGCGAGGAATCCTGCCGCTTCGGGGCGATCTCCCTTCCCAGGGGGGAGGAGGGTCGCCCGGCGGGCCCCGCCCGGGTCCGCGAGATCGCCTGCGAAGGGTGCGGGCTTTGCGCCCTGGTCTGCCCCGGGAAGGCGATCTCCATGGAGGAGCGCCGTTCCGGGACTTTGGTGGTCTCCCGGTCCCGCCACGGGCCGATCGTCCACGCCAGGCTCAGGCCCGGCGAGGGAAACAGCGGGAAGCTCGTGGCCATGGTGAGGGAGAAGGCCAAGGGCGTGGCGGCGGAGAGAGGCCTGGACCTGGTCCTGGTGGACGGGTCCCCCGGCATAGGGTGTCCCGTCATCTCCTCTCTCGCCGCCGTGGACGGGGCCTTTCTCGTGGTGGAGCCCAGTGTTTCCGCCCTCCATGATCTGGAGAGGATTCTCCAGCTCCTGGAGCGGTTCCGGGTCCGGGCTTGCCTGGTTCTGAACAAGTGGGACCTCCACCCTGCCGCGGGAGAGGAGATCCTGGCTCTTTGCAGGGAGCGGGATGTTCCCCGGGCGGGTAAGATTCCCTTCGACCCCCTCTTTCTCGACGCCCTCCTGGAAGGTCGTTCCATCGTGGAATACGCTCCCGGGAGCCCCCCGGCCGCGGCCGTGGAGGACGCCTGGCGGGAGGGCCGGAGGATCCTCGGGTTCTAGGGTCCGTCCCGTTCCGGGGGGGCCCCTTTCCACCGGGGAGGTGTATATGCGGGTAACCGTTCTCGTCGAGGACCAGTCGCCGGACCCGGAACTCCGGGTCGAACACGGCCTTTCTCTTCTCCTGGAATTCGAGGGAGGGCGGATCCTCCTGGACGCCGGGCAGGGAAAGGAGACCCTGGTCCACAACATGAAGGCCCTGGGCCTGGATGCATCCGAACTGGACGCGGTGTTTCTCAGCCACGGGCACTACGACCACGCCGGAGGGCTCCTCGCCCTGGCCCGCTGGAAGAAGGGCCTTCCCCTCTACGCAAGTCCCCTGGTCTTCCAGGAGAGCTGGGAGCTCATTCCCGGCCGTCCCCCGAAACCCGTGGGAGCCGGGCTTCTCCGGGAGGACCTGGAGAGGTGCGGCGTCTCCTTCCGTCCCGTCCAGGGGATGGTGGAGATCCTCCCGGGAGCCTGGGCCTTCGGGCCGATTCCCGGCCCCTGGACCCACGCCATGAAGGGGTTCTGGCTGGATCCGGAGGGGAAGAATCCCGATCCCTTCCGTCACGAGAGCATCCTGGTGGTGCGGGAAGAAGGGGGGCGGGCCCTCTTGTTCACCGGCTGTTGCCACAGGGGAACGGCCAATTCGTTGAGGGCGGCGGAGAGGATCCTCCAGGGCGGGGAGGTGGAAATCCTCCTGGGAGGACTCCACCTCAGGAGTGCGCCTCCCGGGGAGAGGGAGGCCGCTCGGAGGTCCCTGGCGGAGGCGGGCGTGAAAACCCTCTGGATCGGCCACTGCACGGGGGATTCCGTGGTGGAAGAATTCGCCCGGGGGAAGGACTTCCAGGTCGTTCGGCTCCAGGCGGGAAGGGTCCTGGATTCCCGCTCCTGAGGAGTGCGGGCGGGGGATTCCCGCCCTGGACTCGACGGCGTCCTCCCTGGTAGAAAAAGGCCCCCCCCTTGGCCTTCCCTTGGCGGCCGGGGGGCTTTCGTGTCTCCCCAAAGCGTGACGGCGAGGAACCCATGAAGAACCGGATTCCCGGCGGCTGGTGGAAGGGCCTTGCGGCCCTGGTCTTCCTGCTTCTTTTCGGCACGGCCGGTGCCTTGCCGGCCCAGACGGCGGCCGCGGCCCACGGCACCTCGGGCGGGTCCCTCCTGGTGGGGATCGACTGGATCGTCCTGGCGGTCTTCTTCCTCTGCGTGGTGGGAATCGGCGTGGCGGCGGCCAGGACGGCGGGCAAGAGCACCTCGGAGTTCTTCCTGGGAGGGCGGGGGATGCCCTGGTGGTTGCTGGGCGTCTCCATGGTGGCCTGCACCTTCTCCTGCGACACCCCCAACCTGGTGACGGACATGGTCCGGAGTTCCGGGGTGGCCAAGAACTGGGCCTGGTGGGCCTTTCTCATCACCGGGATGGTGACGGTCTTCATCTACGCCCAGCTCTGGCGGCGTTCCCGGGTCATGACGGACCTGGAATTCTACGAGTTGCGCTACAGCGGAGAATCGGCCGCCTTCATCCGGGGGTTCCGTGCCCTCTACCTGGGGATCTTCTTCAACTGCCTGATCATGGGGTCCGTCACCCTGGCGGCCATCAAGATCGGCCAGATCATCTTCGACCTGGATCCCCTTCCCACGGTGGTCCTGGCCTCCGTGGGAGTGGTGATCTACGCCACGGCCGGGGGAATCAAGGGGTGCATCTGGGCCGATTTCTTCCAGTATTCCATCGCCATGTTCGGGGCGGTCTACGCCGCCGTGGTGGCCGTCTCCCAGCCCGAGGTGGGTGGGCTCTCGGCCCTCCTGCACAAGTTCACCACCGATCCGGCCTTGAAGGGGACCCTCCAGTGGATGCCGGACTTCAGCAACTGGCTGGAGTGGGTGCCCCTTCTCCTGATCCCCGTGGCGGTGCAGTGGTGGGCGGTGTGGTATCCCGGCGCGGAACCGGGCGGAGGCGGATATATCGCCCAGCGGATGCTGGCCGCCAAGGACGAGAAGAACGCCGTGGGAGCGACCCTCTTCTTCAACTTCATGCACTACGCCATGAGGCCCTGGCCCTGGATCATCGTGGCCCTTGCCTCCATGATCTGCTTCCCCACCCTGGCGAGCCTGAAGGCCGCCTTCCCGGGAATCGATCCTACTTATCTGAAGCAGGACATCGCCTACCCGGCGATGATCGCAAGGCTGGGCCCGGGATTCCTCGGCCTTGTGGTGGCCTCCCTCATCGCCGCCTACATGTCCACGATCGGAACCCACTTGAACTGGGGTTCCTCCTACGCGGTCAACGATTTCTACCAGCGTTTCGTCCGGAAGAACGCCTCCCAGAAGGAGCTGGTCCTGGTGGGCCGGATCATGACGGTCCTGCTCATGGTCATCGCGGGTTTCTTCGCCCTGGTCTTCCTGCAGAACGCCCAGCAGGCCTTCAACATCCTTCTCCTCTCCGGGGCGGGAACGGGTCTCATCTACCTGCTCCGCTGGTTCTGGTGGAGGATCAACGCCTGGACGGAGATCGTGGCCATGTTCGGGGCGACGGCGATCGCCTGCGTCCTCGTGCTGGTCGTAGGGAATACGGGAATCCTGAAACTCTACGTGGGAACCTCGCTGGTCTCCGACCAGGTGGCTGCCGTGGAGGACCCCGGGGCGGCGAAGAAGATCCTGGAAGAACGGGCCAAGGCCGCCCGGAAGGAGGCCCGGCTTGCCGCGGAGCTCAAGGTCCTGGTGGACAAGTGGCGTGAGGCCCGCCACGTGAGCCCCGAGGCCAGGGAGGAGGCCCGTGCCGCCTACGACGCCAAGCACCAGGAACTGGAGAAATTCCGGAGCTCCCATACCGTGGCCGCCCTGGCCCTGGCCATGAAGGACAAGCCCTGGGTGAAGAAGGCCGCCGCCTTCAAGAAGGCCCACGCCTCCCTGGGCGGTGTGATCAAGGGCGGGACGATCTACTTCTACGACAAGATCATCGAAAGACTCGTCTTTCCCATCCAGTTGCTCGTCTCGGTCATCCTGGTGACCATCCTCTGGCTGATCACCACTCTCCTGACCCCTCCCGTGGAGAAGGAGACCTTGAGGCGGTTCTACAAACTCTGCCATCCCGGCGGTCCCGGCTGGAAGAAGGTGGTCCTCGAGGCCCGGGCCGAGGGGGTGGAGATCGACCAGCGGAACGCCATCGGCGACTGGAAGCTTCCCTGGCAGATTCTCTGCGTCTTCCTGGGGTGCGTGAGCATCTACACTTCCCTCTTCGCCGTGGGAAGCTTCGTCTACGGGTCCCTCCTCCAGGGAGGAATCTTCACCGCGGCGGCCCTGGTTTCCACGGTGGTCCTCTTCAAGACCATCGGGAAGATCGGCATCGAGCGGGCCGCAGAGCGGGAGGCCCGGGCCGGGTAGGTCTCCGGGGCCCCAGCCGGCGCCGAGCCCGCCCCTCCCCGGTCACCGGGCTTGGCGATCCGGGAAGCGTATGGGCTCCGCCGGCCGAAAGGGAGGCCCGGAGGGCCTCCCTCGAGGACGCCGGACCTCTCTCTCCGATCGATCCACCCTTCTCAGCCGGGAGGCTTGCCCCGGCCTTACCCGATGGTCACCTCCAGGCCCGCCGTGTGGGCCAGGCCGAAGGATGCGCCCGGGTCCAGGATCCAGACCTGCCAGGAGAGGGAAAGGTCGAAAAGACAAGAAAAGAGACCCCTTTTGGGAAAAAGGCCCCTTGACACCCCGGAAACCCTAGTTATTCTTGGGCTCCAGCGCACACGTCTCGACCAGGAGACCCATCTGGTTTTCGAGACGCCTTTTCCCCGGGAATTCGACGGGCCTCCTCGGCCGGGACACCGGCAGAGCGGTTTCCCCAAGGAAGGAGGACCCCATGAACACGTCCCGTTTCCCTTCGGATCGCTGCGAAAACTGCGACCGCCCGTAACCCCCCCCCTCACTCCACCGTGGCCAAGACCCTGTCTTCCGTTTCCAGCGCCCAGACGACGGCTACCGAGGACGGCGTGCTGGTGAGCCGGTATGCCTACACTC
>Ga0256914_1002046_pt1 | contig 17187 bp, 19 predicted proteins | sample HulkmetaG_FD_191571 | JGI IMG/M metagenome (GOLD analysis project Ga0256914, IMG submission 191571) | Hydrothermal chimney microbial communities from Main Endeavour vent field at the Juan de Fuca Ridge, Pacific Ocean - Hulk | ecosystem: Environmental > Aquatic > Marine > Hydrothermal vents ... | reverse complement strand
CACCACCACAGCCACCTATTCTACAGCACCTACACGCGAGGATACTTCATACAGGTCAAAAGCAACAACCCAGACTACGACTGGCACCAAGAAAACAACTACCCACCAAGACTCAAAGTGAATAAGTAGTAACTACTGCTTCAGTATCAAGAAATTTCATTTTTACCTCCTTCAACCTATTAAGCCCCTCCACCGCACTTGTAGATTGATTCTCAGGTTACTTACTCATGTATTTTCCTCCAAGACCTTAATTACGGCATTCAGAAACTCCTCCGTGCTTGCTGAGCCCCCAATGTCGGTTGTTAAGCTTTTCTTAGACTCTATCACATGACGTAGTGCTAGCTTAATTTTTGACGACATTAGCGTTAAGTGCCTGTCGCTGTGTTGCTTGCCTAGGTATTTAAGCATAAGCGTAAGGGCTATTATCGCGCCTGCGGGATTAGCTATTCCTCTACCCGCTATGTCGGGCGCTGAGCCGTGGACGGGTTCGAAAACAGCTATATCGTCACCTACCTGAGCCGAGCCACATAACCCTAAACTACCTGTTAGGCCAGCCGCTAGGTCACTAAGTATGTCCCCATAAAGGTTCGGGGTGACTATGACCCCGAACCTTAGGGGGTTCTTGATGAGGTAGTATGCGGCGGCGTCAACGTACACTTCGTCAGTGCTTATCGTTGGGTATTGGACAGACACCTCCCTAAATACCTCCCTAAATAGTCCATCACTTTCCTTTAGTATGTTTGCCTTATGTACAGCGGTGACTCTCCTGAAACCCTCGCTTAAGGCGTACCTGAACGCATGTTTGATTATTTTTAAACTTCCTTCCCTAGTGACTACCCTGACCGTAAATGCGTAGTCCTTAAACCTGCCTTCCAAGCCAGCGTACAGTCCCTCAGTATTCTCCCTCACTATGGTTAGGTTTATCCTGTCATTAAGGGACACGCCCCTATACCCCTCAAAAGGCCTTATGTTGGCGTAGAGCTTTAGCCTCTGCCTTAGCATAACGTTAACGCTCCTATGCGTTCCCGGCCCCGGCAACGTCGTTAGGGGACCCTTGATTATTGCCTCTACTTCTTTAACTTTATCAAGCCACCTATCCTCGATTAGCTTCCCCGTCCTCCTGAAGAAAGCATGCCCGGCGTTAATCTCCACAAGCTCAACCTTGCGATTAATTAATGCGAGAAGCCTTAACGCCGCCCCTATTACCTCAGGGCCCACGCCATCCCCTCTAATCACGCCTATCTTGTAGGTTCTGACCACGGTAGACCACCATGCGTTTTTAGGTACTCCACTATCCCACCACTTAGAATTATGGTCAGTATTTCTTGGGGGAAAGGTTTGAAGTGTTCACGCATGTTCTTACTCTCATTAACTATAACGTTATTTCTAAGGTCAACCACTATAATGTCGCCATCTTCGGTTACGTCAGGCACTATGTTGGCGGTAATTACCGGTAGACCAATGTTTATGGCGTTCCTGTAGAATATCCTTGCGAAGCTCTTCGCTATAACCGCCCTAATCCCGACAAGTTTAAGGAGCCTAGGTGCGTGCTCCCGGCTCGAACCCATTCCGAAGTTGCGCCCAGCAACTATCACGTCGCCTTCCTTAACCTTCGTGTGAAAGCCTGGGATCACCTCCTCCAGCACGTACGGTACCATGTCCTCAAGGCAGGATATCGACTTAAACTTATACTTACCTGATATTATGTGATCCGTGGTTACGTTATCGCTTAACCTCCAAGCCCTTCCCCTGACGATGGCGCTCAATCAGTGTCACCCCCAGCTTAGGAATTAAGGAACTCACGTGGATCGGTTATCATCCCCTTTACTGCTGATGCCGCAGCTGTTGCTGGCGACGCTAAGTACACCTTACTGTCCTTATGTCCCATCCTACCTGTGAAGTTCCTGTTACTTGTCGATATTGCTGTTTCACCCGGCGCTAGGAGGCCTAGGTGGGCCCCGATGCACGGGCCGCACGTCGAATGCGCTACGAAACACCCTGCGTTGATTAGCACGTCGATAATGCCGCTCCTGAGGAGTTCCTTGTACACCCTACGTGAGGCTGGCACGGCTATGCATCTGACGCCAGCCTTAACTCTCCTACCCTTAAGTATCTTAGCGGCGACCGCGAAGTCCTCGTACCTTCCGTTGGTGCATGAACCTATGAAAACCTGATCCACCTCAACGCCCTCAACCTCGTTAACTACCCTTACATTATCGACATTAGGAGGGGCCGCAACCATGGGTTCAACACGGTTCACGTCTATTCTCAACTCATCCGAGTACGGAGCGTTATGCCCTGGGTTCATGAGTGCTTGGCTGACGCCCGAGTTAATTCCTTGTGCCCTTAACCATTTAATTAGGGTCTCATCCGCAGGGAATATCCCTACCTTAGCACCTGCCTCAACGCACATATTGCTGATGGTCATCCTGGAATCCATTGATATGTGTTTAAGCGCGGTGCCCTGGAACTCCGCTGCCTTGTACGTTAGTCCGTCCGTCCCTACCTCACCAAGTAAGGTTAACGCTATGTCCTTACCCATGACCCAGGGCTTGGGAGGCCCCTCAAGCACTACCTTAACCGGCTCCGGTACCTTAAGCCACGCCTTACCGGTGGCGAACGCTACAGCTATATCCGTGCTGCCAACACCTGTGGCGAACGCTGAAAGCGCGCCCAAGGTCACCGTGTGGCTGTCGGCGCCGAGCACCACCATCCCTGGCTTCACGTGCCCTGCCTCAACAATTACTTGGTGGCATACGCCAGTACCTACGTCGTATAGCGTAACGTTGAATTTCCTTGCGAAATCACGCATGAGACGGTGGGCAGTCGCGGCACTGACCGTCGGTGGGGGTGACGCGTGGTCTATCACTAGCACGGCTTTCTCTGGGCTTAATACCTTATGCAGAACCTCATGATCCTCCATCACCCTCATCGCTAGGGGGGCGGTTCCGTCGTGCGCGTACATTAGGTCAACATCAACGACTACGAACTCCCCGGGGGTCACTGTGCGTCCTGCCTTAGCCGATAGGATAGCCTCCGTTAGTGTCTGGTCTTGCAGGGCCATCATCAATCACCTCGAACCTCGGGGAAGTACCTTGATATTATCTCCTCAATCTCCCTATCGCTTAACGCTGCCCTGTAGGGGTTGGCCTCGAAGACCATTAACATGTCGTTGTATGCCTTACTTATCCTAGGATCCTTCTTTAGTTCCTTAATACGTTGAGGGGTCACCTTACCGCCGTCTAGCTTCGTCGCTACCCATAACGCTAACGCTGATTTCCCGGAGTAGGGGTTTACCGCTATAGTGTATGGGATCCCCAGCACATCGGCTGGGTTGAATGGTAGGTACACCTTAGGATTCTTCAGTAGACCATCTATGTGTATCCCGGCCTTAGTTCTGAAGGCGTTCTCACCCACTAACGGGTAGAACTCTGGTACTCTGAACCCCATAGCCGAGAGCAGGTCAACTACGTCCTTAATGGCCCTTAAATTAGCTGTACCATCCTCACCTCTTATTCCCACGTAATGCATCATCATTATCTCTAGAGGACAGTTACCAGCCCTCTCCCCTATGCCCAGTAACGTGCAGTTAGACCTCCTCGCACCGTAGTACCACGCTGCCAAGTGATTCGCTACGACCAACCCTAAGTCATTGTGCCCGTGGAACTCTATCCACTCACCGGGCACCCCGGCCTCTTCAACGGCTAATTTAATCATAGCTGGCACACCTCTGGGCGGAGGTACCTCGGGTAGCGGCACGCCTAACCCCAACGTATCCGCGAACTTAACCCAGACAGGCTCCCCGTACTTCTCACTTAACTTCATTAGCTTCCTAAGGAACGGCACTACGTTCCTCTCGGGGTCAGCCCGCGTTATGTCCTCTAACGTACATATTACGTTGAGTCCTAACCTAAGCGCCTCCTCCGCAATCCGCACATACTTCTCAATAGCCTCTAACCGACCCATGCCGAGCTTATATGAGATCTGGTAATCTGAGATAGATGTGAGTATAACTACTCTCCTAAGCCCGGCGTCAATAGCTAGGCGAAGATCGTTACGGGACGCCCTAACCCACGCTATTGGCTCAGGGTACCGGTACCCCAACTCAAGTATCCTGCGGGCAACCTCCCTGTCTTTAGGCGTATACAGGAAAAGCTCTGTCGACTCTATAGCGCCTTTACCACCTAACCTAACAAGAACCTCATATATCTTCAGGCTCTCCTCCACGGTGAAGGGTCTCCACCCTTGCTGACCATCCCTTAACGTAGTGTCCGATATCACTACGTTAGTGTTGCCTCCAAGGAGCCTTGGAGGAGAACTAAACGGGAACACATCATCGTAAAGCGCCAGTTTTTCCATCATATTTATTCGCCTAATCTAGGTGAGGTAATGCAAGGATAATAAGGAGATACCATAATCATTTCTGAAAATAATTAGTCATAACCATGACGAAATCAACACCATTCACCCGTGATCACGTTCGAAAAGAATACCCGACCACTCGCGGTCGGCGGGAAAGCAATGTCAGTCGCTTGACGGCTTCAGTTCCTTGATGGGTACGCACTAAACGGATTCCGTATGCTTCCTCATTGCTTAATCCGCAATACGCCCTGTTAGTGCGTTCGCGAATAATACCCCCGTCCCAGCATTAGTTGAAGCTGGGGACCGAAGATGTTAGCTGGGGCCCGACAAAGTACTCATAGCGTCACCGAACTAGATTACATCGACCTGCAACTCCTTAAGCTTCTTAAGCTGAACGCTAGGATGTCTTACGCTAGGTTGGCTGAGGAGTTGGGGATTAGCGAGTCAGCCGTTAGGAAAAGGTTAAGGAAGCTAATGAAGCAAGGAATAATCAAGAGGTACACTATAGAGTACGACCTTGGGGGCGGTGTTGAGGCACTCGTGCTCATTAGGGTTGAGCCTCCACGAAGTGCTTCCGACATCTCTAGAGAAGTGTTCTTGATTGAGGGCGTTGAGCTAGTATTCGAGGTTGCTGGCGATAACGACGTCATAGCGTATGTTAGGGTGCCGAATATTGACATGGTTTACTCATGCGTGAATAAAATAAGGTCCGTGGGTGGGGTAGCGTCCACGAACACGCTCATAGTCTTAAAGGTGATGCGTTAAGTCAAGAGTAGTTATTGACTACGGCGACGCTTTTTAGGGTGCATCAACCCTCACTCATAGGTGCTTCGGTGTGTGCTTGGGGGTGCCAGCGAGGGTACTGCGTGTGTGGGTTGAGGGCGGGCTGAAGTACGCTGAGGTCTCCATGGGCGGGGGCTCGAGGGTCGTGATGGCCCCCCTCGACGACCTTAAGCCGGGTGAGTATGTGATAGTGCATGCGGGGATAGCGATAAGTAAGATTAGGGAGGATGAGGTTGAGGAGACCCTTAAGCTCTGGGAGGAGCTAGCTGAGGCAATGGGCGGGGCCCCCGTTTAATGCAGTTATTTACGTGGTTATTGCTCACCAAGCGCACGCTTTTTACCTCACCGCACACCACGTCACGGTGCTTAAGCGCATGCCCGTGAGGTTGGTTAGGGCGGAGGACGCCGTGGGTAAGGTGCTCGCGTACGACGTCTCAGCCGTAACGAAGGACTTCAAGGGCGCCCTCTTCAGGAAGGGTCACGTGATTAGGGAGGAGGACGTTGAGGCTCTGAAGAACACTGGCCACTACTACGTCTACGTGGTCGATGAACCTGGGGAGCTTGAGGGTGGGTGGGGTGGTGAGGTCTTCGAGGACGACGCCGTTAAGGAGCTCGCGGAGGCCTTAGCTGGCCCCGGAACGGTTGTTGAGGGGTTGGCTGAGGGTAAGGCAACGATCTACGCGTTAGTTGACGGCGTCCTTAAGTTAAGGACGGACGCTCTCCTAACGATTAACATGTCCGAGGACTTCGTAGTCGTGTCAAGGCGTGATGGGAGCCCCGTTAGGTGCGGGGAACCGTTAGCGGTCGTTGACCTCGTTCCGCTGACCGTGAAGCGTGCCATCCTAGACAGCGTTAAGGACGTCGCTAGGAGGGCTTACCCTGTGGTTACCGTGAAGCCTTACCAGCCCTTCAGCGTGGGCTTAGCGGTCATCGGCACGGAAGTGTATGAGGGTAGGATAAGGGACGCCGCCACCCCAGTCATCGAGGATAAGGTGAGCACGTACGGGGGGAGGGTCATCGCCAGGGAGGTACTCCCCGACGATGAAGGGGTGATAGCCGCTAAGCTAAGGGAGTACGTTGAGAACGAGGATATAGACGCCATAATAGCTACGGGAGGCATGAGCGTGGACCCCACCGACAGGACGCCCCACGCGATAAGGTTAGTGGCTGACGAGGTCGTGGCGTACGGGATACCCTTCAAACCAAACACCATGACCATGGTGGCGTACGCGAAGGGCAAACCCGTGGTGGGGGTGCCATCATCAATAATATTCTTCAGAGAGAGGAACGTGCTTGACATACTCCTACCCAAGATAGCGGTGAGAGAGAGAATAAGCAGGGACTGGCTAGCCGAGTTAGGGAACGGCGGCCTCACCGAGGAGTTTATAAGGAGGAAGCTACGTAAGGGCAAGTGAAGGAGCTTTACGCCCTTAATTCTTAGCGAGCGGATAGCCACCCCATCCGTGACTCACCAAGTTTGTAGTTTTGTAGTTTAATAATTGACTTACTCTTTTAGGGTTCCCGCAGGCATTTACATGTAATTATACAAAAGCATTTATATACAAATTTTGTGTAATATTAAGTGGTGACAAAAATGCCTGCCCCGACCCAGCTCAAGAACCATGAGAGGCTAAAGAAGCTTCAGGACGAGCTAAGGTCACTGATAGCGCAGGCCGACTACCTCAGGTCGCAGGTCGACGTGGTTAACGACACCATACAGGATCTAGTCACCACGATCGAGGTGCTTGAGTACCTTAAGAAGAGCGGCGAAGGCAAGACCGTGTTAGTGCCCATAGGTGCCGGGAACTTCATCAGGGCTAAGATCGAGAAGGTTGACTCCGTAATCATGGGTGTTGGCGGGAGGTTAAGCGTCGAGGCAGGCATTGATGACGCCAGGAAGATGCTTGAGGAGCGCATCAACGCTCTTGAGGGGCTTAGGCTAGACCTCCTGAGGAAGCTGGAGGAGGTTAACAGGAGGATAAACGAGATACTCCCGCAGGTCGAGGCCCTCGCTAAGGAGACGGCCCCCGGCGAGAGTAAGTGAGGCGGTGTCATTGAGCGTAACCGCGGGGAGCAACCCAAGCAACGCGGTTGGGGTTGCGGATGCCCTAGCCGAGTTACAGAAGGTCAGGTACCTCTACCTAGTCACGGAAAAAGAGCTGAGGGTGCTTAAGGTCAAGTTAGCGGAGGTTGGTGAGGCAAGGAGGGTGCTCAGTAAGGGGGTACACAGGAGGATCTACAGGGCCTTAGGGAACTTACTCATCGAGGTGAGCGAGGAGGAGGCGAGGAAGTACCTAGAGGAGGAAGAGGAGGTACTTAAACTCAGGGTTAACGCCCTCGAGAAGAGGAGGAGAGAACTCCTTTCAAAAATAGCTGAGCTTGAGAAGGGCTTGGGGATCAGGTAGTTAGTTTTTCGTTGATACCCCGTAACTCGCCCACAGGGCCTCACCCCCCTTCGTAGAAGGGGGGCACAAGGAGTATCGTGTCTCCGTCGCTTAGCTTCACCCTGCCCTTGTTCAGCACTTGCTTCCCGTTCACGTAGACCCATATCATGGGTAAGGCGTTCTCAGCTGCCTTAAGTTCTGGTCTTAACTCGCGTAGCTTCCTTAGGGCGTCCTCAACGCTGGGCGCCTCGCCGGGTGAGGGTTCAGGTACCTCGAGCACGTCCTCAAAGGTCTTGAGGTACCCGTAGAGGGAGCCGAAGTACCTTACCTTAACCTTAATCGCTCGTGTTTCCTCAATTACCTCCCCCTTCATCCTCGCGGCACACCCCTGAAGCAAGAATATCTGCATACTTTCTGAGGAGGTCGGGCCTGTGCCTTAACCAAGCGTCGAATATCTCCACGTACTTCATGCCGTCGTCCGGGAATATTAACGCGTATGTCCCCGCCCCCAGCTCCTTCCTAACCACCTCGTAGGCGGCGACGACGGCCCCCGACGATAGCCCAACGAATAAGCCGTTAGTTCTGGCCACGAGAACCGCGCCAGCGACCGCATCCTCCGTGCCCACCTCAACTACCCTGTCGGGCCTTATCAAACTGACCCACTTAGGCCTCGTCGATAATGGCCTTAGCCCGGGTATGGATTCCCTCTCCTTAGGCACTACCGCTACGAAGGCCGGCGCGTCCACGCCGTACCTGTCCCTAAAGTACTTCGCTATCGCTGCCGAGTGCCCTGAAGTCCCCACCCCCGCTATGATTGCCTTCGGCGGCGACTTACCCATCACCCTCAACTGCTCGTCTAACTCCCTAGCAGTGTGGTTTAGGTGAGCTAGGAAGTTGTTATCGTTAACGTACTGGTTGAGGTTCACGGCACCGTCACGCCTCGCTTCCTCCCTAACCTTGCCCACCATCTCCTCACTGATGCACTCGTACTCCGTCCTGACGACCTCCGCGCCAAGCACTTTAAGGATCACTTCCGTGGCGCGGGGCGCGTGCTTGGGTAGGTACGCCCTGAACTTAAGGCCTAGCACGTTCGCTAGGGACGCCATAGCTATCCCTACGTTCCCTGACGTTGCTTCGTAGAACGCTCCTCCTTCCTTGAGCACGCCCTTCCTTAACGCGTCCTCTATCATGAACCATACCGGCCTATCCTTCGTTGACTTGCTGAATGGGTTGTAGAACTCCAGCTTCGCCCACGCCTCGGTCCCGTCCCTGGATATCCACCTTAACTTAATCAGTGGTGTGGGCCACATCCCGGTCATTAGGGTTACGGGGTCCTCGAACACGTGTAGGGCTTCAGCCACTCCTCCTACCCCGTAATAACTCAGTTATAACCTAAAAAGCATCCCCCAACACACGCAACGATATTAGCGCTGAAGAACCAGAGTAAACGGTGTTGAAGGTCTTGGGCTTCGGTTTAGGCATGGCCCCCAAGCAAACCCCCCTACCGCCCCCTAAGCCTGTAACGGGGGTGGTTGTCGAGGAGGCCATGCTTGCTAGGAGGAGCATCCGCGAGTACCTAGACAAGCCGTTAACCCTGAACCAGCTCTCACTCCTCCTGTGGTCGGCTCAAGGCATAACGGAGCTAAGGTACGGGTTAAGGGCCGCGCCAAGCGCAGGCGCCACCTACCCCATAGAGCTGTACGTGGTTGTGGGCGAGGACGGCGTGGAGGGACTCAGGAAGGGCGTGTATAAGTACGTACCTCAAAACCACTCACTAGTACTACACAAGCCGGAGGACGTGAGGGAGGAGCTCGCTGAGGCAGCCCTCAAGCAACCATGGGTTAGGGAGGCACCGGTAACCCTAGTCTTCTGCGCCGTGTTCGCAAGAACCACCGTCAGGTATGGGAGGAGGGGATTCAGGTACGTGTTCATGGATATAGGGCACGCCGCACAGAACGTCTACTTAATGGCTACGGCCCTCGGCCTAGGCACGGTGGGTGTGGGGGCGTTCAACGACGAGGAAGTCACAGCAACCCTCGGCCTGAAGGGTGAGGAAGTACCAACTTACCTCATGCCCGTTGGAGTGCCCTCAAGCAGCGCCCCCAGGTCAAGCACGTTCGAGGAACTTGAGAAGTACTTCAGGAGTAAGCATGGGTGAGGTTCAGGGTCTTTAAACTTAAAAGCTTCCCTACCGCGCGTCAACCCTTAACCTTCCTGAACAGTATCGGCGCTTCACTCACCACGTACTCTCCCTGCCTCCCCGCATCGAACGGGTTGCGGATCTCGAAACCAAACGCCTTAGCGGTCCTCTCGGCCGCCATGGGTATGACGGGTGAGAGGAGGTTCGCCGCGACCCTCACTACCTCAAGTAACGTGTAGAGCTCCTTGCTAGGGTCGCTGAGTTCCCACGGCCTTGTCTTGTTCACGTAGGCGTTGCCCTCCCTCAGCAGGTTCATCACCGCCCCCAGAGCCTCCGGCGGGTTGAAGGACTCCATGGCGTCAGCGAATCTCTCGAGTGTTTCGTTCATGAGGTTCTCCAGCCCCTCATCAACGCTCGTTTCCCGCACCCTACCGCCTAACTTCTTCTTGGTCAGCACCCCGACCCTCCTCACGAGGTTTCCTAGGGTGTCGGCTAGCTCGCTGTTGTATATCGTGTCGAAGAGCTCCGTGGTTACGTCGACGTCCTTAGCCATGTTGAATATCCTCATGAGTATGTACCTGAAGCCATCTGAGTCCTGGTACCTGCTTATTAGGTCCTCTATAGCCACCACGTTGCCCGCGCTCTTCCCTATCTTCAACCCCTTATTTATGAGGAACGCGTGCACGAGCACCTTCCTAGGCGGGTCGATGCCTAACGCCTTAAGCATGGCGAACCATATGGCGGTGTGGAACCACAGTATGTCCTTACCTATCACGTGGTGGACTACGGGCCAGTACCTCCTGAACCTAACCTCGTCGTCCGGGAACCCTATACCTGTTAAGTAATTTAATAGAGCATCAAACCAAACGTAAACCGTGTAGTCCGGGTCGAAGGGTACCTCAATGCCCCACCAGACCCTGCTCTTGGGGCGAGCAACCGAGACGTCCCTTAAGCCCTCACCCCTTATCTTGCTTAGAACCTCCACCGCGTACGACTTGGGGTACACTACGTCGCCGCTGAGCACCTCGACCAAGTAATCCTTGAACTCGCTTAGCTTGAAGTAGTACGTGTCCTCCTCCAACCACTCGAGGGGCTTCTTATGTATCGGGCAGTACGGCTTCCCATCGATAACCTCGTACTCACTCGTGGCGTAGAACCTCTCGCAACTAACGCAGTACCAGCCGGAGTACCTGGCCTTGTATATTAGGCCGTCCTTATACATCCTCTCCATAGCTTCCTTGACTACCCTCTCGTGGTCGGGATCCGTGGTCCTTATGAACCTGTCGTAGGATATGTTCAGCATCCTCCAGTAATCCTTAAACATCGACGACATCTCATCAACCAACTCCTTAGGGTGCTTCCCGAGCTTCTCCGCCGTACGCTGTAGCTTAAGGCCGTGCTCGTCCGTCCCGGTTAAGTAGAACACGTCGTGACCCAGCAACCTATGGTACCTCGCCAGCATGTCCGCGAATACTGTCGTGTAGGCATGCCCTATGTGCGGCACGGCGTTCGGGTAGTATATCGGGGTCGTTATGTAGAACGCCTCCCTCGACAGCCTTCATCACCCCTCACGAATTACTAATTAATCTTAAGGAACACCTATTTAAAGTCAAACGAACCGCTCAACCCTTAAGCACGCTTCCCTGCATAACCTTCTTCAATTAAAGCTGAGCGCTTACCTTACGTACTTCTCTCATCATGAGTTTGGTTAGCATTACTAAGCTTACTGTATTAATTATATTACTGATAAGTTAAGATAATATACAAATTTAGTTAAGTTTATAAGCGTCTAAAACTAATAGTTTAGTGGAGGGATCAAGGAAATGCCAGGTCAGATCCCATTAATAGGTGAGAAATTCCCTGAAATGAAGGTCATGACCACGCACGGCCCGAAGAAGCTCCCCGACGACTACGCTGGCAAGTGGTTCGTGCTCTTCAGCCACCCAGCCGACTTCACCCCGGTCTGCACCACCGAGTTCGTCGCGTTCGCCAAGCGCTACGATGACTTCAAGGCGTTGGGCGCTGAGCTCATAGGGTTAAGCGTGGACAGCACCTTCAGCCACATAAAGTGGATCGAGTGGATCAAGGAGAAGCTAGGGGTTGAGGTACCCTTCCCCATAATAGCGGACCCGCAGGGCAACGTAGCCAGGAAGCTAGGAATGCTTCACGCGGAGTCAGCGACCCACACCGTAAGGGCGGTCTTCATCGTGGACGACAAGGGCGTCATAAGAACCATACTGTACTACCCGCTAAACGTCGGGAGGCTAGTGGACGAGATACTGAGGGTAGTTAAAGCACTCCAGATCAACGACAAGTACGGCAGGGCAACACCAGCCAACTGGCCGAACAACGAGCTAATAGGTAAGGCAGTCATAGTGCCGCCGGCAACCACGGTGCAGGAGGCAAGCGAAAGACTAAGCAAGTACAAGTGCTTCGACTGGTGGTTCTGCTACGAAGACATAGTAAGCGACGAAGAAGTACAGAAAGTAAGAAAATACCTTGAGAGGGCAGCAACACCAACTAAGTAAGTCAGAAGCCCGGGTTAGCTAGAATTAAGCCTAGGCGCTAAGGCACTTTTTCCTTGTCCTTAATACGCACGGTAACATGTTTAGGGATGTGAACGCGTTTTCAGCACTTAAATAAACATTGTACCTTAGCAAGCATGGGATATAGTGGAAACTATTATATATTAACTTAGCTCTTGTGTAATGGGGGATCCTCATAGTAGAGGAAATGGGTGGCGAACCCGCCAACAGCAGCAAGCCTAAGTTCTTTGGTATTAAGGAACTTGACGATATTATTGGTATGATACCGCCGAACTACGTGATCCTTCTTGAGGGTAAGCCCGGCACTGGTAAGACTTCCTTGGCTATTAGGACTGTGTGTAGGAATATTAGGGAGGTAGGGTCTAGGGTTCTTTACGTTACTTCTAATGAGTGCGCCAGTAAGCTTAAGGAGGTTGCCCGGAGCATCGGGTGTAATCTCGACGCTAGGGTGGCTGAGGGTAGTGTGAAGGTTATCGAGTGCCCTACGTTGAGTGATGAGTACTTAGTGGAGATAATTACGGAGGAGATCATGAAGCACATCCTTGACGGGTACGACATGGTTGTTATTGATAGCGTGACGCCCCTCATGAAGATCCTTGGCTCCTACGCTAAGAAGAGGGCCTGGCTCCACACCGTGGTCTACAAGATCGCTTCAGCGCAGAACGTCACCGTCCTCATGGTGTGCGACACGCTCGTCAAGCACGACCCTGACGTCGCGCTCCTCGAGTACCTTGCTGACGCGGTGATTAGGCTTGAGTTCGACCCTGACTCGGTGTTCCCTAGGAGCTTACGCGTCCTTAAGTTCAGGACGAAGCATGTTCCTTCATTCCCGATATACTTCTACATAACTTCCGAGGGCATACACGCCATAAACGCTGTGAGTGAGGAATTCGCTAGGAAGCTGAGGTCACGTAGGAAGGAGTTAGTTATTACTGAGGAACCCGCCATCAAGCTTCTCGGCCCTAAGTTAAGGCCCGGCACGCAGATCTCGATAATAGTGAAGCACCCGGCGACGGGGCTAGGGCTGTTCCACAAGTACCTAGTCCTGAAGATCGGGCTTGAGTCCCTAAGGAAGGGTGTTAAGGTAGGCATAGTGTACTTCGGTAAGGAGAAGGCGCATAAACTGCCGGAGGAAGGCGTCATAGGTAAGGTACTCAAGGGCAAGCTCACGGAAATAATAGCTGACGTCATGCAGGAGCAGACACCGCGGGACTGGGGAAGCCCGGTCTCGGATCCGAGGCTAGCTGACGTGCTGGTGGTTAGCGGGTATGAGAGGCTCGTGGAGCTCTACGGGCTTGAGGAGGTCAACAAGATGCTGGCGGCCTACCACGTGATCGACTCTAAGCTAGGCCTGATAACGTTCCGCATATTCAGGACCTCCCCCTCAATACCTAACCCGCCCTCCTCTATGATGACGTTAAGCGACATTGTCCTCGAGGTCACGCTTAATGAGGAGAGGGAGTGCTTTAACCTACGCATAGTTAAGGGTGAGCACGCCCTCCGCCCCGTAACGATACTTGACACGGAGCTCAGGTACGCCGTAGAGAAGCTAAGGCAAGAGTTCGAGGGGGTTGTCCGCGAGTTAATGAGGAGTAAGGAGGGGGTGAGAGGGGGTGGTAGGGAATAATGACAAAACGCTGAAGGAGGCTTTAAGGAAGCACATAATGAGCGTAGCCCCAGGACTACTCCTAACCCTCGACGTCTACTCCCTGAGGATGTACGGCAGTAAGTTCGTGGATATCTGTGTTAAGGACATGGAGAAGTGCGGCGACATAGTGAGGGAGGCCTGCAAGGACAAGATAATGGCTGACATAATGGTGAATATACTCATTAAGAAGCAAATGGAGTCAAGCGAGAAGAACATGACGAAGAAGTAGGCTTTACCTTAAATATAGTCAGGCAATTACCCCTCTACCCCTTCGCTCTTAAGGAGCTTCATTACCTCCTCATGAGACGGTATCGCGTTTGACCCTAACCTAGTCACTTTTATTGCCGCGACCGCTAACCCGTACCTCACAGCGTCCTCGAGGCCCCACCCCCTCGAGAGGGCGGTGAGTAGTCCTGAGGCGAACGCGTCCCCGGCACCCGTGGCGTCCTTAACTCTGGGGACGTGGTATGCCTTAAACCTCCTGCTCATGTCGTCTGAGGCCACGTAAACGCCTTCGGCACCCATCTTCACGATCACTACCTCGGGGCCCAGCGACCTTATCTTCGATGCCCCCTCCTCAACACTCGACGCCTTCGTCAGGGTTAAGCACTCCTCCGCATTAACGAACACTATATCTACTAGCTTGACCAAGCTCCTCAGGGCGTGGAGCCCTTTCCTGCACAGCACCCTGCCGGGGTCCCACGATATGTACTTCCCTAGCTCCCTAGCGCGGGCGGCTACCTTGAGGGACGTGTCGGGCCTTAGGCTGGCTATGTGCACGTACCTGCCCCTCTCAATGACCCTCACGTCCACGTCATCCGGCTTGAGATCCTCGGCCACGCCCTTGAAGCCATAGAGCGCTATCCTCCCGTCCCTGTCTATTATGACCACCGTGAAGCCCGTGGGGCCTATCCCTATCCTTATGCCCGATATGTCTACCCCTTCACGCATTAAGTGGTCTACCGCCGTCCTCCCGAAGCTGTCGAGCCCCACCTTAGCTATTACGGCGGAGGTCCCGCCCAACCTCCTAACACCTATGGCTACGTTAGCCGCTGAGCCACCGACGCCGCGCGACTGATCCTCAATGACCGCCTCCTCGTCGGGGCCCGCGAAGTGCGAGACCGTGAAGCGCAGATCCATGAGCACGTGACCGACCGTCACTACGTCGAAGTACTTGCTTGCGTGGGTGCTCATGGCTTGCTAGGTCACCCCTTAACCTCCTTCACGGCCTCCTCGGGGTCGAGGCCCTCATGCACGACCTTAATTATGGCCCTCGCCATCCCGACGGGGTCGCGGTGCTGGAACACGTTCCTGCCAACCACGACTCCCTTACCGCCCGCCAGCATCACTGCCTGCACGTCCCTCAGGAAGTCTATTGGCTTAGGCCTTGAGGGCCCGCCACTCATCAGTACCGGCACCCCCGAAGCAGCCCTAACCACTTCGGCGAAGGTCTCCTTGCTCCCGGTGAAGTACGTCTTGATTAAGTCAGCACCTGACTCGGTAGCGGCCCTAGCACCGTACCTAACGACCTCGACGTCGTACATGTTGCTTATTGCGGGGCCCCTAGGGTACGCGAGCTGGAGGCAGGGGAGCCCGTAAGCCTCGGCGGCCGACCTGACCGCGAACCACCTCTCCAGCATTTCGTCCTCGTACTGACTGCCCCAGTACACTGTTGCGGCGACCGCGTCAGCCCCTAGTGCGATGGCGTCCTCCACGTACCCGAAGACGCTCTGCCTCCACCTCTCCTCCTTAGGCCTTAGGTTGGTTTTGCTCGTAACCTTAATTATCGCCGCAACCTTACCTCCCCAGATGTCGTGCGTTAACCTAGCTATGCCGGGGAGCATCATGATCGCGTCAACGCCTGCCTCAACTACCTTCTCTATTATGACCCTCGGGTTAACCCTCTCGGGCGGGAAGTCCTTAGGGCCATGCTCCACGCCGTGGTCGAAGGCGAACACCACGCCCTTACCGTCGGGAAGTATCCTTGACATCCTAACACGCTTCCCGACACTCGCGTATGCTGGGAGCACCCCACCATCCGCCGTGCCTAATCACCTCAACGGTGAAGCTGTTGGAGTAGTTAATAAACACTTCCACGTAGAGATTCAAAGGTAACCTTAAAGTAGGGATGGGGTCACAAACTAAAAACCAAGTTGCCAGATCCTCACGCCGGTTTGAAGAACTTCCCGCCACATGGGGGGCGTGAAGGGTCCTCCACGCTCCTCTCTATAGCGTAGCAGTACCGTCTGGTGATTTCATAGAACGCGCATTCCTCGCAATTCACCTGCTTCTCTTTGCTTTCAAGCATCCTACGCATTATCTCCTTGATGCTCGTGTCAACTAACTCCTCTACGAAGGCGCTAAAGTCCTTCTTGCCAAGCAACTTGGCGAGCGTTCCGGCCTCCATCTCAGCGTAAACATTCAGGTTAATTGATTTTTCCTCGGGGTTCTTAACTATGGTGAATATCATCTTCATGTAGTTCTCTGAGTCTGGTAGCGCCTCGTAAACCACCGTATTGCCTTCGCTAATAACCCTAAACTTCACCCAGTACCTCTTCGTCATGCCCCACTTAACCCACCTGAACACTACCTCATACTTCCCTTCCTCCACAGGAACGATGGACTCCACATACTTGCTTAAGCCAAGGAAGTTCTCCGGGTGCTTTAAGGACTTTATGAAATCCTCAGGGAGCATCCTTACTTTCCGTGTTATTGAATGCCTTAGCATTTTGCGAAGTACCTCGCTTAACTACTTCATTAATTAATGGTTTCCTTCATATTTTTAAGTATTTTGCTTTGACACACTATGTCGGAAATATAATATTTAAACTACTTAGTTTAGAAATATTAGGAGTGAACACGCAGGTAGTTATTATAAATACTTGAAAAGAAACCTGTTAAACCCTAGCATTACGTTAGCAACATTTGACCCACGTGCAAACCGGTAGGCATCGAGGAACCCCGCGTTTAACGCCCCCTGAACGTTGGCTTCGTTGTCATCTACGAAGACGGCTTCGTGGGGCTCTACCTTGAGTAGCTTTACGGCTGCTTCGTAGATGTGCTTGTCCGGCTTGCAGTACCCGACTAGGTCGCTCGTGATAACGGTGTCGAAGTACTTTAGGAGTCCGTCCCTCTCCATGGTCGTTAGGACGCATTCGTGGCACCAGTGGTTCGACACAAGGGCTATCCGTAGTCCCGCGTCCGCCGCTATCGTGAGTAGTTGCTCCGCCCATGGCAATGGCTCCGTGTTTAGGATTACTTGGGCCTTCATAATGGCCTCAAGTCCCTTCACCACGCTTGGTTTTGGCGTGACGCCGTGCTCGG
>Ga0256914_1002045_pt1 | contig 17193 bp, 10 predicted proteins | sample HulkmetaG_FD_191571 | JGI IMG/M metagenome (GOLD analysis project Ga0256914, IMG submission 191571) | Hydrothermal chimney microbial communities from Main Endeavour vent field at the Juan de Fuca Ridge, Pacific Ocean - Hulk | ecosystem: Environmental > Aquatic > Marine > Hydrothermal vents ... | reverse complement strand
TTGGAGTATGGTTCTCGTTGCCTCTATTCTCTCCTGGATAGTACTATCACCGGAAAGCTCAATGAAGAATACATCACTTTTTTGCATTTTAATTCCCTCTCAATCCCCCGCCATGCTGTAGGTACTTTACTGGTATAATTTCAACAACTGTAAAAAGTAGTAAATCTTTTTGTAGATGTCAACGATTAATTCTTTCACGTCCCTTTCACTGTGATTTTCTATTTCTTTCCAGTTAATGATAAGATCAGGATGGTCTTTTTCACGGTCTTCAAGGGCAAGTTTTATCGTTTTCCCCAGGATGACCAGGTTTTGTGAGGCTCGGGTTATAAACCCTTTGGCTGTATCATTTACCTCTTTTAGTAGGAGACGGAGTTGATTGATGGCGTTTTTATCTCTGTTGGCCTTTATTAGAAGTGATTTTATCTTTTTGCCCACCGTTCCCTCTTCGTCAAGAGACTCGTCAAACTCCGATATCTCATCGGATATTCTCAATAGTTGATGGTATGCCTCGGAGAGTTGTTGCGAGACTTGGTTTGTACTCCATTTCCCTCTAACGAGTAATAAGTCGGCTATCTCTCTCACATCCTTCTTGAGATAATCTAGGAGAAAGGCCTTCAGATAGTTTAATGGGGCTATGTAGGAATATCCACCGAGGAGTTTTTTCGAGAAAGCTATGTTGGCGGTTTCCGAATAGTTTTTTAGTCTCACCACGGAGGCAGAACCAAATAGAATTTGTGTAAGTTCGTTTATTTTGGATGTTCGTTTCTCCTGGATGATCCGTTGGATAGTCATCTCCGTCTGAGCCTTTAGTTTGTCGAGATAACCCTCTACAATTTTCTCCCTGTAGACAATAGGTGTGGGTTTGTAGAAGGGATCTCTGTCTATTAGCTGGACCAGCATCTCTAAAACTCGGGTTTTCTGAAGTTGTCTGGTGTACTGTATTATTTTTTTCCACCCTGCTTCCGGAATTATTTCGGTGTTCCTGTATGTATTTAGCATCCTTAAAACCTCTGGCCAATTGTTAGCCGTGGTATCTATTGAAATTATGATGTCAAGAAAATCTTTTACGTCGTCGGAAACGTACTCTGCATCTATCTCTTCGAAGTGTGGTTTGTAGATAAAATCATTTTCCGGAAGGCCGGAATCGAATTTTTTTAGAGTAAAGTAATAATCGTAATTTATCAGGTCTAAAAGTATGGCCAGATTGTTATGTATCTCGTTGATTTCTTTAATCTTATCCAGGTCAAAGTATGACAGAAAATTTTTAAGCTCGTCTCGCACCTCCTGGAGGAGTTTTTTGGGATCCCCTACCGTTTTTAAACGCTCTCGGATTGATTTTTCGGAGAGGTTTTCTTTTATTTCCAGTTGTTTATCTGTGAGTGATAGGTCGATTATAAGCATTTTTATTGATTTTGAATCTTCACTTATACGTAGAAGTGCCTGAGCAGGTCCTACTACTCTATAGTATTCGTAGAATAGCTTTGCCAGTGGAGGCAGAACGGTATGATGTTTTTTGTTGTAAAATTTGACTCTTTGTCTCTTCAGGTTTTTCTCTATCTGTTTTAGGAGTTTTTTCTTTTCTTTCTCCGGGTCTGACCCCCCGAAAAGAGCAGAGAGTATCTTCTGAAAAAAATTCTCTTCTTTTATTTCCTCTGGTTGGGATTTTTTTTCTTCAGGACTCACCCTTTCATGTTATGAAAAATCGGCTATAATGTCAATTGACTAAAATTTGAGAAAAAATGTTATGTTAGAGCTTTGATGGCGCTATATTGAAATAATAATCTTATTGGGATAGTATATTTAAATCAATATTTTTATAGTGAATTGATATTTGTATTTATAAATTTTTCTATGATTTTACTATTGTTTAAGATAGACAATTTAAAGCAGCTCAGGATTATCGATGAGGTGGTAGTATCCGATTTTGAATTTAAGCTGAATAATGCAATTGATAATCTGGGTGTGGGGTATACAAGAGATGTAGTGGGTGATAGCATTTGCTATTTTTTGGATACAAAGGGAAGAGATATTTCCAATTATGATATTGTAGGCGTTGTATTAAGTTTGTTGGATTTTTTAGGGGAACATGAAGAAAGTTTTTTTGGCTTTGGTATAGCTATGCTTCTCGTTGAGGGGAAAAAAAGAAATTTTGTTGAGAGACTAAATCGTTGTATTGGGCGATTGGAAGAGAGTAATTTTATATTAGTTGATAAAAGGATCCTTCACTTATTCAATTCACGCCAACCAGAGGTTCTCTCAAACATCACGTTGGATAGCATCGATTTTGTTGTATTTAGAGGGGCAGATATAGGCTTTGTAAAGGCTAATGCCATTGGTAGCAATTCATTAGAGAAAGCGAAGGATCTAAATATTGAAACAAGAAGTATTGAAACAACTCGTGGAAAGGAAGAGGCTTTTCCTCACGCCTGGCCCACTGTTCCGCATTGGGTCCGTTGGAAAGAGGTTGAAAGGGTTGTGGATGCTATTACTCCGAGATTAAATTGGAGCAACAAAGAACAGATACCCTATGTCTTCGGATTTAAGGGGGTAGGCAAGACAGAAATTGTTATGGAGGCGTTAAAGACCATTCTGGGAAGGGATAATGCTGGTGAATATATAAGACTATTTGTGAGTATTAAAAGTTCTTCTCCGCTGCATCCGTTTATTAATGGTATAAGGGGTTATTTATGCAGAGGGAAAAGAGTAATGGACGGAGAGATGTTGTGCGGAATAGAGAAAAGCGTGTGGGAAGAGAAAAGCTCTCTTTTTTATTCCATATACAGCTCTTCTATGAATGATGTTAGTCCTGATTTTGTACTTGAGGATTTTATGAGTCTATTTCATCTGTATCTTTTGAATTACATCAGGAAGATGGAAAAGGAAAATCTTCCCGCGATTTTGGTATGCGATGACATAGAACTATATCACCCCAACTCCAGGAAATTTCTTAGGTTCATTCTGAGAGATTTTATAGAGCTTAAATCTTTTATTCCTATTATTGTTACTTCTGATAGGGTTATTCTCGAGGAATTTGAGGAATTTAACATAAAAAAGGTATACATCCCCCCGCTAAGTTGGAGTTCTATCAATGAGCTAGAACAAAAAATAACCTGGGGTAACTCTCTTTCGGATAGGGAGATAAAAAGGCTAAGGCGTATAACGGGGGGATTGATAGCTTCCACCCTTCATTGTTTGCTTTTCTTTAAATCTGTAGAGAAATCCGAGTGGGGAAATTATGACTGTCACAGGGTTAGTTTTTTTCTCTCGTGGTTATTGGAGAGGTTTGTTGATGGGGAGAAGGAAGTAGTGGTGGATACACTTGCGGGGATATCGCTCTCCTATCCGTTTTTGTTAGTGGAGGAGCAGATTGAGTTTATAGGTTCTCTTGGGTATCCGATTCCTAAGGTAAGGTTGATGATTTCTTTCTTGAAAAACATGGGGGTAGTTTCCGTTAGAGACAAAATCGAACCCTTTATTTCTGATGTTATCTCCGCTATAGAACGAATTGATAGAGAGCGTTATAAAAGAGTGGAAGATATTTTTGCCTCTTATCTCCTTGGGATGTATAGGGAGGGGAAGTATTCAAATTTTATACTTCTCTACTATTTCTTTGCGAGGGTGGGACAGGTAGAGATTGCCAGAGAGTTGTATATTAAGATACTCGATCGAAAACTGACAGAGAGAGATTTTCGCGGGGTGGAGCTTTTTTTGCAGGATAAATTTGTGGATTCACTCAGAGTAACCGCTGTTGAAAAACAGATACTTGTTGGTTTTTATACTACGGCAAGCCTTTTCCTTAGAGGAAAGTATAGGAAGTCCTACGAGGTGTATCGGGAAACTGCGGAGAAAATTGCCCAAATAGAAAAGGATTCTCTTTTCCTTGAGACTATAAGGGGAAAATTTGATTCTCTAGCCTCGAGATTGAAGTTATCGTTGGAGATGGTGGATGATTCTCTCTCTATGGCTAAGAGGGTTTTAATGCTCTTTCAGCACGGCGGGGATCCCTGCGGGGAGATAGATATTTACAATACGATTGGGTTTAATATGCTTTCCAGGGGTAAAACCGATGAGGCACTGGACTATTTTTCGATGGCGAGGAACGCAAGGTGTGAAACTCCAGGTATAGGTAAAGTGGAATCCCTTGTGGCTACCGGGATCACCAGTTTCGTGCGTGGGGATTTATTTAAAGCAAAGACCTCGGTAGAAGAGGCTTTTTCGGTTGCCAAAGGCATCTATTCTCGAGAGTGGGAGATGTTTGCTCTGTTCTTTATTGCACGGATTGAGTTTGAACTGGGAAATTATTTGAAATCCGTTGAGCTTATGGAAAGATTATTGGCGTACGATTCCGTGTATCGTATGTCTGGGGCAAAAACAACTTTTTGCTCCTGGTTAGGAAGAGCCTTTGCCTATTCGGGAAATCCTCGTATAGCCCTGAGAATTTTTAATTCGCTATCGGAGTCTGGAGAGGAAACTGTTGCGAGTCGGTTTTTTACTGCGGAGGCTCACTATTTTAGTTTTGATTATAACAGTGCCATCGAGGAATTGCTCGAACTTACCAATTCAATCTCTAAATATCTCGGGGTGTATAGATTTGTACCTAATCAGCGGATAGTATGGATCGATGGATTTTATAATGTTGAGGGGAGGGTAAAGGCTCTTTCCGAGGCTTTTCTGAGAAGGTTAACGGGTTCTTTTTTGGCATATCTCTACTCGCTGGTTGGAAAATATGAGGATTCAATAGAATTCTTCCGTGAGATGATAAGGGGAGAGAAAATCCCTTCTTACGATCCCAATTTATCACTGTACTACTTTTTGTATTCAGAATCATTGAAAAATGTGAGAACACATGTGGTGGAAAGCTGGGTAGTGGATGATAGATTTACCGTATTAAATAGGGCGTGGAAGACGCTTCAGGAGAGGTCCAATAGAATAAGTGATTTCGGGTATAAAAAGAGTTATCTGGAGAAAAACCATTGGAACTCCATGATTATCGAAAGGGCGAGAGAAAACAATTTATTTTAGGGAGAATTCTTATTACCATTGCCCCCTTTCCAATCTTTTTCCCATAGTCTATTATTAAAAGAAACCAAAGGGGGTTGATATTAATGGGAGAGATAGATTTTAACTCTGACAGACTGGTGAGGAGGTTTAAAGATGAGGCGGTCTCTGTTTATTCTATAGAAGGGAAAAGTTCTGCCGAAGGGGGTAGTTCCAGTGCGGAGTATGGTGATTCTTTTAAACGCTATGTCGTATCTACAAGAGATACTCGTGATTTAATGAATTACCCCGAAATTATAAACTGTGACTTCACCAATCTTATGCAGAATGGTATTACTAATGCACTTAAGGGGATAAATATCCTCGAGCGTATAAGTTGCATTAGCTCTAAGAGTGTTAATGTATGTCATATCTTGAGGGGAGGTTTGAACTTTAACGTTAGAGATGCTCTAAAGAAGGCCTTTGGGTATAAATGGCACTCCAGTTCCTATATCTCCAGCCAGAGGGTATTGAAAGAGGGGAAATTTGAAATAAGTGAGGATCAGTACAGAAAATTTATAATTCCCGATAAAGCCACTATTTACACGGCGGATATAGTGGCTTCCGGGGTCTCGCTGAATCATGCCCTGGAGTTTATATTCCGGTACATGAAATCCAAAAATTATTCTATTAAAAATATGGTTTTTATAACCATAGGATGCGTAGAAGCGGAGAAGGTTCTCTACAGATGGCATAGGATATTTAAAGAGGAGTACCCGGATTACGAGAACACATTTATGATATACCTTGAGGGGCGTTTTGCCCTGGCTACGAGGGAAACTCCGCTTTATAATGTACTCTACGATACGGATCTTTTAAAAAATTATAAGTTTGGTGCCCTTTTAAGTCCGGAGTTTGAGTATTCTCAGTTTGAGAGAACTATTATAGGACTTGAGGGTTGTGCAATATACGATGGGGGTAAGAAGGGTTTTGAGCCTGTAAACCATATAAAGGATATTATGGAGTTTTGGGAAAAACAACTTGCCGTTGCCAGGGAAAGAGATCTGTCACTCTGGGAGGAATACAATGCTCGCTTCCCTCTTGATATGTATTTTGAGAATTTTGAAATGGGTAAGGTAGGAAATGCCTCTATACTGAAAAGGAAGAAATCGAGATTCTGGGAGGGATTGAGTGATCGTGAGTATGAGAAACTCCATAGGCGTTTCAGGTGGTTATGGACGGATGAACGGATTGAGAGTGCAAGAAGAAAGGGAAGTTTTGTTCCTGTTTGTGAAAAAAAGATAAAGTATCTTCGGAGTTTAATAACCGAGGTTACGCAATCTTAGAGAGGAGATAAAAAAAATTTAAAATTATAGTGAAACTCTTGACATAAAATGACCGGTGAGTAGACTAATATAGCGATGATGAGGAGAGATTGTTTTGTTACAGTAAAAGCAACGGTTCTGAATATGTGGTGGTGGTTCTGGCATTAGCCAGAACCGTCTTCTGGATACGGTAGTACTGCAAGCCGCAGGTTCTGGCTAATTATTCCAGGGTCTGCGGCTTGTTCTATATATGGGCAAGCCGCAAGGTCTAAGTAATCAGACTTTGCGGCTTTTTTTATATCCTCAGGGATTTATAAAGAGTAGGAGGTGTGTAATGAACACTGTTTTAGTAAAGAAAGAAAAAACAAAGGGTGAAGGAGAGGGTTTTATTTTTAAGATTATACCCGGCGAACGTTTTACCCCTTTTTCACTTACAAAAAAATTTGGGGCACCCGTGCTGTTGGAGTCTGCCTCTTTTGACCGGGGGAGGGAGAGGTTTTCGATTCTTTTGGTGGAAAAGGCTTTCTCTGTGTTTGAGATTAGTGATGAGATTTATATGCAGATGGACGGAAAGCGTTTTAAGCTAAAACAGAGAGGCAAGGATATATTGGATGTTATTTCATACTTTGCAAGGCAACATAGTTCTGTAGCTATTAATCCGGATTTGCCCTTCCCCGCTGGAGGGATAGGATATCTCGCTTACGAGTATGCATCAAAATTTGACAAAATTAGTCTTAGAGATAAAACGGACTCTGTAGGTATTCCGGATGCCTGTTTTATATTTGGGCACATATTTTTGATCTTCGATCACTACACCGATACCATAGCTCTCCTGGGTTTAAACTACAGGGAGCATTCCATTGACTTGAAGGCGCGGATAGAAGAAATAGAGGAGAGAATGAATGATCTTGATTTTAATTTTATGACCCAAAAGCTTAATAGGTATGAGGCGGATAACGTTACTCCGCCCGGTGATAGAGAGGATTTTATAGATGGGGTTTTGAAGATAAAAGAAGAAATAGTAAAGGGTAACCTTCTCCAGGCAGTTCTTTCAAGGAGGCTTGTTGTAAGGAGTAAAATTCCTGCACTTGAGGCGTATAGGAATCTTAGGGTTTCAAACCCCTCTCCCTACATGTTCTATCTGGATTTTGATTCCTTTCAGATTTTTGGTTCCTCTCCGGAGGTTCATGTTAAGAAGAGAGGTAATAGGGTTGTTATGAGACCGATTGCCGGTACCAGGAGACGAGGGAGGACGCATGAGGAGGATATGGCATTGGAGAGAGAACTTCTTGCCAATGAGAAGGAGGCGGCGGAGCATCTTATGTTAGTGGATCTTGCAAGGAATGATCTGGGAAGGGTATGTAAACCGGGAAGTGTAACGGTTACAGAGAGCCGGGTTATAGAGCGCTACTCTCATGTAATGCATATTGTTTCCCAGGTTGAAGGGATGATTAAGAGTGATAAAAATGGACTGGATGTGATCCGGGCTACCTTTCCGGCAGGCACCGTATCTGGTGCACCGAAGATTAGAGCGATTGAGACGGTGGATTCACTCGAGAAAGAAAAAAGAAGCTTTTATGCGGGGATAGTGGGGTATCTCGAACCAAACGGGAATCTTGACACATGTATAACGATAAGGAGTGCGTTAAAGAGAGATGATTTACTCATCCTTCAAGCCGGTGCCGGGATTGTCTATGATTCTGTACCGGAGGATGAGTATAGAGAAACTCAGGCTAAATTAGATGCACTGATAGGTGCAATAGGGATGGAGGTGTAATTATGTACCTTTTAATAGATAACTATGATTCCTTTACCTACAATGTTTATCAATATCTCTCCGAGCTTACAGACGAGGAGATAAAGGTTGTGCGAAATGACGAGATAACTATAGAAGAGATTGAACAAATGAAACCCAGGGGAATTGTAATTTCTCCAGGACCCGGAAGTCCGGAGGAAGCAGGAATATCGGTTGATGTGATAAGGCACTTCGGTGAGCATGTCCCCATTCTCGGAATATGCCTGGGACATCAGGCTATAGGTTATGCATATGGGGGAAAGATAAGGAGGGCAAAAAGGATTGTTCATGGGAAAACAGAACCTATAAGTGTGGATGGGAAGGGAGTACTTCGAAACCTCCCCAGGACACCGGTTTTTACCCGTTATCACTCTCTGGTCGTAGATAGGGAAGGCTTGCCGGAGGAGTTGGAAATCTCCGCCCTTTCCAAAGACGGAGAGATAATGGGGCTAAGGCATAAGAGATGGCCTGTTGAGGGGGTTCAATTTCATCCCGAGTCTGTGGCATCGGATAGTGGGAAAAAGGTGCTTAAGAATTTCCTGAATTACAGGCGAGAATCGGTTGCAGTGAAATCTCTTCTGGAGAAACTTGCAGGGCGAGAGGATCTTTCTTTTGAGGAAGCACGCGGTTTTATGGAGGAATTGACAGAGGGAGAGTTAAACAATTCTCAGATCGCAGCATTTCTTGCCGCTTTAAATGTTAAGGGTGTAACTGCACAGGAGATAGCCGGTTTTGCCTCTGTTTTGAGAGAAAAGAAGAAGAGTGTGATAGTGGATTTTCCGGTTATGGATACATGTGGAACTGGGGGTGATGGGCTTGGTACCTTTAATATTTCCTCACTGGCCTCTATTGTTGTCTCTGCGTGTGGGGTTAGGGTTGCCAAACATGGAAACAGGGGGGTTAGTTCCCCTACCGGAAGTGCCGATTTCTTCCGTGCCCTTGGTGTTCCGACTGAGCTTTCCCCGGATGAGGCCAGGCGGTTTTTGGAAGCGGTGGGCTTTGCCTTCCTGTTTGCACCTATCTATCACGGTGCAATGAGACATGCCGCCCCTGTAAGGAGAGAAATGGGTATAAAGACCGCAATGAATCTGATTGGACCTCTATCCAATCCTGCGGACGCAGAATACCAGCTTATAGGTGTTTACTCTAAAGAGTTGGTTAAAACACTTGCCGAAGCCGCCAAACTTCTCGGTGTAAAGCGTGTAATGGTTGTACATGGACTGGAGGGATTGGATGAGATCTCAGTGTGTGGGCCTACAAAAATAGTTATGATTGACGAGAAAAATAGGGTCACAGAGGAGATATTTGACCCCAGGAGCCTCAATCTTGTCAATTATTCCATTGAGGATTTAAAGGGTGGAAATGGGGAGGAAAATGCAAAAATTGCCATGGATATTGTGAGTAATGATAGGACTAAATATCCTGCAATAAGGGATGCCGTTCTCCTGAACGCAGGGGCTTCTCTCTTTGTGTATGGGAAGGTGAAAAATATAGGAAAAGGATTCTATATGGCCAAAGAGGCACTTGAGTCTGGTAGGGTAAGGGAAAAACTGGACGAGATTGTAAAAATGGGAAGAAAGGAGAGAGAGGGATGAATATCCTGGAGAAAATCGTCGGTGAAAGGAGAAGGCGGATAGAAAAATTGGGTTATAGTGAGGGGACAATACTTCCCCCGGAGAGGGAGTTTCCCCTTGTGTCATTCTGTGAAGATAATCTCTCCGGGGGCTCAAAATTTTACCTCATCTGTGAGTTTAAGAGACGTTCACCCTCTAAAGGGTGGATAAGGAGGGATAGTGATCCTGTTACTCGTGTAAAGAGGTATGTGGAACGTGGTGTTACACGTATCTCTGTGCTGACAGAGGGTGAGTTTTTTGGTGGCTCGCTTGATGATTTAATGAGGGTGAAGAGACATTACCCGACGGTAGCCGTTCTTCGTAAGGATTTTCTAATTAGTGAAGAGGATATAGATATCTCCTTTCGCGCGGGTGCCGATGCGGTGCTTCTTATAGCCTCTATTCTTTCCCGGGACGAGTTAGAGCGTTTGTATGGAAGGAGTAAAAAGTTGGGGATGGAGGCCCTTGTTGAGATTCATGATAGTGATGATATTGAGAAGGTTAGGCCTGTAAAGCCGACACTTGTGGGGATAAATAGCAGGGACTTAAAAGATTTTAGAATTGATCCGATACAACCTATACGTTTACGGTCTCTTATAGATTGGGAGGCTCGGGTTATCTTTGAGTCTGGAATAAAGTATGGTGAGGACGTTGCACTTGCCGTGTCTTCTGGGTTTAGCGGGGTGTTGATTGGAGAGGCTGTTATGAAAAATCCCGATTTGATAGAGGAGATAAACAGGATTCTCAATTCTAGCTTGCTAAGTTTTTTCAAGAGGAGTGACTTTTGGGGGAGATTATACAAAAGATTGAAGGAATTTAAGACTTTTTCGGATTCTCTTTCCTTTTCGAGGCCCCTTGTGAAGATCTGTGGTATCACCAATCCGGAGGACGCCGAGCTTGCCGTTAAACTTGGAGCCGATATTCTTGGTTTCGTATTTGCTCCCTCGGTAAGAAGGGCAGAGCCCGGGCTTCTCAGAGAGATAGAGGGATTGGAGGTTTTGAAGGTCGGTGTTGTTATTTCTGATTCGGGAGAGTCGGAGGAACTGGTGGAAGTAAAAAAACTTATGGAGGATGGTCTGTTGGATGCAGTTCAGTTTCACGGAGAGGAGAAACCAGAGGAATGTTTTTTACGTGCGTTTCCGTACTATAAGGCACTTAGGATTAGGGGAATGGGGGATATAGATCGAGCGGAGATGTATAGGTCTCCGAGGGTGCTTCTTGATGCTTATTCCAGACGAGCTATGGGGGGAACGGGTAAGAGTATCCCGGATGGATTGGTAAAGCTTGCGGGAAAGAGGATGCCTTTGTGGCTTGCGGGTGGTTTGGGTCCCGACAATGTTAGAGAGGTTGTGTGTAGGTACAGACCTGAGTTAATAGATGCCTCCAGTAAGTTGGAGGTATCTCCGGGTAAGAAAGACAGGGCTGTTTTAGAAAAATTTTTTGCAGAAATAGAGGGGATAAACTATGCAGGTTGTTCATGATTTTTTTGGGCGATTCGGTGGAAAATATGTGGCAGAAACTCTTAGGACACCGCTTGATGAGCTGGAAGAATCTTTTAAACTGGCCATTCACGACTCTTCCTTTATGGAGGAGTTTGAACGTCTCTCTAAGGAGTATACGGGAAGGCCCACGCCACTTTTGTTTGCGGAAAATATAACAAAAATGCTGAATGGTGCCAGGATTTATATAAAATTGGAGGGTCTTGCTAATACGGGTGCCCATAAGATAAATAATGTTCTGGGCCAATGTCTCCTTGCCAGACGAATGGGTAAGAAACGAATTATTGCAGAAACGGGGGCGGGACAGCACGGCCTTGCTACCGCTGCAATGTGTGCCAAGCTTGGCCTGGAGTGTAGGGTATATATGGGTGAGGTGGATATTAAACGACAGAGGCCCAATGTTTTCTGGATGGAGCTCTTCGGTGCGGAGGTTATTCCGGTTAAAGGTGTTTCGGGTACCCTGAAGGATGCGGTGAACGAAGCGCTAAGAGATTGGGCCTCCAGTTTCGATACTACCTATTATGTTCTGGGTTCTGCCCTTGGTCCTTCTCCATATCCCGATATGGTTCGTGAGTTTCAATCTGTCATAGGTAGAGAGGTTAAGGCACAGATAGAAGATTTGGGGCTTGATGTAGAGGCTTTGGTTGCCTGTGTAGGGGGAGGCTCTAATGCCATAGGATTTTTCTCCCAGTATCTTAATGAGGATAAACCGAGACTTATTGGTGTGGAAGCCGGAGGAAAGGGGGATGGTGTTGGACAACACGCCGCCCGGATGAGTGGAGCTGGAAGGGAGGGAATACTTCACGGTTATAAATCTCTCTTTCTGGCGGATGAAGACGGACAGGTTTTGCCAACGCACTCCATTTCTGCAGGGTTGGATTACCCGGGTATAGGTCCCCAGTTGGCCTATCTTGGAGAGCTTGGAAGGATTGAGTTTACCAGGGCGAGTGATAGGGAGGCTTTGGATGCCGTTAGGATTTTTGCGAAGAATGAAGGGGTGGTCTTCGCCCTGGAATCAGCCCATGCCGCTTCTTATGCGTTGAAATTGGCGCCTACGCTCCCCCAGGAGAAATCTATTGTTGTAAATATGTCCGGTAGGGGTGATAAAGACATCTTTATCCTGGCAGGTGAAATTAGCGGACCCGAGTGGAGTGCTTTTCTTAGAGAGGAGGCGAGGCGCAATGAGCGTTAAGAGAAGAATTATGGCCCATATGGTGGCTTTTTATCCCGATTATGGGAAATCACTTGAGGTTGCTCGTGCCTTGATAGAGGGGGGAGCCTCGATTGTAGAGGTTCAGTTTCCGTTTAGCGATCCTTCTGCCGATGGACCGGTAATTCAGCGGGCATGTAAAGTGGCACTTGAAAGGGGATTCTCTGTGGAGTGGGGTTTGAAATTACTGAAAAGGGTAAAGGAATTAGGAGATGATATCCCCGTATTCCTTATGAGTTATGCGAACATTGTTTTTACAAGGGGAATAAAAGATTTCCTGAAACAGCTTGCCTCTATTGGTGTGAGTGGGATTATAGTACCGGATCTCCCTCCGGATTACGATGAGGGACTCTATGAGACTGGTCGTGAGATTGGGATCGATGTAATACCTGTAGCTACCGTAACTGTCAAGCCGCATAGGCTGGAAGAGATTCTAGCTGTAAAACCGAGGTATCTCTACGTGGCGCTTCGTAAAGGTATAACAGGGGAGCGTACCTATATAGATAAAAGAACCGTTGCTTTTCTCGATAACATACGAGGGAGGGACATAAAAATTCTGGGGGGATTCGGAATCTCCGAAAGGAAACAGGTAGACGTACTAATGCCCCATGTTTATGCAGCGGTTGTTGGTTCTGCCTTTGTAAGGGAGATACAGAGGAATGGTGAGAATAAAAACCCGTACCGGTCAGTGTTGAATAAGATAAGGGAGCTTGTAGGGGAGTAGAGGGTTTTTTAGAGCGTTATCTATCCCTTGTTTTTCTTGTATTCTCCTTCTTGTTTGTATAGAGGTAGCGTTTTATTTTGTGTGTCGGGGTTTTTTCAAATGGGTCCTTTTGTTCCTCTATCTTGCTTATTCTGGAAAAACCTTTTAATTTTCTGTTAACCTCTTCGTGCAATTCTTTTAGATAGTGCTGTATGTGTTGCGAGATGTTTTGGGACATCTGCGTTGCCGATTCCTTTAAACTTTGCATTTCACTCTGGAGTTCTTTAACAAGTTCGTCGTAGTTTAGCTTTATCCTGGCTATGAGTCGTCCCTCCTCTGCGTATACGATTGATTCGTCTACATATTCGTATTCGTTGATTAATGCCTCTATCTCCTCCGGGTATATGTTTTCTCCGTTGGGACCCAGAATAACATTTTTTAGTCTTCCCCTTATAAAGAGTTGGTTGTCTCTGTCTAAAAAGCCGAGATCACCTGTTCTAAGAAAACCCTCCTCTGTAAAAACTTTCCGTGTCTCCTCGTCATTTTTGTAGTAGCCGAGCATGACATTTGGTCCCCGTACAAGAACTTCTCCCTCTCCGGTTTTGGGGTCAGGATTGTCTATCTTTACCTCTACATCCCGGATTGGTGGACCTATGGCTCTGAACTTGCTTTGGTAGGGGCCAGAACCGGCTATTAGTGGGGAGGTTTCTGTAAGTCCATACCCCATTGCATATGGAAAGTGGGCCTCTCTCATAAACTGTTCCACGTCCGGGGCTACGGGAGCCCCCCCTATGCCAAAAAACTCGAGTTTCCCCCCGAATACCTCCATTAACTTCTTCCCTGCTAAACGGTTTAAGAGTTTACGGAAGGGAGGTATGGAGTATAAAAAGGAGATAATTTTGTTCTTTCTAAACGAGGGAAGTACGCTTTTCCTGTATATCTTTTCTATAATGAGCGGAACGGTGAGCATGAGTGTCGGTTTCACTTTTTTAAGAGCTGGCATTAGTATCCGTGGTGTCGGGGGACCGTCTATGTAGTAGACACATGCCCCCGAGTACAGAGGAATAACGAAACCGAGTGTAAACTCGTACGTGTGCGAGAGGGGAAGTATGGACAAAAGAGTAGCCCCCGGTCTGATTGGAGATAGTACCTTCGCGCTGAGTGCATTCGTTACGATATTCTTGTGGGTAAGCATTACCCCCTTTGATTTTCCCGTTGTTCCGGAGGTGTATATTATACAGAGAAGATCCTCTTCTCTGGGAACGTGCATATTGTATGAATCAAGCGGTATATTATCTGATTCCGGTTCCTCTACAAGATTATCGATAGTAATAATCTCTGTTTGCTCGATGTCCTGTAACTTTCGCCGGAGTTTTTTAGAAACCACTACAGCTTTGGATTCCGAGTGATTAATAATATTCTTAACATCGTACTCTGTAAAATCCGGAAGTATTGGCACTACTATACAACCCGCACCTATTATGGCGAAGTATGCAATTCCCCAGTTTGGTTGATTCTCGCTGAAGAGTGCAATTTTGTCACCCTTTGAAAAACCTTTTGCCTTGAGTTTTGCAGCGGCACGCTGTGCTCTTTGGTAAAATTCCTGATAAGTGATGGGATTCTGGTCTACAAATGCTACTGCGGGTAGGTCACCGTAGAGTTGTGCGCTTCGCTTTAGTATATGGTAGAGTGTCTTGCTTTCAAGGGGAGCATCTTTAAGATTGTTGGATGTGTTCTGCATAGTGAAAATTATAATTGCTAAGTTATGATTTGTTAAGTCTCTTCTATTTTTATAGGTTTCCCCTCTGCCAGGGAACGTTTTGCGGCCATTCCCACTACCACTGCCATTTTACCATCGTAACCGGAGACCGGTGGTTGTGTATTGTTTGCAATGGAACCTATAAATTGTTCCAGTTCTGTAATGAAAGATTGTTCGTAACGTTCGATGAAAAAATAAAGAGGTTTTTCAAAATGCATTCCCATGTCATCTGCTATTTCTACCTGGTCCGGGGCCTTGTTATGTCCTATGACACATCTTTTTGAACCGAATACCTCAATTCTCTGATCGTATCCGTAGGGCGATTTTCTGCTGTTATCGATTGTGCCGAGGGTGCCTCCTTTAAACTTTAAAGTAACAATTGCCGTGTCTATATCGCCCAATTCACCTATTTTGGGGTCAATTAATACATTCCCTGTGGCGTATACCTCTGCAATCTCGTCGTTGCATAGAAAACGTGCCATATCGAAATCGTGTATCATCATATCCAGAAATATGCCACCTGACACTTTTATGTACTCATAGCTTGGGGGTGCAGGGTCCCTGCTGGTTATGCGAATAAGGTGAGGGTTGCCCAATTCTCCATTTTCCACCATCTTTCTTATCTTTTGAGGATTGGGATCGAATCGCCGATTAAAACCTATCTGTAATTTAACCCCCGTTTTTTCTACTACCGATAGTGCCTCGTCAATTTCTTTTAGATCCAGGGCTATTGGTTTTTCACAAAAGATATGCTTGCCCGCTTCTGCGGCCTCTTTGATTATTCTTGCGTGTGTGTCTGTTGCCGTGCAGATTACCACGGCATCTATATCTTTTCGTTCGAGGATTCTATGATAATCATTGTAGGAGTAGGGTATATTGTTTTCTCTAGCACAGGTATCTGCCGCTTCTTTATAAACATCCGCCACGCATAACAATTCTGCCTTTTTTATTCTCGTCGCCAGGTTTGATGCGTGTAGTTTCCCTATTCTCCCTGCTCCTATAAGGCCGAATCTAATTATTTCCTCTTTACCATTCATTTTTATCACTCCTCTGTTTAATTATTATCATGACCAGTGGAGCCCAGTCAATAAAAATTTTACGAAATAGCTTGACATATGTTACGAGATATTTTAGTATAATTTACATTGAAATATTATGTAAATTACATTTAAATTTAAAACTAAAAGAGAAAGGAGATAGATATGCCAGGTCCTGGTGCATATATGGTGGGAGAAGAGGAAAGAAGAGAGGTCGAAGATGTTCTTGAAAGTGGGTATGTTTCTCGTTATGGAAGGGAAGATGATCCCAGGTTTAAGAAAAAGGTTGTTACTCTCGAGAGGGAATTTGCCAAGCGGATGGGGACTAAGTATGCCCTTGCCGTAAACGGGGGGACGGGTGCTTTAATGGCTGCCCTTGTTGGTGTTGGGGTGGGGCCGGGTGTAGAGGTGCTTGTTCCCGGTTATACCTTCGTTGCATCTATATCTTCAATAATTGCTGTTGGGGGGACCCCGGTACTTACTGAGATAGATGAGTCTTTGACCATGGATCCTGATGATATAGAGAAAAAGCTGACTGAGAGAACAAGGGTTGTGATGCCGGTTCATATGCTGGGAAATCCCAGTGATCTTTCTCGTATTACCGAGATAGCTAAAAGACATAATCTAATTGTTTTGGAGGATTGCTGTCAGTCTCTTGGTGCAAGTTACAAGGGTAAGATGACAGGTAGTGTGGGTGATATAGGGGCTTTTTCGCTCAACATAAATAAGACAATAACCAGTGGTGACGGTGGAATGGTTATTACTGATAATAAGGAGTATTACGAACGAGCCTTTGGCTTTCACGATCAGGGTCATAAACCGTTACGGATGGGAGTGGAGATAGGTAAGCGCTCTTTGATAGGAATAAACCTTCGTATGAACGAGCTTACTGCAGCCTTTGCCCTGGGTCAGATGAAAAAGTTGGATAAGATCCTTGCCGAGTTAAAGCGAAAGAAAAAATTGTTTAAGGATACCATTGTGGAGGGTGGGATAAAGCATATGCATTTCAGGAAGATAAACGATCCCGGTGAGTGTGCTACTCTGCTTACCGTTATATTTGAGACAGCAGAGGTAGCAGAAAAGGTTGCGAAGGCGCTTGGAAGCAAAACGGTAGATAAAAGCGGATGGCACGTATATAACAATATGGAGCAGTTGCTCTCCTATGTGGATAGAGATGGAAATAAACCTTTTAGGAAGCATATGCTGCCTCAGACTGATGATATTCTTAGTAGATCGATAAATCTAAGTGTTGGGGTTGTAGATCCTGGCCTGGGG
>Ga0256914_1002044_pt1 | contig 17204 bp, 19 predicted proteins | sample HulkmetaG_FD_191571 | JGI IMG/M metagenome (GOLD analysis project Ga0256914, IMG submission 191571) | Hydrothermal chimney microbial communities from Main Endeavour vent field at the Juan de Fuca Ridge, Pacific Ocean - Hulk | ecosystem: Environmental > Aquatic > Marine > Hydrothermal vents ... | reverse complement strand
GGAAGGGGCGAAGCTGGCGGTCGTGCCACCGGCCCAGGGTGGCCAGCGAGGCGATGCCGCCGAGCAGTGCCAGCAGCATGTCCGACTGAGTGTCCCAGGGGTCGCCCTGAGTGGCGAGAAAGGCCACCGCGTCGTCGCCGCTGGCCAGGGCCACCCACCACTCGATGAGCTCGTAGAAGGCGCTGAAGGCGAGCACGAAGCAGAGGATGAAGAAGTTGCGCCAGCCCCGGCCGCGGATCACGTTCAGCCGGATCAGCAGCTCGCGGGCGATCATGGCGGGCACGAACCCCTGGAAAAAATGGCCCACCTTGTCGTAATTGTTGCGTTGCAGGCCGAAAGTGTCACGGATCCAGTCGAACAAGGGCACTTCGGCGTAGGTGTAGTGGCCGCCTACCATGAGCACCACGCAGTGGGCCAGGATCAGCCAATAGAGCAAGGGGGTCAGGGGAAAGCGGCGCCAGGTGAACGCCAGGATCGCCGGGCCGATGAGCGCCGGGGCCACCTCCAGCCACCAGGTGAACCGGTCCTTGGGGTCCACGGCGGACCAGGCGAGCACCGCGGCGTACACGGCCAGCCAGGCGAACACTTGGATGCGGGAGGGGTGCGGCGGCGTCATGAGGTCCTCGTCGGGCGTTCGAGCACTTTGACCTGCACCGGTCGGCGCCGACCGTCGTGGAACACGGTGAGCTGCACCACGGTGCCGGGGGTGGTGGCGGCGATGCGGCTCATGATGTCGTAGGCGCCCTTTGCCTGCTCGCCGTTCAGGGCCAGGATGACATCGCCGGGTTCCACGCCCGCCCGGTCCGCCGGGCCGTTTTCCAGCACATGGGTCACGTAAACCCCACGGGTGGCTTCGTCCAGTCCCAGGGAACGGGCGAGGGCGGGGGTCAGGTCGGTTCCGCCGGCACCGATCCAGCCGCGGATGACTCGTCCGTGACGGATGATCTGGCGCATCACCTGGCGGGCCAGGTTGATGGGAATGGCGAAACCGACGCCGTGGGATCCGCCGCTGCGTGAGATGATGGCGGTGTTGATGCCGATCACCTCGCCCCGGGTGTTGATGAGGGCCCCGCCCGAATTGCCCTGGTTGATGGCGGCGTCGGTCTGGATGAAATCCTCGTAGATGGCGAGCCCCAACTGATGTCGATCCAGGGCGCTGATGATGCCTTGGGTCACCGTTTTGCCGACGCCGAAGGGGTTGCCGATGGCCAGCACCACGTCGCCCACCCGTTGGCGCGAGGAGTCGCCCAGCCGGGCCGGCGGGAGATCACGCCCGGCGGCCTGGATCACCGCCAGATCGGTTTCCGGATCGGTGCCCACCACCCGAGCCCGCACCGGCCGGCGGTCGTCCCCGCCCACGTAGATCTCGTCCGCCCCTTCGATGACGTGGTGGTTGGTGAGGATGTAGCCGTTACGGTCCACCACCACGCCGGAACCCAGGTTTTTCTCCACGCGGCGCATGGGGGCGGTGCGCGGGTTTCCGAAATGGCGCTGCAATAGCGGGTTGCCGAACAGGGGGCGGCCCGGCGCTTCCGTGACGCGGCTGGTGTAGATGTTGACCACCGATTCCGCGGCCGCGGCCACGGCGTCGGCCCAAGAGGTGGGCGCGGGGACGGGGGAGGTCACGACCGGCGACGGAGGGCGCAAGCCGAGCACCAACAGCGCCGCCGCCACCCCGCTGCCCACGGAGAGGAGCAGGAACAGGAGCAGGCGGTGGATTTTCATGGGCCGACCATTCTACCATGCCCCTTTTTTCCCGGAGGGGGCCATGGTTCCGCTGAAGACCCTCATCGACCATTGCGACCGTCTGCTCGAAGTGGACGGCTTCCAGGACTATTGTCCCAACGGCCTTCAAGTGGAAACGGACCCACGTCGGCCAGTGCGGCGTCTGGTCACCGGCGTCACCGCCTGTCTGGCCCTGGTGGAGGCGGCGGCGGAGGCGGGCGCCGACCTGCTCGTCGTGCATCACGGCTTTTTCTGGAAGGGTGAGCCGGCGCCGCTGACCGGCATGAAAGGGCGGCGAATCGCAACCCTCTTCCGCCACGGGATCAATCTGGCCGCCTACCACTTGCCCTTGGACGCCCACCCGGAACTGGGCAACAACGTGCAGTTGGGGCGGCGGCTGGGGGTGGAGTCCATCGAGTGTGTCACTCCCGACGGCCTGCTGTGGGGCGGCGTGTTGGATCGCGTGCAGCCGCTGGAGACCTTCGGCGCGCGGGTGGGTGAGGTGCTTGGGCGTGCGCCCCTGCTCATTTCCGGAGGCGTCCATCCCGTGCGCCGCCTGGCCTGGTGCACCGGCGCCGCCGATCGGCTCATCGAACAGGCGGCCGATCTGGGATTCGACGCCTTTCTCAGCGGTGAAGTCTCCGAGCCCACGTTCCACGCGGCGCGCGAGCGGGGCATCCATTACATCGCCGCCGGCCACCATGCCACCGAAAGGTACGGCGTTCAGGCCCTGGGGGTACGGCTGGCTGACGAGTTCGGCATCGAACACCGCTTCATCGACGTGGACAACCCCGTTTGATGAAAACCCTTTCGTTCATGAGAATCTGGTGATCTTCTTGAAATCAGCCGGTGAATCGGCGATAATCCGCAGTTATCTTCAGGGTAAGAATCGGCATATTCTGAAACGCTGGATTTCGGTCCCTGACGCCGTATCCGTATCGTATTTCATCAACCTGCTAACTGGGGGTTTCCATCCATGAGCTCACAAGGCGTGGACCTCAAGAAACGCCGCATGCTCATCACGGCCACGGCCGGATTGGGCGCGGTAGGCGCGGGCTTCGCCCTCGTTCCTTTCATCAGCTATTGGCAGCCCAGCGCGCGGGCCAAGGCCCTCGGCGCGCCCGAGGAGGCCGACATCGGCAAGCTGGAGCCCGGCGCCCTGCTGCGGGTGAAGTGGCGCGGCAAGGTGTGCTGGATCGTGCGCCGCAGCGAAGAGACGCTCAAGAACCTCAAGGAGAACACGAGTCACCTCGTGGACCCCGATTCCGAAGTCCCCCAGCAGCCCGACTATTGCAAGAACTGGCACCGTTCCATCAAGCCGGAATACTTCGTGGCCATCGGCATCTGCACCCACTTGGGGTGCTCGCCCACCTACCGCCCGGAGATCGGCCCCGCGGATCTGGGCGAGGACTGGATGGGCGGTTTCTTCTGTCCCTGCCACGGCTCCAAGTTCGACATGGCCGGTCGCGTCTACAAGGGCGTACCGGCGCCCACCAACCTGGTGGTTCCCCCGCACAAATATCTGAGCGATACCCGTATCCTCATCGGTGAAGACGCAGGAGGTGCCGCATGAACCGGCTGATTGAATGGATCGACGAGCGTTATCCGCTCACCAAGGTCTGGAAAGAGCACCTCGCCGAGTACTACGCGCCCAAGAACTTCAACTTCTGGTATTTCTTCGGGTCGCTGGCTCTGTTGGTGTTGGTGAACCAGATCGTCACCGGCGTCTGGCTCACCATGAACTACAAGCCCGATGCCGACTTGGCCTTCGCCTCGGTGGAATACATCATGCGCGACGTGGAGTGGGGTTGGCTGATCCGCTATCTCCACTCCACCGGCGCCTCCGCGTTCTTCATCGTCATCTACCTCCACATGTTCCGCGGGCTGATCTACGGCTCCTACCGCAAGCCGCGGGAGCTGCTGTGGATCATCGGTGTCGTCATCTATCTGGTGATGATGGCCACCGCCTTTTTCGGGTACCTGTTGCCCTGGGGGCAGATGTCCTACTGGGGCGCCCAGGTGATCGTGAACCTGTTCCAGGCCATTCCGGTGATCGGTGAGGATCTCTCCATCTGGATCCGCGGCGACTACGTCATTTCCGACACCACCCTGAACCGGTTCTTCGCTCTGCACTACCTGCTGCCCTTCATCCTGGCGGCCCTGGTGTTCGTGCACATCGTGGCGTTGCACAAGGTGGGCTCCAACAACCCCGACGGCATCGAGATCAAGAAGGGCCCCAAGGGCAACAAATGGAGCGACACCGCTCCGGCCGACGGCATTCCTTTCCATCCCTACTACACGGTGAAGGACATCGTCGGCGTGGCCGGTTTCCTGATCGTCTTCCTGGCGGTGGTCTTCTTCGCGCCCGAGATGGGCGGCTATTTCCTCGAGGCGCCCAACTTCGAGCCGGCCAACCCGCTCAAGACGCCCGAGCACATCGCCCCCGTCTGGTACTTCACGCCCTTCTACGCCATTCTGCGGGCGGTGCCCAGTTTCGCCGGAACCCAGATCTGGGGCGTGCTGGCCATGTTCGCCTCCATCCTGGTGCTCTTCTTCTTGCCCTGGCTGGACCGGAGCCCGGTGAAGTCCATCCGCTACAAGGGCATGATCTCCAAGGTCATGATCACCCTTTTCGTCATCGACTTCCTGGTGCTCGGTTATCTCGGCATGCAGCCGGCCACTCCGGGCCGCACCTTGGTGGCCCAGATCGGCACCATCTATTACTTCCTGTTCTTCCTGGCCATGCCCATCTACACCAAGATGGAGAAGACCAAACCAGTACCGGAGAGGGTGACCCAATGAAAAAACTGATCGCGATCTTTTCTTTGGCCCTGCTGCCGCTCACCGGCTTCGCCGGGGGCGGGGAAGGTCCGGCACTGGAATCCGCCGATATCGACCTCACCGACCACGCGGCCATGCAGCGCGGCGCCAAGTACTTCGTCAACTATTGCCAGGGCTGCCACAGCCTCAAGTACTTCCGTTATGAGCGCATGCAGGATTTCGGCCTGACCAAGGAGCAGATCAAGGACAACCTGCTGTTCGACAAGACCCAAAAGGTGGGGAGTCTGATGACCACCAATATGCCCACGGAGGCCGCCGCCGAATGGTTCGGGACCGCGCCGCCGGATTTGACGCTCACCGCGCGCTTGAGGCATGGAGGGGGCGACTGGATCTACACCTACCTCAAGAGCTTCTACAAGGACGACAGTCGTCCCTTCGGCGTGAACAACGTGGTCTTCCCCAACGTGGGCATGCCCCATGTGCTGATGGAGCTCCAGGGTGTTCAGGAGGCGGTCATCGAGACCGACGAACACGGCAACAAGCACGTCAAGGAGCTCAAGCTGGTCAAGCCGGGCAAGCTCTCTCCCGAGGAGTACGACCAGGTGGCCAAGGATCTGGCCACCTTCCTCACCCACGTGGCAGAGCCGGTCAAATTGCAGCGTCAGCGCATCGGCTTGTGGGTGATGCTGTTCCTTTTCGTGTTCTTCATCGTCTCCTTCATGTTGAAGAAGGAGTATTGGAAGGACGTGCACTGAGGGCCGCGATCCTGTCGGTCCGGCCGAAAAGGCGCACAGTCTGGTATACTGTGCGCCTTTTTTGATCGGGCCGCTTCGCGGTCCGTCGGGTGAAACTCGTGGTGAATCGCAACTCGATCATGACGCTCTATTCGGATCCAACGGACATTCACAGTCATCGGGTGCGGCTGGTGCTGGCTGAGAAACACGTCGCCGCAGAGATCGTGGACGTCGATCCGCTCAACCTTCCCGAGGACGTCATGGACCTCAACCCCTACGGCACCGCGCCCACCCTGGTGGATCGTGATCTGGTGCTGTATGACTCGCGCATCATTTTGGAGTATCTGGACGAACGCTATCCCCATCCGCCGTTGCTGCCGGTGGATCCGGTCTCCAGGGCCACCTTTCGCATGTACATGTATCGGGTGGAGCGGGATTGGTACAGCCGGGTCGAGGCCATAGTCGCCGGTGGCAAGAAGGGCGACAAGGCGCGCAAGGAGCTCAAGGAAAGCCTGGTGGCCGGTGCGCCGGTGATTGCGGCCAAGCCCTATTTCATGAGCGACGAGTTCACCATGGTGGATGCCAGCATCGCGCCCTTGTTGTGGCGGTTGCCTTGGCTCGGTGTGACGCTGGAAGGCAAGGTGGCCAACGTGTACAACGCCTATGCCGCCCGGCTGTTCAAACGCCCCGCCTTCGCACGCAGCCTCACCGAGCCCGAGAAGGAGATGCGGCTGGGATGAAGATGACTTCCAACCGCCCCTACCTGATCCGCGCCATTTGGGAGTGGATCAGCGACAACGGCATGACACCGCATCTGTTGGTGGATGCCGAGAAGGAAGGGGTGGTGGTGCCGCGGGAGTACGTGGAAGACGGTCGCATCGTGCTCAACGTGGGGGCCAATGCGGTGCGGGACCTGCAAATGGGCAATGAGGAGATCACCTTTGGCGCACGGTTTTCCGGCACGCCCATGGAGGTGGTGGTCCCGGTGACTGCGGTGCAGGGAATCTATGCGCGCGAGAACGGCCAGGGGATGCTCTTCCCCGAGGAGGAGCCGCCCTCTCCCGACGATGGGGACGAACCGGAGCCGCCGCGACCGCCTGGAGGTCGACCCTCGCTAAAGGTGGTGAAATAGGCCGGTTCAGCGCCGGCGTCGACCGGGAAAGGGGATCACCTTGGCGCTCGGGCGAGGCGCCTCGTCCCTCTGGTCGTCCGCCTGTTCGAAAGTGTGGCGGTCCTGGATGTGGACCGATTCCAGCGTCTGCCCGAGCAGGAGCACGTAGCCCGTCTCCCGCCGGTCGCCGTCCACGCTGTATTCGAAGCGGTACATGCGGCGCAGGCGCAGGCCGGCGTCGGTCCAGCGCAGGCCGAAGCGCTGGAGAGCGACGGAGTCGTCCAGCAGTTGGTATCCTTCATTTTCGCAGGCGGCCCGACCGATGGCCGACGCCGTTTCCCGGGCGCGGGCGCCCGCATACCACGCGAGGGCCACGAGCCCCAGGAGCAGAATGCCGAACAAGGTGGACAGCACTTCTTCTCGCTCACAGATCGATGGACGAAAAAACGGCGTGCAGACGGCTTGACGTCTGCATCGGCGATATTACCAAACTCGAAGTGGAGGCCGTGGTCAACGCGGCCAACAACGCGCTTCTCGGTGGGGGCGGCGTGGATGGCGCCATCCACCGGGCCGCAGGACCCGAGCTGCTGGACCTGACCCGCACCTTGGGCGGCTGCCCCACCGGAGAGGCGCGAGTGACGCCCGGTTTCCGGCTGCCGGCGCGCTGGATCATCCATACCGTGGGGCCGGTGTGGCGTGGGGGCGGTCAGGGAGAGCCGGAGCTGTTGCGGCGCGCCTATCGAAACAGCCTGCGCCTGGCGCGGGACAAGGGGGTGAGAACCATCGCGTTTCCCGCCATCAGCACCGGCGTCTATGGCTATCCCAAGACGCCCGCCGCCCGCATTGCGGTGGAAGAGGCGTTGGCCATGGCCGAGCACTTCGAGAAGATCCTCTTCTGCACCTACAGCGAGCAGGACGAGGCGGTCTATCGCAAGGTTCTGCAGGAGTATTGTCCATGAAGTGGATCGATGAGATTCCCTGGCTCTTCATCGTGGTGGCGGCCCTCTTCTTCGGTTTGGCTCCGTTCACCCCCGAGCCCCATGTGTGGGAGAAGCTGAAGATGCTGGCCGCCGGTGAACTGGTACGTCCCATCGACATTTTCGATTTGCTCCTTCACGCCTCGCCCTTCGTCTTGGGGGCGGTGAAATTCTGGCGCGACCGACAGCTGGCCAAAGGAGACGGTGGAGAATGATCCGTCCGCAGGCCTGGCGCCTGCGGACGGGCGTGGGTCAATAGACGCTGCCGAAGGAGAGATCCACCACATGGGCCGGCATGGGAATGCCGGCGATCTTGCTCGCCTGGAACACGGGTCCACGCGGGAAAAGGGTGTAGAGATACCGTTTCCCTCCTTTCTCGGCGTAGCGTTCCGCCAAGGCCTGGCTCACTTGGCGTGCGGTGCAGTGGGTGCCTTCGGTACGACACCGTTCCCGCAGATAGTGGATCACATCCCAGTGGGCGTCGGTGAGCTCCACCCCTTCGGCTTCGGCCAGGGCCCGCGCCACCTGCTCGTCCCACTCGTCGAAGTCGGTGGTGGTGAGGTGGTCGGGGGCCTGCTCTTTGGCAATGGCAACCATGATATGCTCTCCTCCTCTTCGTTGTGATGGTTGGCTCGTCGTTCGGGAAAGGGAGGGAAAGTCCGACCTTTCCGCCCCCTCTCCACCCGTGACCGTTGCGGTCCCGGGCGCCCTTTGAGCATAGACCGGTTTTCGCAAATTGCCAGGCGATCACACCTTGAGACTGGATGCCCTCCGTCCTTTGCGCGGCGCCGCCGTCACCTTGGAGGTGCCGCCTGCTTGCGTCTGCCGGATTGGCGGCCCTTCGGGGGCCGGTAAGAGCCTGCTGTTGCGGGCGGTGGCGGACCTGGATCCCAATCGGGGAGAAGTCTGGCTCGGTGAAACACCCCGCAGCCGGATGCCGGCTCACGCATGGCGTCGCCTGGTGGGCTATCTTCCGGCGGAGAGCGCCTGGTGGGCGGATCGGGTGGGCGAGCATCATCCCCGCTGGTCTCCGGAGCAGACCGCCGCTCGGGGCGTCGATCCCCGCCTCGAGGCGCTCGGTTTCGGCCCCGACGTATTGCAGTGGCCGGTGGCGCGTCTTTCCACGGGGGAGCGGCAGCGGTTGGCCCTTGCCCGCTTGTTGGCCAATGAACCTCTTGCGCTGCTTCTGGACGAGCCGGTGGCCAATCTGGACAGCGTCAACGGTGAACGGGTATTGGAGGTGGTGCGGGATTACCTTGAAACCACGCCCGCGCCTGCGCTCTGGGTGAGCCATGGCGACGAGCGCCCTGCGCGTTGCATGGGGACCCTGGAGTTGGTCCACGGCGAAATGGAAGAACTGGAGTTGCCGTGGAACTGATCCGGATCACGTCCTGGGACCTGGCCCTGTGCGCTGGACTGGTGCTGTTGTTGGCCGCCCTCTCCTGGCGGCTGCACCTGGGGGTGGAACGGCGGTTGTTGGTGGCGATGGCGCGCGCCACGGTTCAGCTCATGCTGTTGGGCCTGGTGCTGCGCATGCTCTTTGCCCAGACGCGCCCCCTCTACCTGGGGCTCATGGCCCTCTTCATGCTGGCGGTGGCCGGATACGAGGTGATGGCCCGCCAGCAACGCCGTTTCCGTGGAGGCTGGGGTTATGGGCTGGGCGCTCTCTCCATGTTCCTCTCGTCTTTCACCATCACCTTTCTTGCTTTGACCCTGGTGATCCAGGTGGATCCTTGGTACCGGCCCCAATATCTCATCCCGCTGCTGGGCATGCTTCTGGGAAACACCATGACGGGCATCGCCATCGCCCTGGACAATCTCACCCGTGCCGCCTGGGAACAGCGAGATCGAATCGAAGCGCGTCTCATACTCGGCCACCCATGGCAGCAGGCCATCGGTCCGCTTCGAAGGGACGCTTTGCGTTCCGGGCTCATTCCCATCATCAACGCCATGACCACCGCCGGCGTCGTGAGCCTGCCAGGCATGATGACCGGACAGATCCTGGCCGGCAGCCCGCCGCTGGAAGCGGCCAAATACCAGCTCATGATCCTCCTGCTCATCGCCGCCGGCGTTGGGTTGGGCAGCCTGGCCGCCGTATGGGGCGGCAGCCGTCGGTTGTTCGACGAACGAGAGCGACTGCGCTTGGACCGCATCGCCGAAACAGGCAGGTGAGCCTCGACCAGGGGACCGGTCAAGGCGGCGGAGGCTCGGAATGGACCGCCGGGCGCCTTCCCTGCCGTTTCGAGCGGGCCGGGGAATTTGTCCGTCGTCGTTTAGAGGCGAAGTGCGACTGGTTTAAACCGCGGCTTTGAAGTTGGGTTTGAGGGCGATGGGGCCGGAGCGCCGATCGACGTCATGAAGTGGTCCGCCGGAACAGCAGATCGTGTACGGGATGGCCCAGGCGGCGCCCCCTTTGCTCGAATTTGGTGATCGGTCGGGTTTCGGGCCGCGCCGAATAGCGTCCGGGGCCGGCCAGGTTCTGGAACAGGTCGGGGCGCGCCTCGAAATGTTCGAGGATCCATTCAGCGTAGGGTGTCCAGTCGGTGGCGGCGTGAAAGAGGCCGCCGGGAGTCAGACGGGCGGCCACCAGTTCCACGAAGCCCGGTTGGACGATGCGGCGTTTGTGGTGGCGCTTTTTTGGCCAGGGGTCGGGAAAGAAGAGCAGAATGCCGGCCAGACTGCCCGGAGGGATCATCCGTTCCAGCACCTCCACGGCGTCGTGGCGCATTAGGCGCAGGTTGTTCAGCCGTTGCGCTTCGATCTGCTTCAGCAGCCGCCCCACGCCGGGCGGGTGGACCTCCACGCCCAACCAGTTGCGCTCCGGATGGCTGGCGGCGAGGGTGGCCAGCGACGTGCCGTCGCCGAAACCGATCTCCATCCATACCGGGTTGGCGTTGCCGAACAGGGCCTCGAAGTCCAGCCGGACGGTGGGATCGAAAGGGATGCCGTAGCGGGGCCAGAGGCGGTCGAGTGCCCGTTGCTGGCCGGCGGTGAGGCGGCCGCCGCGCAGCACGAAGCTGCGGATCCGGCGGGCGGGCGCGTCGGAGCCGCTCATGGGGCGTCCGGCCTCAGAAAAAGAGCCCTTCCAGCGGCGAAGAGGCGGAAGCGTAACGCCGAGGCGGCATGCGGCCGGCAAGATAGGCTTCACGTCCCGCTTCGATGGCTTTTTTCATGGCCGACGCCATGAGCACCGGATTCTTCGCCGCCGCAATGGCGGTGTTCATGAGCACCCCATCGCAGCCGAGCTCCATGGCCACGGCGGCGTGGGAAGCGGTGCCCACGCCGGCGTCCACCAGGATGGGCACCTTGGCGTTCTCCACGATTTCGAGGATGTTGTAAGGGTTGCGGATGCCCAGGCCCGAGCCGATGGGCGCGGCCAACGGCATCACCGCCACGCAGCCCATGGCCTCCAGTTCGCGGGCGACGATGGGGTCGTCATTGGTGTACACCATGACGTCGAAACCGTCGGCGATGAGGGTTTCCGCCGCATCGAGGGTGGCGACCACGTCGGGGAAGAGGGTCTTTTCGTCGCCCAGCACCTCCAGCTTCACCAGATTGTGGCCGTCCAGCAGCTCACGTGCCAGGCGGCAGGTTCGCACCGCCGTTTTCGCGTCGTAGCAGCCGGCGGTATTGGGCAGGATGGTGTATTCGTCCGGCGGCAGCACGTCGAGGATGTTGGGTTCGTCCGGATTCTGGCCCATGTTGGTGCGGCGCACGGCGATGGTGACGATCTCGGCGCCGCTCGCTTCGACGGCGCGGCGGGTCTCGTCCAGGTCCTTGTATTTGCCGGTGCCCACCAGCAGGCGCGAAGTGAAAGTGCGGCCGCCGATGGTGAAAGTGTCCTGGGATTCGCTCATTGGAAAATTGCCTCGGGAAAGGGAGGAACGAAATTCTATTCGAAAACGACAGGGGGCAGGAGGCCGCTTCTAGCCGCAGCAGCCGTCCTTACCTTCGATCTGCACCGGGGGACAGGGAACGCTGCCGAAAGAGCAGAAGACGCAGCAGTCGCCGGGCTTGGGCTTTAGCAGGGCGCCGCAGGAGGTGCACTCGTAGTACCACTGGCAGGCGTCGGTGGGCATGCTCTCTTCCTTCGAGAAGCCACACTCGGGGCAGGTGACCACCGATTGCAGGATCACCGCCATCAACCGCCTCCGATGGCCTGCACCACCTCCACGCGGTCCCCCTCTGAGAGGACGTAGTCGGGGTGTTTGCTGCGCGGCACCAGCTCTTCGTTCACCTCGATGGCATAACGGCTGCCCTGAAGCCCCAGTTCGGCCACCAGCTGGGCCAGGGTGACCGCTTCGGCCACCTGACGCGTCTCGCCGTTGAGCCGGATCTGCATGGAAACCTCGCGCACAAGGTGATCTCGGTTGAAATTTTACACTAAACTCCATTCCATCCCGTCCACTCACCGGCAGCCGTCCGCAGATGGAGAAGAAATTTCACGAAAACCTCATTTCGGTGGAGGAGGCCAATACTCTCGACGGGCTGTTGGCGCGACGCATCCATCGGTCTCCCGACGGTTTGGCCTACCAGTATTACGACCGTGGGGGCAAATGTTGGCGTGAACTGACCTGGCGTCAGATGGGCGAGGCGGTGGCGCGTTGGCAGCAGGCGCTGGCCGCCGAAGGGCTCAAGCCGGGAGATCGGGTGGGGGTGCTGCTGCGCAACTGCCCCGAATGGCTCATGTGGGACCAAGCGGCGCTCAGCCTGGGGCTGGTGACCGTGCCGCTCTATACCGACGACCGGCCGGACAACGTCGCTTACATCCTGGACGAGGCGGGGGTCAAGGCGCTTCTGGTGCAGGACGCCGGGCGCTGGAAGCGGTTGGTGCCGGCGTTGCCCGAGGAAGGGGAAGGGTCGCTCAAGAGGGTCTTGTTGCTGGACGACGGGCGGGAGGCGGAGAAGTTCGAGCGCAACGACGATCGCGTGGTGCGGGTTTCGCGCTGGCTCCCGCAGACGAGCGGCCCTCTCAAGGTGCGCCAGGGGGCCGATCCCCACGAGCTGGCGTCCATCGTCTACACCTCGGGCACCACCGGTCGCCCCAAAGGGGTCATGCTGAGCCATCACAACATGCTGTTTGTGGCCCACGCCAGCCTCACCATGCTGGATTGCTACGAGGAGGACAAATTTCTCTCTTTTCTGCCCCTCTCGCACACCCTCGAACGCACCGCCGGCTACTATCTGCCCATGATGGCCGGCGCGGCGGTGGCGTTTTCCCGTTCCGTGGCCCAGTTGGGCGACGACCTGATGAAAGTGCGGCCCACCGCCATCATCGCCGTACCGCGCATTTTCGAAAAGGTGTACGGGCGGATCCGGGATCAACTGAAAAAGAAACCCCCGCTGGCACGGCGGTTGTTCGAGATGGCGGTGGATGTGGGGTGGGCTCGGTTCGAACATCAACAAGGGCGGGCCGGATGGTCGCCGTGGCTGCTGTTGTGGCCGGTGCTGGAGCGCCTGGTGGCGCGCAACGTAGTGGCGAAACTGGGGGGGCGGCTGCGCCTGGCGGTGAGCGGGGGGGCGCCCTTGTCGCCCGAGGTCGCTCGGGTGTTCATCGGTTTGGGAATTCCCATCGTTCAGGGGTACGGGCTGACCGAAACCAGCCCGGTGATCAGTGTCAACCCGTTGGAGGACAACGTGCCGGAGAGCGTCGGCCTGCCCATTCGCGGCGTCGAGGTGAAGATCGGCGACAACGATGAGTTGCTGGTACGCGGTCCCGGCGTGATGCTCGGATATTGGAACAACCACAAGGCCACCACTGAGACGATCGATCCGGATGGTTGGCTCCACACCGGCGACCAGGCGCGGATCGACGAAAGCGGCCACATCTACATCACCGGGCGCATCAAGGACATTCTGGTGCTCTCCAACGGGGAGAAGATCCCGCCCGCCGACATGGAGCTGGCCATTGCCCTGGACCCCCTGGTGGATCAAGTGATGGTGGTGGGCGAGGGGCGGCCTTATCTCACTGCCTTGGTGGTGCTCAATCCGGAGCACTGGAAAGAGCTGGCGGCCGAGCTGGGGCTGGATCCGGACGATCCCACCGCTCTGGAGCACAAGGCGGTGCATAACCGAATGCTCAAGCGCATCCAGAAGGCGCTGAAGGATTTTCCCGGCTACGCCAAGATCCGCAAGGTCCACCTGACCTTGGAACCCTGGACCATCGAGGCGGGGCTCATCACGCCCACGCTCAAGGTGAAAAGGCCCAAGGTGCTCGAACACCATGCCGACGCCGTAGAGGCCATGTACGCCGAAGGCCCGGCTCAATGACTTTGGGTTATAATCCGCTTCCGTTGCGGGTGTAGTTCAATGGTAGAACCTCAGCTTCCCAAGCTGATGACGTGGGTTCGATTCCCATCACCCGCTCCAGTTTCCATGCGCCTTTCTTCCCGATGGACCAAGGGCCCTGGTGGCGCGCGCCGTTCCGGGGCGCTTCTTTTCGGGCGCTCGTCAGGAGAATCCGCGCCATGCGTTCCCCCCGTTCCCTGATCTTCATCGCTTTTTTGGCCTCCATGCTCGGCGGGTGCGAGAAACCCGAACCGCCTGCCGGGGAGCCGCCGGTGCGGCCGGTCAAGTCCACGTTGGTGACCGGCCGCAGCACGGGGGGGGTGCGCCAGTTTCCGGCGCGGATCGACTCGCTGCACAAGGCGGATCTGGCTTTTCGGGTTTCCGGAAAGGTGAAGGAGATCCTGGTGGTGGAGGGCCAGCAGGTGGAAGAGGGGGCACTGCTGGCGCGCCTGGACGACACCGACTACCGCATCGTCTTCAACGATCGGAAAGCCGTCTATCAGCGCGCGCTCAACGATTTCCAGCGCGCCAAGAAGCTCATCGAGGACGGTTACATCTCTCGGACCGACTACGACAAGCTGGAAGCGGCTTTCAAGAGCGCCAAGGCGGCGTTGGCGGCGGCCCGGCAGGATCTGGAGTACACGAAGCTCCATGCGCCCTTCGCCGGCACCGTGGCCAAACGCTACGTGGAGCAGTTCGAGGAGGTGAAGCCCAACCAGCCGGTGCTGGCGCTGAGCGACACCTCGTCGCTCAAGGTGATCGTCGATGTGCCCGAGAACATCATTCAGTCTCTCCGCCGTACCGGCCGGGAGGAAGGCGTGAAGGTGGAGGCTTCGTTCGACGCCTTGCCCGGTAAGCGTTTTCCCCTGAAGTTTCTCGAAGCCTCCACCCGGGCCGACCCCCAGACCCAGACTTTCGAGGTCACCTTTCTCATGCCGCGGCCCGATGAACTCACCATCCTGCCGGGCATGACCGCCAACATCACTCTCGATTTGAGCGCTCTGGTGCGGGCGGTCGAGGGCTATCTGTTGCCTTTGACCGCGGTGACCGCGAACGCCGCTTTGGAGCCCATCGTATGGGTGGTGGACGAGGAAAAGGGCGAGGTCCATGCGCGCAAGGTGAAGTTGGGCGAGTTGCGCGGCAGCCGCGTGGAGGTTCTCGAAGGGGTCGAAGAAGGCATCCGCGTGGTGACCGCCGGCACCGCCTATCTGGCCGAAGGGATGAAGGTGCGATTGCTGCCCGAGCGCGAGCAGGCCGAACCGCGGCCGGACGATCTCAAGCGCATTCTCCTTACCCGCTGTCCGCCGCCCGTACCGGCCGCCTGTGGTGAAGGAGAGGAGGGGGCGCCGACCCGATGAATCCGGGAGAGTATTCCATCCGCAGGCCGGTCGTCGCCTGGCTGCTCATCATCATCATGGTGGGGGGCGGCCTGGCCGGCTTCGAGAAGATGGGCAAGCTCGAGGATCCCAACTTCACCATCAAGCAGGCCAAGATCATCACCTATTATCCCGGCGCCACCGCCCAGGAGGTTCAGGATGAGGTGACCTACCACCTCGAGGACGCGGTTCAGCTTTTAGGGCAGCTCAAACGGATCAAAATGTCCATCTCCCGGCCCGGCATGTCGGACATCACCCTGGAGTTCAAGGACGAATATTCGGCCGAGGCGTTTCCCAACATCTACGATGAGCTGCGGCGAAAGATCGCCGACATGAAACACAAGCTGCCGCCGGGGGTGAATCCCATCGTAGTGGACGATTTCGCCGACGTGTACGGGGTCTATCTGGCCCTGCATGGACCCGGCTACACCTACCGGGATCTCCAGGACGTGGCCGATTGGCTCAAAAAAGAGCTGGTGCTGGTTCCGGGGGTCCGCAAAGTGGTCATCGGCGGCAGCCAGCCCGAAGTGGTCTATCTGGAGATGTCGCGTCAGAAGCTGGGCGAGCTGGGCATTCCCCTGGAGCGCATCGCCGCCATCCTGCAGTCGCAGAACGTGGTGGCCGACGCCGGAAAGGTTCGGGTAGGCGACGACTACATCCGCATTCAACCCACGGGGGAGTTCCGTTCCGTCAAGGCCATCGGAGACGTGCTGTTGGTCTCGGATGGGCGCAAACTGGTCTATCTGCGGGACGTGGCGCGCATCCATCGGCTGTACGACGAGGTGCCGCAGAAGCTCATCTATTTCAACGGCGCGCCGGCCCTCACTCTCGGCATCTCCATGCGAGCCGGAGAGAACGTGATCGCCGTGGGGCGGGCCGTCCGCCAGCGACTGAAGGCGTTGGAAGCCGACATGCCGGTGGGCATGACGCTGGACGCCATCTACAGCCAGCCCGACGAAGTGGACAAGTCGGTGAGTGGGTTCATCGTCAGCGTGGGCCAGGCCATCGCCATCGTCATCGTGGTGCTGTTGCTGTTCATGGGGCTCACTTCGGGGCTCATCATCGGCGCCGTCCTGCTGATCACCGTGGCCGGCACCCTTTTCGTCATGCAGTTGTACGGCATCGAGCTCCAGCGGGTCTCTCTGGGCGCCCTGGTCATCGCCCTGGGCATGTTGGTGGACAACGCCATCGTCGTCGCGGAAGGCATGCTCATCCGCCTGAAGGCCGGCATGGATGCGGCCAAGGCGGCCCGGGAGGTGGTGGGCAAGAACGCCATGGCCCTGCTCGGCGGGACCATCATCGGCATTCTCGCTTTTTCGGCCATCGGCCTGTCCCAGGACAACACGGGCGAGTTCGCCCGTTCGCTGTTCTATGTGATCCTCATCTCCCTCTTGCTCTCATGGATCACCGCGGTGAGCACCACGCCCCTGCTCTGTGCCCTCTTCATCAAGCCGAAAAAGGGGGCGGAGGCCGGCCAAGACCCTTACGGCAAGGGGTTCTTCAGGGTTTACCGCAACTTCGTCAAGCAGGTGATCCGTTTTCGGTGGGTCACCGTGGCCGTCGTGGTGGGGCTGTTCGTATTGGCGGTGTACGGTTACGGATTCGTGCCCCAGGCCTTCTTCCCCAACGCCAACACCCCCATGTTCTTCGTGGATCTTTGGGAGCCGGAAGGAACCGACATCCGCAAGACGCGGGACGACGCGCTCGAAGTGGAGGCCTTCGTGCGACGCCAACCGGGTGTGGTGAGCACCACCACCCTGGTGGGCGGCGGAGACGCCCGGTTCTCCCTGGTATACGAACCCAAGGAAGCCAGCCCCGCCTATGCCCAGATCATCGTGCAGACCGAGCGGCGGGAGCAGATTCCAGCGGTGTGGTCGGCGGTGGCGGACTACATGCGAGAGCGGATGCCCCAGCTCGATCCCATCATCAAGCCCTTGCGCATCGGACCCGGGCGCGACAGCAAGATCGAAGCGCGGATCATGGGGCCCGATCCCGTGGTGTTGCGCCGGCTTTCGGAAAAGGTCAAAGCCATCATGCGCGCCGATCCCGAAGCCATCGAGGTACGCGACGATTGGCGCAACCCGGTGGCTTACATCCAGCCGGTGTTCAATGAACAGGTGGGCCGACAGCTCGGGGTGAGCCGCAATGAGCTGGCCGCCGCCCTCAAGGCCGCTTTCCAGGGCGAAGACATGGGACGCTTCCGCGACGGCTA
>Ga0256914_1002043_pt1 | contig 17209 bp, 13 predicted proteins | sample HulkmetaG_FD_191571 | JGI IMG/M metagenome (GOLD analysis project Ga0256914, IMG submission 191571) | Hydrothermal chimney microbial communities from Main Endeavour vent field at the Juan de Fuca Ridge, Pacific Ocean - Hulk | ecosystem: Environmental > Aquatic > Marine > Hydrothermal vents ... | reverse complement strand
CACCAGCATCCGCACGCTGGTGATTGCTTCAGTGGCGATGAATCAAATTGTCGGACCGGTACTTTTCCGTTATTCATTAATTAAAACCGGGGAAGGGCGTTAAAACAACCCGGATTGAGTTTCCCTCCTTTTCCCTTCGTTGAGTTGGCTTTTGTCAAAAAATTCGTTAAATTTGTTTGGATAAATTCTCAGAAGAACGAAGCTTATGTCCTCAATTACCATACTGGTTGTCGGAGCCGGGAAAGGCGGCTTGCATTTGCTGGAATTGTTGCAAGAACTGCCCGAAGTGGAAATTCTGGCGGTGGTGGATAAGAATCTGAAGGCACCGGGCATTCGCTTTGCGCAGGAGCACGATATTCCGGTAGCACGGCACTGGGCACCCTATTGTGCCGACCCCCGGCTGGATATTGCAGTCAATGTAACCGGCGACCGGGAAGTAACCCGTCAGTTGCACCGGTGTAAATCGGAACAGTGTGAAATCATCGACGGGAAGAGCGCGCATTTTATATGGGCGCTGGTGGAAAAATGCAAGCAAAAGGAGGAGTACCGGGAGCGGTATTTAACCGTTCAGCGGGAACTGGAGCAGCATTTACCCGATGCACGCTGGATGGTAGCCAAGTCGCCTCAGATGCAGAGTGTGATGGAACTGGTAAAGCGTGTCGCACCGACTCCCACCACAGTTCTGCTGCGGGGTGAGACCGGTACCGGAAAGGAGATGGTTGCCCGGGCTATCCATCAGGCCAGCCATTTGCGGGACAAACCATTCATTTCCCTGAACTGCACCGCTTTAACCGCTTCGCTGATGGAAAGCGAACTGTTTGGGTACAAAAAGGGCGCTTTTACCGGTGCCGAACAGGACCGCAAAGGGTTGTTGGAAGAAGCCCACGGAGGCACCATCTTTTTGGACGAAATCGGAGACATGGAGTTAAGTTTACAGGCGAAGCTCCTGCGGTTCTTGCAAACCGGAGAGATTCGGCCGGTCGGTTCTTCGGAAGTGAAATATGTGAAGGTACGCATCATCGCTGCCACCAACCGAAATCTGGAAGAAGCCATTGAACAGGGGCAGTTTCGCAAAGACCTGTTTTACCGGTTTAACACGTTTACCATTTTTTTACCCCCGCTACGCGAACGGAAGGTGGATATTCCCTATCTGGCCTATCACTTTTTGACCCGCGCGGAGGAAAAGCTCAACAAACGGGTGGAAAAGATTTCCGATCAGGCGCTGGAGATTCTGAAAAATTACCACTGGCCCGGCAACGTGCGAGAACTGGAAAACGTAATTGAACGGGCGGTCATTTTGTGCACGGGCGACACCATTTTACCGGAACACCTTTCCATTACTTTTGCCCCTCTGGAACCGGACGTACGAGCGGACGGAGACTTTCGGCGTCAGCGTTCCCGGTTAATGGAAAAATACGAAAAACAGGCGCTGATCGAGTACATTCACCGGGCGGGTGGGAACATCAGCGAAGCGTCCCGGATTTCCGGGATTCCCCGCCGAACCTTCTATCGGTTGATGAAAAAATACGGCTTGTAACCGCTTTAACCCACTGAATCCTTTTGCAGAAAAACCTGATTGCAAAAAACACACCCGGGCAGAACTGGAAAAAATGGAAAGCCATACCCGATGATGGCATATATCCTCAGGATTGTTAGGTGGTGAAATGTAATTGACCGGAAACAATGGTATTTTGATTTGTACAAACAAACACTGGATTTGCCACAATAAGCTATCCACGAAGCAAGGAAATGTAAAATTTTCGCTACAATCAGGACACCTGAGATCGCATGGCGGATGATTCCGTTGACCCGTGTGTCCGGCACATCATCATCGGAAGCTATGTGGGACAACGCCACGGTGGAGAACAAAACGCTGGACGTGACCTTCCTTCGGTCGGAAAGACATTCAGAAGTTTAACGGATTGCTGAATCTCAAAGGCGCCTTACCGTGGGCAAATGGAGTTCGCACATTTGTACATATTTTACCTTTTTGATGAATTTCGTTTTCTCTAAAATCCACTTGACCGGTACACGAATTCAATCTAATATTTTGATTTCTAATGATGACCTTTTTGTTTTTTCTAAGTTTCCTGGGTCAAATCTAATTTTATGAAAGTCGGCCAAATGCAATCTATTTTTTGTCAATGTAACAATTATTAAATTAAAATCTTGTTTTGAGCGTGACCACTATACACAACTACCATATATTCGGGCAAAAATTTAATTCATTTCGAGTATCGCCGCTTCACACAATTCCTCCTTGAAGGGTTTGACAGATTTTATAGGGGGAGAAAAATACATGGCACAGGTGTGCCATGTGTGGCACAAGCTGTGTGATTCTTCCGATCGCTGCAAATTACCGTCATCCATTTGTTTCTATACGGCTTAACGGTGTTTTTATCGTTCCCATGTCTATCTGGCATAAAGGTTGTATCAAATAAAGCATCATTTGTTAAACCCAAAACAAAAGGTTCGAACATGAGTACACAATCCAATGCTTCCATGGATCAGAAAGTTGTTGCGGTTATCAAGGGACTTATTCTGGATGCCACCCGCAAAGCGAATTCAGGGCATCCTGGTGGAGCCATGTCCTCTGCTGATATGGCGTATGTGGTATTCAAGGAATTTCTTCGTTTTAGCCCGGAGAATCCGGATTGGTTTAATCGCGATCGTTTTGTGCTTTCTGCCGGTCACGAGTCCATGCTACTTTATTCCCTGCTCACCCTGATCGGTTATTTAAAGTTAGACGATTTAAAAGAATTTCGTCAGTTTGGCAGCTTAACCCCCGGTCATCCGGAAGCGGATTTGACCCCCGGGGTGGAAGCCACTTCCGGTCCGCTGGGGCAGGGTGTGGGTATGGGTGGCGGTATGGCCATTGCCGAGGTGCTGCTGCGCGCCATGCTGGGCGAAGACATCATGAATCATTACACGTATGTGCTGGCCGGGGATGGCGATTTGCAGGAACCGGTGGCATTGGGCGCTTCGGCAATCCTGGGACATCTGAAAATCGGGAAAATGATTATGTTTTACGATCGAAATCGAATTCAGATATCCGGTCCCACCACACGGGCGGACAGTACCGACATTGCCGAAGTGTTTCGTGGATTCCAGTGGCATGTGCAGGAAATTGACGGGCACAATCACGAACAAATTCGTGCCGCCATTCTGGCCGCCCAACAGGTTACCGATAAACCCAGTCTGATTATCGGGGATACGGTAATGGCCAAGGGTGCGGCTACCCGCGAAGGTGACCACGAAACCCATGGTGCCCCCCTTCCACCGGAAGAAATTGCCGCAACCAAAGAGAAATTAGGATTACCTCCCGACAAAACGTTTTATTTACCGGATGATGTGGTGGATTACTTCCGTTCCCGCTTCGATCAACTTCGCCAGGCAGAAGCGGAATGGAATAAGCGTTTACAGGAAAAATTAAAAGGCGATACACAGTTTCGAAAATTGTGGGAATTTGTGGGAGAGGGCAAATTACCGGAAAAGTTTGACCTGCCCGAATTCAACGCTGGCGATTCCATCGCTACCCGTGCGGCGTTCGGTAAAGTGCTGGCAGCGCTGGCCGATCAGTTACCGCATCTGGTGGGTGGCTCAGCCGACCTGGAACCGTCCAACGCCACCCGTGCCTTTATGGAAAAAGTGGGTGACTTCTCCCCTGACAATCCCGCCGGACGTAACTTTGCTTTTGGTGTGCGGGAGTTCCCCATGGGTGCGTTACTGAACGGAATGGCACTACACGGCGGATTGCGCCCGTTTGGTGCCACCTTCCTGGTGTTTGCCGATTACGAGCGTCCTGCTTTGCGGTTAAGTGCCATGCAGCATGTCCCGGTTTTGCATGTGTTCACACACGATTCCTTCTATGTGGGTGAGGATGGTCCCACACACCAGCCCGTGGAACATTTGGCATCTTTGCGGGCAATTCCCAACTTCATTGTAATGCGTCCCGCAGACGCCACGGAAACCGCAGTCGCCATGCAAATGGCGATGGAAGAGACGAAGCGTCCCACTGCACTCATCCTGACCCGGCAAAAACTTCCCGTTCTGGATCGTTCCCGTCTTGCTTCCGCTGAAGGAGTGCGACGCGGTGGGTACATTATTTACGGTAACGAGCAGGACACACCGGATATGATTCTCATTGCTACCGGTTCGGAAGTCCATCTGGCTCTGAAGATTGCCCGCGAACTGGAACAGGAGTTCAAAGTACGTGTGGTAAGCCTGCCCTCCACCGAACTGTTTGACGAGCAACCCCGGGAATACCGGGAGAAAGTACTCCCCGGGGAGGTGGAATTTCGTGTGGCCATCGAAGCAGGGGTGACTTTTGGGTGGGAAAAATACACCGGGTGCCACGGTTTTGTGTACGGCCTGAACCGGTTCGGCAATTCCGCACCCTATCAGAAGCTGGAAGAAGCGTACGGATTCACCCCCCAGCATCTGGTTCCGTTGATTCGGGAAAAGTACCAGCAGTATAAGGAACAAAAAGCCTGAGGACAGAATGGGTGAAAATTTGACGAAATAATTCTTAATCAATAATGATATCAAAAAATTAGAAAGAAGGAGGTTGCTGAACATGCCATTAACTACACCCAAAGAGATTTTTCCCAAAGCGTACGAAGGGAAGTATGCCATTGGCGCCTTTAACGTGAACAACATGGAGATTTTGCAGGGAATTATGTGGGCAGCTGAGGAAGAGCGTTCGCCGGTGATTCTGCAGATTTCCGCCGGTGCCCGTAAATATGCCGGCCATAACTACATTATTAAAATGGTGGAAGCAGCGGTGGAAGAGAGCAACGTACCGGTTGTACTGCATCTGGACCACGGCGCCAATTTCGAAATCTGTAAGGAAGTGATTGACGGTGGATTTACTTCGGTGATGATTGACGGTTCACATTTGCCCTACGAGGAAAATATTGCCATTACCAAAAAAGTGGTGGATTATGCCCACGAACGAGGTGTATGGGTCGAAGCGGAGCTGGGACAATTAGCCGGAATCGAGGAACACGTCGTGGCGGAGAAGAGTGTATTTACCGATCCCGATCAGGCCGTGGAATTTGTTCAGCGAACCGGATGTGATTCGCTGGCGATTGCCATTGGTACCAGTCATGGTGCGTACAAGTTTTCCGGTGAACCGAAGCTGGATTTTGAGCGACTGAAAAAGATTACCGAACTGCTGCCGGGATATCCGCTGGTGTTGCACGGCGCCTCTTCGGTTCCGCAGGAATTTGTGGAGATGGCGAACAAGTACGGTGGTAAGATTGGTGGTGCCCGCGGTGTGCCGGAAGAGATGCTCCGCGAGGCGGCCAAATACGGCGTGTGCAAAATTAATATCGATACGGATATTCGTCTGGCAATTACCGCTACGGTGCGGAAGGAACTGTGGGAACATCCGGAAAATTTCGATCCGCGTAAGTATCTGGGTCCCGCCCGCGATGCGGTAAAAGCAATGGTTCAACATAAAATTCGCAATGTGCTGGGAAGTTCCAACAAAGCATAATAACCTCCCGATGGTGGAATCGGGAATTGTCAGGGTTCCCGATTCCATCGGGTTGGTTTCCTGGCACGCAACCAGATCACTTAACCAGAAAAAGAGGCAATTATGGTTCTCATCGCACCCTCAATTCTATCGGCAGATTTACTGAAGCTGGAAGAGCAGGTTCGCCGGGTGGCGGAAAACGGCGCCGATTTTATTCACATCGATGTAATGGACGGGCATTTTGTTCCCAATTTGACCTTTGGTCCCAATATGGTGAAAACCATCAAACGGATTGTAGATATTCCGCTGGACGTGCACCTGATGATTTCCAATCCCGATTTGTACATCGACGATTATGTGGAAGCGGGCGCCGACATCCTGACCGTGCATCAGGAGGCCTGTACCCATTTGCACCGTACCATCCAGAACATTCATCAGCACGGGATTAAAGCCGGCGTTTCCCTGAATCCCGCTACTTCCCTGAGCACCATCGAGGACGTATTGGAGGACATGGACCTGCTGTTAATTATGACCGTGAATCCCGGTTTTGGGGGACAGAAATTCATTCGGCAGGGGTTGAATAAAATTGCACGCGCCCGCCGGATGATTCAGGAAGTGGGTCGAGACATTTATCTGGAAGTGGACGGTGGGGTGAATCCCGAGACGGCAGCGGAGGTGGCGCGCAGTGGAGCCAATGTGCTGGTAGCCGGAAGTGCCATCTTCCGTGCTCCGGATATTGTTCAGGCAATGAATGCCATCCGCCAGTCCGCCAATCGTGCCATTTCTGGCGAAGTAGCTGTGTAAATCGGTACGGTTTGTTCCAATTCAGTGGCTAAAAAACCAAACCTGTGGGGTCTGCTCAGTTCCCGGTTTCGGGAAGCTATGCGAAGCAGACCACGGGTGAAATCAAAATAAATATATGGAGAAAGAATCATGGCGAAAGAAGCACCTCAACGAAATCTGGCTTTGGACCTGGTTCGGGTAACCGAAGCAGCCGCCCTGGCCGCTGCCCGCTGGCTGGGCAAGGGGGATAAGGAAGCCGGAGACGGCGCCGCTGTGGATGCCATGCGGATGAGCTTTAACGTAATCGACATCGATGGCATTGTGGTGATCGGGGAAGGGGAGAAAGATCAGGCACCCATGCTTTACAACGGAGAACGGGTCGGTACCGGTAAGGGTCCCAAAATGGATGTGGCGGTAGATCCGGTGGAGGGGACGCGTTTGCTGGCTTTTGGACGCCCCAATGCGATTTCGGTCATTTCCATTGCCCCGCGGGGCACCATGTTTAATCCCGGACCAGCTTTTTATATGAAAAAATTGGTGGTAGGTCCGGAAGCCCGAAATGTCATCGATCTGGAAGCACCTGTGGAAGATAATCTGAAAAACATTGCCAAAGCATTAGGTAAGGATGTGGACGATCTGGTGGTATTTGTACTGGACAAACCCCGGCATCAGCAACTGATTGCGGACATTCGCAAGGCGGGTGCACGCATTCAGTTACATACCGATGGCGATGTGGCCGGGGCGCTGATGGCGGTTTCTCCGGATTCCGATGTGGATGTGATGATGGGAACCGGCGGAACACCGGAGGGTGTGCTGGCTGCCACAGCGATTAAAATTCTGGGTGGCGAAATATTAGCCCGGTTGGACCCTCAATCTGAAAAAGAAAAAGAGAACGTGCTGGCTGCGGGATACGACATCAACCGCATACTGAATGTTGATGAGCTGATTACCAGCGACGACATCTTCTTTGCTGCCACCGGTATCTCCGGAGGCACTTTCCTGAAAGGAGTGCGGTACACCGGTCGCGGAGCCGTGACTCACTCCATGGTCATGCGGGGAAAAACCGGTACCATTCGCTACATTGAATCGCATCATTCCTTCGAAAAACTCATGCGCATCAGTTCCATTCAATACGATTAAACGTTTGCCATATTGGAATAGAATATTCAAAAAAAGAAAAATATCACATGTCTTATTTTAAAAATAACGGAGTTATAAAACATAAAGGAGTTTAATCATGGATCAATCTCTCCGGTACACCAATCTGAATCTCAAAGAAGAGGATTTAATCCGCAGCGGGGATTTTGTGCTGGCTTACTACAAGATGAAACCCAATCCCAAACACTATCCCGATCCGAAATCCCCCGGGGATTATTTACGGGCGGCGGCGCACTTTGCTGCGGAATCTTCCACCGGCACCAATGTGGAGGTGAAAACGACTGACGATTTCACCCGTAAAATCGATGCGACGGTTTATTTCATCGACCCGGAAAAGGAAGAAATGAAAATCGCTTATCCGGTGGAACTGTTCGATCGCAACATCATCGATGGACGGGCAATGATTGTGTCGTTTCTGACTCTGGCCATTGGGAATAACCAGGGAATGGCAGATATTGAATATGCCAAGATGTACGATTTTTATTTCCCGCCGCGCTATTTGCAGCTGTTCGATGGACCCTCCAAGGGAATTGCCGATTTGTGGCGCGTGCTGGGACGTCCGGTGGTGAACGGTGGTTTTATTGTGGGAACCATCATTAAACCCAAGCTGGGTTTGCGGCCCGAGCCATTTGCCAAAGCAGCCTATGAGTTCTGGCTGGAAGGCGATTTTATTAAGAATGACGAACCGCAGGGCAATCAGGTTTTTGCTCCGATGAAGAAGGTGATTCCCCTGGTGGTGGATGCCATGAAGCGCGCTCAGGACAAGACCGGCAAGGCCAAACTCTTTTCTGCCAACATTACCGCAGATGATCCGTTCGAAATGATTGCCCGTGGAGAGTACATTCTGGAACAGTTCGGGGAATTTGCCCATCACGTGGCTTTTCTGGTGGATGGATTTGTCGGTGGACCCGCTGCGATTACCACTGCCCGACGGCACTTCCCCAATCAATTCCTGCATTACCACCGGGCCGGTCACGGAATGGTGACCTCTCCCCGCACCAACCGCGGTTATTCGGCATTTGTACTGGCGAAAATGGCACGGTTGCAGGGTGCCTCCGGAATCCATGTGGGAACCATGGGATTTGGGAAGATGGAAGGTTACAAGGACGACAAGATGATTGCCGAAATGATTACAGCCGATGCGGCGGATGGACCCATGTACCATCAGGATTGGCTGGGTATGAAACCCACCACGCCGATTATTTCCGGCGGAATGAACGCCCTGCGCGCACCCGGTTTCTTCGAGAATCTGGGGCACTCCAACGTGATTATGACCGCTGGCGGTGGCTGTTACGGACATGTGGACGGACCGGCAGAAGGAGCCAAATCCATGCGCCAGGCCGAACAGATGTGGCGCGAAGGGGCGGATGTGTTTGAGTTTGCCAAAGAACACCGCGCGTTTGCCCGGGCTTTTGTTTCCTTCCCGCACGACGCCGATCGCCTGTATCCCGGATGGCGGGAAAAACTGAAAGATTTTCTGGAATAAACCATACGTTTTGACGCATAACAGAGACCCATTTATCAAGCAGGAGTGAAGCGTTGCCTGAATTGAAGTTACTGATTTTCGATGTCGATGGAACACTGGTGGATAGTGAACGGTACGGTCACCTCCCGGCCAGCAACGACGCCATGGAACAGCTGGGACTGTCGATTCGCTGGTCGTGGGAGGAGTTTCTGGAGCTGCTCCCTATTCCGGGCAATGTGAATCGGTTGCGGAAGACCCTGACCGATCAGGGTCTTCCCGCCGGGGAAATTGAAGAGATTGTGAGTAAGTTTGCTCCGTTAAAGCAGCGCATTTACATCGAGAAATATTTACCGACGCTTCGCCTGCGTGAGGGTATCCGGGAACTGATTGCCGAAGCGGTCCAGCGTGGCATGGAACTGGCGATTGTCTCCACCTCCTACGAGACGCAAATCCGGGCTCTGCTCCAGAACCAGCTGAGCGAATTTGCCACCCATTTCCGGGTAATACTGGGAAAAGAAAGTGGTCCCAAGACCGGCCCGGAAGGAAAGCTGTATCCGATGTGTCTGGAGCAAACCGGATACGCTGCCGAAGAAACCCTGGCAGTGGAAGATTCCGAAGAAGGACTTCGCGCGGCTGTGGCAGCGGGAATTCCTACGGTGGTGTTTTATAACGATTACACCTTCGGGAGCTCATTTGCCCATGCCATTTTAGTGGCACCGGGCGCTTCCGGATTCAATCTGAACTTGCTGGAAACCATACACGCTCAATCTTTGAACCTGTTTCGCAGAGTAGTGCAGAAATAACCTGAAACATGGGCCTTCGCCGGTCAGTTTCCGGACAAGGAAAGAGAGTCTTTGCCCATATTCGGGTAAAGACAGAAAAGGAGTGTTTTTTTCACAGGAATATAAAAAAGGAAGGAGAAAACGTCATGCGACCAAAAGGACCTATCATGCTGGGAATTGTGGGGGATAGTGCCGCTGGTAAGACGACAATTTCCAAGGGGATTGAGAAAATTCTGGGACCCGACCGGGTGACCAACATCTGTGCGGATGATTACCACAAGTACAATCGGAAACAGCGTAAAGAATTGGGTATTACCGCCCTGCATCCGGACTGTAACTACATCGACATCATGGAGCAGCACATCCGCCTGCTTCGGGAGGGCAAACCGATCCTGAAACCGGTGTACAACCACTCCACCGGCGATTTCGATCCGCCGGAGTACGTGAAACCACGCGATTTTGTGATTATTGAGGGATTGCTCCCTTTTTACACCCGTCGGATGCGCGATGTGTTTGATGTCAAAGTGTATCTGGACCCGGAAGAAGAATTGCGCATTAAATGGAAAATAAAGCGGGATACCACCAAACGTGGTTACACCGAAGAAGAAGTGCTTAAAGCCATCAAAGCCAGGGAGCACGATTCCAAAACCTACATCCGTCCCCAGCGCTCCTATGCAGATATTGTGGTAAATTTCTATCGGCCGGAGGGGAAAAAGGAAGAAACCGGTGGGCATCTGAATGTGAATCTGGTGCTGCGTCCCACCATTCCGCATCCCGATTTTTCCGACTTCATCGACGATACACCCAATGCGCGGAACAAATGCATCTCAGTCACGCTTGGGCGCGACGAGGGGCGTCCGGTGGACTTTTTGCATATTACCGGCGACACGCCGCCGGAAAAGGCTCAGGAAATGGAAGAGACCATCTGGCGGCATTTACCGGGATTTGAAGAGTTGCGAAACACCACCATCGGAGAATATCAGGATGGTGAAGTAACAAAAATCAGCTATCCGCTGGCATTAACTCAGCTGCTTATTGTGTACCATCTGTTGAACACGCTGAAGGTAACCGAAAAATAAATAATGTACCTGTTCCGGCAGTTATTTCATGCAGAATAACTGCCGGTATTCAGGTGTTTTCTTCCTTGAAATGAAATATCCGGTTAAACTTTCCCGAATCGCTATTCCTGAAAACCAAATTCGTCTTTGATGTAGCGTTCGAAATTGAGTCGGGTGAAGTGTTCAATCCCTTCTCGTGCTGCTTTGCGTACCCGCTCATCCTGATGCAGGCTGAAGTTCTGTAAAATTTCGCCTAAATTTTCCGTTTTGTTCAGATTGGCCAGCGTTAACAGGGCGTACGAAAGAATATCCGGATCGTCGGAGGAGAGGAGCTGTTCGATCTTCCGTGCCAGTAGTTCCGAATCCGAAGCATAACTGGAGCTGATGGCTTCTAACAGAAGAGGTTTGGGTTGTCCCGGTTCCAGAAATTTGCTGAGAGTCTGGATCCAATAGAGCGGGAATTTACCCATGGCATGTAATGCCACCAGTCGCGCGGATTCTTCCGGCATATGAATGAAATCGGAAATCCATTCGCGAACCTCTTCCAGAAATCCTAAATTGCTCAGGGACATCAGAGCCGCTTCGCGTATTTCTAGATCTTCTTCTTCGTTTTGCAGAATGGAGAAAAGCAGATTCTTGGTGCGCAGGTAATCCTCGCGCAAGCTTTCCAGTTGAATTTCGTCCCACTCCTCAGATTCGTCCAGGGCGGTGTCCGGCCCGGTGGACGATTCAAAATCCTGCATCACACCTTCGTAAATAATGCCTCCCAGCGATTGCAGAGCGGCTTTGCGAATGGCGTTACTGCTATCGTTTTCTGCCAGATGGATGAGCAGGTCCAGAATGTGCGGCTCCAGCAGGCAACCTTCTGCCGCCAGTGCTGCACCACCCCGAATTTTTTCGTCGGGAGATTGCAGACTCTCCCGAATGTATTCCACGTTCTCGGGGGTATAGTCCTCTTGTTCCCGGATGGCGGAAAGACGATCCAGCACGTCCTTCCAATTTTCAACTTGCTTGAATAAATTCATGATACGTTCCGGTTTAGTTTAACTTCACATAAATTAGATTAAACAAACCCGTATTTTGCCACAAAGTTCCGCAATTTTTATTTTTTTGAAAAAAAAGAAAAATTTCTTGCATTGTCGGAATTCCCTGCATCCTTCCACCTCTCCTGATATTCTGTTCGGAATAATTGACTTCCCGGGAGGTGGAAAGAAAGTTGTATCTGGTAATTTACTGGCGGATGATTTCGTGTTCCCTTCCTGTTTAATTCGATTTTTTTTCCGGAAACTTCCTCCCCACTACAGGGTTAAATTTTCAATATCTTGATTTCAAGAGCGTCCAACTGGTATATTTAATTTCTGATTTGGAGTGATTTTCGGTGAAGCAAAGCCCCTTTTTTAAAAAAACATTACGCATTCTGCTAACCAGTGCACTGTTCGCCCTTTGGTTTGTGCTTGTTTCCGTTTTTCTCTCCTGGTTGGGAGTTCATTCCTCGCTGTTGGCATTCTTTCTGGTCCTGATCCCCGGATTGTATTACTATGAAGAGATCACCCGTTTTATTCGGAATTTTGTGGATCGAAATTTTTATCAGGAGTTGTATCGCATCTCCACTTCTTTCCAGCAATTTAATCGGGAACTGAATGCCACTCTGGAATACCCGGTGCTGATTCAGAAATTTAAAAAATTCCTTCAGGAAAATTTTTCCGACCATGCCTGGGCGTTTTATCTTTGCTGGGGACGCGACTATGAGCTGATGGCTTACCATCCCGCGGATTTACCCCTGCCCAGTTTGATTAAGGTAGAAAATAAAAAAGGATTTCTCAATCTGTTCAAAGAGAATGTAAATTTTTATCCGCTGCATAAATTGCGCGGGCAACATCCCCTGATTGACGAATTGCTTAGTACCCTCCAGGAAGGCCGGTTCTATTATTTTTTCCCCATGATTAGTTTTAAAGGCCATATCGGTTTTCTGCTGTTCGATAGTTCTTTGAATCGATACATTTATTTCCACAGTATTCGGGAATTGTTTATTCGCGTATTTCAGAAGACATCGGACATTATGGAAAACGCCCAGCTGTATTCGGAAGTTAAGCGGAAGTCGTTGCAGGATAGGCTGCTGCTGGAGGTGGGGAAGAAAATTTCCGCCAGTCTGAAACTGGATGAGGTGCTCAACGCCATTATGGATTCCATCAGTCAGCTGGTAAGTTTCGATGCCGGGGGGATTTTTCTCATCGATCGTCATCGCAAAGAGTTACGTCGGGTGGTCACCCGGGGATACGACCCGAAACTGCTGGACAAAATCCACCTGAAGTTGAACAAAGGAATCTACGGCAAAGTGATTGCCACCAAAAAGCCAAGCATCATCAATGATGTCTCCCGCTCACCGGAATATTGTTCAGTGCGGCCATCCACTCGTTCTCAGCTTACCGTGCCGCTATTGTATGGCAACCAGGTGATGGGGGTGATTGCCGTGGAAAGCGATTTGCTGAACCATTTTACCCCCGCAGACCTGGAACTGCTGGAGACGTTTGCCAGCCAGGCGGTCATAGCCATTGCAAACGCTCAGCTGTTTGAAGAAGCGGTTATGAAAAAACGGCTGGAGAGCGAATTGCTTATTGCCTCCCGTGTTCAGAAGGCGCTGTTACCGGAGCGCCCACCCCGTTTCGAAGGGTTCCAGATTAGCACGGTAAACATTCCCGCACGTATTGTCGGGGGGGATTTTTTCGATGTGTTCCGTACTTCACAGAATATGCTGGGGCTGGCCATTGGCGACGTGTCCGGCAAAGGAGCACCTGCTTCCATTTTGATGGCGATGCTTTATGCGGGGTTCAAGAGCCTGCTCAAGGAAATTTATCCGGTGGTGGAAATTGTAGCCAGGTTGAACAACCTGCTCACCGAAACCACCGCAGAAGGGTATTATGCGACCTTCTTCTTTGGCGTCATCGATCGGCATACCCGCCGATTTACTTTTACCAATGCAGGGCACAATCCGCCTCTGCTGGTGCGCAAAGACCTGTCCGTCCGCCAGCTGGATACCGGTGGCATCGTGCTGGGATTTCTGCCCGATCAGCAATATCGTCAGGAAACCGTGGAACTGAAATCCGGCGATTATCTCATCCTGTACACCGACGGGGTGACCGAAGTGAAAAATAAGCGCGATCAGGAATTCGGTGAACAGCGATTGGTGAATTTGATTAAGAAACATTACGGAACACCACCCCATCAGCTTAAGGAGCTGATTCTGGAAGCTATTCGGCGGTTCAGTGCCCGAAAAGAGCTAAGTGATGACGTGACCATGATTCTGCTGTATGTGGAATAATAAAGCCCGGTAACTTTTCAGCAAAACCTGCGTAATCCACTTTCGGACAATAATATGGAATGGAAATATTTGATTAACCGCTGGCATTCGTTAAAATTGTTCGATAAAAACCTGATTGTGTACTGGTTTTTCCTCACGGTCCTTATTGGGGTATTTCATAATAACGTACCGCACTGGGGACTGTATCTGGTGGCTCATCTGGTTCTGAGCGTTGCCATTGTTTTCCTGATGCCCTACCTGGATGGCTTTCGGCATCCCGTGGTACACTTTTTCCGGTACTGGTATGTGGTTATGAGCTTCCCGTTTCTGTATATGGAAGTCGGACCGCTGATTCACATGATCACACCCCGCGAATTTGATCCCTGGATATTAGGGGTGGATAAAGCCCTTTTTGGCGTATTACCCAACCTGTGGGTACAGCAGTGGGTTTCGCCTTTGTTGACCGAAGTCATGCAAATTTCATATAGCATTTACTGGATTACTATTCCCCTGGGGGGATTTATTTTTTACCTTTCCCGGAAGTATTATCTGTTCGAAAAATTAATTCACTATGTCACGTTGACGTTTTTCCTTTCCTATTTTATATTTATTCTATTTCCGGTCGCCGGACCCCGCTTTTATCTGGCTGAGCAGATTCATGCTTCCTACCATACTTACACACTGGGCAACTGGCTGCGTCAGTTCATGAGCGGGGTTGGATTCCGCGGTGGGGCATTTCCCAGCTCTCACGTTGGTGTCGCCACGGTTATTTTTCTGTTCGTCCGTAAATTTCGCCCCAGAATCGCTTATCTGGTCATTTTACCCATGCTCATCTGCCTTTCTCTTGCTACTGTTTACGGACAGTATCACTACTTTACCGATGTGCTGGCGGGTCTGAGTATGGGACTCATCATCGGGATTCGGGGAAGCCGGGCAACCGATCGGAGAGTGAACCATCTCATTGCCCGGGAAAAGAAGGAAACGTCTGTACATACCATTTAATCTGGAGGACTTCTATGAGACGCCTGGTTGTGTTTTTTGTGGCTTTGTTTTTATTGATGAATTTTGCCTTTGCCGACGAAGGCATGTGGCTGCTGGATCAGCTGAAGGATTTACCCTGGAAGCAGATGCAGCAACGGGGATTGCAGCTCTCCCCGGAGCAGGTGTACCACCTCAAAGATGCTGTGGTGATAATTGACGGAGGCACGGGGGAGGTGGTATCGCCCAACGGACTGATTCTCACCAATCACCATGTGGCGTTTGGTGCCATCCAGCGGGCTTCCACACCGGAGCAAAACTACATCCAGAAAGGGTTTATTGCCCGCTCCCGGGAAGAAGAAATTCCCATCCCCGGATACGAGGTGGTCTTTACGGTGGATTTTAAGGATGTCACAGACGAGGTGCTCAAAGCAGTGCACGAAGGGATGACACCCCTGGAACGCTACGAAGCACTGGCGCACAGGCAAAAAGAGATAGAAGACAAATACGAGAACAAGAAAAAACATCTGGAAGCGGAAGTGGTGGAAATGTTCAGCGGTATGAAGTACTACCTTTTCCTGTACAGGCGGTACAAAGATGTGCGGCTGGTGTACGCACCACCCCAATCTATCGGAAATTACGGAGGCGACATCGACAACTGGATGTGGCCACGCCACACCGGCGACTTTTCCTTCTTCCGTGTGTATGCGGATAAAAAAGGAAATCCTGCCGATTATTCCAAAGAGAACGTGCCACTGAAAACAGATGTTTATTTCCCCATTTCTCGTGCAGGAGTCCGTGAAGGCGATTTTACCTTTATCATGGGTTATCCGGGACGTACCTATCGATACCGTTCTTCCTATTCCATCGCTTACCATCAGAATGTGAATTATCCTTTCCAGATTGATCTGTTTCAGACTGCCATCCATACCCTGGAGCAGGAAGCGAAGAAGAATCCCGAAGTCGCCATTAAAGTGAGCGGATTCATCAAAGGTTTGAACAATGGGTTGAAGAACAATCAGGGAATGCTGGATGGCTTCCGGAAATTGCATTTGCTGGAAAAGAAACGCAAGATGGAGCAGGAACTGCAAGCGTACATCGATTCCCATCCGGAAATGAAGAAAAAGTACGGCCATGTGTTGCAGGATATCGGCAAGCTTTATGATAACCTGATGACCTACGCTCAGCGCCGAAATGTGCTGCGGGCACTCTCCTTTGCCAGTCTTCCCGCCACGGTGTATCAGGCTTACCGCTACGCCATCGAAAAGGAGAAAAAAGAATCCGAGCGTGATCCGGCGTTTTCCGAAAAGAACATCGAGCGCACCATCGAACATCTGAAAAACCGGAATGCCATGTTTGTGCGGGATGCAGACAAGGCGTTGATGAAAGTATTCCTGAAAAAAGCGCTGGAATTGCCGGAAGGGCAGCGGCTGGCGTTTGTGGATGAAATTGTGCAGGGGAAAACCGGAGCCGAAGCCGAAGCAGCCATCGATGCCTGGGTGGATGAGCTGTACGAGAAATCGCAGTTCAAGGACTTGAATTCGGTCATTCCGCTGTTCGACAAATCACGCAAGGAACTGGAAGCGATGCATGATCCCATGATTGAGTATGCCCGGAAATATGCCGAGGTGATGATGCCCATAGAGACGAAAAATAAGGAATTCGCCGGTGCCATCTCCATGCTGCGCCCCCAGTACATCCGTGCCATTTACGAATGGAAAGGTGGCCTGCTGTACCCGGATGCCAACCGGACACTACGGTTTACTTACGGCGATGTTAAAGGGTATATGCCCCGTGATGCGGTAATTTATTTGCCCAAAACCAGCCTGAAAGGAGTGATCGAAAAAAATACCGGCGAACCGCCGTTCAATGCTCCTGAAAAACTGGTGGAGTTGTACAATAATAAAGATTACGGACCATGGATGGATAACGAGCTGAATGATATTGCGGTGGATTTTCTGCACACCACGGATATTACCGGCGGAAATTCCGGAAGTCCGGTGCTGAACGGAAAAGGCGAGCTTATCGGTGTCGCTTTCGACGGAAACTACGAAGCTATGACCAGCGACTACCAGTACAACATTCAGCTTACCCGAACCATCAGTGTGGACATCCGTTACGTCATGTTTATTTTAGATAAATTTGACCATGTGGAATATCTGCTGAAGGAGCTAAAAGTCGTTCAATAGCAACCGGGATAAAGGTGGT
>Ga0256914_1002042_pt1 | contig 17211 bp, 16 predicted proteins | sample HulkmetaG_FD_191571 | JGI IMG/M metagenome (GOLD analysis project Ga0256914, IMG submission 191571) | Hydrothermal chimney microbial communities from Main Endeavour vent field at the Juan de Fuca Ridge, Pacific Ocean - Hulk | ecosystem: Environmental > Aquatic > Marine > Hydrothermal vents ... | reverse complement strand
TCATGACTGCCTTATTGCCAACCATACGGTATTTGCCAATAATGCTTCACTGGCCGGGCACGTCAGGGTGGACGACTATGCGGTTTTAGGTGGATTTACCCTGGTGCATCAGTTCTGTGCCATTGGCGCACACAGTTTCAGTGGAATGGGTAGCGCCCTGAGCAAAGATCTTCCTCCCTATGTGAGGGCGAGTGGAAATCCGGCCGTGCCGCGCGGGTTGAATCGGGAGGGACTGAAACGGCGAGGGTTCAGCCCCGAGACCATCCAGGTATTACGGCAGGCCTATCGGACTCTCTATCGTTCTGGTTTGACACTTGAGGAAGCTACGCAGAAGCTCTGCCTGATGGCTCAACAGTATGACGAGGTAGGGGTGCTGGTGGATTTTCTCAAGCGCTCTCAACGCAGCATCCTCCGTTGAACATTGTTTATCGCGGTATCAAAAGGTGCTGCCGTTCCATCCCCACAACTGACGCTCCGCATCGGAAAATTCGATATAGATGCGCTCTCTGGCTATATCAATCTCGGTCTCAAGCAGCGTGCAGAGTGCATCACTCAGTTCTGCCGTTCGGTGTTTCGGCAGGCCAATACTTTTGAGTTCCAGATAGGCAACGGGTGTATCTTTGCCGCCAAACAGCATCAATGCCGGGGGCTCTAAAGAAACCATTACATAATTTTCTGATTTTCCCAATTCCTTGGCGACTAGCGCGGAGGCCTTGTGCAAAAGCTGACGGCCCATTTGCTCTGTAAAGGTTTGGTTAGTACGGATGGTCAGATAAGGCATTGGAGATCTCCTATTGCAACGGCTTTTTCCGGTTGGCAACGGTGATTCTATCCGATCCCGGAGGTTAGGACATGTATGCCACTGGCGGTTCAAAGCCGCTCGTGATTGAGGTAACATAAGCCATTTTTACCGCCTGGCGGTTTCATCCGTCGGAAGAACCCGCAACTGTCGATTCGGGTTGGTAGTACAACGACTCACTGCATCAGAACTGGAGAACAAAGATGCCGCTACGTTTGGCAGTACCGAAAGAGATTGCCCCGGGAGAGCGCCGTGTCGCCCTGCACCCCAGCGTCGCCGACCGCCTGATCAAAATGGGTGTGGAAGTGACCATGCAGAAGGGCGCCGGTCTCTCGGCTCATTTCACTGATGAGGATTTTGCGGGGGTGAAGATTGTGGGCACCGCCGCCACGCTTTATAAGAATGCCGATCTCATCTTCAAGGTTCAACCGCCAACGCTCAAAGAGCTGGACCAAATCCGCGAGGGCGCGGTGATCGTGGGTTTTATGGCACCGGGCAGGGATCCGGAGATCGCTGAAAAAATGTGTGAAAAACAGATTACCAGTCTGGCCATGGAACTGGTACCACGTATCAGCCGTGCCCAGTCGATGGATGCGCTCTCTTCTCAGGCGGCCATCGCCGGCTACAAAGGGGCATTGATGGGAGCCGATCTGGCCAGCGTGTTCTTCCCGATGTTGACTACTGCTGCGGGGACCATTCGCCCTGCCAAGGTGCTGGTCATCGGTGCGGGGGTGGCTGGATTGCAGGCTATCGCAACTGCCAAACGGTTGGGTGCAATTGTCGAAGCTTACGATGTGCGCTCTGCCACCAAGGAGCAGTGTGAATCCTTGGGCGCCAAATTCATTGACACCGGAGTAAAGGCGGAAGGTGAGGGAGGCTATGCCCGCGAGCTGACTGAAGAAGAGAAGCAGAAGCAGCAGGAAGTATTGGCTGATCATATTGCAAAGTCGGATGTGGTGATCACCACTGCAGCTATACCGGGCAGGCCCTCGCCGCGGATCATTACCAAGGAGATGGTAGCGCGAATGAAGGCTGGCGCCGTGGTGGTGGATCTGGCAGCTGAAGGGGGAGGAAACTGCGAACTCACCCAGCCCGGCAAGACCATCGAATTTGAAAAGCGGGTGATTGTTCATGGGCCGCTAAATGTTCCCAGCCAGACCCCGGTGCATGCCAGCGAGATGTATGCCAAGAATCTATTCAACCTGATCTCCCCCTTCATCAAGGATGGAGAGCTGGAGCTCGACTGGGAAGATGAGGTAATAAAGAAATGTACGCTTACCCACGGTGGTGAAGTGAAAAGCGAGCTTTGTCGCCGCCCACTGGAGGAAAAGAAATGATCGAAGGATTTACCGCGCTCTATATTTTTATGTTGGCGGCCTTCACCGGCTATGAAGTGATCAGCCGGGTGCCGGTGATACTACATACCCCTCTGATGTCTGGTTCCAATTTTATCCACGGCATCGTGCTGGTGGGTGCGATGGTGGCGCTGGGACATGCGGAGACCGGGCTGGAAATGCTGATCGGTTTCATTGGGGTTATTCTGGCGGCGGGGAATGCGGTTGGTGGTTATGTGGCCACGGAGCGCATGCTGGAAATGTTCAACAAGAGCAGCAGGGGAGGAGCGGCTAAGTGAGCGGATTTATCGAGATTGTTTATTTCGTCGCTGCAGTTGTCTTCATCCTCGGTCTGAAGAAGATGAGCTCGCCGGTTACGGCGCGCGACGGTATCGTCTGGGCGGGTTTTGCCATGGTGGCGGCAACCGCTGTGACCTTTTTCTCACCCGACGTTTACGGCCACGGTTTTTTCAATTTGTTGCTGATTGTCGTTGCCATTGTCATTGGCTCTTACATTGCGTACAAGAGTGCGAAAAGCGTGGAGATGACCGACATGCCGCAGATGATCGCCATCTACAACGGCATGGGTGGTGGCGCGGCGGCAGCTATCGCTGCGGTGGAGCTGGTGCGTTTTTCCGGTGGGCATGACATCGGCGGAGGCACAGTTCAGCTGCTGGCAGTTCTGGGTGCATTGATCGGTGCGGTTTCTTTCTCTGGCTCGGCGATTGCCTATGCCAAATTGCAGGGATTGATGAACAAGACATTGCGTCTTCCCTCCCATCAGGCGCTAAATATCGCGCTGTTTGTGGTCACACTGTTGTTCGGAGCGATTCTGGCGTTCAGTGGCGAGGTGGGCGGATTCACAGTGTTTCTCTTTTTCCTCTGTGCCCTAGGGCTGGGTGTGATGGTGACATTGCCCATCGGAGGAGCGGATATGCCGGTGGTGATCTCCCTGTTCAATGCACTCACCGGCCTGGCGGTAGCGTTTGAGGGATACCTGCTTGGCAATGCAGCGATGATCATTGCCGGTACCGTGGTTGGTTCATCCGGAACCCTGCTTACACAGCTGATGGCCAAGGCGATGAATCGTCCACTCTCCAACATCCTGTTCAGTAGCTTCGGCGCCGCCGGCGGGGCAGGGGAAGAGAAGGTGGAAGGTACCATGAAAGAGATCGAGGCCAGCGATGCTGCAGTGATGATGGCCTATGCCGACAAGGTGATCATCGTGCCTGGTTACGGAATGGCAGTGGCCCAGGCGCAACACAAGCTGGCGGAGTTGGTGCAGCTGCTGGAGGATCGCGGTGTGACCGTCAAGTTCGCTATTCATCCGGTAGCGGGGCGGATGCCGGGGCATATGAACGTGTTGCTGGCGGAGGCAGGGATCGATTATGACAAGATCTATGATCTCGAGGAGATCAACCCTGAGTTTCCGACCGCTGATGTCGCCTTGGTGATTGGTGCCAATGACGTGGTCAATCCGGTGGCTCGTACCAATCCTGATAGTCCTATTTATGGGATGCCCATCCTGGATGCGGACAAGGCGAAGAACTGTATTGTCATCAAACGAGGCAAGGGTTCGGGTTTCTCCGGTATCGAGAATCATCTCTTCTATGCAGAGAATACCCGTATGCTCTATGGGGACGCGCAGAAGGCTATCAGTGAGCTAATCGCCGGCGTCAAGCAGCTCTGAGCAAAATGGTCCAGGGGAGCGGTGAGGACCGGCAGAAGGGCCGATGCAAACCGCTTGACCTTGGTCCACTTTGACAGTAGCGTATTCAATTTATGATTGTTGACTTGGCCGCCCGTTCGAGACGGGCGGTTTTTGTTGGGAGACGGGTCAAGTGGAATTAAGTGGTGCCGAAATCCTCGTTCAGTTTCTGAAGGATGAGGGGGTCGAGTGTGTGTTCGGCTACCCCGGGGGTAGCGTTCTGCACATCTATGATGAGCTGTACAAGCAGGATGAGATCAAACACATCCTGGTGCGGCATGAGCAGGCAGCAGCGCATGCTGCCGATGGCTATGCCCGCACCTCCGGCAAGCCGGGGGTGGTGCTGGTGACCTCTGGTCCAGGAGTGACCAATGCGGTGACCGGGATTGCCACTGCCTACATGGATTCCATTCCAATGGTGGTGATCACGGGGCAGGTGCCTACCGCAGTGATTGGCAGCGATGCCTTCCAGGAAGTGGACACCGTTGGCATTACCCGCCCTTGTTCCAAACACAATTTTCTGGTCAAGGATGTGCGGGATCTGGCGATGACGCTGAAGAAGGCCTTCCATATCGCGACTACTGGCCGTCCCGGTCCGGTGGTGGTGGATGTCCCCAAGGATGTGACCGACCCCAATGTCAAGGTTCCCTATACCTATCCCGAGTCCGTTTCCATCCGATCTTATAATCCGAAGATCAAGGGGAATGCGCGGCAGATTCGCCGAGCAGTGCAGCTGATACTGTCCGCCAAAAGGCCGATCATCTATTCAGGCGGTGGCGTGATTCTCAGCGGGGCTTCCGAATCACTCACGGAACTGGCACGGATACTCGAGATCCCTGTTACCAGCACGCTGATGGGGCTTGGAGGGTATCCGGCCACCGATCGGCAGTTCCTTGGTATGTTGGGGATGCATGGGACCTATGAGGCCAACATGGCGATGCATGAGTGTGATGTGTTGATCGCCATAGGGGCCCGCTTTGATGATCGTGTTACCGGCAAGATCGAACAGTTCTGCCCTGATGCCCGAATCGTCCATATCGACATCGATCCGGCCTCCATCTCCAAGACGGTGAAGGTGGATGTTCCCATCGTGGGCGATGTGGATATGGTGCTTACCGATATACTACAGCTATTACGCAGCAGTGATGCCAGACTGGATCAAAATGCACTCAAGGCGTGGTGGGAGCTGATCGGTCGTTGGCGCGCTACCAACTGCCTTGCCTATGATCGGGAGAGCGAACTAATTAAGCCACAGTTCGTTATCGAGAAGCTCTGGGAGTTGACCGCTGGGGATGCTTTTGTCACCACCGATGTTGGGCAGCACCAGATGTGGGCTGCACAGTTCTACAAGTTTGACAAGCCTAACCGGTTCGTTACTTCGGGAGGGCTGGGAACCATGGGGTTTGGCTTGCCCGCTGCGATGGGGGTGAAATTTGCCAACCCGGATGCCGATGTGGCTTGTGTCACCGGTGAAGGAAGCATCCAAATGTGCATCCAGGAACTTTCCACCTGCTTCCAGTATATGTTGCCGTTGAAGATCATCAACCTCAACAATCGCTACTTGGGGATGGTCCGGCAGTGGCAAGAGTTTTTCTACGGCAGCCGTTACTCTCACTCTTACATGGAGGCGCTGCCGGACTTTGTCAAGCTCGCAGAATCGTATGGTCACGTCGGGATGCGCGTCGAAAAGCCAGCGGATGTCGAAGGGGCACTGCGGGAGGCTTTGACATTGAAGGATCGGTTGGTGTTTCTTGACTTTATTACCGATCAGACGGAAAACGTCTATCCGATGATCGCGGCAGGAAAGGCGCATCACGAGATGCAGATGTCACCCAAAAGCGTATTGATCTAGCCATGCGTCACATTATCTCCATACTGATCGAAAATGAAGCAGGGGCACTCTCCAGAGTTGCAGGGCTTTTCTCTGCCCGGGGTTACAACATCGAGTCTCTCAGTGTAGCGCCCACGGAGGATCCCAGTTTGTCGCGAATGACCTTGGTGACTCGGGGGTCGGAAGAGATTGTCGAGCAGATTACCAAGCAGCTCAACAAGCTGGTGGATGTGGTAAAACTTCAGGACCTGACCGAAGGCGCCCACATTGAAAGGGAGATGATGCTCATCAAGGTCAAACTGGATTCAAACGGGACGCGGGAAGAGGTTAAGCGTCTTGCCGATATCTTCCGTGGCAACATCATTGATGTGGGGCGCACCAGTTATGTCATCGAACTCACCGGAGACGGTGGGAAATTGGATGCCTTTATCCAGGCACTGGGCGATATTCCCATACTGGAGACTGTTCGCTGCGGCTCCATGGGTATATCCCGAGGGGAGAAATCCTTGCGTCTGTGAGCGATCGAGCCGATTGCCCAATCTGAAAAATTCTTTGAATTGAAAAAGGAAAGAGATGGAATGAATATCTATTACGACAAAGATTGTGACCTGTCGATCATTCAGGGGAAGAAAGTCACCATCATCGGCTATGGTTCTCAAGGGCACGCCCATGCCAACAATCTGAAGGAATCTGGCGTGGATGTCACGGTTGGCTTGCGGTCCGGATCTGCCTCAGCGGTCAAGGCGCAGAATGCCGGCCTGACTGTGAAGGATATCGACGCGGCAGTGGATGGTGCCGATGTGGTGATGATCCTGGCACCGGATGAACATCAGGCACGGCTCTATCGTAAGCATGTCGCCCCCAATATCAAACAAGGTGCTGCACTGGCCTTTGCGCATGGTTTTAATATTCATTTCGAACAAATTGAGCCGCGCCCTGATCTGGACGTGATCATGATTGCTCCCAAGGGTCCGGGTCATCTGGTCCGCTCTACCTATACCAAGGGCGCGGGGGTCCCTACCTTGATCGCTGTCTATCAGGATGCCAGTGGTGATGCGAAGCGGATCGCTCTCTCATACGCTTCTGCCAACGGTGGGGGGCGCGCTGGAATCATCGAAACCACCTTTCGAGAGGAGACCGAGACCGATCTGTTCGGGGAACAGGCAGTGCTCTGTGGGGGTGCCACTGCACTGGTTCAGGCCGGTTTTGAGGTCTTGGTAGAGGCTGGTTATGCACCGGAGATGGCTTATTTCGAGTGCTTGCATGAACTGAAATTGATCGTGGACCTGATGTATGAGGGGGGGATCGCCAATATGCGTTACTCCATTTCCAATACGGCGGAGTATGGTGATCTGACCCGTGGTCCACGTATCATCACTGAGGAGACCAAGGCGGAGATGCGGCGCATTCTCGAGGAGATCCAGAATGGGGAGTTTGCCCGGGAGTTTATCCTGGAGAATCAGTCCGGTGCGGCCACCCTGAAGGCAAAACGCCGCCTGGGCAAGGAGCACCCCATCGAAGAGGTGGGGGCCAGGTTACGGGATATGATGTCCTGGATTCAGGCGGACAAGATTGTCGATAAGAGCAAAAACTGAGATTGGTATCGCCAAGTGAGATGGATGCCGGGGGCGGCTCCATCTCCGGAAAGGGGATTTTGGTGGGACGGAACCGGGATCGAGAGCGGGTGAAACCGGCCAAACCTTTTCATGCGTTCTGAATACTATCCTCTGGTGGCGCGGGTAGGATGGTGGTTCATTCTGCCCGTGATCGTCGGGGCTCTTTATGTCGTGGCCTTTTTCGGTGGGTGGTTCTCCCTCCCGCTTTGGTTTCTGGCTGCGGCGATTGGTTATCTGTTCCGGGATCCGGAACGCCGTATCCCAGCCAAGCCACTGGGACTGGTCAGCCCGGTGGACGGCCGTATTGTTGCCCTCCGTGATGCTCTGGATCCTTATCTGCAACGTCCCGCCAGTTGTATCCTGATGAATACTGCGAGGAGTGGAAGCTTTACCGTACGCTCCCCAATGGAAGGAAAGCTTCTCAAACAGTGGTATGCTGTACCAGGGAAGGAAAAGACTACATCTCCCCTATTGGCCAGCTGGATCCAGAGTGATGAAGGCGATGATATTGTTCTGGTCGTTCGCCCGAGGTTGCCCTGGTTACGGATCCGGAGCCATATCGGGCCAGGGGAGCGGGTTGGCCAAGGGATGCGTTTCTGTTACGTGCCGTTCGGGGCCAAGATTGAGCTCTGGGTATCGCCAGGAACTCATATCGACGTACGGCCAGGGCAAAACGTCAGATCAGGTAGTGATGTGGTAGGCACGCTGAATCATGGGACATGAGGTAGACGAGGGACCCAATCCAACCAACGGTAGCGGGGTTCGTCCACGGCGGCGTGGTATCTATCTGCTACCCAATCTGTTCACCACAGCGGCGCTTTTTGCGGGCTTCTTCGGCATCATTGCTGCTATGAAGGGGCGTTTTGAGGCGGCGTCGGTGGCTGTATTCGTGGCCATGATACTGGATGGGCTTGATGGGCGGGTGGCAAGGCTGACCAATACCCAGAGTGACTTTGGAGTCCAGTACGACAGCCTTTCCGACATGCTCTCATTTGGGATGGCTCCATCCCTGATCATCTACCAATGGTCCCTGACCGGTATGGGAAAGCTGGGCTGGTTGGCGGCGTTCATGTTTACCGCCTGTGCCGCGCTGCGGCTTGCACGTTTCAATACCCAGGTGGAGGTGGTGGATAAGCGCTATTTCCAGGGGCTTCCCAGCCCTGCGGCCGCTGGAGTGGTCGCTGGCTTGGTCTGGGTGGGTTTCGACAATGGAATTACGGGCGAGGCGCTTCGCATTCCTGCCTTCCTGCTCACTGTGTTGACGGCCATACTGATGGTTAGTAATGTACGCTACCACAGTTTCAAGGAGCTGGATCTGAAGCATAAGGTTCCTTTCATGGCAGTATTGGCGATGGTAATGGTGTTTGTGTTCATTGCCATGGACCCACCACAGGTTCTTTTCTTTCTGTTGCTGCTTTATGTGTTTTCTGGTCCGGTATTGACGCTATTTCATCGGCAGCGGCTGAAGGCTACATCTAGTGATGAGGAGTGACTTTCACGGTGTATATGCGATGAAACGGGAAGAACCTGAGTCACTCCGTAACTGTGAGGAACTGGATTGATGTTTCACGGTAGCATGGTTGCACTGGTAACGCCGATGCAGGCGGATGGTGCATTGGATATGGAGAGCCTTCGGCAGCTGGTAGAGTTTCATGTCCAGAACGAAACTGATGCCATCGTCGCGGTGGGTACTACCGGGGAATCGGCGACACTGGATCATGCCGAGCATTGCCAGGTGATCCATCAAGTAGTGGAATTCGCAGCCGGCCGGATTCCGGTGATTGCAGGAACCGGTGCTAATTCAACCACCGAGGCAATTGAGCTTACCCGCTGCGCCATGGAAGCAGGTGCCGATGCCTGTCTGCTGGTGACGCCTTACTACAATAAACCCACCCAAGAAGGGCTCTACCAGCATTTCCGCACCGTTGCCGAGGCGGTTCCCATCCCCCAGATTCTCTATAACGTACCGGGGCGTACCGCTTGCGACATGTTGCCGGAGACGGTTGAGCGTCTCTCCCATATCTCCAATATTATCGGAATCAAAGAGGCAACTGGCGATCTGCAGCGTGGCCGGGAGATTCTGGAGCGATGTGGCGAGCGTCTCGATCTCTACAGTGGCGATGACAGTAGCGCCATGGATTTGATACTTGTCGGTGCCAAGGGGGATATCTCGGTGACCGCCAATGTGGCTCCACGCGCGATGCACGAGATGTGTGCAGCAGCCTTGGCAGGTGATCGGGAACGTGCCGAGATGCTGAATCGGCCGCTGGAGGCGTTGCATCGGGATCTTTTCGTGGAATCCAATCCAATCCCGGTCAAATGGGCCTTATACGAGATGGGGCTGATCCCGCCGGGAATTCGTCTTCCTTTGACGCCGCTGGCAGAACAGTATCACCCAGTGGTGCGGCGTGCACTGCAAGAAGCGGGGGTGCTGGAGTGAAGGGGATGTCGCCGCCCCTTCGGTGCGGTTTTCCGGGCTTAAAGAAGGAGCGTGCCAAGCAGCCGGCGGGCTTACCGTCACGCGATGTCAGATCGCCGGTAAAGGGAAGAAAGAAGCCGCTGGTGTTCGTACTGGTGATTGTGGTGACCTTGCTGGTGGGTTGTGCCGGCGGCGATAAAAAAGATATTCCGGAATATTTCAAAGCCCAGATCCTTCCTCCTTTGCAGGTGCCGGCAGATTTGGATGAACCTTATCGTACGGAAGAGATGCGACTTCCGCAGGATGCATTCCGGATACAACCTGCACCTCAGGTTGATGTGGAAGCGCTGGCGCGCCCGCCTCATATCATCGACGAAAATGACTCCTGAGGGGGCGGGCAGGGGTAATGCGTTTTGCATCACTGGGGAGCGGTAGCAGGGGGAATGCGTTGCTGGTGGAGGAAGGAGATACCTGCCTGCTTGTGGATTGTGGTTTCTCGGCACGGGAGATGAGACGTCGTTTGGGACGGCTTGGAAAGCATCCCGATGAACTGACTGCAATCCTCGTTACCCACGAACACGCCGACCATATCGGTGGGGTGGAGGTAGTAGCCCGCCGTTATGACCTGCCGGTGTGGATGAGCCATGGCACTTGGCTGGCTGGGTCATGGGGGGAATTGCCACGACTGGAGCGATTCGATGCACATCGGCCATTTGTTATCGATGCGCTCCGTGTTGAGCCCTTTCCGGTTCCCCATGATGCGCGAGAGCCGTGCCAGTTCGTATTCGATAATGGGGATTCTCGTGTGGGCCTGCTAACCGACTGCGGCTCGGTGACACCCCATATCCGGGCCAAGCTGGATGGTTGCAATGCGCTGTTGCTGGAGAGCAATCATGACAGTGGAATGTTGTCTCGCGGTCCTTATCCTCCCTCGCTCAAACGGCGGGTGGCTGGTCATCTGGGACACCTGAGCAACCATCAGGCAGCTGACCTGTTGCGTGGAGTGGATCTTTCTGGACTGCGGCATATTGTGGCCATGCATCTGAGTGAGCAGAACAACTGTCCCCGCCAGGTACGGGGAAGTTTTGCTGCGGCACTGGGTTGTGAGGAGAGCTGGATCGGGGTGGCGGAACAGGAAAGGGGATTGGAGTGGCGATCCTTGTGAAGGATGAAGCTATCTTGAGGAACAAAGATGGAGAAACGGGCTGAACTATACGCCGGCAAGGCGAAAACGGTATACACCACCGAGGATCCGGATCGGCTCGTCTTGGAGTTTCGTGACGACACTTCGGCATTTGATGGAAAGAAAGTGGCTCAGCTGGCCCGCAAAGGGAAAGTTAACAATCGTTTCAATGCCTTTATCATGGAGCGGTTGCAGGATGCGGGAATTCCCACGCATTTTGAACGGCTACTTTCGGATCGGGAATCGCTGGTCAAGCGTTTGGATATGTTGCCGGTGGAGTCGGTGATTCGCAATCTCAGTGCCGGTAGTCTCTGTCGTCGTTTGGGGGTTGATGAGGGATTGAAGCTGGAGCCACCGGTGCAGGAGTTTTTCCTGAAAAATGATGCGCTACATGATCCGATGATCAATGATTCCCACATGATCACTTTCCATTGGGCGACAGAGGCGGAAATCCAGCGGATGAAGGAGCTCACTGCGCAGGTGAATGCAGTGCTCAAGGTGCTGTTCGAGGATGCGGGGCTGTTGTTGGTGGATTACAAACTGGAGTTTGGGCGCTTTCATGGCGAGTTGCTGCTGGGAGATGAGTTCACCCCTGATGGGTGCCGGCTGTGGGATAAGGTGACCCGGGAGAAGCTGGATAAGGATCGATTCCGCCAGGGGCTTGGTACCGTGGTGGAGTCTTACGAAGAGGTGGCGCGGCGTATCGGAGTTGTGCCCTGATCATGGCAGACAACGCCTATACCTCAGAATCCATCGAGGTGCTCACCGGTCTGGAGCCGGTGCGCAAACGCCCGGGAATGTATACGCAGACTGAGCGGCCAAATCATCTGGCCCAGGAGGTGATTGACAATAGCGTCGATGAAGCCCTTGCCGGGTTTGCCAAAAATATCAAGGTGATCCTCCATAAAGACGGTTCACTCTCTGTGGAAGATGATGGGCGGGGAATGCCGGTGGATATCCATCCTGAGCAGAAGCGTCCCGGGGTGGAGGTGATTCTCACTACCCTTCATGCAGGGGGTAAGTTTTCCGACAAGAACTACCGTTTTTCAGGAGGACTGCACGGTGTTGGGGTCTCGGTGGTTAACGCTCTCTCCAAACACCTGGAGGTCTGGGTGCGCCGTGACGGCAAGGAGTACAATATCGCCTTTGCCGATGGAGCCAAGGTTTCTCCACTGGAAGAGGTGGGTAGTGTTGGCAAGCGCAACACGGGAACTACGCTGCGTTTCTGGCCGGACCCCAGATTCTTCGACTCTCCCAGATTCTCCGTCCAAAGACTCAAGCACCTGTTGCGTGCCAAGGCCGTGCTTTGCCCGGGACTGACAGTCTCGTTCACCGATGAAAGGGAGGGGGAGCGGCAGCAATGGTGTTATGAGGAAGGGCTGAAGGCATATCTGTGTGCGGAACTGGAAGGTCAAGAGCTGCTGCCTCCGGAACCTTTCGAGGGCAGTCTGCACGGTGACCATGAGGCGGTGGACTGGGCGGTTGTCTGGATGCCGGAGCAAGGGGAATTGGTGACTGAGAGCTATGTCAATCTGATCCCCACCTCTCAGGGAGGGACTCATGTCAACGGTTTGCGGACTGGTCTTACCGATGCAATGCGGGAGTTTTGCGAGTTTCACAGCTTGTTGCCGCGGGGTGTGAAACTCAGTCCGGAGGATGTCTGGGAGCGTTGCAGCTATATCCTTTCACTCAAGATGCAGGATCCCCAGTTCTCGGGGCAGACAAAAGAGCGACTCTCTTCGCGAGAAAGCGCGGCTTTTGTCTCCGGAGCGGTCAAGGATGCTTTTTCCCTCTGGCTCAACCAGCATCCGGCGCTGGGTGAAACGATTGCAGAGCTGGCTATCAGCAACGCACAACGCCGTCTGCGGGCAGCCAGAAAGATCGTGCGCAAACGGGTGACTCAGGGTCCGGCCCTGCCCGGCAAGCTGGCAGATTGTACCTCCACCGATCCGGATCGGACCGAACTATTTCTGGTGGAAGGAGATTCTGCGGGGGGATCTGCCAAGCAGGCGCGGGATCGTGAGTTTCAGGCCATCATGCCATTGCAGGGAAAGATACTTAACACTTGGGAGGTGGAGTCTGCACATGTGCTTGCTTCCCAGGAGGTACATGATATCGCTGTTGCCATCGGAGTCGATCCAGGTTCCACCGATCTGGATGGCCTGCGCTATGGCAAGATCTGTGTTCTGGCTGATGCCGATTCTGACGGTGCTCATATTGCCACCCTGCTCTGTGCCTTGTTTCTGCGTCACTTCCGCCCATTGGTGGAGGCGGGCCATGTGTTCATTGCCATGCCGCCGCTGTTTCGTGTTGATGTGGGAAAAGAGGTCTATTACGCGCTGGATGAGGCAGAAAAAGAGGGGATCCTGGACCGTATTGCCGCGGAGAAGCGCCGGGGCAAGGTTACCGTGACCCGCTTCAAAGGGCTAGGGGAGATGAATCCCATGCAGCTGCGTGAAACGACGCTCTCCCCTGATACTCGCCGTTTGGTACAACTCACGGTTGAGGCGGGCGATGACACCGAGCAGCTGATGGATATGCTGTTAGCCAAGAAAAGGGCCAAGGATCGAAAGGCCTGGCTGGAGAGCAAGGGTAATCTGGCTGAGATCCTGGATTGAATCACCCAGCCTTGCTCCTGCTCAACGGCGGAATAGCCAGAACAGCAGGCTGAGCAACAGACTCACCAGGATTGAGCTGGTGAGCGGAAAATAGAAACGAAAATTCTCACGCTCGATGGCGATGTCTCCGGGCAATCTTCCCAACCCTATCTTTTGCAGCCAAGGCCAGAGTAGGCCGAGCAACACTATCAGCAGACCGAGGATGATGAGTGCGCGAGACATGTTCGGTATATCGGCAATGTACTGTTTCAGATTTTTCCTTCCCGATTAATTATATCAACGGCCCAGCCTTCTTGTGTTTACTGTGTATTAGAGATTCTTCACATTTTGTGAACCAGCTCGTGTCCCCCAGTGTTTCGTCCGGCAAAATGTATATATAGCAGTCGATTCGGCAGCCGTGTCAGAATAGCAGGTACTTTCTCGGTAGTTTCCACTGGAGGAGAGGGCCATGGAACGAGGTTTGATTAAGGTTATCAGTGTATTGGCGGCCATACTGCTGCTCGTCGCCTGTGGCAACGGGGGGAATGACCATGACAATCTGCGCCCCCAAGCGGATGCCGGAATTGATCAGTCGGTCAAGGCGGGTGCTCAGGTAACCATGGATGGTAGCAGCTCCCGTGACAGTGACGGCAATATCACCACCTTTAGCTGGGTGCAGAGCACCGGCCCGGATGTCTTTTTGAGCAACCCGAATCAGGCGGTCACCGCTTTTACCGCGCCAGAGGTCTCCAGTGAAACAGTGCTGGTTTTTCGGCTTACCGTTACCGATAACGAGGGGGCTACCGGTAGTGATGAGATCCGGATCCATGTTCGCCCGGCACAGGCTACCGCCGCTTCGGGAATGGAGAGCCGACCCGTAAACCAGAGTTGTTTGGCGCCGGAGCGGCCCGTCCCGGGGAGTGCGGAAATCGAAATCCGGGCCGCTTTTCCCCAACTGACCTTTACCCAGCCGTTGGCCATGATGCAGGCTCCGGGAAACCATGGTCGCTGGTATGTGGTGGAGCGGGGTGGCTACGTACGCACCTTTACCGGAGGTGAAAGTCGTGCAGCTATTTTTGTCGATCTTACGGATCGAGTACTGGCCCCCTCTCCTGCCTGGTCCGAACAGGGGTTGTTGGGAATGGCCTTTCATCCAAGGTTTGCCACAAACCGTTTTGTCTACCTTTCGTATACCCGGAAACCGGATGGTGTCTCGGTGATCGCCCGTTTTACCGCCAGCCAGGATGGGCTCAGTCTGAATCCCGCATCAGAACAGGTGATCCTTACCGTGGACCAGCCTGCCGCCAATCACAATGGTGGCGGGATCGCTTTCGGTCCCGACGGTTTCCTATACATTGGATTCGGAGATGGGGGAGGAGCTGGTGATGAGGACAACAATGCCCAGAACACCGGCAACCTGCTGGGGGCGATGTTGCGTATAGACGTGGATCGGAGTGCCGGAGGGAGACCCTATGCGATTCCTTCCGATAATCCCTTTGCCACGAGCAGTGACTGTGCCAGCGGGCAGGGTTGCCCCGAGATCTGGGCCTGGGGTTTGCGCAATCCCTGGCGCTGGAGCTTCGATCGGGAAACGGGCAAGCTTTGGGCCGGCGATGTGGGTCAGGATGCGTGGGAGGAGGTGGATATCGTCGAGAATGGCAAGAACTATGGCTGGCGCTGCTATGAAGGTAATCATGAATACAATACCGCGGGTTGTGCTACCCGGGGTAGCTACACTTTTCCGGTGGTGGAATACGGGCATGATGACAAGGGAGGATTTTCCATTACAGGCGGTTATGTCTATCGGGGAAGTGCCATTCCAGCCCTGCAGGGAACCTATTTGTATGCCGACTTCGGCTCTGGCAGGGTCTGGGGTCTTCCGGTGGAAGGCGGAACGCCGAAGGAGCTGATAAGCACGGACATGAGTATCGCCTCGTTTGCCGAGGGCAATGATGGTGAAATCCATTTACTGGATTATGCCAAGGGAAGCATCCACAAAATTGTCCCCAAGGGCGGGGTCGTCTCGAATAGCGACTTTCCGCAAAAGCTCTCCGAAACAGGTTGTTTCCAGGCCAACGATCCCACCCAACCGGTGAGTGGCCTGATTCCCTACGGGGTCAATGCGCCACTGTGGTCCGACGATGCAGAGAAGTATCGCTGGTTTGCCATTCCCGATGGTACTGCCATTCAGATTGACGACGACGGCAACAACTGGATCTTTCCACCTGGCAGTGTGCTGATCAAAGAGTTCCGCCTCGCCGGGAAAAGGGTGGAAACGCGCCTGCTGATTCGCCATAACGACGGGGTGTGGGCTGGCTATAGCTATGAATGGGATGATCAGGAGCAAGATGCAACACTGCTGGCGGGAGCGAAGAGCAAGGTGGTAGCCGGTCAGGTGTGGGATTATCCCAGCCCAGCTCAATGCATGTTCTGCCATACCGAGGCGGCGGGATATGCCTTGGGGCCAGAGACTATCCAGTTGAATGGATTGTTTGCCTACACTGCAACAGGAAGCATCGCTAACCAGCTGGCGACCTATGAAGCAATCGGTCTGTTTGCAGCACCGCTGCTTGACCGCCCTGAGAACTTACCGGCATTGGCCAATTTCATGGACCCGGCCGAATCGCAGGATGATCGGGCCCGCTCCTATCTGCATGCCAACTGCAGCAGCTGTCATCGTCCCGGCGCCATCGAACTTGCTGATTTTCGTTATGACACATCCTTGAGGGAGATGGGGATATGCAACGCGGAGCCGGTGCACAACGACATGGGGATTGGCAGCGCGGCGCGGTTGCTGGTTCCCGGTTCTCCGGCCAATTCCATCTTGTTGGCCCGCATGAAGACCACTGAAGCGGGGCGCATGCCAATGCTCGGTACCCGCGTCGTTGACCCGGTGGGTGTTACTGTGGTGGAGAAATGGATCACCGCTCTGAGCGGTTGTCCATGATGACGGAAATCGGGTAGAGGGTTTGGTTGGCGGTGAACAACAGAAAGGTGCGTAGTGGCTTGCCTGGCCACAGCTTCTGTACTCCCAGGGCGTAGAGCTCCATCTGCGGCCGATAGTTTTCCGCCAGTGAGCTGATATTCTCCGGAGAAACACCGCGATGAGTCTTATAATCAATCAGCGTAACACCTTCTTCCTCTAGCAGCAGACGATCGATGATTCCGTGAACCGTTCTCCCATCCAGCTCGTAGATGAGAGGAAATTCGTTATAGGTGCGCAGGTAACGGGTTTCATCGAACAAGGGGTGGAGCGCGGGTGCCTCCATAACGGATAGCACTTCCTGCTGACATTCGATCAGCAAGCGGCTGTCGGGTTTCAATGCCAGTTCCCCCGCCACCCTGTGTAGCAGAGAGTGCGGCTTCTCGTGGGGGTTCCGGCTTAGCAGATCCAGCATACGATGGATCACGATCCCACGTAGGCGACCATCGGGGTCACCGCCTTCGCCGGAATATGCAAGTTGCTGGCGACTGGGGGCGATCTCCGTATAGAGTGGCTTGATATTCAGCGGGCGGCGCAGGCCGGGATCCGGTTCTATTCTCTTGTTTTTGGAAGAAGATCCTGATTGTGGAGGGAGCTTCGGTGGCGTGCCGGATTGGCATAGTATTCTCCCGGTTTCGTTGGCTTCCGTTTCAAACTGTCGCTGGATAATGCCGTACCAACCAAGATAGTTACCCCGGCTTGGGGCACAGGCGGAGATATAGAGTAGCTGTCTCGCGCGAG
>Ga0256914_1002041_pt1 | contig 17215 bp, 20 predicted proteins | sample HulkmetaG_FD_191571 | JGI IMG/M metagenome (GOLD analysis project Ga0256914, IMG submission 191571) | Hydrothermal chimney microbial communities from Main Endeavour vent field at the Juan de Fuca Ridge, Pacific Ocean - Hulk | ecosystem: Environmental > Aquatic > Marine > Hydrothermal vents ... | reverse complement strand
GATATTTCCGATGAGATAGACTTTTAGGATATTCCTGTCCCACTGTTTTTTAAATCCCTGATTTGTTTTATACATAAATTTTATATAAAATATTGTTATGAAAATTCCCGCCAGAAGATATATACCGTAATGGTTTACCGCACTCTCCATAAAAAGAAGAATTTTTGTGGGAAGAGGGAGTTCGGAGTGAAATTTTTCAAATATCTCTTTGAATTTTGGAACAACATATACCATCATAATCGTAAAAGCTATAATGATCGCTATCGTAACCGTTATCGGATAACGCATCGCTTTTTTAAATTTTCTTTTGTTTTCAAGCATCTCTTCTAAAATCATTGCAAGTTTTTGGAGTGATTCTGCCATATTACCGGTGTTTTCTCCAAGCTCTATCATCGCTATCGTAACATCTCCCACTTCTGCTCTAAACTGCTGCATTGCTTCGGTGAGACTGTGTCCGGCATTTAACTCTTCATCTATTTTGCCAAACATCTCTTTTACCTGTTTGTCACTTGCCGATTTTACGACTTCTTTGATACTGTCATGGATCGGTATTCCTGCATTTGTCATAACTGCAAGCTGACGAATGGAGGAGATGAGATTTTCGGTTTTTATCTTTCCTTTGAAATATGAATCGTTAAGATATTTTGAAAAATGTCTTATCTGATCCTCAACCGGTATCGCTGTTTCGTTTATTTTTAAAATAGTTCCCGCAATATTTGATTTTGCGATATTTAAAGCTTCCACTTTATTGACAGCTTTAACCACTGTTTTGTCCCTTTTACCTTTAGCCAGATAGTTTACTTCAAAGTATTTCATTATTTTGCCACCCTAAATATCTCTTCTATTGTAGTTATCCCTTTTGCCGCCCTTAATATGCCGTCTTGGTACATTGTTTTAAATCCCTGTTCTATCGCATATTTCAACATCTCCTCCTTGGAAGCGTTTCTTGCCACCATACTTGAGAGTGTGGTATCGATACCCAAAACTTCAGAAACCATCTCTCTTCCTATATATCCTGTCTGAGAACATTTTTCACATCCTTTTGCTTTGTAAAACTGATAGTTTACGGGTAGATCTTTTTCTATGTTTTTTAACATATGATCCGGCAAGATAGTCGGTGTTTTGCAATGAGGACAGAGTTTTCTGACAAGTCTTTGTGCCTCTATCGCAGCCAAAGCACCACTTACAAGATAAGGCTCAACTCCCATATCTATAACCCTTGTAACGGCGCTTATGGCGTCGTTTGTGTGCAGGGTTGAAAAAACAAGATGACCTGTAAGTGCCGCCTGAATGGCAATTCTCAAAGTCTCCTGATCTCTTACCTCTCCTATCATTATGATATCGGGATCCTGTCTTAAAATAGATCTAAGCGCACTTGCAAATGTAAGACCGGTTTTTTCATTGACTTGAGTCTGCTGGATCATATTTACCTGATACTCTACCGGATCTTCGACAGTGATGATTTTTGTTTCTATGCTTTTTATCGCATTTAGTGCGGCATAAAGAGTTGTTGATTTACCGCTTCCGGTAGGTCCTGTTACAAAAATGATGCCGTAGGGAGCGTGCATGGCTTTGTGAAATGTCTCGTATGTTTTATTTTGCATACCGAGATCTTCGAGTTTTATCATAACTTTGGATTTATCAAGGATCCTCATAACGATAGATTCGCCGGTTACGATAGGGAGTGTCGAGACACGAAAATCAAACTCCTTGTTGAGTATAGTTGCCGAAAATCTTCCGTCTTGCGGTTTTCTCTTTTCTGCGATATCGAGATTTGAGAGAAGTTTTATACGGGAAGAGAGCGGAGGATAGATATCTTTGTCAAAAATAAACATCTCCGACAATGCTCCGTCTATTCTTGTTCTTACGATACAGTTTGTTTTTGTAGGTTCTATATGAATATCACTTCCTCTTGCCAAAATGGAGGATTTTAAAATGATCTCTATGAGTTTGAGTACTCCCGAAGACTCTTTTGGGTTGTCATTTGCATTTGTAGTTGTCTCTTTTCTTATCTCTTCTATGAGATCTTTTATCTTTGCATTGGTTTCAAGTTTGTGCAGATGTTTTTCTATCTGATCGGGATCTGCGATCACGACTTTTATCAGTTTTCGTGGAAAGATTCTCTGTATTACTTCCTGAATGGTTATATTTAAAGGATCTTTTAATGCTACATAAACATTGATTTCATCCTCTTTGAAAGGGAGAGCAAAATATTTTTTGAGATATTCAAGAGGTGCTTTTGAAGCCAAAGTATAATTTATATCGGTCGAATCAAAATCGATATAGGGAATTTTCAGATTATCTGCCAGTTTTTGCAGGAACTCTTCTATATTGACGCTGAAATGATCTCTTATCTCTTCCAAAGTAATAAAATTGTTTTTATAGAGTTCCAAAAGAAGAACAATAATGTTTTTTTTGGGAAAATATCCCTTTTTGATGAGAAGATCGCCTATATTGGTCTCGTTTTCTTCAAGTTCCTGCTCTATCTCTTTGGCTTTGTTATTGTTTATAATTCTGTTTTTTAGAAGAAAATTGATTATATTTTGATTAAAATTTTGCATTTTGCACCTTTAGCTAATAGATCCTTGTTTTTGTGATAATTTTCTTTTTAAATGTTTTCAAGAAAATTTTCTTTTCGCCTTCCATCTCCTCTATACTCAGTTTGTAAGTAATCAAAGGATTTTTATCATCTTTGAATATGTAAACATTTCCTTTTTTAGTATAGTTTTTATTGACATATTTCACAAATATATCGGATAAAATATAATTTATTTTAGGAAGTTTTATGGAGGATATATCTGTTTTATCGATTATGGAGTGAAAAAGAAGCTCTTTTTGGTAAAGGATAGTCATAAAATATATCATGTTTGCCCGATCCGAGGGTGAAGTTTTGAGTCTTTTTACAAACGGATATATTTTGTCAAGATCATCGGCTTTGAGGCAGGAGAGTGCGCAAAAGTTTAAAAAATCACTGTTTTTGCCGTAAAGGTTTAAAGAGAGAGTGCATTTGTTGCATGTTTTCCAGTATTGTTCGTTTTTATAGGAGAGGAGGATATCTTTGATATCCCCTCCAAAAAGAGTGATTGCAACAAAAGCAGAAAGGAGAATTTTAACCACGAAGATCTCCGCTTCTTATTTGTTCCAAGATATTGAAAACTCTTTGGGATTCTCTGTTTTGAAGATATATCTTCAAGGCTTTTATAGCCTCTTTTTTCCTTCCGAGTTTTGTTTTTGATTTTGCGAACAGTATCCAGCTTTTTTCATTACTTGCATCCGCATCATTTGCTTTTATCGCCCATTTGAGAGCTTTTTTATAATTTTTTTTCTCATAATACTCTTCTGCCACCATCAAAGCGTAATCTGCTTTTTTGGTTGCTTCAAATTTTTTCTTTAAAAATGTAAGAGTATCCACTTTTTTACTCTCTATCCTTATTTTTGGTTTTTCCTCCTCTATTTCTGTCAGGGAGAGAGCTTTGATATCTGGTTTTTTAAATTTAACCGCCTCTTCCTTTTTTTTATGAACTGTTGAAGGTTTTGGAGGATTTTTTTGAATATTCTCCAAAAATTTTGTATTTAGAGCAAGAACCTGTTTTTTTTGCCCACTGTTCTTTTTTGGCTCTGCTTTTGCCGTTTTTTGTTCTTTTTGCTCCTTTGATTTCTTTGGAAAAGGAAGTTCTTTTTTGACCTCCTTTAAAAGCAGCGGTATTTTAGCCGAATATGTGTATAAGAAGATACCGCTTCCCACGACTATAAGAGCACCTGCCGTAAAAAGAGCTTTTCTTGACTGCTCTTTTAGTTTGTAACCAAACCACTTCTTCTCCAGTTGTCTAATCTCTTGATCACTAAGCATGAATTATCCTTAAATCGATGGCTGCCATCTCTAAGATTTTTGGTTTCAGTTTTTTCGGATTCAATTTTGATGGTTCATTATTTTCATAATATTCGCATATCTCAAAACTTTTATATAAAAGTTTGTTGGTTTCTCTCAAATTGCCTTTTGAAAATTTGTGAATAAGTCTGTACTGGGTATCATGAATCAAAGAGAGATAGTTAAAAAGATTGTGATAAACAAGTTTTTTTTCAAGATAGAGTTTTAACTCCTCTATTGATATGCTTTTTATCTCAATGGTCTCCCAGATTCTTGTTTTAAAGTAGTCTTTTGCCAGTGTATCCTCTTCATCGGTTTTATGCACGGTAAAAAGAAATTTGAATTTTCTTGTATCTGCCATCAGACGAATTTTTTCGATCAATATCGGAGGATAGAGCTGTGCTTCATCTATCAAAATGGTAACAGGTTTTATATTCTCTTTTTTCATTTTGGAAATCAGATAGGAGAAAAAAGAGTCATAGGAGATGGATTTTGGAGGCTCCTCTTTAAATATCTTTTTGTAAATGGTATTTAAAAATTCTATCTCATCAAAATATGGTGTAGGAAAAAATATGATAGGATACTCTTTTTTTAAATCATTATATAGTTTTGTTAAAAGAAAAGTCTTTCCCGTTCCCGGTTTTCCATAGAGAAGTATAAGCTTTAGAGGCTTTTTCAAAGCCTCTCTAAGTTTCTTGTATGCCATTACCGATTGGGTCAGATTGACATAATCAAATTTATTTCCTTCTACAAAAATATTTTTTATCTGTTTGTAATTATTCATTTTTTATCCTTGAGTATCCTAAGTTTTTAAGAGATATTTTTGATCTTGCTTTTCCGTTTTTTATAATATGAGGTGTTATGATGATAACAAGCTCATTTCTTGTTTTAATCCTCTGATCCTTTTTAAAGAGTGTTCCTATAACCGGAATATCCCCCAAAAGAGGAACTTTTGAAACATCATTTCCGTATTTTGTATCGATAAGACCTCCAAGTATCACTCTCTCTCCGTCTTTTACTTTTACAACAGATGAGATCTGCTTTTTCAAAAGATCAGGCGGAATGGTTCTGACATCGGATGAGTTTTGGATTTGCGTATCTTTGATCGAACTGATTGACGGATTTATTTTTAAAATAATCCTGTTGTCATCTGTGATCTCCGGTGTAATATCAAGCAGTATTCCGGCAAAGATAGACTCTATGATCTCATTTTGGGCGGTTGTTGTCGATGTTGAACTTGTTGTCGTACTCTCAAGCCTTTTATAATAGAGCTGTTCTCCGGAGCTGAAAAGTGCCGGTTGGTTGTTTAGAGTTACAACTTTGGGATTTGAGATCGATGTTACATCTCCTTGTTGTTTTAAAAATTTTATCAACTCCGCCAAAGATGCAGCACCTGTCAGTTTAAAAAAAGTAGGGTGTGCAGAAGGAAAAGAGTCGCCAAATTCCGAGATCTCGCTTCCGCTTAACTGAGATAGATTATTTGTATTTAACAGTCCGAAACTTGCTTTGAAATTTTGCATTTTATAAAGCTGATTCCAGTCTATCCCTATTGTTCTTGAATTGTTTAAAGTAACGGATAGTATCTTTACATCTATCATCACCTGTTTGTGCAGTCTGTTCATCAGTTTGTCTATATATTTTGATATTCTGTTTAACTGCTTTTTTGTTCCCGTAACAGTTATAAGACCTCCCTCTTTGTTGATGATAGGAACGGGAGCTTTGAAATCATCCTGGGGAGTATTTAGGATAGAGCCTATCTCTTTATCCATCTTTTTCCAAAAATCAAATGTCTCATTTGAAGTGATAGACATTCCAGATGAGGATTTACCGCTGTTTCCGCCACCACTGCTTCCTCCCGAAGATGAACCGCTGCCATTGCTTGAATCACCTGTTAGAGTAATATCGGTATTGCTTTTGCCCGTTCTTTTGGTACTTACATAATCTATCTGAAAAGTTTTTGTAAATATGGCATATATTTTTAAAATACCGTTTTTATACTCATACTCCAAACCTTTGTCAAAAAGCAAAAGATTGAAAATCTCTTCTATTGTCATATTTTTGACATTTATTCCAAATATTTTCTCTTTTAGAGTCTTGTTTGCAACCGAATCCTTTGTTACTATGCTAAAGTCGCACTCGTCACTAAGCTGTGTCAGCAGATCATAAGTTGTAATCTCTTCGGAAACTTGAATATTAAAAACCCGATATTTACAGCTTTGTGCAGCCTCTACATTTGAGAGAGTTAAAAAGGCTATTGATATTAACAGTAGTAGCCATTTATTAACGGATAGTGAATTTGATTTTAGCATCTCTTTTCCTTAAAAATAGTTTTAATTTTTCTCTTCCCTGTCTTAAAAGGACAGAACCCTTTTTGATCCTGACCAATCTGTAATTTCCTACTTTTTGGCGTAAACGGTACCATTTATCATTTATTTTGACTTTGTTGTTGATAATGGCGGACAGTTTAAGAACAATTTTTTTGGGTGTTATAACCTTTTTACCGTTTTTTGTTTTAACGATGTTTTTGATCTCTCTTTTATAGATAAAAGGATCTTTGATTTTGTTGATGGCAACAGGACTTATTCCCTCTCTTTTTTTGCCTATCTGAATGAAAATGTCATCAAATTTGGACAACTCCTGTTGCAATTTCGGATCAACCTGTGGTGAACCGTACAGTGAAAGTATCCAAATAAATATAATTGTATATTTTTTCAATATTTCATCCCCCATACTGCAATTTTAAATCTTGCATTGACTCTTTTTTTACCTTCAAGGTGCAAAGAGTATATATCAACAACCAGTTTGCTCTCTTCAATAGCATTGATGAAATTCATAATATTATTGAATTTTCCGTTTGCGTCAATATTGATTTCCAAAACCTGTTCAACTTTTTGGATATTTATCTCATTAAACTTGTTTCTTATATAATTTATCGAAACACTGTTTTTTTGAGCCAGATATGATATATTGTCCAAAAATTTAGCCCAGTTTGCATCATTAAAGAGCAAATAACTTAGTTCCTTTAACTTATTATCGACATAATCATTCTCGTATTTAGTTTTTTCCAAGTTTTTTTGAAGATCTTTAATATCGGCATTTAGCTTTTTGACATAGTATTTTGAATCGTTATTGACTGTTTTAGACCTCAGATAAGAAACTTCGGCATTCAGTTTTGTTCTCATGGTATTTATCTGTTTTTGTGTTTTTTTCAGGTTGCTGTCTGTTACAGGAAAAACAAACTGATAAACCAAAAAACCAAACAGCGCAATAATCGCCATATAGATCATATTGACTTCTGATGGTTTTTTCTCTTTTAATGCCGTATCGATCTGTTCTAAAATATTTTCATTAGTATTCATCTAATCTCACCTTTATATCACTGATATAGATACTTTTGTTGGAATCTTTTTTGATCTCCTCCGTACTGATATCATATTTGCTCTGATTTGCCAATGCTTTGATAAGTTCTGTGATTCTTTTGTCTTTTTTACTGTAAACTGTCAAAATCATCTGGGTTGTATTGTTGTCAACTTTCAAAACTTTTGTCTGATGGGCATTGACACTTTTAAAAAGATCTGCAAGTATCAGTGCTTTCATCGGATAAGAGACTTTTTTGCGATAGATCTCGTTTAGCAGTTTCTCTCTAAAGGTCAATTTTCCTTTTTCTGTCTGATATATTTTGTTTATCTGGTTTTTTTTATCGGAAAGTACTTTTAACTCCGCTCTTAAAGCGGAAGTCTGGGCATATATTTTTTTATATTGATTGTTTATTTTATTGAGATCATATTTTAGATAAGTGTCAAAACCTATCTGATAAAGAGGGTATGCCATAGATATGATCAAACTTGCCGCTGCTGCCATCAAAAGTTTTCCGCTTGGTCTGTGTTTGAAAGTCGGAGGTCTTTTAAACGGTGATATGTTGAAGGTATCATCCAGATTTTCCTGATAATGGGTGGCTGTAAGTATCATCAGATAGTGCAGTTGATCTATATAATAAGGCGCTTTGATGGGAATATTGAATTTAAATTCCAATGAATCCAAATTTAGATAGTTTTTTGAATATTCATCGATTCCGTTAAAGACACCTATTTGAGAACCTATATAGATTTTATTTATATACTCTATATTGTATGCCCGTTTTGCAAAATTTAAAACATCGTTTATATAAAGAAATATCTCTCCGTAAAGTTTCATCAATGCCTGTTGATATGAGAAATTGGAACTTTTCAGTCCTTCGTTTATGATGAGATTGTAAAATTCATTTTCATCTATCCTCTCTCCCACATATTCGCAAAATTTTTCCGTCATTGTATTGAGCGAATATTGGAGAGATTTTGAGTAGATATATTCACCCTCTTTGTAAATGGTTAAAAATGTATCTTCTTCCTGAAAATAGATAAAACAGTCTATACTGTTTTTTTCTAATATTTCTCTGTCGTACAGAGATTTGACCAAAAATGGTGCGGAGGTTATATAATCTATATATTTTAATTTTTTACTTACAAGTTCAAAATCTTTTTCTAATAACTCTTTATTGAGAGCAAAGATGTTAAAATGTCTCTCTTTGCCTCCCTCATTGGGAGTTTCAAAAAAGAGTATTTTATACTCTGTTGCAGAGTCAAGTCCCAACTCCTCATAGGCTTTTATTTCTATAACATCTTTTAGATCCTCTTCGGGAATATTCTGACTAAGTTCGATAGAAGCGCTTATAATATCTTTTGTATAGATATAAGAGATATAAAAATTATGACTCTTGAATTTATCAATTTTCGTATTTTTTATCTCATTGTTTTGATAGACAAAAGCTGTCTGTTTATAAGGATCTATTGTAACAACGGCATTTTTGGTTTTCCTGTCCATATTTTACCTACTTGCATTAATTTAAGGACATAGAGAAGATGCCCTTTAGTTTCTAACACAATATCGACAAAATATGAAAGTAATTAATGTTGGGTGTTTATAATATTAAAATTTAGATATTATATCCCAACTTTGAAAGTGTTTTTTTGTTTTTGCTCCATCCGGGTTTTACGGAGACGAAAAGTTGCAGGTATATCTTTTTACCGCTTAGGTTTTCTATCAGTTCTCTTGCATATTTTCCTATTCTTTTTAGAGTCTGTCCGTTTTTGCCTATCAAGATCATTTTCTGGCTCTTGCTTTCGGTAACAATCGTGGCGTAGATCTTCTCAAGCCTCTCTCCCTCTTCGATCCTGTCTATAATGACATCTGTTGCGTAAGGTATCTCTTTTGAGGTTTTATCAAAAACGGATTCGAGGATAAACTCTTTGTAAATATCTCTGTAATGGGAAGTTGTAAGGATCTGCGGATCATACAGATAGGGGTGGATTGGGAGTGCTTTTGCTATTTCGTCCAAAAGATATTTTTTGTAACTTTCCTTTTTGATGGAGAGAGGTATAACGGATAGAAATTTATCCTGATATTTTTTAAACTCTTCAAGTTTTTTCAGCACATCTTCACCCTTTACCATATCAACTTTTGTCAAAAGTATGATATGGGGGGTGTTTTTTTTGTTCAGTTTTAAAAAATTTTCGTAGTGTTCCAATGAGTCGGTAACAACGGAGAGGAAAAGTATCAGATCACAATCCCCTATCGCCTTTAATGCCTCCTCAAGCATAAATTGATTTAAAAGTCTCTCTTTTTCATGAATACCCGGTGTATCAACCAAAATAATCTGGTTGTTTTCGTGCATGACTATTGCTGTGCTTCTCTTTCTTGTGGCATTTGCTTTGTGGGATACCATTGTCAGTTTTTCGCCGATAAGCCAGTTTAAAAGTGAGCTTTTCCCCGCATTTGGTCTGCCTACGATACTTACAAATCCCGATTTTGTCTCTTTGTCCAACTCTTTTTCCTATAAAATATATCTTGCGGTATCTTCATCTTCGATGATCATATCAAGTTTCTCATGTACCAGCTCTTTTGTTACAAGTATCGTTTCACCGGCGTGTTCGTCTGCTGTGAAACTGATATCTTCAAGCACCTTTTCCAAAACCGTATGAAGTCTTCTTGCGCCTATATCTTCGGTTTTCTCATTTGCCGCATGGGATATTTTGGCGATGGCTCTTATAGCCTCCTCTTCAAAAACAAGCTCGACATCTTCGGTTCTTAAAAGTGCCTGATACTGTTTTAAAAGAGAGTTTTTCGGCAGAGTCAGGATCTGAAAAAGAATCTCTTCAGAAAGTGATTCAAGTTCCACTCTCAAAGGAAAACGACCTTGAAGTTCGGGGATAAGATCACTAGGTTTACTAAAATGAAAAGCTCCGGCAGCAATAAAAAGTATATGATCGGTTTTTATAACACCGTATTTGGTATTGACATCCGATCCCTCCACTATAGGAAGCAAATCTCTTTGAACTCCCTCTTTGCTCGGATCCTGACGGCTTGAACTTTTGGAATTTACGGCTATTTTGTCTATCTCGTCTATAAAGATAATTCCTCCGTTTTGCACCCTTTGCAAAGCTTCCGATTTGATCGCATCAAAGTCCATCAGTTTTTCACTTGCGCTTACCTTTAAAAGTTCTCTTGCCTCTTTTACAGTAACCTCTTTTTTTATCTTTTCCCCTCTTGAACCCAAAATCTTGATAAAAGATTCCTGTACTTTGATGATTTCCGGCGGAAGAGTTGTATCGCTTATCTCTCCTGATCCTTTTGGAAGTTCTATCTCAATTTTCAGATCGTCAAGTTCTCCGGCATCAAGGCGTTTTTTCATCCTCTCAAAACTCTTTTTATAACTCTCCTGTTTCTCCTCACTTGCCCCTTTTGGCAAAGGAGGCAGAAGTTTTTCTATTATCTGTTTATCAACATATTTTTTGATGGCGTCTGCATTTTTTTCTCTGTGTTCGGCTTTTACGAGATTGATGGATGCAGTTACAAGGTCTCTTACCATCGATTCGACATCTCTTCCCACAAACCCCACTTCGGTATATTTACTCGCTTCCACCTTTGTAAAAGGCAGATTCATCATCTTTGCAAGTCTTCTTGCAATCTCTGTTTTACCAACACCCGTTGATCCTATCATAAGGATATTTTTGGGCATTATCTCCTCTTTCATACTTGATTCAAGCTGCATTCTCCTGTATCTGTTTCTAAGAGCGATTGCAATTGCTTTTTTTGCTTTGTATTGTCCGATAATGTATTGATCAAGATATGATACTGTCTCTTTTGGTTTTAGATTCATAAAACTTTAACCCTCTAATTTATAAATTTTTATATTGTCATTTGTGTAGATACAAAGTCCCGCAGCGATTTTGAGGGACTCTTTGACAAGCTCTTCTTCATTCAGATTTGAATGTTTCAAAAGCGCTCTTGCAGCGGAGATGGCGAAATTTCCACCGCTTCCGATTGCCGCTATCGTACCGTCTTCTGGTTCTACGACATCACCGGTACCGCTTAGGATAAAAATATGTTTTGTGTTTAAGACGATCATCATCGCTTCTAAGCGTCTTAGATATTTGTCTTTTCTCCACTCTTTTGAAAATTCTATAACTGATTTTAAAAGATCACCTTTTTTCTTTTCAAGTATCTCTTCAAACATATCAAAGAGATTAAAAGCATCTGCCGTACTTCCGGCAAATCCCGCCAAAATCCTGCCTTCATGAAGTTTTCTTATCTTTGTTGCATTGTTTTTAAGTACGGTATTTCCGAAAGTTACCTGACCGTCTCCGCCTATAACGGCGCAGTTTTTTCCTTTGTAACCCAAAATGGTGGTTGCTTCAAACATCTATTCTCCTGTAACTTCTACCTCAAAAGGAGCATGTATGCCATGTCCCAAATCGGCTTTTATATCATAGTTTCCGGTTGCTTTTATAGGATGTTTTATCTCTATGGATCTTTTGTCTATATCTATCTTTTTTTGGCTTTTCAGCTCTTTTGCTATCTCATCTTTTGTAACGGCTCCAAAAAGAGATCCGTTTGCACCGAGTTTTCTTTTGATAGTTATTTTTGTTTTTGCTAAAATATCTTTTAAATCTTCAAGTCTTTTTATCTCATCCGCTTTTTGTTTTTCGAGTCTTTTTTGCTCTTCCTGCCACTCTTTTATAACTTCATCGGTTGCATGTTTTGCAAATCCTTTTGCTATCAGAAAATTTCTGCCGTAACCGTCTTTTACATCTTTGATTTCGCCTCTTTTGCCAAGGCTTTTTACATCTTTTATAAGAAGTACTTTCATAAAAAATCCTTTTAAAATTTTTAACAGATTATATCATAGTTTGTTGGGAAGAGGCGCACCTCTTAGAATTTCTCCTCTGTAATCCATTATTCCGTAAGTTAAATGGGAGATTTTGGCAAATCCCATTCTTTTCAAAATCATCATTACATGTCCGGTTCTGTTTCCTGTTCTGCAATATAAAATTATATGTTCGTTTTTTTGCTCTTCCAATAGATTCATATGAAGATGCATGGCGCTTGTCGGTAACAAAATATCCGTTCCTTTTATACTCGCGTCAGTGTATTCATAAATTTCTCTTATGTCTATCAATTTAAAATCTATAATTTTCTCTTCTCTTGCTTTTAAAAGAGTCTCCAGCATTTTGGAGCTTATCTGTTCGTTTTGAAGCATTTTTTTATAATCATTTTGTGAATAATTTGGCATAATTGTTAATTCCTTGAAATTTTTTGCCGATTGTATCAAAAATAAATTTAAAGATTTATTGCGGCGAGGAGGAGTTTTGGAGTTTGATGTAAAGGTTATTGCTGATTTTCGCCGCAATTGTCTCTTAATATCGAACAAAAAATATTTTTCTTTATAGTTCTTTTGGTAGTCAATTAGAAAATTTTTTTTAATTTATATTTATTAGATTGGGAGTAAAATCTATTATCAGTGTAAAATATAAAGGAGTGTAGTGTGAAAAAAGGTATTTGGTTTTTTATATGGATGGTTTTATTACTGACAGGATGTACGGAACATAATTTTTCAGTTAAAGATACAACGGAGATGTTTTGGAAAACGGTTATGGAAAATGATTTTCAAAAGGCAAAAGAGCTGACTGTTTATAAAAATATAGATGGTTTTTCTCTGCCTGATGATATGCAGATAGTATCTTATAAAGTAGGAGACATTATAGAAGATGATACAAATGCCAAAGCCGAAACGACTCTTAAACTTTCAGAAAAAGATGATAAAAATAAAACGGAAGATATAGTATTTAATACGATTTTGCTAAAAATCGGAGAACACTGGAGAGTTGATGCTGAAAAAACTTTGCAGAATTTTTATGACGAAATGGCAAAAAAGAGCGCCAAAGAGATAACAAATACCATATTTTCAGCTTTTATGAACGGTATCAGCAATGTAAAAGAGATAGAAAAAGCATTTAAAGAGGGATTTAAACAGATGAACGAGCAGATGCAAAAAGCTTTGGAGCAGATGCAAAAAGAGCTTGAGAAGGTAAAAAAGGAGGAGAATGTAACAAAAGGGACAAAAATATAGACTCTAAAAACAAATAGCCGTTTCGATATAATGAATCTTTATAGATAAAACATATTGTTATAGAAACTTTTAAACAAAATTTAAATAAAATAGTGAAAATTTTTTGAAATGGATATTTATGAGGATCATATTCTTATCTCTGATTTTATTTTTTGACCTTTTTGCATTGAGTATAAATGCAAAATACAAGGTCTCTTTTGGTCTTTTTGGAAAAGTTGGGGTTTCTGAGGCGTATTTGGAAAAAAATGCAACGGATTATCATATAAAAGTAACTGCAAAAGCTACAGGACTTTCAGCAAAATTGAGCCGACACAGAGAAGAGGTTTATGAGAGTTTCGGAAAGGTAAAAGAGGGAAAGCTTGTTCCCCACAAATTTATTAAAATAAGAAAAAACAGTAAAAAAACAGATATAAAAGAGCATCTTTTCAATTATAAAGAGAAAATTGTTTCGATAAAAAGAACAAGTATAGAAAACGGTGAAACACAAATCAATTATGACAAACTTCCTTTTTTTGCGCAAAATGACATTTTGACTCTTTTTTTCAATCTCAAATACTATCTAAAAGATCTAAAAACCGATACCCAGATGATACTTTATGCCGTTGGCGCGAACAAAAAAGACGGTCATGTCAATATCTATACTCCAAAGGGAAATGAACATAACAAGATCAAAAGATTGCTGGAAGCAAATGATCATCTGCTTGTTGTTATCATAAACCAGAAGATTTTTTCGAGTCAAAGAGGAGAGCTGTATCTAAATCTTGATGATGACGGGATATGTACAAAGGCGGTTTTAAAAGATGTTATATTTTTTGGAGATATCAGAGGAAGATTGGTAGAGAAGAAAGTAAAGGATGACAAATGATTTTGATAGCCGGTCCCTGTGTAATAGAAAGCAAAGAGAATGTTTTTAAAATAGCTGAAAGTTTAAAAGCATTTCATGAAGATGAGAGGATAGATTTTTATTTTAAAGCAAGTTTTGACAAAGCAAATCGGACAAGTTTGGATAGTTTCAGGGGTCCCGGACTGAAAAAGGGGCTTGATATCCTTCATGAAGTAAGAGAAAAGTTCGGTTACAGGCTTTTGACGGATATCCATGAAACATGGCAGGTAAGAGATACGGCAAAGGTTGTTGATATTTTGCAGATACCGGCTTTTTTGTGCAGACAGACTGATCTTTTGGTGGAAGCTGCAAAAACTGACAGAGTTGTCAATATCAAAAAAGGTCAGTTTATGAATCCTTCGGATATGAAATATTCTGTGATGAAGGTTTTAAATACAAGAGGAATTAAGGAAATTGATTATAAAAGTGCCAAAGATGCAGGGGTTTGGCTGACTGAGAGAGGAAGCTCTTTTGGATACGGTAATCTTGTAGTGGATATGAGAAGTCTTCTTATCATGAGAGAGTTTGCGCCGGTAATTTTTGATGCTACCCATGCGGTTCAGATGCCGGGATCCGCAGAGGGAAAAAGCGGAGGAAAAAGAGAGTTTGTTCCTCCTTTGGCAAGGGCGGCGGCGGCAGTCGGAGTGGACGGTTTCTTTTTTGAAACACATTTTGATCCCTCAATCGCTCTAAGTGACGGAGCAAATATGATAAAAAAAGATGAGCTTGATAAAACTGTAAAAGATATCTTTGCAATTGAAGATGTTCTTAAATAATTTTAAAGGAAGTGTATGAATATAATAGAAGGAAATCTATCTTTAAACAAAGAGACAAAAGTAGCGGTGATAAACAGCCGTTTCAATCATATAATAACAGACAGACTTGTAGAAGGTGCAAGGGATGCTTTTTTAAGACACGGAGGAGATGATGACAATCTTGATCTCATTCTTGTTCCGGGTGCGTTTGAGATACCTTTTGTTTTGGATAAAGTTCTCTCAGGCGGTAAATATGACGGTGTCTGCTGCGTGGGAGCTGTTATCAGAGGAAGTACTCCTCATTTTGATTATGTGGCGGCGGAAGCTACCAAAGGGGTGGCAAATACGGCTTTAAAATATCAAAAACCGGTTACTTACGGTATCCTGACAACCGATACGATAGAACAGGCGATAGAAAGAGCCGGAAGTAAAGCGGGGAATAAGGGCTTTGAAGCTATGACAGGTTTGATCGAACTGCTTAGTTTATATAAAAATCTATAAGGCAAAAAATGGCAACAAGACATCAGGCAAGGGAAACTGTAACTACTCTTTTATATGCCAATGATATCGGCAATAAAGATATTGATAAATTTCTGGATGAGATACTAGAAGACAAAAAGATAAGAAACAGACAAAAAGAGTTTGCTTTATCTTTGTATAACGGGGTGATGGAAAACATAGAAGATATTGACAAAGAGTTAAACTCTCATATGCAGTCTTGGGATTTTAGCAAAGTCGGAAAGATAGAGAGAGCTATTTTGAGGCTTGGTACCTATGAGCTTATGTACAGTGATCTTGACAGAGCCGTTATCATAAATGAGGCATTGGAGATTGTTAAAAAACTTGCGGATGCAAAGGCAACCAAATTTATAAACGGAGTTTTGGATGCTGTAAAAAAGAGGTACTCATGAAACTCTGCGTTGCCTTGGATCACCCCTCTTATGAAGAAAATCTGAAACTTTGCAAACAGATCAGGGATTTTGATGTTTGGCTCAAAGTCGGTTTTAGGACATTTATAAAAGAGGGTAAAAGAGTTATAGAAGATATCAAAGAGATCAATGAAGAGTTTAAAATCTTTTTGGATCTAAAGCTCTATGATATTCCAAATACGATGGCAGACGCTGCGCAGGAGATAGCAGAGCTTGGAGTTGATATGTTCAATGTTCACGCTTCAAGCGGCAAAATTGCAATGAGAGAGGTGATGAAAAGGCTTGAAGGAGCGGATAAAAGACCTTTGGTTCTTGCCGTTACGGCTCTTACAAGTTTTGACAACCACTCTTTTAGAGAGATTTATAATGAAGATCTAAGCAAAAAAGCCATCTCTTTTGCAAAGGATAGTTTTCAAAGTGATCTTGACGGTGTTGTCTGTTCGGTATTTGAGAGTTTGCAGATAAAAGAGGCTACTGATGAGAACTTTTTGACTCTGACTCCCGGTATCCGTCCGTTCAATGAAGAGAGCAAAGATCAAAAAAGAGTAGCTGATCTAAAAACGGCAAAAAAGTATAAAAGCGATTTTATCGTTGTAGGAAGACCGATTTATCAGTCAAAAGATCCTTATGAAGTTGTAAAAAGGATTTTGGAAAAAATTTAAGGAATATATTATATTGGGTTGTGTATAATTTCATCTCTTTTAAAACAAGGACAGGTGGGTGAGCTGGCTGAAACCACACCCCTGCTAAGGGTGCGTACCTTTGCGGGTACCGAGGGTTCGAATCCCTCCCTGTCCGCCATCACTTCTTTTAACTCATCCTTTATAAGATTCTTGTTATAATAGCACATTATACATCTGAAAAAAAATGTCTGCAAGTAACAAATTAGTATAATTTTGATATAAAGTTAAAATAAAGGCTGAGTAATGTTAGAATATGGCATAAAAGCCATTACAACAAATCCCACAATTATTACAAAAGCAAAAGAGATAATAAGATTGGTTGATAGTAGAACAAACACTACAAGGGCATTTGTTTTGCCTGTTGCTTATGCTTCTTATATAGAAAAAATAGATAAAGAGATAAAGTATAAAAAATGGGCAAAAGAGAAAAAAAAACTACTCGAAAACTCCTATCAAAAAGATAATTTAGATGATATTTTAGATATAGGGATAGATAGCATAAATGAGTATCTAAAGGATAGTTAAGTGTTAAGAGGAGATATTTATCTGGTTGATTTTGGAAATAGCAAAGATAGTTTTAGTTTTGATAAAAATAGACCTGTTGTTATTTTTCAAACAGATAAATTAAACTATGCAGTCAAAGAAGATATTT
>Ga0256914_1002040_pt1 | contig 17220 bp, 21 predicted proteins | sample HulkmetaG_FD_191571 | JGI IMG/M metagenome (GOLD analysis project Ga0256914, IMG submission 191571) | Hydrothermal chimney microbial communities from Main Endeavour vent field at the Juan de Fuca Ridge, Pacific Ocean - Hulk | ecosystem: Environmental > Aquatic > Marine > Hydrothermal vents ... | reverse complement strand
TTCGATTCCTATGAGATCCGAGACGACATGAAGTCTCGCTTGCGGGAAGACGCCCGGTATCTGCTGGATCATCCGGAATTCAAGGTAGAGCTTCAGGGTAATTGCGACGAACGGGGTTCAAGTGAATATAACCTGGCCTTAGGGGAGAAAAGAGCCCTAGTGGTCAAGCGTTATCTGGTCAATTTGGGCATAGATCCCGAGCGGCTGACCACCGTTAGTTTCGGGGAAGAGAAGCCCTTGGCTAAGGGGCATAACGAGGAGGCCTGGGCCCTCAATCGCCGTGTGGATCTGGTTATCATCAATCGTTAATTCTGAGTCTGAATTACTCGCTTTGGATAAGAAATTTTAAGAAGGAGGTTTAGATGAAAAAGATCTTTTTGAGTTTGCTTATCATCCTGTGTCTAACACCCTTGGCCATGGCCAAGGAACTGAAGATCGGGGTGGTTGATCTACAACAGGTGGTCCGTCGGTCTGAGGCCGGAAAAGAGGCCTTGGCCAAGCTTCAGAAGAAATTCGAGACCTTGCGTCAGCAATTACAGAGCAAGGAACAAGAACTCAAGAGATTCAAAGACGATCTGGAGAAAAAGGCTCCTCTTCTTTCTCCTGAGGCCCGGCAGGAAAAGGAAAGACAATATCAGAAGATGCTTCGGGAGTTTCAGGCCCAGAGAGAGGATGCCCAGTATGAGATGCGCCAGGCCGAACAAAAGGCCCTGCAACCGATCCTGAAAGACTTAGAACAAGTGGTCAAACAGATGGCCGAAAAGGAAGGCTATGACCTCATTTTGGAGAAAAAGATGCCCGGGGTCTATTGGACTTCGCCGGCCATTGATCTCACGGATCACATAGTCGAACTCTACAACCAATATCGAAAGACCAAGAAAAAATAATCATGCTCCTTGCCGCTGACATCGGGGGGACCAAGACCCAGATAGCGCTCTATCGCCTGAGCGGTCCAGTAAGACCAAAGGCCTTGGCCACTTATCCGAGCCAGGAGTTTAAAAACCTGGTCTCCTTGCTCAAGAATTATCTCTCCGAGACTGGAGCGAGCCCCGGTTATGCCTCCTTGGCGGTGGCTGGTACCGTGATCCGCGGCCAAGTGAGTATGGTCAACCTGGGCTGGAGATTCTCTCAAGCCGAGTTGCGGCAGGCCCTAGGGGTAAAAGAGGTCTTTTTATTAAACGACTTAGAGGCCATGGCCTTTGCCGTGCCCCATATCCCTTCGCGGTATCTCGAACCCTTGCATCCGGTAAGACGTGATCCGCGCGGGAATATCGGTGTCATCGCCGCTGGTACCGGCCTTGGGCAGGCCATGCTTATCCGCCGCGGTGCCCCGTATCCCATCCCGGTGGCCACCGAGGCTGGGCATGCCGAGTTTACCCCTACCGATGATCTTGAGTGGGCGCTTTATCAATGGCTGGCCCGGCGTTTTGTCCATGTGAGTCTCGAACGAGTGATTTCCGGCCCGGGGATCGAAAACATCTATCGCTTCCTTTGTGAGAAAGAAGGCCAAGAGGCAAGGCTTTCTTCGGCCAAAGAGATCGGCCAAGAGGCCCTGAAAGGGAGCGATCCTTTGGCCCAAAAAACCTTGGAGATCTTTATTAAGGCCTATGGACGGGAGGCCGGTAATCTCGCCCTGCGCTGTTTGGCCACCGGTGGGGTCTTTATCGGGGGAGGGATCGCCCCCAAGATCTTGCCCTTGATCAGGTCCGGTCTCTTGATCCAGGCCTTCCTTGATAAGGGGCGACTTAATGACTTTGTCAAAAAAGTCCCGGTCTCAGTCATCACTCATCCTTATCCTGTGCTCCTCGGGGCGGCGGTCTACGGTATTTTTCATACTAGGCCAGGATAACGGCAATCACTCCGGTGAGGAATATCCCGTCAAAGGTCCCGGCCCCACCGATAGAAGCCACCGGGGCCCGTAATTTGGTCACCTCCGCAAGGTGTAAGATATCAGCCCCGATCAAGGTGCCCAAGGTCCCGGAGATATAGGCCACCACCGGGGCCTTAGCCGGGGCAATGATCAGGGCCACCAAGGCGGCTACTATAGGTGGAATGAACATGGGAAGACCGATACCGATGCCCGGAATAGGACGGGCCAGTTTGTAACAGACACCGCTGACGATAACCGTGGCCACCAAGGGGGTAAGGAGGAGCCCATGGTGAAGGATGAGGTAAAGGGAAAGGAAGACCGGGATGACGCAACCCCCGACGTTGACGGCAATGATTGTTCTCCGGGGTTCGTATACCGGGGGGACAACGTAACGGATACCGAAGAAGGAGACTACCCGTTCGGGGTGAAATTCGTAGCCGTGATCGATTTTTTTCACCGGGATATTGATATGGCTCCCGATGAGGGAACCGAGGAGGAAAGTAAGGATTTGATCTCCGGTGAGTCCGAGTTTGCCTGCGGCCACGGTAATAATACCGACATGTAGAAAGACAAAGAGAAACCCAACCAGGGCCAAGAAGAAAAAGAAAAACAAGATGGCAAAGGGACTAAAAATCATGATTTTTCTCCTTCAAGCGGGGCTATGACCACACGTCTCCTATTCTGATCGAGGATCTCGATTCGGATACGAAGGCCCTTGGGAAAGGAAAAAGGCAGACGTTCGGCCCATTCGATGGCTATGACCCCTTGGTCTAAGAGATCTTCAAGCCCCAGGTCTTCTACTTCTTTGGGCTCAAGGCGATAAAGGTCTACATGGAACAGGGTAATCCTTCCGGGATACTCGTTTATCAAGGCAAAAGTAGGGCTTGAGACATAATAATCTTTAGGAACTCCTAAGCCTTCGGCCAGGCCCTGGATAAAGGTGGTCTTTCCGGCCCCAAGGTCTCCCTCAAGCAAGATCACCTCTCCAGGCTCAAGGCCTTGGGCTATCTCTTGGGCCAGGGCCTTGGTCTCTTCGGGGCTCTTGGTCTCAATGACTTTCATAGCGTCTTTGGAAGAGGAGTTTTTTGATCACCAGCGGTACCTTTTCCGCCAATTCTGAGGCGGTATAACCCCAAGGCCCTTTCTCTGCGGAAAGGAGATCGCCGGCCATGCCGTGCAAAAAGACCCCTAGACAGGCGGCCTCAAAGGGGTCGTATCCCTGGGCCAGGAAGGCGGTGATAAGGCCGGAGAGCACGTCTCCCATACCGCCACTGGCCATACCGGGATTCCCGGTACTATTTACCGCCTCTCTCCCGTCAGGGGAGACGATGACTGTGGCCGCTCCTTTTAGGACCACCACGGCGTTGGCCTCCTTAGCCGCCACCCTTGCGGCCTCCAGACGATCGGCCTGGATCTTGTCTTTTGTGGTCTGCAGCAGACGGGCCATCTCCCCGGGGTGAGGGGTAAGGATACGGGGCATCTGGGCCCGACGGACATGGAAGATCTGGCCGGAGATGGCGGTCAGGGCATCGGCATCGACCACCATGGGTAGAGGCAATTCGGCGATGGTCCGCTGAATAAAGGCCAAGGTCTCCGGGGCCAGCCCTACCCCGGGGCCGAGGAGGGCGGCTTTTTTCCCTTCACTCAATTCGGAGACGACCTCAAAGGCCTCGGCGGAGAGACTCCCCTCTTTGGTTTCATAAAGGACAGGGGCGGTCATGGCCTCGATCAGAGTGGTTTCAAAGATGGGGTCAAGGCTCTTGGGGCAGACCAAGGTCACCAATCCGGCCCCGCCGCGCAAGGCCCCTTGGGCCGCTAGAATAGCCGCTCCAGTCTTTCCGGTAGACCCGGCAATGACCAGGACGTGACCATAGGTGCCTTTATGAGTGTCTGGTCTTCGAGGGGAAAGGAGCCCCCGGGCCCAGTCTGCCGTAAGCCATTCTCTCTTAGGGCCTCGTTCTTCGATCACGCTTTGAGGCATGGAGATGTCTACTATCTTGAGTTCGCCGACATATTCCCGACCGGGATAGACCACCTGCCCTACCTTGGGCAGAGCCATGGTCGCGGTAAGGGCGGCCTTTACTGCTACCCCTAAGGGCTTTCCGGTATCTGCCGAAAGCCCGGAAGGTATATCCACCGCTACTACCGGTTTGCCGGATTTATTGATCTCTTCGATTACCTGGGCAAAGAGCCCGCTTACCTGGCGCTTAAGCCCAGTGCCAAAGATGGCGTCTACGACCAGGCCGCAGGCCTCAAGCGCCCGCGAAAACTCAGGGAGATTTTTCTCGGTAAGTTGGGCCAAAGGGAGATAGATCCGTTGGGCGATGCGAAAGTTGAGTAAGGCCTCACCTTTGAATTTCTCCGGTGAGGCCAGGAGAACGATCTGAATGGGCACACCCCTTTGGGCCAGATGTCTGGCCACGACAAAGCCATCTCCACCGTTATTTCCCGGGCCGCAGACGATGAGGACCCCTTTTCTGGCTTCTTCTCGGAAACGCGACCAGATGATTTCAGCCACTCCACGCCCGGCGTTTTCCATGAGGATCTCGCCGGCGATACCCAGTTCCTCGATGGTGTAACGATCAAGGGCTTGCATCTCTTGGGCATAGACTAGTTTCATAGCGGTTCTCCTTCGATAATGACTACGGCAACGGCCTGATTTTTCTCATGGGAGAGGGAGAGATGACTTGCGACCCCTCCCAGGGCCTGAAAACGCCTTTTGGCCCGACCATGAAAGATGAGATAGGGTTTGCCTGAATGGTGGTGACAGACTTCCATTTCCCGCCAGGAGACCCCTCGAAGCCCGGTCCCCAGGGCCTTTGAAGCCGCTTCTTTAGCGGCGAAGGCTGCGGCCAAAAAAGGGGCCGGGTCAGAACGACGAAGGGCAAAGGCTGTCTCCTCGGGGGTATAGACTCGATCTAGAAAACGCTTTCCGTAATGCTTTAGAAGGAAACGGATGCGGTTTATCTCCACCAGGTCTACTCCCAGGCCCAAAATCATGTCTTTTCTTTTACCCGAGGGATAAAGAGAAAAAAAGAGGAAAACAGATATAAAATTTGTTTTTGGCTTTCTACGCAAAAGAAAGACTCCTACCGGATTTAAACTTTTACTCGATTTTACGGAATTTTTTGGCTTATCATAAATTTAAAAACCTAAGGAGGGTGGATATGTTTTTTGGAGGTATGTCATTTGATCCCCTTTCCATGTTTCAACAAGAAAGCGATGTCTGGAGCAGTTTGGCTGAGGGAGCAGTCAAAGGGCTTCTTAATTTTTTCGTTTCCGGTAAAAGGTCTAAGTCAGATGCAGCGGAGATAACTCCCCAGGGCATGCAGGTACTCCAACAAATTTTGGCGGAAACCCAGATGGCTGGTCCGCAACTACCGGAAGTCGTTATTCAAAAGGCACTTGCCTTCGGTCTAACCCAGGAAGAGGCCCAAATGGTAGCGGCCTCCTATGCCTTTCAAATGTTGAGGTTTTCTACCATCGGTATGGTAGTTCAACAGGCCTTTTTTCAAGAAGTAATGACCGGGTTTCCGGCTGAACAAACGGTATCTAACCTTGCTATGCAAAAGGGGTTGCCACCGCAGGAGATCCAAATGGCAACACAGATGGTAACCATGGCCAAGGCCAGGCGTCCGTTTATCAGACAGGCCTTGCATCAAATTCTGTCCTGGTCTCAAAATCAACCCCTCACACCGATGCAGGTTTACCAGCAGGCCCTTCAGTTGGGGTTGATGCCGGTGGAGGCCTTTTTTGTGGCCGGGGTGATGGAGATGCTTCTTTAGTCCATAAGGGAAACGAACTCAAAGCGCTCTACATCTACGAGCCCCTGATCGGTAATCTTTAAGTAGGGAATCACCGGAAGGGCTAGAAAAGAAAGGCTCATAAACGGTTCTGGTAACAGACATCCCAAGGCCTTGGCTGCTTGGTGTAAAGCTTCAAGGCGTTCGGCTACTTCATTAGCAGAAAGGGTACTCATAAGCCCGGCCACCGGTAGCGGGAGGGTAGCCATAATTTGTCCTTTATCAACCACCACCTGTCCTCCGCCTAACCTAGCCAGCTCTTTGGCCGCCAAAAGTATGTCTTCGTCATTCATACCGACGACCAGGAGATGATGGCTGTCATGGGCCACGGTCGAGGCCAAGGCCCCGCTTTTGAGACCAAAGCCCTGGACAAAGCCCACGGTGTAACGCCCGGTGTCGTGGTGGCGTTCAATACAGACGATCTTGGCCAAATCTCGCGCTGGATCGGCTACCACCAGGCCGTCTTTGACCGTGGGTTCGAGAATTAAGTGTTCGGTGACGATCTGACCAGGAATAAGGCCAATGACTCGCAGGCGTTCCCCTTGAACCGGGACACGAAGATCCAAATCACGTGGTAAAGAGAAGGGACGGGCGAAGGCCTCTTCTGGTCGAGGGATTTTTTCACAGAGTCTACCCTCTTTGGCCACCAAACGGCCTGCCGACCAAACGGCCTGGACTTCAAATCTCTCTAAGTCCTTGACCACCACCAAGTCGGCTCTGGCCCCGGGGAAGATCCCTCCTCGATCAAGGAGATGATAATGTCTGGCTGGGGAGATGGTGACCAAACGCACCGCTGTGATCGGTGAAAGTCCAAGGTCTACCACCTCACCAAGGACACGGTTTAGATGGCCCTTTTCTAAGATCTCTTTGGCGTTTACGTCATCGCTTACCAAGGTAAAGAAAGGCCAATTATTTTCAGAGACCAAGGGCAGGAGGTCTCCCAAGTTGTTGGCCACTGTGCCCCTTCTGATGAAGACCGTAAAACCCAGGGCAAGCTTTTCTTTGGCTTCCTCCAAGGAGATGGTTTCATGATCATTGGCCGGGCCGGCCAGGCGATAGGCCTCAAGGCCCAGACCTGAAAGCCCTGGGGCATGGCCGTCTATGTGTTTACCCAAGGCCTTGGTGATCCGTATCTTGGCCAAGAGGTTTGGTTCCCCGGCGATGGTCCCGGGAAAGTTCATCACTTCAGCCAGGCCGATGACTTGTGGTTGTTTAAGGAGCCAGGCCACCTCGTCCGGGCCAAGCACCGCCCCGGCGGTTTCAAGGGGAGAAGCCGGGACACAAGAAGGGGCGGTAAAATAAAAAGAAAAAGGGACCTTTTGGGCCTCGCGTAGGAAGTATTTAACTCCCTCAAGCCCGGCTACGTTGGCGATTTCATGCGGGTCACAGATGGCACAAGTAGTACCACAGGGCAGCAAAATCTTGGCCAGTTCCACCGGAGTGAGATAAGAACTCTCGATATGGAGATGGGCATCGATAAATCCCGGGAGGACATAGGCACCGGCGAGATCAATTTCTTCTCTGGCCTCTCGCGGTGAAAAGCCGATGATTTTCCCTCTGGCCACGTAAATATCTCGTTCTTCGATCTCACCGGAAAAGACATTGACCACTCTGGCCTGTTTCAGGCAAAAATCAGCGGCCTCATTTCCTCGCGCTATAGCTAGGTACTTTTCAAGGGCCATATTATCTACCTCCGGTTTTTTTATACCCTTTTTTGGAAATTTCACCAAAAGTGCTCGTGTTTTACCTAGATCTTGACACCTTTTAAGTAATCAGGTATTTAAATATCGAAATATTATTAAAGGTTAAATTATGGCTGGGAGCATATTGAGGATTTCGGAGGCGTTGTCTTTAGGGCTTCATGCCATGGTGTTTTTGGCGGCTCATGTTGGAGAACCCAAGAGGGTAGGGGAGATCGCCAAGAGGCTTAAAGCCTCGGAGGCCCATCTGGCCAAGGTCCTCCAGACGCTTGCTCGGGCCGGATTGGTCAGAGCCGTTCGCGGGCCAAAGGGAGGTTACGAGCTCGCCAAACCACCGGAAGAAATCACCCTTCTTGAAATCTTTGAGGTGCTTCACGGGCCCCTTGAGGATCGGCTCTGTCTTTTTAAGGAGCCACTCTGTGGTGGTAAGCGCTGCATCCTGGGAGACCTGCTGGAGAAGGTTAACCAGGCTGTAAGAGAGCACTTTAGTCAGACCAATCTCAAGATGGTCCAGGACATTCTTAAATAAAATTAAGGAGGTTTCGGCATGTTAAAAGACGGAGAGAAGGGGGCTGTCTTGCAGCGTGACAAGAAGACCTATGCGGTGGTGCCTCATGTACCCCTGGGAGTGGTAACACCTGAGTTTTTACGCAAGATGGCTGAGGTGGCTGAAAAATATGGGGTGTCAGCCATGAAGCTTACCAGTGCTGATCGCATTGCCCTGGTAGGCTTGAAAGAAGAAGACATTGACCAGGTTTGGACAGAGTTTGGGGTTGAGCCCGGGGCAGCGGTGGGAAATTGCGTAAGGAGTATCAAAGTTTGTCCTGGCATAACCTTTTGCCGAATGGGGCAGCAGGACTCTTTGGCTTTAGGGGCGGAGCTTGATAAGCGCTATCACGGCTATCAGCTCCCAGCGAAGTTCAAGATCGGGGTCTCTGGGTGTATCAACCAGTGTGCCGAAAATTGCATCAAGGACCTCGGCTTTGTGGGTAAGCCCAAGGGCTGGACAATAACGGTTGGTGGTTGTGGAGGCGCAAGGCCCATGCTCGCTCAGGTGCTGGCTGAGAATCTCTCTACGGAAGAGGCCTTAGAGATGGCAGATAGAGTTATCAAGTATTACGAGGCCAAGGGTAAGAAAAGCGATCGCCTTGGGCGCCTGATCGAGCGCGTAGGATTTGAGGAGTTCAAAAAAGATATTTTAGGGGGTTAGGTTGAAGGAATTAACGGGTTTCAGGGTTAAGGCCTGTCGCGGGGCCAGGGGATGCCCCAATGCGGTTACTTCTTCGGCCACCCTCCTTGAGCGAATAGAAGATCTCCTGCGTCGGGAAAAACTTACCGAGTTTTTGCAGGAAAAGGTGGGTGGTCCTTTAAGGCACCATCACCAGTTTCGGGTGGCTATTTCCGAGTGTCCGAATGCCTGCTCGCAGGTCCATATCCAGGACTTCGGCCTCATCGGTCAGATGGAACCGGAGCTTACCGGGGAATGTACCAAGTGCGGTAGTTGTGAAGAGGCCTGTGAGGAAGGGGCCATAAGGGTTGAGGATCGCTTCCCGGTCATCGACCCGGAGAGATGCCTTAATTGCGGTGCCTGTGTAAGGGCCTGTGCCTCGGGGGCCTTGACTCCCGGGCGCACAGGCTACCAGATCCTGGTAGGGGGAAAGCTTGGCCGGCACCCACGGCTGGCCCAGGAATTAGTCTCTTTCGCCACCGAAGAGGAGGTCTTACAAATTTTGAAAAAGGTCATTTCCTTTTATAAGGCCCACAACCGCCGCGGGGAAAGGCTGGGGCAGCTCATAGAAGAGGTGGGTTGGTCAAATTTTAGAAAGGCCATCCTAGGAGAAGATTCATGAAGTGTCCTGGGCAAGATACCCGTTACTGGAAGGAAGACGCCATCTTTGAGGTGCGCTGCCCAGAGTGTGGCACCATGGTTGAATTCTTCAAGGATGACGCCTCTCGTCCCTGTCCGGGTTGTGGGCGGCGTCTACCTAATCCGCGAATGGACTTTGGCTGTGCGGCTTACTGTCCCTATGCCGAGCAGTGTCTGGGAAGCCTCCCACCAGAGCTTCGTGAACAACAGTACCTGGTCTTTAAAGAGCGCCTCAAGGCCGAGATTTGGGCTCGGTTTAAAGACGATCCCTTGATCCTTGAAAGGATCCAGAAAAGAGAGAGGTTTGCCGAAGTGATTGCCCTTGAAGAGGGCGGTAAACTTCCGGTGATATTAGCGGCAAGCTATCTTTTTGAAATGAAAGAAGAGGCGGAAAATCTCCTCAAAACCCTCAGAGCACCGTCGGAGCTCCTTCGGGAAATCTTGATGACCCTTCAAGGAGCCGAGACCAAAGAAGCGGCCATCCTCCATGATGCCCAGCTTCTTACCCTTAAAACCCTAGGAAAGGATCTTTCCTCCCATTTCAAGACCAATACCGGCAAACGTTTGGTCCAAAACCTTTAAAATTTGTGTTGACAACGATTTTTCTTTATTCTAAGCTTAGAAAAATTATAAATTTATAGTTATCAAATAAAATATTCAACATTCGTTTTCGTTCTGCTCAAATTAGAAACAAATCTTAGATAAGAGCAATAAATAACCAAAATACCAAAGGAGGTACGGCTATGTGTATAAGACCAGGGACAATGGCCCCCGAGTTTGAGGCCCAGGCCTATCACCAGGGTGAGGTCAAGACGATTAAGCTTTCGGACTATCGCGGGAAATGGGTGGTGGTGTGTTTCTATCCAGCGGATTTTACCTTTGTTTGACCAACAGAGCTTTCCACGATAGCGGTCCGCTATCCCGAGCTCCAGGAACTTGGTGTAGAGGTACTGGCCATTAGTACGGACACGGTTTTCTCCCATAAGGTTTGGCAGGAATTAGAACTCTCTAAAATGGTCGAAGGCGGTGTACCCTATCCTATGCTTTGGGACGTAGGGGCCAAGATCGGTCAGCTCTATGGCGTTTATGACGAAAAACTGGGGGTAAACCTCCGCGGTCGCTTTATTATCGACCCAGATGGTATCGTTCAGGCCGCTGAAGTCCTCAATGCTCCGGTCGGTCGCCATGTAGACGAACTGATCCGTCAGATCCAGGCCTTCCAATACGTACGAGAGCATCCTGGTGAGGCCTGTCCTGCCGGCTGGAGGCCTGGGAAACCAACTCTTAAGCCGGCACCGTCCCTGGCCGGGAAGGTCTACGAGGTCTGGAAGGTAGAATACGCTACAGACTAAGGGCCATTGTTCCCCCCGCCCAGGGGGGAACAATGATTTCCGGTTTATATCCAATATCCGTTACTTTCTTTGAGAATCTTTACGTATTCCGTCACCCCTTCTTCCAAGGAGGAAAATTCTTCTTGGTATCCCGCTCTTCTGAGATTAGATAAATCCGCCTCAGTGAAAGTTTGATACTTGCCCTTTAACACCTCAGGGAAGGGGATAAATTCTATCTCGGCCTTTTCGTATAAATTTTTCATGATCTTGGCTATATCTAAGAAACTTCTGGCCTTACCCGTCCCACAATTAAAGATGCCTTTTTTCTCGGGATGATCTAAGAAAAATAGATTGACTTTTACTACATCTCTTACATAGACAAAATCTCTCTTGAAATTTTCGCTTCCCTCAAACAATTTCATCTTGCCTTCTTTTAGGATTTGATGATGGAAATGAAAGACTACCGAAGCCATTTTTTCTTTATGGTTTTCCTGTGGGCCGTAGACATTAAAGTATCTCAAACCAACGATCTGTATCTTGGAATCTTCAAGAAAACGTCTAACATACAGGTCAAATAAAAACTTAGAAAAGGCATAAATATTTAAGGGGTACTCACAGGCCCTATCTTCTTTAAAACCATTTGTTCCGTTTCCGTATACAGAAGCAGATGAAGCATAGATAAATCTTATTTGGTTTTCCATGGCAAAATGGAGCAATTCTTTGCTATAATCGTAATTGTTTTGCATCATATATCTTCCGTTGTATTCCATGGTGTTAGAACAGGCCCCTTGGTGAAAAATAACTTCAAAATTTAGGCCCTTAAATTTAGAAAGATGGTTTATAAAATCTCTTTTATCGACAAAGTCATAAAAATCCAAAGTGTTTAAGTTTTTGTGTTTTTCTGCCTTTTCCAGATTGTCCACGATCAAAATGTCTTTAATCCCTCTTTCGTTGAGTCCCTTGACCAGATTACTTCCGATAAACCCCGCCCCACCGGTGACGACGATCATTAAGGCCTCCTGCTTTTGACCAAATTCCCTGCTTGAAGGCTATCTTTAATCAAAGTGGAGGAAGCCGAGGCGGTTTAGGCGCTCGGCTCCTCCTTCGCGGACGACGACCATGTCTTCCAACCTGACCCCACCCCAATCCGTAAAATAAAGCCCCGGTTCCACGGTGATTACCTGGCCAGCCCGGAGTTTTTTTCGACTGCGGAAAGAGACCGCCGGGGCCTCATGAATGGCCAGCCCCACGCCATGGCCTAGAGAATGCCAAAAGTGTTTTTCCACCCCGGCCTCTTTGAATACGCCCCGGGCCGTGAGATCAGGCACCCGCGCATAGACCCCGGCCTTTATCTCCTTTTGTGCCGCTTCTTTGGCCTTGAGCACCAATTGATAAATCTCTTTGAATTTGGTATCAGGCTCCCCTACGCAAAAACTGCGAGTGATGTCCGAACAATAGCCCTGATACTTCACCCCCATGTCGATAATCACCGGCTCTCTAGGCTTTAGACGGTGTTCTGTCGGTTCGGCATGGGGACGAGCGCTATTGGGGCCGGCAGCCACGATAGGAGGAAAAGAAGGACCTTCGGCCAGGCGATAGGAAAGTTCGATGATCCGAGCGGCTATTTCCCTTTCCGTTCGACCCGGGAGGATGAGACGTGAGGCCTCAAGGAGGATCTCTTCAGCGATCTCTAAGGATTTTTTGATCAGATCGATCTCTTCCTCATCTTTGACCACCCGCAGGCGTTCGACCAGGCCTTTGGTCCCCTCCAGGGCCACTTCGGGTAGATATTTTTTTAAGGCTTGGTAACCGGCGTAGGAAAGATAGACTTCTTCAAAGAGGAGTTTTTTGAACCCGAGTTTTAGTCTTAGGCGGGCCAATTCCGGCCAGAGCCCCCGACGATAAATAACCGGTTCAAAAAGGGGCTCACACTCTTTGGCCTCCTCTTGGTATCGCAGGTCGGTAAGCAGAAAGGCCTCTTTCGTGGTGATCAAAAGGGCCCCAGAGCTCTCGTTGAGGCTCACGTCCTCTGGAGGGAAGCCCGAGAGATACCGCCTGTTCTCCGGCGAAAGGACCAGAAACGCCGCCTTCCGTCGGGCAAGAACAGCCCGCAAGCGTTTAAGACGCCTTAACCATTTTTCTTCTTTCATAGTCCAAGACCTGATCCCAAATAGCCCAAGCTATTTCGCTTTTAGGGGCCAGAGAAACCCTTTTTTCTCGACCAAGGCGATCAAGGATTAAGACCTCGTTGGTCTCCACCTCAAAGCCTGTTTCCCGGCGGGAAATATCGTTGGCCACGATTAAATCCAAGGCCTTTTCCTTTAGTTTACGTTCGGCCTCTTGGCGAAGGACTCTCCCTTCTTCAGCGGCAAAGCCGACGATGATCTGGCCAGGACGACGTAGGTCTTTAATACTTTGTAGGAGATCCGGGGCCTTTACCAATTCGAGGTTTAAGTGTTCCTGTTTCTTGATCTTGCCGGAGACCGGGGCCTTGACCACAAAATCCGCCACCGCCGCGGCCATGACCAAGATATCCATCTGAGGGAGATATCTCTTTACCGCTTCTAACATCTCTTTCGCCGTTTCAACAGGCACTCCTTCGACTCCAGGAGGTAGAGTGACGGAAAGCGGTCCGTGAATCAGAAAAACCGTTGCTCCTCTAAGCCAGGCGGTATAGGCTAAGGCCACGCCCATACGCCCGGAAGAGCGATTGGAAATAAAGCGCACCCGGTCAATGGGTTCCCGGGTGGGACCAGCGGTGACCAGGACCGTCTTCCCGGAGAGATCCTTAGGGGCCAAGAGCCTTTCGGTGAAGGCCAAAATAGTCTCTAAAGAAGGCAACCTCCCTGGGCCCCTTTCTCCGCAGGCCAAGGCCCCTTCTTCTGGAGAAAGCACCGCATAGCCATAGCTCTTAAGGCGCGAGATATTTTCCTGCGTAGCTGGATGTTGCCACATCCGTTTATTCATGGCCGGGCAGAGGAGCACCGGAGCCTTGGAGGCCATAATGATGGCGGTAAGTACCGAAGAGGCGTCTCCCATGGCCAGACCGGAAAGAAAAGCCGCCGTAGCCGGGGTGACGACAATGGCCTCAGCCCAGCGTCCGAGGTCAATATGGGGAATGAATCCTCCTTGGGGGCGTAAGAAGTCGTCCTGGGTGATGACTTTTTCCCGCGTCAGGGCCTCAAAGGTAAGGGGTGAGATAAAGGCCTCGGCCCCTTGGGTCAAGACCACGCGCACCAGGGCCCCTTTCTTCTGGAAGAGGCGTAGGAGTTCAGGGGCCTTATAGGCAGCAATCCCCCCGGTCACCCCGAGGAGGATCTTCTTTTCCTTTAAGATCATTTGACCGGGGAGAGGAGTTCACTGGCCCAGATTTGAATCTCGGTGGTGAGGCCCATGCCGGGTTCAGAAATGTAGACGATGCAAGAGCCATTAGGCCGTTGGAAGGCCAAAAGGGTGTTTTTGTAATGGATGCTCCCGGCCAGTTCCCAACCCCTAGCTTCAAGCTGGTTTTTGAAAAATTCGATCAGGGACTCCACTTTTATCCTCCCGCGCAGGGTAAGGACACCGCCCACAAAAGAGGAAGTGTTGACCACCATGGACTTACTCTGGACCACACTCATGCCCCGGGGGACGACGATGTCCGGGAACTCAGTCCCTGTGTAAAGGGGTTTGGTGGGAGCAACAGGGGTGGTCACCTTGGCTGACCTATTTGAAAAAGGCCCGCAGGAAGCCACCATAAAGACCAGACATATCAGTAAAACGACCCTTTTTAACATTACACCCTCCTCAGAGATTTTGTCTGATTGTTTAATACTGGCTAGACAATGTCAAGGAGCAAAAATAGGAAAAGGTTGGCATTTCTCAAAAGCTTGCGATAAAGTTTGCCTGTCAAATCCCTCAAGGAGGAGAGAGATGAGCATCTCACGCGAAGAGGTCCTCCATGTGGCCCATTTGGCGCGGCTTGAGTTTTCAGAGGAAGAGGTGGAACTCTTTACCACCCAGTTGGCCGATATCTTGAATTATGTAGCCAAACTAAACGAGCTTGACACCAGCCAAATAGAGCCTACTTATCACGCCCTTCAACTAAGCAATGTCTTTCGTGACGATGAAGTCAAGCCGTCCTATACGGTGGAAGAGGTCTTGTCCAACGCCCCAGAGAAGGAAAACGGCTTTTTTGTCGTCCCGAAAGTGATCAAATAGGAGGCCGCCATGTCTATTCATTGGGAATCATTGGTCAAGCTTCGTGATCTCTTGCGTCGGGGAGAAGTCTCAAGCGAGGAATTAACCAGGCACTTTCTCAACCGGATCACCGAGCTAGACCCCAAGGTGAAGGCCTATATCACCATCACCGAGGAAGAGGCCCTTTCTCAGGCCCGGGAGGCAGATCAGGCCCTCAAGGCCGGAGAAGAAAAGCCGCTTCTCGGGGTGCCCTTGGCCATCAAAGACAATATCTGTACCAAAGGTATACGCACTACCTGTGCCTCAAAGATCTTAGAAAATTTCGTTCCTATTTATGACGCCACGGTCATCGAACGCCTGCGTGCTGCCGGGGCAGTCATCTTAGGCAAGACCAATCTGGATGAATTTGCCATGGGTTCTTCCACCGAGAACTCGGCCTTTTTCCCCACCCATAATCCCTGGGATCTTTCCCGTGTCCCCGGTGGCTCTTCCGGTGGCTCAGCAGCGGCGGTGGCTGCCGGTCTCTGTGCCGGCTCACTTGGTTCAGACACCGGTGGCTCCATCAGGCAACCAGCCTCTTTCTGTGGGGTAGTAGGGCTTAAGCCCACCTATGGCCGGGTGTCGCGATACGGCTTGGTAGCCTTTGCTTCCTCCTTGGATCAAATCGGCCCCCTGACACGCACCGTGGCTGATACTGCCCTTTTGTTAAAGGTCATCGCCGGGCCAGATCCCAAGGATTCTACTTGTGCCCCGCAGGAAGTGCAGGACTATGAAAAGGCCTTAGAACAGGACCTTAAAGGACTAAAGGTCGGTGTCCCGAAAGAATACTTTGGAGAGGGTCTAGCCGAAGAGGTTAAAGAAGCGGTGGAAAAGGCCTTAGAGGTAATGAAGGGGCTGGGCTTGGAAGTAAAGGAGGTCTCGCTCCCACATTCACCATACGCCATCGCCGCTTACTACATTATTGCTCCGGCTGAGGCCAGCTCCAACTTGGCTCGGTATGACGGGGTGAAATATGGTTTTCGCGCCGAAGGGAAGGATCTGATTGACATGTACAAAAAGACCCGTTCTCAAGGCTTTGGTCCAGAGGTCAAAAGACGAATCATGATCGGGACCTATGCCCTGTCGGCGGGTTACTATGATGCTTATTACAAGAAGGCCTCCCAGGTACGGACCTTGATTGCCCAGGATTTTGCCAAGGCCTTTGAACAGGTCGATTTCGTTATCGGGCCGGTGGCCCCTTCGCCGGCCTTTAAGATCGGCGAACGCACTGATGACCCCCTCAAGATGTATCTTTCTGACATCTATACCATTTCCGTCAATCTGGCGGGGATTGTGGGGCTTTCCTTACCATGTGCCTTCTCCGAAGAGGGCCTGCCCATCGGGCTTCAGATCATGGGGCCTCATTTCAGCGAAGAGCGGGTCTTGGCCCTGGGGCATCAGTTTGAGAAAGAGGTCGGCCTTACCGACCGCCACCCGGAGCTTTGAGATGCAAAAGATCCCTATCTTTTTGGCCAAACCAGGCATGAAATTGGCCCAGGAAGTAAAGGATGCCCAGGGCCGGGTTCTCTGTGGCCCTGGGGTGGAACTAGACCAAGACCTGATCGAACGTTTTGAAAAGATGGAGGTCAAATTTTTAGTAGTCGAAGGGCATCCGGTGCAGTTTCCCTGGGAGCGTCCACTGGAAGAGGAACTTAAGGCCTTGGAAGAACGTTTTTCTCGAGTGGCTCAAGATGAGCGGCTGCAAATGCTCAAAGAGGTCATCCGAGCCTTTTGGCTAAGACAAAAAGGGGAAGGCAGTGCTTGAAGAAAGGGCACGAAAGATCAAGAAAAGACTAAAAAGCCTCCAGTCTCTGCCCACTTTGCCTCCGGTGGTCACCAAGCTTACGCATCTCCTGGCCGATGAGAAGACTACGGCCCTGCAGTTAGCCGAGGTCATCGAAAAGGACCAGGTCCTTACCAGTAAGGTCTTGAAGATGGTTAACTCCGCCTTTTACGGCTTTCCCCGCCGGATCTCTACCGTCTCCACGGCCATCGTGCTCTTAGGCTTTAACGTCATCCGCACCTTGATCATTACCGCCTCTATTTTTGAAATGATGCAGAGCGAAGACTTGAGTCTCTGGGAACACTCTCTTGGAGTGGCGGCGGCCTCGGGGCTTCTTGCCCAAAGGCTGGAACTCAAGAACCCCGAGGAAGTGACCACCGCCGGCCTCCTCCATGACCTGGGCAAGGTGGTCATCAGGAGTGAATTTCCGGAGATGTATCAAGAAATCTTGGCCTTGGTCAAAGAAAAGGGTCTCAGTTTTCGAGAGGCAGAGAAAGAAATCTTAGGTCTTGATCACAGCGAGATCGGAGAATTCTTGACCAACCACTGGAACCTTCCCGAACGCTTGGTGGAACCCATTGCCTTTCATCATCAAGTAGAAAAGGCCCGAAAATATAAGAAAGAGGCGGCGGTGGTCCATTTGGGAGA